>Ga0136617_10005229_pt1 | contig 11598 bp, 10 predicted proteins | sample AntDrymUQ3222106_2_FD_129672 | JGI IMG/M metagenome (GOLD analysis project Ga0136617, IMG submission 129672) | Polar desert sand microbial communities from Dry Valleys, Antarctica - metaG UQ322 (21.06) | ecosystem: Environmental > Terrestrial > Soil > Desert | place: Antarctica: Dry Valley...
CCCACCCGCGCGCAGGTCCAAGGTCTGGCGGCCGTCGCCGTGCACGACCCGGCCCGCAGCTTCGACGAGGAGGTCGTGGCGATGTCTGCCGCGGCCGGACACACCCGCCAGGGTGCCGTGACCGTGGCGGCCCGGGACGCCATGACGATGGCCGGACCGTGTCAGGTCGGCGACGGACTCGGTGTGGTCGAGGGTGACTTCGTGCTGGTCGGACAGAGCCTGGTCGAGGTGGCGCACGGGGTGGTCGACCGACTGCTCGGTGGCGGAGGCGAGATGCTCACCGTGGTCCGAGGCGCTGAGGCGACCGACGACCTCGTCGATGCCGTCGAGTCGTACGTCCGCCAACGGCGTCCCGAGATCGAGATCGTCCTGTACGACGGCGGGCAGAGCCGGTACCCCCTGCTCCTCGGCGTGGAGTGAACGGTTCGCCGTGCCTGCTGTCACCTGGGAGTCCAAGCTCGACCGTGCGATCGGCGGAAAGGCCGCCGCCGCCTTGGAAAAGGCGTTCGGTCTGGAGACCGTAGGCGACCTGTTGACGTACTTCCCCCGCAGCCTGCAAGACACCGGCGAACTCACCGACTTCTCCTCGCTGCGGCTGGGCGAGCACGTCACGGTGGTCGCCAAGGTGCTCAAGGTCGACAACATCCCGTACACGATCAAGGGCACGGGGAAGCGCGCGGTGCGCACCACGGTCAGTGTCACCGACGGCGAGCGCGAGATGTCGCTGACCTTCTTCAAGCAGGCCTGGCGTAAGGATCATCTCGCCGGGGGCACCATCGCCATGGTCAGCGGCGACGTGAGCGTCTTCAACGGACGTCGCCAGCTCACCCATCCCAAGGTGGAGGTGCTCGGCCGGGGCGCCGACTTGGACGAGTTCGCCGACATCGAGGTGCCTCGCTGGATACCGATCTATCCCGCGACCGCCTCGATCTCGTCGGAGACGATCCGCTCGTGTGTCGGGCAGACCCTCGGCCTGATCGACGAGGTGCCAGACCCCGTGCCGGACGACGTACGGACCGCGCGCGGACTGATCGGGTACGACGCGGCGCTGCGAGCGATCCATGGGCCTCAGGAGCCGGCCGACGACCGGCGCGCCCGCACTCGCCTCAGGTTCGACGAGGCGTTCCTCCTCCAGACCGTGCTGGCGCAGCGTCGAGCGGCCACCGCGAAGCTGTCGGCCGTGTCGCGTGCCAGGCGTGGCCACGGGCTCGCCGCGCGATTCGAGTCCGCGATGCCGTTCGAGCTCACCACGGGACAGCAATCGATCGGTGCCGAGATCAGCGCCGACCTGGCGGCCGAGCATCCGATGCATCGCCTGCTGCAGGGGGAGGTCGGCTCCGGTAAGACCCTCGTGGCGCTGCGCGCGATGCTGCAGGTCGTCGACAGCGGGGGGCAGGCGGCGTTGCTCGCGCCGACCGAGGTCCTGGCCGCCCAGCATCACCGTTCGATCGTCGCCATGCTCGGACCGTTGGCTGAGCCCGGCATGCTCGGTGGCGACCTCGACGGTACGCAGGTCGAGTTGCTGACCGGATCGCAGTCGACGCCGCGCAGACGCGCAGCCCTGCTGAACGTCCAGTCCGGCGCCGCAGGCATCGTGATCGGCACCCACGCCCTGCTGGAGGAGAAAGTCCGGTTCGCCGAACTCGGGCTGGTCGTCGTCGACGAGCAGCACAGGTTCGGGGTGGAGCAGCGCGCGGCGCTCACCGCCAAGGCGGGCGAGGCCACCCCCCACGTCCTCGTCATGACCGCTACGCCGATCCCGCGCACGGTGGCCATGACGGTCTTCGGTGACCTCGACGTGTCGACCCTGCGCGAGCTCCCCCCTGGCCGCTCGCCGATCCAGTCCTCCTTGGTGCCGGCAGCCCAGCGGCCCGACTGGCTCGAGCGGGCGTGGCAGCGTGTGCGGGAGGAGGTGGCGAGCGGCCAGCAGGCGTACGTCGTCTGCCCGCGCATCGACGGTGACGCACGCGAGATTGACGACGACAGGGACGGAGCGGGACCCGACCCTCCCGACGCTGATCTCCGATCGGAACAGGCACCCGGCCAGAGCACACGTCGGCCACCGTTGGCCGTGCTCGACGTCGTCGACCAGTTGCGGGCGCGACAGCTGGCTGGCCTCCGCCTCGACGTGCTGCATGGCCGCTTGCCCGGCGAGGAGAAGGACGCCGTCATGCGCAGGTTCGGCGCAGGCGAGATCGACGTGCTCGTGGCGACGACCGTCGTCGAGGTCGGGCTCGACGTACCCAACGCCTCGGTCATGGTGGTCCTCGACGCCGACCGGTTCGGCGCGTCTCAGCTGCATCAGCTGCGCGGCCGCGTCGGACGGGGCGCCGTACCCGGACTCTGTCTGCTGGTGACGGAGGCAGAACCCGACTCGCCGGCTGCCGAACGGGTGAGCGCGGTCGCGGCCACGACCGATGGGTTCGAGCTCGCGCGACTCGATCTCGAGCACCGCCGCGAGGGTGACGTCCTCGGGGCACGGCAGTCGGGGCGCCGGTCGAGCCTCAAGCTGCTGTCGGTGCTGCGTCACGAAGACGTCATCCAGGACGCGCGCCTGGCTGCCTCGCAGGTCGTCGCCGAGGACCCCAGTCTGGCCGGCCATCCGGCGCTCGCACGGGCCGTTGCCGCGCTTGCGGCCGAGGAGACCAGCTACCTGGAGAAGTCGTGACGCGCATCATCGCGGGGGTTGCCGGCGGACGGCGAATCCAGACCCCTGCCGGTCAGGGCACTCGCCCCACCTCCGACCGGGTCCGGGAGGCGTTGTTCTCCGCCCTGGAGTCCGAGCTGGGCGGCCTCAGCGGGCTCTCGGTGCTGGACCTGTACGCCGGCTCGGGCGCGCTCGGCCTGGAGGCGCGTTCGCGAGGCGCGGACTCGGTGACGATGGTCGAGCAGAGTCGTGCCGCCATCGACGTGATCTCGCGCAACGTCCGCGACCTCGGGCTGGACGGGGTGCTGATCTGTCGCGCCGACGTCGTTCGGTGGACCGCAGTGCTGGGTGCCGGCCCGCCGTACGACCTGGTGCTCGCCGATCCGCCGTACGCGACAGTCTTCGACGACGTGGCCGCGGTGCTGAGCGAACTGTTGCGCCACGGCCGCCTCAGCCTCACGTCGCTGGTGGTGGTCGAACGATCCACGCGAGAGCCCGCGCCAGGCTGGCCCGATGGCTTCACCGGGCTCCGACAGCGCCGGTACGGCGAGACGACGCTCTGGTACGGCAGGCTGAGCCCGTGAGCGACACATCGAGCGCAGCGCCGGTACGGCGCGTCGTCTGCCCAGGCTCGTACGACCCCTTGACCTGGGGCCATCTGGACGTCTTCCGGCGAGCGGTGGCGCTCTTCGACGAGGTCGTCGTGGTTGTCTTGGTCAATGAGAGCAAGCGCGGGTTGTTCAGCGTGCCCGAGCGGCTCGACATGCTGGCGCATGAGCTGGCCGACGTCCCCCACGTGCGCGTGACGTCGTTCGCAGGCCTGCTTGTCGACTTCTGTCGGGCGGAGCAGGCGACGGCTGTGGTGAAGGGTGTGCGCAGCGGGGGCGACTTCGGCTACGAGGTGCAGATGGCACAGATGAACGACCACCTTGCCGGCGTCCAGACGGTCTTGCTTCCGACGGCGCCGAGTATGTCGTTCGTCTCATCGAGCCTGGTCAAGGAGGTCGCCCGATTTGGTGGAGACGTGTCGGCACTCGTACCGTCGTACGTCCTCGACCGGTTGCGGACCCGGCTGCAAGAGTCAGCGGAGCGACCGGACGATCAAGACGGTCGGTGACCTCGATCCCGGTCGTCGCCTGACGAGAGGCCCGATGTGAACGTCCAGGAGCTGGTTGCCGAGCTGCGCCGGTTGGTGGAGCAGGCGCGCGCGATGCCGATGTCGTCGTCGGCGGTCGTCAACCGGTCGGAGGTGCTCGAGCTCGTCGGTGAGCTCGAGCAGATGCTGCCTGCTGCCTTCGCGGACGCGAGCAAGGTGCACGCCGGCCGGGACTCGGTGCTGCAGGACGCGCAGGGGCAGGCCGAACGAATCGTCGAGGAGGCCAAGCTCGAGCGTGAGCAGCTGGTATCGGAGACCGACGTCCACAAGCTGGCCACCCGTGCGGCCGCGACCATGCGCACCGAGGCCGAGCGCGACGTCGCCGCCCTGCGTCGCGAGACCGACGAGTACGTCGACCAACGGCTGGCGGGCTTCGAGATCACGCTGACCAAGACCTTGGAGGCCGTCCAGCGTGGGCGCGAGCGGCTGCTCGATCGCACCGACTTGTCGACGGCCGACGAGGAGCCGTTCCGGTTCCCCGGACAGGACTGATCTGGCGTCGAGAACGACCCAGCGAGGTCCGAGGGTGCCCTACTCTTCGTGCGTGACGACACCCCAGAGCGGCCCGTACGGCGCCCCGCAACCGTCCCCGTTCACCGTGCCCTCGCAGCAGTCGCCGCGTCGCGGCCTGCCGCCCGGATTCGTGCTGGGGCTGTTCGTCGGCGCCATCGTGATCGCCTTCATCGCCGGCGTGCTGCTCGCGACCGGCGTCGTCGGCCGCTCCGGCGTGGCGACCAGCGACGAGGTCATCGAACTGCCCGACACCCTGGGGGCGTACCGCTCGCAGTCGGACCCGTCGCTCTACAAGGACGAGAACGGTGACGACAACGACAACACCGATGTGTTCGTCGACCGCGCCCGCGACCAGGAGCAGCTGAACTCCGACGAGTTCGGGAAGCTCTACGACGCGGCGGCAGCCTTTGGTGGCTACCGAGACAACGAGCTCTCGGCGTTCGTCACCGTACTGGTGGTCCGCACCGAGCTCAGCCCATTGGGGCCGGAATTCTTCGTCGACGCCGCCGTCACGGGCATGGCCAAGCCGCAGCAAGAGCTCGTGGACGTCGACGGGACGAAGTGCGTCATCCGCTGGGCCCTTGTGTCCGACGACGGCGAGGTGACCGACGACGACATCCAGTACGTCACCTGCCAGCGCGCCGAGGACAGGCTCACGGTCCGGGTCACCCAGAACCAGGACGCGACCGCGGAAGTGGTTGCAGACTTGGTCGACGAAGTCTTCGCCGAGGTGGGGTAGCCCTTCTCCGATCTGGTCCGAGCCGCAGCGATTTGGGGCGACCCCGCCCTGCCGTTACGCTGGGCAACTGCCTGGATGACCCAGGCAGTGGTCTGCCATGTCGGACCGACGGAAGCTATCGAAGGTCAGCTAAGTGCGACTCGACCCGCGATCGCCGCTCGTGCTCAACACACACGAGCTGGGGCGACGACCCGGTTCGATGCGCACCCTCGACCTCACCGTCCCGGCGCCGGCAGACCTTGGTAACGAACTCATCGGTGTCCCCGAAAGTTCGCCTGTCGAGCTCGCCTTGCGACTCGAGGCGGTCATGGAGGGAGTCCTCGTGTCGGGTACGGCACGGGTAACAGCAGCCGGGGAGTGCGCACGGTGCCTGGAGCCGGTCGAGGAAGACCTCGAGGTGACGCTGCAGGAGCTGTACGTCTATCCCGACAGCGGCGCCGAGGAAGACGAAGCCAGCCGGCTCGACGAGGAGTTTCTCGACCTCGAGCCGGTCGTACGGGATGCGGTGGTGCTCGCGCTGCCGTTCCAACCGGTGTGCACGCCGGACTGTCAAGGGTTGTGCCTCGAGTGCGGGGTACGTCTGCTGGACGATCCTGGCCACGCGCACGAGGAGAGCATCGACCCACGCTGGGCTGCACTCTCAGGCCTGACGACGAATGACGCCGACTCCGCCTCTGCCACCCGGCAGGCGAGCGGCCGAGACGAGGAGTGACCGTGGCTGTCCCGAAGCGGAAGATGTCGCGCAGCAACACCCGGCACCGCCGTTCCCAGTGGAAGGCCGTCGCACCCTCGCTGGTGACCTGCGCCAACCCCGCGTGCGGATCCAAGCATCTGCCTCACCGGGCCTGCCCCGAGTGCGGACAGTACGGCGCCCGGGCTGACCGCCGCCAGGTGCTCTGAGCCTCGCGCGGACACGTTCCGCCAGGTGAGCACCCCGCGCGAAGAGCTCTGCGCACAGCTCGGTGTCGAAGACCTCGACCCTGGGCTGCTGCAACTTGCCCTGACCCACCGGTCGTACGCCTACGAGCACGGTGGGCTCCCGACCAACGAGCGACTGGAGTTCCTCGGCGACTCCGTGCTCGGCGTCGTCGTCACCGAGACGCTGTACCGCAAGCACCCCGACCTGTCCGAGGGACGGCTGGCCAAGCTCCGCGCCGCCGTGGTGAACGCTCGCGCACTGGCCGAGGTCGCGCGCACGCTCGGGCTCGGTGACCACCTGCTGCTCGGGCGAGGCGAGCAGACCACAGGCGGCCGCGACAAATCGTCGATCCTGTCCGATGGTGTCGAGGCGCTGATCGGTGCGGTCTTCCTTGACAAGGGGTTCGTCGTCGCCGGCCACACCGTCCATCGGCTCTTCGACCCGCTCATGGAAGCGGCTGCCGTGCTTGGCGCCGGCCTCGACTGGAAGACCAGCCTGCAAGAGCTCGCGGCCGGCCTCGGTCTCGGAGTCCCCGACTATCTGATCGACGACTCCGGCCCCGATCACGAGAAGACGTTCGTCGCCCAGGTTCGGGTGGCCGAGCAGATGTACGGCGACGGAACGGGCCGGTCGAAAAAGGAGGCCGAGCAGCAGGCGGCCGAGACCGCGTGGCGCGAGATCCGTTCCCAGCACCCGACCCACGAGGCTCCGGCCATCACGACCGACGTCGACCTCTCCTAGAGCTCGACCGGTGCCGGAGCTCCCCGAGGTCGAGGTCGTTCGGCTCGGCCTGGACAGGTTCGTGGTCGGCCAGGACATCGAGGCGGTCCGCGTGCTGCATCCTCGACCGGTACGACGGCACCTGGCGGGGCCCGCCGACTTCGAGGAACGTCTTTCAGGACGTCGTATCGACGCCGCGCGACGACGGGGCAAGTACCTGTGGCTCGCACTCGACTCAGGTGACGCGATCCTCGGCCATCTCGGGATGAGTGGGCAGCTGCTCGTGCAACCGCATGGGGCGCCGCCGGAACGCCACCTGCGCGTCGCGCTGACGTTGTCCGGAGGCATCGACCTACGTTTCGTCGACCAACGCATGTTCGGCGGACTGTCGGTGTCGCCAGGCGGCGCCGAGCTGCCTGCAGAGATCGCCCACATTGCGCGCGACCCGTTGGACCCGGACTTCGACGACGACGGCTTCGTGAGCGCTCTACGTCGGCGCCGGACGGGCGTCAAACGCGCCCTGCTCGACCAGACGCTGATCTCCGGCGTCGGGAACATCTATGCCGACGAGGCGTTGTGGGCCGCCCGGCTCCACTACGCCAGGCCGACTGAGACCTTACGGCGCCCGGAGGTCGTCCGCCTGCTCGCGGAGACGAGGGCCGTGATGGCGCGGGCGCTGGGAGAGGGCGGCACGTCGTTCGACAACTTGTACGTCAACGTCAACGGTGAGTCCGGGTACTTCGACCGCTCCCTGTCGGCCTACGGCCAGGTGGGGCTGCCCTGCCCGCGCTGCGGTACGCCGATCAGGCGGAACGCCTTCATGAACCGGTCGTCGTTCACCTGCCCGCGCTGTCAGCCGCGACCACGCCGCGCGCGCTGGTAGCACAGCCGTCCGCCTGCGGCAACGGAGTGCGAGTATCACCCCTACCGGCCGCGCGCTCCTCGACCTCGGGGCTCGCCCAGCTCGACGGCAGCCCCTCCAGGAGGAGTGGTCATGACAGACGGCGTCCGGACGTGGGTGGAGTTCCGCGTGCACGGGGTCAGCGGTACCCCGGCGACGGAGATGCTGGCCGCTCCCCACGTCGTCCAGGTCGCCGGCGACTCCGGGCGCAAGGTGTTCCGACGGGCCGACTGCCTCGGCGTTGCGGTGCCCGGCGATCCTGACGGGCGGGTCCTGGAGGCCTATCACTGGGGTGACCTGACCTCGGGGCGCCCGCGTCAGGCGCTGTGGCTGCTGCTCGTTCCGTTCGGCATCGTCAATGCGGCGCAGTTCATGCTGCCGCCGCCCGCAGTGGATGGCGAGCCTGCGTCGAGGACAGCCCTGGTGTGGCACGCGCTGTGTGGCGCGCTGCTGAGGTTGGTCGCGCTCGCGCTCACGGCGCTGTTGTCGCTGACGGTCGCGGTGATCTGCATGGACCTGCTCGCCTGGCGCAAGGCCGACACCGTCGAATGGCTCGACGGGGTGGCCGGTGGCACTGTGGCGGTCGCCGGCATGGTCGCCACCTTGGCGGTCGCTCTGGTCTTCTACCTGCTCGGCGGGCGGTTGCAGGACGTCGAACCGCCTCCGCCGTCGCGGACCGCCTCCGCACTGATGCCGACGACGGCGCTGGCACGACCCGCCTTCTACGGCGGTGACCCCAACTCGCCGGACCTGCGTCGTCTGCACCTGGCTACCGGGGTCGGCGTGGTCGCGCTGCTTGCCTGCGCCCCGCTCGACTCCGGCGGCAGCGCTGTGGTCACGGTCTCCCGGGCCACCGACGTCGCTGTTCTCGTGGCGCTGGCCGTGGTCGCGCTCGTCATGGGCGACCCGGGCGGGTCCGCCTCGCTCACACCCCGCAGCCAGGCACGCCGTACGTCGGTCACGCGACGCAACGGTGCGGTCAAGGTCGTCGTCCTCGCCCTGTTGGCGATCGTGTGGTTGCTCGTCATCGTGAGTGCTGCGTTGCTGTGGGGCACTCGGCGTGGGCGCTCGGGCCAACCCCTGCCTGGCTCGGTCGAGTTCGCCTCGGTGCTCGGGTTCACCGTCACCGCGAGTCTGTGCCTGCTCCTGCTCGCCAACCTCGGCCTCGCCGTCAGTACCGGACTGACGCGTCGCACCGATGACCCGTTCAGACCGTTCGCCCGGGGACTGGCGGCGTCGCTCGCCACCGCGGTCGGGGTTTTCGTGGCTCTCGGGTTCTCGGCCGGGGGCACGATCGCCACCAGCCGACTGCTCGGCGTTCCCGGTGACGAGGTGGCGCCGCTGCTGAGCCGCGTCACCCACGCCTGGGGTTGGACGGCCGTGCTCACCTTGCTAGGTGCCGGGTGGGTGATCGGCTCCTTCTTCCTGCGGCTGCGATCCCTGGAGAGTCGGACGGCAGCGGCGTACGACATCGACCCAGGCGCGAGCGCCGCGGCAGCGACGAGGCGCCCCAAGCACACGCAGCGGGTCCGCAAGCAGATCAGCCGGGCCGCGTGTGCCTCGCGGCTCAAGACGCTGATCGAGCCGATCTTCTGGGGATACGCCGTGCTGGGGCTGGTGTTGGCCGTCCTCGCGGGCGCCGAAGACGCCTGGGGGGACCTGCCCGGCGCGCTCGGTCGGCTGAGCGATACCGGCGACGAGGCGCCGTTGGCAACGACGCTGAGCTGGCTGGGGACCACCGTCTTGGTTGGGCTGGCCGGTGGGCTGCTTCTGGTCGGGCGATCCGCTGTACGGGAGAAGACCAGGCGCCGGGGCGCCAACGTCGTCTGGGACGTGATCTCGTTCTGGCCGCACTCGACGCATCCCTTCGTGCCCGTGCCGTACGCCCAGCTCGTTGTGCCCGACGTCGTCCGGCACGTACGCCGTCATCTCGACAGGGTCGCCGCACCGACCGACGACAGCTGTGACGTGGTGCTCGCCGCCCACAGCCAGGGCAGCCTGATCGCGACCGCCGCCCTGGTATGGCTGGAGCCCGACGAGCTGCGGCGGATTGGCTTCGTCACGTTCGGCAGCCAGCTGCGCCTCGGGTTCGCGCGGGCCTTTCCGCACTACGTCAACGGTGCGTTGATCCGCCAGCTGGCGGTGGGCGACCTCGCGGTGGGACGCCCTCGCCGCTGGGTCAACCTGTACCGGGAGACCGACGCGATCGCAGGACCGGTGCTGTCGTGGCGGCATCGGTTCCACCACGTGCGCACGACGCCCGGCCGACCGGAATGGGAGTCGCGCTCGTGCACGTTTTCGGCTGGTGCGGACGCGGCGGACGTCGTCGACCCGGTCACCGGTCGCCGCCGCTGCGGGCTCGCCGGTGCGGAGACGCAGGACGCGGAGGAGTGGCGGTTGCTGGATCCGCCGCTGCCCGTGCCCGGCGGGCCGCTGCTCGACACCACGATCCGAGGCCACGGCGAGTACTTCGCAGACGTGGACTGGGTCGCGGCGATCCGACACGTCCGTGGCGTCCAGACCTGACCAATGCGACGCCGCCGTCAGGTTGACCCCGACCGTTCGGAGTGTCACCCTGGTGAGTGCGGTGTTTCCGCTCGGTCGGACACCCCAACCCACGACGCGCAGCCCACCGGCTCCGCCCGCGTCATACTCGATAGCAGCGCCTCTCGCTGGAGGAGGACATCCATGGCCAAGGCTCTTCTGGGTTACCTCAGCACGGATCCCCGTCTGCTCGACGACAACCAGAGGCTACGCCGCAAGATCGCCGACCTGGAGGCGATCGTGCTACGACTCCAGGCCGAGAACGACGCTCTGCAGGCCCAGGTCCACCACGGCGAGCTGCTCACGGTGCCTGATCACATCGGTCAGCACGCCGGCGCGCGCGCCTGACTGTCGACGTACTCGCTGAGCGCCGTTCTCCGAGCGCTCGCAGGCGGCGTGTGAAGCCCGGTTGTGCCGGCCGGCGCGGGTAGTGTTCGGGCTGGCCTTCCCCCCGTCCTGGCCCTGACCGCGGCGCTCGTACGCCTGCCCGTGCGTCTGCTGAGCCTCTTGCGAGGAGCACGGTGTACCTCAAGTCACTGACGATGCGCGGCTTCAAGTCCTTCGCGTCGAGCACGACGTTCCAGCTCGGGCCGGGCATTACCTGCGTGGTCGGACCTAACGGCTCGGGCAAGTCGAACGTGGTCGACGCCTTGGCGTGGGTCATGGGTGAGCAGGGGGCCAAGTCCCTGCGTGGCGGCAAGATGGAAGACGTCATCTTCGCGGGAACGTCCGGCCGCCCGCCGCTCGGCAGGGCCGAGGTGCTGCTCACCATCGACAACACCGACGGCGCGCTGCCGATCGAGTACGCCGAGGTGACGATCTCGCGGACGATGTTCCGCAACGGCGGCTCGGAGTACGCCATCAACGGTCAAGGATGCCGCCTGCTCGACGTCCAAGAACTGCTGAGCGACTCGGGCATCGGGCGCGAAATGCACGTGATCGTCGGCCAAGGCCAGCTCGACGCCATCCTGCACGCCTCGCCCGAGGATCGGCGCGGCTTCGTCGAGGAGGCCGCCGGCGTCCTGAAGCACCGCAAGCGCAAGGAGAAGGCGCTGCGCAAGCTCGACGCGACCGAGGGCAACCTGACGAGGCTCAGCGACCTGCTGTCCGAGATCCGCCGCCAGCTCAAGCCATTGGGACGACAGGCCGAGGTCGCCCGGCGTGCCTCGCTCGTGCAGCGGGAGGTCAGGGACGCGCGGGCCCGGGTGCTGGCCGACGACGCCGTGACGGTCCGGGATTCGTGGCAGCGCGAGCTTGCCGACGAACACGCCCTCAAGGAGCGGCGCGAAACGACCGAGGCGGGCCTGGTCACCGGACGTGAGTCGGAGTCTGCTCTCGAGCACCAGCTCGGCATCGGTGCACCGTTGCTGGCGCAGGCGCAGGAGACCTGGTTCGCCCTGTCCGGGCTGCGCGAGCGCATCCGAGGCACCGCGAGCCTGGCGGCGGAGCGGGCCCGTCA
>Ga0136617_10005230_pt1 | contig 11596 bp, 9 predicted proteins | sample AntDrymUQ3222106_2_FD_129672 | JGI IMG/M metagenome (GOLD analysis project Ga0136617, IMG submission 129672) | Polar desert sand microbial communities from Dry Valleys, Antarctica - metaG UQ322 (21.06) | ecosystem: Environmental > Terrestrial > Soil > Desert | place: Antarctica: Dry Valley...
CGTCCTCGACGGCGACAAAGCGCTCCACAAGGCGGTACGCGACGTGTTCGGCGACCAGGCCGTGATCGCTCGGTGTAGAGCGCACAAGGAGCGCAACGTGATCGACCATCTGCCCGAAGCGGAACGGCCGTGGGTGAGGCGCAAGCTGCGCGCCGCCTGGGCGAACCCCGACGCCGGTGAGGCTGAGGCCGCCCTGCGAGCTCTCGCCGGCCAGCTCGACAAGGTCAACCCTGACGCCGCCGCCAGCCTGCGCGAGGGCCTCGCCGAGACGGTCACCGTCACCCGCCTCGGCGTCACCGGCACGTTGCTGAAGACGGTGATGAGCACAAACCCCGTCGAGTCGATGATCGAGATCGTCCGCGCTCACGCCCACAACGTGAAGCGCTGGCAGGACGGCGACATGCGCCTGCGGTGGGCGGCCGCCGGCATGCTTGCCGCAGCCAGCCAGTTCCGACGCGTGAAGGGCTACCGCCAGCTCCCCCAGCTCGGCGCCGCGCTCCGTCACGCCGTCGGCGCCGCCGACCCGTCCACCACCGCTGTTACAGCCTGACCGTATGATCCATCAGGAGGCCGCCACGAAGTTCCACGGCAAGCGGGTCAACCTCATCGCAGTCGCCGACGGGTTCTCCTCCAAGCGGCGGCATCGATGACACGCCCTCACGACGGCACATCCCGGGCCTCGGGCGCGCCATACGGCATTGGCGTGGCGGGGAGCCGGCGCGAGAAGGGCGCCGCCGGGCGCGTCGATGGTTGCACCGGCCGCGGCGTTTGCTGCGTCGCATCGGGGCCTCCGGCGATGACCACGGAGATCCCTGCCGATGTTCATCCCACTGTTGTGCATTGACGCGAACCGGTATTGAGGGGGGCCGAGCCGGAGCCGCTCCCCGATGTGGCGAACGTCGCCCTGGCGCGACCACCGTGCGGGGTGTAAAGATCGGTGTCGATCGAAGAGGGGTCGCTCATGGTCAAGGTCGGAGACCGGATTCGTCTTTCGTCGATGAAAGGGCCGGACCGCGACGGCGTCGTCACTGCGGTGACGGGTTCGCTCCTGCGGGTGCGGTGGCCTTCGGAGGAGGAGACGACGGTGATCCCTGCGCCTGGAACGCTCACCGTGCTCGAAGCCGGCAAGGGCGTGCCACGGGCGGCCGCCAAGAAGAAGGGTGCGGTCGCGAACATCGCCGCAGCGAAGAGGACCACAGCCAGCAAGAGCGCGACTTCCAAGACGAAGCGCTGAGGACGAGTCGACTCCCTCTGCCCCTGTGCCGTTGCCGGAGAGTACCGAACAACACGACCGAACGGACGGGTCACTGCTGGTTCGAGGCAGCACAGATCGATCGGGCATGTCGATAGCGGCCCGAGGATGTCGTCACCAGCATCCTTGCTGGCGCGATGATCGGTCGGTAGGCGATGACGGCGTCATTGACGGTGTGCCAGTCACAACCGAGCTCGACGGCGATCTCCTCGACGCTGCGTCCGCAGCGCCCGACTTGCTCGGTCGCCCACCTGCCGGCCCGATCGGTCAACACCGGTCGCGGCGCGGCGATCGTCGGCTCCTTGGCGGTCCAGGACCGTCGCCTGCACGACACGTTGCGGCACGCCCAGCGGTGCTTGCGCCACACCAGCCGGGTCCGTCGCCCGAACGCCGCCAAGTCGACCGGCTCGACCCGGTCGCGGTCCTTGACCGTCGCCCAGCCACCACAACCCGGACACCTCGGGCGCCGGCCAGTCGTCTCGACGGCACGAACAACGGGCCGTCGAGCGCATCGACGACGCCGAGCACGCGCACGGCTGGCGGGCCAACAAGCAACTCGCACATGCGGGTAGGGTCCGTTTCCACAGGGGCTTCTCGGCTCTAATCGGCGTCGAACACCGTCAGAGTTGCCGAGCCCCTGTGCCGCGCCGCGGACCCCCCGCGCAGCTACACCCCGCTCAGATCCGAAGCGCCACCTAAATGGAGACGTGGCCTCGCGGTTTGGTGATAGTTTCGAACTTCGTCAGGGGGGCGCGCACTCGCGCACGGTCGCCTCTTGCGCGCAGCCGATGAGTGCTGCTCATGAGTGATTGCTCAGATTGAGACGTGGATATGGACGCATTGACGAAGGTCCGCTGTCGAATCTTGGACGAATCCTCCGGTGCCCCGGTGGCGGGGGTCGTCACGAGTCTTTTCGTCGAGGTGAGTGGCGGCACCAACAGTCGATTCCCAGTCGGCACACTTTGCACAGACTCTACTGGATACGTGTCGTTCGACGCCAGGAGCGTGGGTCTCGGTCAACCGGCAACGGGCTACTTCATCTCCGCGCCAGAAGTCGGTCTCCGCTACTTTGACCTGCTCGGTTCGATCGCCCCTGACCGGGTTCCGTCGCCGGATCGGGATGATGTCGGCGAGGGGGACGACACAGGGCCTGAGGAGCCGCTCTTTCCTCCAGAAGTAGTGATTCGCCAGGAAGCCAACGGCCGGCCGGCTTGCATCGTTTTTCCGGTGTACGTAGCGGGTCACCTACGGGCGCAGAACCGACAGGGGTCTGAGTCGTGTCAGCCCATGCGCTTGCCGTCCGTTCAGTCACCGGACCTCTGCGATTACGAGGTTTCCCCGTTCTCGTTTGTGACTCCCGCTTCCATCAGCCTCGGCAACGATTGCTGTGCCATTCCGTTGCCTTCGTCGCATCCGGTGCAGCAGTACCGGTTCTATAACGTCGTTGCGCACGTTGACAAATCGGTCGACGCCACTCCGGCACCACCGCCCCAGAACCACCTCGTCGATCTTTCGAGTGAGCTCGACGTGAGAGAACCAATGATCAAGTTTGGTGAGATCTTGGAGTACCGTCAAGACTGGCATTCTTTGGGTCATTCGCTCGGCGAGCTGAAGTACAGCCTTCCGTTGGCGCCGGGGGAAAGCACTCAGATTGCGGTGATTGACTGGTCGAGGGACGACGTTGCGCGTCGCCAGGACGGAGTCCGTGCCACCGAGTTCCTGGACCATGACGTGCGTCGGGATCGGTCGATCGAGGAGACGATCGATGCTGCACTCCGCGAGGAGCAGGGCGGCAATTCGCACATGGGTAGCACATCTGGGACGGCGAGCGGGTCGCAGTACGTGACGTGGACGGGGAATCATGCCTTCGGTGGGGGCATCAGCTACTCGTACGGCAACCGTGATCTGGACGCTGATTCGCTGCAGGATCTTCATGACCGTGTGCGGCAGGCGAGTTCGTCGGTTCGGAGTCTGAACAGCACTGTCATCGTGCAGGGCTCCCAAGATGAAAAGAGTGCGCTGTCGTCCCGGCGGGTCGCCAACCACAATCACTGTCATGCCGTCACGATCCAGTACTACGAGGTGCTGCGCCAGTATCGCGTGGCGACGACGTTCGCTGGGCGGCGCGATGCCGTGCTCGTGCCGTTTGCCTTGTTCCCGTTCACGCTCGATGTGGCCCTGCGCTTTCGAACGGCGTTGACCCAGGCACTCCGCGATCCGTCATTGGCCGCGTGCTTCGAGGCGCTCGTGCGACTGAGGCTGTACGGGACCTCGCCCGAGATCTACGATCCGCCCCCACCAACTGCGAGCCCTCCGGACACATTGACGCCGCCGCGCGCGCAGAAAACGGTGAGGGTGACCGGCACTGCGCAGGACGAGGCGGGCGTCGACACCGGGATCCGTGTCCGCGCCGGCGACAGTATCGTCGTGAGTGCGTCTGGTCTGCTCGCCGCCGACAGCGGCTCCTCACATGGCCAGGGAGGGTTCGAGCCGGATGGCGATGGGCTAGGCAACGCGCCTGGAATGCCGGGCGAGAACCCGGGAAACTTCCCGTTCGTGGCCCCTGGTAGGCCGATGTACGCGCTCCTCTACAAGGTCGGTGCCGCGACTCCCCGATGGTCGACGGCCGGTTCGAGCATCTCGTTCGTGGCGGCCAATGACGGGAGTTTGTTGTTCTGTCAGAACGCCATGCACGGCAGGTTCCCCGATCGCGAATTTGCTCGTGCGACGCATTGGACGGTCAACGTCGACTACCCGACGCACGACGAACCGCCGTCGCCCGACGACGCCAGCGAACCGGGGGCCGCCGTCGACGGGGCACCCGGCTACCGCTTGATCGATGATCAACTCTGTCGGGCCCGGTTGATCGGGCACCTGAACGCGAACCAAGGGTTCTACAATAGTGCCATCTGGATGCTCACCGATGCTGTCGAACGACGGCTCTACCTCGAGCGGGCGCTGCAGAGTCGGCCAGAAATCTTGGCAGGCATCAGCGATCGTCCAATGGCGATATCAGGCAACTATGTCGCCTTCGCCTATCGCGGCCTGAGGGACGCGTCGGGTGGTCTCCCGCCTGTAGAGGGACCTCCGGTGGAAGACATCGTGACGCTTCCGACACGAGGGCTGTTCGCGGAAGCCGAGATGGGACGCTGCAACAGTTGCGAAGAGCGCGACGCAACAAGGATGTGGGACTGGACCCAGATGACCGTGGAGACGCCGCCTGAGATCAGCGGGATCACCCCCGGCCCGAAGGGCGTGGCGCCGTCGATCACGCCATTGCAGCTACCAAGCGCAGTCGTGCAGATCACGCAGCCACCGTCGGCCCCCGACCCCACTGGCCTCGCCAACGCTCTCAACCTCCTCAAGACCCCGGAGATCTTCCGGGACATGGCAGGCCTCGCCGAAGTGTCGCAACTGCTCGGAGAACTGGCGAAAGCGGCGGGCGACGCCAATAGCAAAGCGCTCGCTCTCAAGGCCAAAGAGAAGATCGACACGATGGACAAGTCGGGCGGTGGGAGCACCGGGGAAACATCGTCCTCTGGTATTTCGGCGGCCGACGCAGCCGATCGATTCAGCCTTCTTCCGGAGATCAAAACATTTGCCGAAGACATCGGCCTCGACCCCGAGGAATACAAGGAGTTCGCGCTGCACCAAGCGTACGGCACAAAGCCCGCACCGAAGGCCAGCGCTGCCGCACCACTACCGGTGAAGCTCTCCCCGCTGTCGGCAACCGTCGGCGGCAGATCGATCTCCCCCTCCGAACTCCAAGTCGGCGACATCATCGTGTCGACGACAGCCGCCGCAGACAGCCTGGCCATCAGGCTCGCCACCAGATCACCTGTCAGCCACGCCGGGTTCTACGTCGGGAACCCCGATCGCGTCGTCGAGGCACTCGCCACCGGTGTCGTGGAACACTCACTGGGCGTCGCCCTCGCCGACGACACCCTCGCCGTCGCCTTCCGCGTGCGCAACCTTGCCGCCGGCCAAGCACAACTCGCCGCAAACTTCGCCGTCAGCGAAGTAGGAAAGAGCTACGACTTCTGGAGTGCATTCACCGCCGGCGTACCATGGTGGGGTCCATTCGTGTCATCGGCGCTGCAAGGGCCCATGCTGCGGATGATCGACCTCGGCAAACCAGACAGCCGATACTTCTGCTCCGAACTCGTCATCGAATCCTTCAAGAAAGCTGGCCGCATCCTCACCAACGTCCCCTCGGACGAACTCCTGCCCGCAGACGTCCGATTGCTCGACGTCGACTACGTGGGCCACCTCCGCTAGAGATCCTTGGGTTGAACCGCCCTGGGCTCACTGGAGGTCGCAGGTTCAAATCCTGCCCTCGCCACGATGGAACAGGGCATCGGTGAACACCAACAAAAGTGACGCGCCTGCGCCCAACGGTAGTGATGTCACCCGGGGCCGTGGGGTCGGTCGTCTGTATGTTCGGGAGCGAGAACGATGTAGCCCTGTGATGCGTAGTGCTCCACCAGCGTGCTGTACACAATCGGGCTGAGCGCGTAGCCATGGGAGAAGACCACGAGCGGGTACGGCCTAACGGTCCGTTCGGGTCGGCCGTTCGCGAGCGCTCCGCCGACTGCGGTGATCTCCTTGCCGGGCGTGATCTGTTCGTCGAACTTGTTGGGCGCGGTGTAGGTGATCGTCGCAGGCCGCTTGTCGTCGGGTCGACGTGCCGGGTACCACGCTCGCAGCGTCAGGGGTTGCTGCTGGGCGCCGGTGGTGGTGAAAACACGATAGCCAACTGCGTGCCTGCCCCGCGCCGCGTAGGTGAGCGAAGGCGTCGAGGTCTCCGCCGTCGCTGAGGTGGTGGATGGTTGCGCCGATGCGCACCCGGTAGTCAGCAGCCCGCCAGCAGCGAGGACTGCGAGGCCGCAGATGGTGGCGACGAGTCGGTCGCGGTGGTGATTCATGGATGTCCTTTCGGGAGAATTCTTGGAATGGGGTGGGGATGCCAGAGGTGGGGTCGGTCAGTGACACGAACCCGATGATCACGTCGCCGCTCCAGGCGAGAAGGGCGGCGCGGGATTCGTTTCGTTGAGCTCCGTGCGGAAGCGCATTCACTGCGCTGAAGAACGAGCCGGGTTCAGAGGCGACGGAGGCATCTCGATCAACCAGGCCCGGCCGAGCCAACTAGCCGACGTCGCGACGTATCGTCCGGACGACGCCGGCGGCGAGCGGGACCGCCACCCAGAAAAGGACCGAGACCGAGATCTGCGGCACATGACCTCGCCAGTCGTTCTCGAGCACCCAATTCCAGGGTGGGGTAGTCGATCGTCAAGGTCGCTGCGTACGTTTCGCTTCCTCGATGGGGAGGGGGCGGGGCGAGTGGGTCTGTCGTGGTCGATTCGGGCATGGACCCATCGTCACCGCTCGAGGCTGTGGGGGCATCGGGTTTCCGGCCATTTCGCGGTTGGCCGATCGGCCAGAGCGGGCTTTGTACTTTTGGCCGAGCCGCTCGTCACCGAAGTTCTCTACTCTGGAGTCGTGGTAGCGAACATCGTGCGAGACGTGTGGGCCGAACCGGCCCCTCCTGACCCGCCTGACACGTCACGCTGGGACAAGGTCGTCGTCCCGGGTCTGATGGTGGGCGGCCTTGCCGAAGGACTGCTCTCCTCGAAGGTCGGCTGGCCCGCAGCCACGATTGCGGTCGTCGTGGCCATCCCGCTCGCATTGCTCTGGCGGCGAACTCATCCGCTGCGCACCGCCACGATCGTCTTCGGCGCCTACGCCGCCTTGCACGCGGCGATGCTGGTGGCGGGCGTGACGAGCACGGTCGTCAACTTCGGCGTGATCGCGCTCAGCGTGTACGCGTTGGTGCGGTGGGCCTCGGGACGCGACGCGATCATCGGCCTGGGCGTCGCCATCGTGGGGACGGCAGTGGCGGGCAGCACCGGGGACCTTCGTAAACAAGACGAGGCAATCGGTGTGCCGGTGGTGTTGATCGTGGTCGTCCTGATTGGGTTCGCGATCCGCTCGATGCGGGACCGGCGAGCGGCTGGGATCCGTGAGGCGAAGATGTCGGAGCGCAATCGCATCGCCCGGGAACTGCATGACACCGTCGCCCACCATGTGTCAGCCATCGCGGTGCAGGCTCAGGGTGGCCAGGAAGTGCTCTCGACCGATCCACAGGCTGCGGCGGAAGCCTTGGCAGTGATCGAGGAAGCGGCGTCACTGACGTTGGCCGAGATGCGCAAGATGGTGGGCGTCCTTCGCGACGGTGAGCGAACCGAACTGGTACCTCAACGTGGTCTCGACGACATCGTTCGCATCGGCCAGACCGCCGGGCCTGGGCCTCGCGTCGATGTCGAACTGTCTGGCAATCTGAACGACCTCAGCCAATCACTCGAGGCGGGCCTGTTTCGCCTGACCCAAGAGGCAGTCACGAACGCCCGCCGCCATTCGCGCCATGCGACCTCCGTGGCGGTTCGCGTCGTTGGATGCGCCAGCGACGTGCATCTGACCGTGACCGATGACGGCGACCCGAGCATGCGCAGCAGTTCGGGCTATGGACTCATCGGTATGACCGAACGAGCCTCACTGCTCGGAGGCACGTTCCAGGCCGGCCCAGCACCCAACCGCGGCTGGATCATCGAAGCAACACTTCCACGAGCGGGCGCACCCACGTGACGATCCGGGTTCTCATCGCCGACGACCAGGACATCATCCGCGGCGGGCTCAAAATGATCCTCAACGGCCAACCCGACATCGACGTCATCGCAGAAGCCGACAACGGCCGCGAAGCCGTCCACCTCGCTCGCAAGCTGCGCCCTGACGTGTGTCTGTTCGACATCCGTATGCCATTGATGGACGGTATCGAAGCCACCAGACAGCTGGCAGGTCGGGACGTCGATGACCCCCTCGCGATCATCATCATCACCACCTATGACCTCGACGAACACGTCCACGACGCCCTCAAGGCCGGAGCGAGAGGCTTCCTGCTCAAAGACGCCGGGAAGGAACTCCTCGTGCAGGCAATTCACGCGGCTGCCGAGGGGGACGCACTGATCGCCCCCAGCATTACCGCCCGTCTGCTCGCCACCTTTTCCCAAACACCGACCACGACGGCGCCTCCACATCCGATCGAACCGCTCACGGCCCGAGAGGAAGAAGTGCTGACAACAGTCGCGCGGGGTCGAACAAATGCCGAGATCGCCGAAGAGCTTCACATCAGCCTGAGCACTGTCAAGGCCCACCTCGCCAGTCTCATGAACAAGCTCGCCGCCCGTAACCGCGTCGAGATCGCGATGTGGGCGTCCGAAACCGGACGGACTCAAGCCCCGCCCGAGTAGGTATCAGGACCAGCGAGCCAGCAGCTCGCCGCAGTTGGACGCGGCGGAACGTTCGGGCGACGTGTTGGCCGAAAGACCAACTCCGATTTGGCCGATCAGCCGATGTGTCGACGATCCCGCCTCGTCATCATGGGCACCGTGCAGCGATCTCCCGTCCACACGGCGTTCAACCTGATCCCAACCCTGAGCGCGATGGAGAACATCACGCTCCCTATGGATCTGGCCGGGGTGAAGCCCGACGAAGCCTGGCCCGAACAGATCATCGCCCCGACGACGGCGTCACTCGCCTGATCGGGGAGGTGCACGACCCAGCCCACCTCCACGGCCGAGTGGCCCACCTGACATCGACGAACGTCGAGCTGACCTCGCTCGCTCCGCTCGATCCGACCGTGACAGCTCCGCTGGCGATCGGCCCGCCACCCGACAACCCCCATGAATGGACCAACAACTCATGATCACCGTCTCATCCCTCACCAAGCACTACGGCGACCGGGTCGCCGTGGACGACATGTCCTTCGACGTGGCCGCCGGCCGTGTCACCGGCTTCGTCGGTCCGAACGGCGCCGGCAAGTCCACCACGATGCGGATGATGGTCGGGCTCACCCGACCCGACCGCGGCGGCGTCCGGTATCGGGGCATCGACTACACCCGGCTCCTACGACCGGCGCGGGTCGTCGGTGCCGTGCTCGACGCTCGGTGCATGCACCCGGGCCGCACCGCCCGGAACCATCTGCGCGCGACCGCAGCACTCAGCGCCATACCAGTCCGGCGAGTCGACGAGGTACTCGCCGAGGTCGGGCTCGAGAACGCGGCCGACCAGCGAGCCGGCAGCTTCTCGTTGGGGATGCGCCAACGTCTGGCGCTCGCCGGGGCACTGCTCGGCGAACCCGAGGTGCTGTTGCTCGACGAGCCGTCCAACGGCCTCGACCCCGACGGCATCCGCTGGCTGCGCAACTCGCTCACAGCCTTCGCGAGAGCCGGCGGGACCGTGTTCGTGTCGAGCCACCTGATCGGTGAGCTCGAGATGTTCGCCGACGACCTCGTCGTGGTCGGCGGCGGACGGTTGCTGGCCGCCGAACCCGTCGCCAGCACCCTCGCCCGCGGCCACTCGACGGTGGTGGTCCGCACACCCCAGGCCGCCGAGCTCGCCGAACTGCTTGACCGTCGCGACCTCGAGATCGACGTGATCGACCACCGACTCTCGATCCGGGGCACCACCACCGCCACGGTGTCGCAGATCGCGTTCGACCATCGCATCCATGTGGTCGAGATCAGCGAGACCTCACGCTCGCTCGAGGAGATCCTGCTCGACATGACCGGCGCCACCGCCGAGTACGCATCCGCGTGAGCCCCCACCCCCACCCGCAACAACCACTCGAGAAACCCATCACCATGACCATCACCACGCCATCCATCACGTCATCGGCAACACCCGACCCGCTCCCGTTGCCGGACCGATCAGTCGGCGAACGTGCTCGACGCGACGAGGTCGCCTCGATCCCCACCGCCCAGCGGAGCGAGTGGATCAAGCTCACGACGCTGCGGTCGAACGTCACGATCCTCGCGCTGACACCGATCATCGGTGTGCTCCTGTCGTGGATCCTCGCCGTGTTCGTCAAGATCGACCCAGACACGAACGAGCCCTACAACATCGGCGAGACGTTCGTCTTCTCGACGTGGCTCACCACCGTGCTGGCCGCCATCGCCGGCATCTTGATGTTCACGTCGGAGGTGCAGCACGGCACGATGGCGACGGCCGTGACCGCGCAGCCCGCGAGATGGGTGACCGTCGCCGCCAAGACCGCCATCGCAGCGTGCTTCGGTCTGGCGATGGGCGCGCTGGGGATGATCGGCGGCCTGAGCGGCACGCTCCTCGGCGGGCTCGACAGCGGCGACACCTCCGGGATGGCAGCCACGGCCCTGTGGGGGCTCCTCGTCGCCACACTCGCACCACTTCTGGGTCTCGGGATCGGGATGATCCTGCGCCACAGCGCAGCGGCGGTCTCGATCCTGCTCGTCTGGGTGTTCGTCCTGGAGAACCTCATCAGAACCCTCATCCCGGCGAATGTCCACCGGTTCTTGCCGTTCAGTGCCGCCAACGGTCTGCTCGGCACCGGGACAGGAACCGACACTCCCGAAATGCTCGCCGCCGAGCTGAGCCGGGTGCAGGATGCGTTCCTGTTCGGTGGCTACGCCGCTGCGGCACTGGCCGTCGGGACGGTACTGCTCTATCGACGGGACATGTCCTGAGTTCGGTCGGCCGGCCGTGATGTGGCGCCCGACGAGCGCGGCGTCAGATCGCGGTGCGATGGCGGGGCTCGTAGAGCATCACCTCGAGGTCACCCGGCAACACGACCGTCGTGGTGATGCCGAAGCCCTCGTCCTCGGGGTCGCCACGCACCTCGACGCCGGCGGCGCGGAGCTCAGCGACGGTGGCAGTGATGTCGTCGCACATCAGCGACAACTGGTGACGCATCCCGCTGTCGTAGGTCGGCCCTTCGGACGGGTGGACGCCGAGTTCGGCGGGCGGCAGGGCGAAGATGAGCCAGCCATCGCCGTCGTCGACGTGATCCCACCCCAGCACGTCCCGGAAGATGGCCCGCACTGCTCCGGGCTCGGACGTGTACAACAGCGCATGCACTCCAGTGATCGTCATCGACACAGTGTGCATCACCCCCGTGTCGGACCTGTTGCGACCGTGTCGGCGCGTTCAGTGCTCCAGTTCGCTCCACGACGCCGACGATCCAGACACGCTCCGAAGGCGAACCGCTCCACGCACCAGCAACTGAACCATCCATGCGGTTGCGGATCGCTCCGTAGCCGGGTATCCCAGAACGTCAAGCCGATCACCCATGTAACCGCGTCCCTCAAGTGCCGCTCGGGGATGCCCGATAACGACGGCCCGCTTGGCTCGTATGGGTGTCCAGGAACGCCGGGAGGAGGGCGCGACCGAACGTCCTCGATGTGCGTTCGGTTCAGACCCGCTGAGTGACGGGCCAGCCTCGGATCCGTGTCGATGTCGGGACCTCGGGCGCCGACG
>Ga0136617_10005231_pt1 | contig 11596 bp, 10 predicted proteins | sample AntDrymUQ3222106_2_FD_129672 | JGI IMG/M metagenome (GOLD analysis project Ga0136617, IMG submission 129672) | Polar desert sand microbial communities from Dry Valleys, Antarctica - metaG UQ322 (21.06) | ecosystem: Environmental > Terrestrial > Soil > Desert | place: Antarctica: Dry Valley...
GCCGAAAATTTTGATTTGGTATTTGAAGAAGTCGCGGTCAAAAAAGGCTCGGTTTATATTGACAAAGAGTTAAAAGACACAAATCTCAGCACCGAACTCAATCTTCTGGTCGTCGCCATCCGGCGCAAAAGCGGCGAAATGCTTTTTCAGCCTTCCGCCGACACCTGCGTCTGCGAAGGCGATTTGCTGATTGTCATCGGAAAGGCGGAATCAATGCAGAAATTGGTAACAGCAAACAAGTGAAGAGTGGTTAGAGGTCAGAGGTTAGAGATTAGATTTTTATCTTAGTTTTTACTAACCTCTAACCTCTAACCTCTATTTTATGGAAATTCTCGTAACCGGCGGCAGCGGTTTTTTAGGAACGCACATTCGCAAATTTTTTGGCGCGGACGATTTTTCGCGCCGTTCGGGTCTTGACGTTTTAAATTTGCAAGACGCGCAGAGGGTTGAAGATTACGATGTCGTCATCCACCTGGCAGCCACGCTCGACAAATCGCCCGAAGCCGCCGAAGAAGTTTTTCTCACCAACGTCGAAGGCACGATTAACCTGCTTCGTTCGATGAAGGAAAATTCCGTGTTTATTTTCGCTTCGACCAAAGATGTCTATGGCAGATTCGCGGACAATTACAGGGAAGTTCCAGAAACTTGCCAGACGCTTTATAACGGACAATCCGCGCTCGAATGGTCAAAGCTGATTGCCGAAAGATACGTCGAATTTTACGCAAATCAAAACAGTTTTCGTTCCTGCATTTTTCGTCTTTCCACCGTTTATGCGCCCGCGTCGGAAGGCAACACGCCGAATTTTGTTTCGCATTACATCGAAGCGATAAATCAAGGCGAACCTTTGAGACTTCCCGCAAACGGAACGCCGCGCCGTGATTTTCTCGCGGTCGAAGATTTTGCCGTAGCCTGCGACGCTTTTATTGATTCGGTTATCCGGCACGGGCTTTACAACCTGGGCGGCGGCGCGGAAAACGCCTTGTCTTTGCGCGAACTGATTACCAAAATGGAAGAAATTTCCGGTTTACAAGCTGTCGTTGACGAAGAAAATCCGACACCTGCGCCCGTGCCGATGAATTACATTTCGGATTTAACGCTCGTCAAACAGGAACTTGATTGGAAACCGGAAATTGGTTTGGACGAAGGGTTAAAAGGTTTATTTAATCAGTAAATCGTGAATCGTAAATCGTGAATTGAATGAGCGACTTCTTTCTATTTACGATTCACGATTTACCTTCGTTAAATTGCCAGAAGATTAAAAGGGTAAAAAGGCAAATTTCGCACTACCGCGAAGGCAAGCGTCAGAATTAAAAACCCGGAGATTTTATAAGGTGAAAACGCCTGAAAATCAAGCCCGCGACCTCTGATTAAAATCGAAGCGAGCCAAACGAACAAATACAAAAACAATAAAAGATAAACCGGCAGCATCGCATTAAAATGAAGCGCGGATAAAATGTCGCCGTGAAAAAGCGCGTGAAAACCTCTGGTCAAACCGCAGCCCGGACAATTCAAACCCGTCAGCGCGTGAAACGGACAAGCGGGGAAAAATCCCGCGCCCGCCGGATTAAAATATCCGATGGCAAATGCACCTGATAAGCCTGCGATAATTCCCGCACCCGCTAGCAATTTTTCTGCCTTGGTGGATTTAACCATTACTTGTAAATGATTTTCAAAAGACGCAATCAATAGCCTTTAATATTTCGCAGATTTTCAATTAACGCCTCTAATTTTTCCTTTGTTCCGGCTCCAGATAGAGTTTGTTGATTAAACTCGACTATTTCTTTGACTTTTGTCAAAATCGAACCGGAAATGCCTGACGGAGTGTTTTGGCTCAGTTCATTTAACATCGATATGTTCACCTGAGTTTCTTCGCTGTTTTCAATTTCGGCTTTTAATTTGCCCAGAACACTTCCCAACTTAAATGACCAGAGTACATTTTCATTAGGACTCAAACGATTTTCTATTTTAGACTGTAATTGCTTGATGATTTCGATTGATTCATTATCGAGCGTGTAGCTTTCACTGCTTACACCTCCAGAGGTGCCAATAATTCTAATCGTCGGTGAAGATTTTTCGGTCGGAACCCTTGCCGATGCTGGCGGCGGCGAACTTATCCCCTTTGTGTTTTTAGCATTTAGATAGGAATCTAACTTTTTCAAGTCTTCTTTTTCGTCTTCCCAGCTTTTCGGGAAACTTCCGCCGATTGAATTTGCTTGAAATCTTTTTAAAGATAGTGACTTTTCGGCTAACGAAAGTTCGTAGCCGATTTGAGTGAGCGTCATCGGCGATACAAAGTTATAGACAATGACTCCCGACACTCTAACCGGCTGACCTTCCAATATAGTCGGTGAAAATTTTGATGCGCGCGCCGCTTGCACCGCCGCTTGCTGAAGCAAGGGATGACCTGAAACCGCGGTGGCTGAAACTATATCGCCGTTCTCATCAATTACAACCTGCACATTGACCGCGCCGCTTGCATCGACCGCCCGCGCCGCCGCCGGATATGAAGGTTTTGGCAGACTCAATGCTTTCCCGTTAAGCACGCCGCCCGAAATCGCTTTTGCTTCAATCAGAGGTGATTGCGCTGGTGTTGATGTCCTTATTTGCGCCGAAGTGTTTGATAAATCAAAGCTCAAAACTAAAATCAAAATAAAGAAAAATTTGTTTCGCATAGTTTGTTGTCCTTTCAGGTTTATATAAATCGAGATTAAAAATGATCTGCCAATAATGTAAGAAATTTCAACCGCTCACTGATTTCTAAAGAGTTTTGGCATAATTTGACCGATTTCCTGATGGTCGGCGGCGAGCAGATTCGGCTCTCCCAAAATATCAACTAATTTTTGCAATTCGGCGAGATATTCTGCCGAAACTCCATTCGGCGCAGATTGAATTTGCTTGCGAAGCGAAGCCACTGTTTTTAGCCGTTCATTGTAACTCGGTATTTGCGCCAATGCCTGCCTCAAATTTGTACCCGCGTTGAACTGCCACAAATCTAATTCATTGACAACCAGACGACCTTGCAGCGATGCAATGAGCGATTGTGAAATCGCAGTTTGTTCGGCATCGGGTTGATAATCGAGCTTGAAGGCTTGCTTGGTAATCACTGTTTTGACGGTTGTTCCGTCCGGTCTTGTTTCCGTATTCTCACTGATTTTGGCTTCGCCGGTAACCGCCGATTGAGAAATTTTCGCGCTTTCGACCTGTTTTATTTCCGCCAGCTTTTGCAATTGTTCCATTTCCGTCGTCCAATCGGCTTGAAATTTTTCGGCAATTGAATTCGTATTCAAAAGCAGCAGTGCCGGAGCGTGTTGGATGCTTTGCAAATCGTAGCCGATTTTAAACCAGTTCATCTGCGCCGAATTGCCAGCCAGAAAATTATAGACAATAACGCCCGATACTTTTACGGCTTGACCGCTCAGCTTGGTCGGTCTGAACTTTGATTGAAATGCGGCGGAACGGGCGGCTTCTCTAAGGAGCGGATGACCGGAAACGGCATCAGCCGAAACGACCGTTCCTTCCTCATCAATCAAAACCTGAACGCTGACCGCGCCTTCCGCACCAACTGCGCGGGCAGCCGACGGATAAGCGGGCTTGGCTAAAGTTTCGGCTTTTCCATTTAAGACACCGCCGGAAACTTGTCTGACCGATGGCGGCGGCGGCGTTTGCGCCGAGATGATTTGGATGCCGAATAAAAAAATCGAGACGATTAGAAGAATTTGCTTTTTCATATTTAACTCCGATTTTACAAAAGTCGAGATGCCCTAATTTTAGAACTTATTTTCACAAAGGTAAAGAAATTTCACTAACCCTGAATTAATCCAAAATCAGTTTGCCATTTGCATAAACAGCGCGTCGGTGGCGATTTTGCGGTTGAGATTGACGACAAGCCCTTCACGCAGATTTTCGATTTCCGAAAGCCACGCCGACAGATGTTTGCTTTCGGCTTGTCCGGCAAGTTTTTGTAAGTCGCGGGCAAGGTCAACATTGACTAAAATCTTCTCATTCGCATTGTTTTTTAAAACCCAAATGTCGTGAATCAACGTTTGCAAAATTTCGAGCGATGTTTCGTAACCGTCTTTGTTTTTCGCGTCGTTCATTTCTTCGGCGACGCGCAAAAGTTCGGCGCGATTTTCCTTGATTAAAATACTTTCCAAAACCTTCAGCATTTGGTCGCGCCGCTCGCGGAATTTTCCCAAGTCGGTTTCGAGCGCGTGTCCCAATTTTCCGTTTGAAAGCTTTGCCAAAAGCGCGGCATCGTCGGTGGGGAATTCTTTTGTTTTCAGTAAATAATTTTCAATTTCCTGCCGGTCAATCGGCGCAAACCGCACGGTTTGACAGCGCGAACGAATCGTCGGAAGCAGCGCGTCGGGACGCGACGAGACGAGGAAAATATGCGAAGTCGCCGCCGGTTCTTCCAGAGTTTTAAGCAGCGCGTTTGAAGCCGACTCGTTCATTTTGTCTGCGTCGTCAATGATAAAAAATCGCGCCGCCGCTTCGTGCGGGCGAAAATTGGCTTCCGTTTCGAGGTCACGAATCGCGTCAACGAGGATGTTTTTGTTATACGGAACGACCAAGCCGATGTCGGAATGTTCGCTGAAAATTAACTTTTTGAAGGCATCGCGGTCATCGAATTTCGGAAAAGCGAATCGGTCGGCGCGTCGGCAAGCCGGACAAATATCGCACGCCTCAGAGTTTTTCGGATTTTGACAGACAAACGCCTTTGCCAATTCGAGCGCGAACCGCTTTTTGCCGATGCCGTCTTCGCCTGCGAAAAGCAGCGAGTTCGGCACGCGCTTTGTCGCCAGCAAGCGACGCAAAACTTCTTTAATGTGATTGTTGCCGGTGAGTTTATCAAACATAAAATTTTAGTCGTTTTTCCTTGCTGAATTTTCTCGATTCTGCAATACTACTTTTCGCAAATTTTACAAAATCCGTGAAGCTAATCTAATGCTTCCCGCTAAGTTTATCAAAATAATTGCGCGGAATTATTTCAGGTTTCAGAAAATTATAAAACCTTTTTGAGATTATCTCGTAGAAATGTTTGACGGCAATCAAATCTGTATCATTCAAATAAATTTTTTGTCGAGGAGAAAATTATGCGTAGAGTTTTGCTCGGAATAATCGTATCAACCCTTTTTGTCTTTTCCGTTTCGGCGCAAACCGCCGAACAAATCGTCAGCAACTACATCAAAACCATCGGCGGAATGGAGAAAATTCAATCGGTTAAAACACTGCGAAAAGTCGGAAAGTTTAACGGCGGCGGCGGTTTTGAAGCCGTGCTGGTCGAAGAAAATAAACGTCCGAACTTTGTCAGGCAGGAATTTTCTCTGCAAGGGATGACGGGAGTTGTTTCTTACGACGGAAAAACGGGCTGGAAAATCGAGCCTTGGAGCGGCAAGAAAGATCCTGAAGCATTGGGCGAAGAAGAATTGAAACAGGTCGTCGAGGATTCGGATTTGGACGGCGCGTTGATTGATTATCAGAAAAAGGGAAACAAAGTCGAGCTGGTCGGCAAAGATGAAGTCGAAGGTTCGGACGTTTTTAAATTAAAACTCACGCTGGCAAACGGCGACACGCGCTATTACTTTATGGACACCGATTATTTCGTGCCGATAAAGATTGAAACCAAGCGAATGGTGCGCGGCGCGGAACGCGAATTTGAAACGGTGCTGGGCGATTATAAGGAAGTCGCAGGCGTTTATTTTCCGTTTTCGGTCGAAAGCGGCGTGAAGGGAAATCCGAACCGCGCATCGGTTACATACGAGAAAATCGAAGTGAACGTTAATCTCGACAATCAGCGGTTTGTCCAACCGACAAACGCCAAACCGTCCGAACTAAAACCGCCGGACGCGAGTATGGAAAAACCGCAGCCGAAAAAAAATGAACCTGTTACGAAGAAACCGCCGCAACATTGAGAAGTGATTTGACTTGAATATTTATACATTGCCGCCGGCTTTAGCTGGCGGAAATCTAAAGAGAAAATGAAAAATATAATTTGGCTTTCAGCAATAATTTTAAGTTTGATTTCGGCAATCGGCACGACGGCGCAAACACCGACGGCAACTGTCAAGTTCGATTCGGAAACGATTTCCGGTTTGGGCGCGAGAAACATTGGTTCGGCGGCGATGAGCGGGCGCATCGCGGCACTCGACGCGGTGCAGGAAGGCAATCGTCTGACGGTCTACGCGGGCGCGGCATCGGGCGGCGTGTGGAAATCTGTCAACGGCGGCACGACTTTTAAGCCGGTTTTCGATAAACAATCCGTGCAGTCAATCGGCGCGGTCACGATTGACCCGAAAAATCCGAAAACCGTTTGGGTCGGCACGGGCGAGGCTTGGACGCGCAACTCGGTTTCGGTCGGCGACGGCGTTTATAAATCAATTGACGGCGGCGAGAATTGGACGAATTTAGGATTAAAAGATTCGGAACGTATCGTCAAAATTTTGGTTGACCCGTCTGACGCGAACACGGTTTACGTTTGCGCGACCGGCAAGCTCTGGAGCGACGGCGACGAGCGCGGCGTTTACAAAACTTCGGACGGTGGCAAGAGTTGGACGAAAATTTTGAAGGGCGCGAACCTTTCGACCGGCTGCTCGATGTTGTCAATGGACGAGCAGAACCCGAAAACGATTTTCGCCGGAATGTGGGATTTTCGGCGACAAGGCTGGACGTTTCGTTCGGGCGGCGCGAGTCCGAAATCGCCGAGCGGAAGCGGGCTTTTCAAATCAACCGACGGCGGCGCGACCTGGACGGAACTCGAAGAAAAAAGCGCGAAAGGCTTGCCGTCAAAACCCTGGGGACGAGTGGCGGTAACGATTGCGCCTTCAAAACCGAATGTCGTTTATGCGTTTATCGAAGCCGAAATTCCGAAAAACGGACTTTATCGTTCGGACGACGGGGGACAAACCTGGGCTGCGCTCGACCGCAGTCAAAATATGGTTTGGCGACCGTTTTATTTTGCGAACTTGATCGTTGACCCGAAAAACGAAAATAAAATTTACAAGCCGAATCTTCCGTTGATTGTCAGCAGCGACGGCGGAAAAAGTTTCAGCAATATCTCCGGCGGAACGCACGGCGACCATCACGACGTTTGGATAAATCCACAAAATACCGACCATTTGATTACGGGCGACGACGGCGGCATCTGGTATTCCTACGATGGCGGCAACAAATGGTGGAAAGGGGAAAATCTGCCGGTGTCGCAGTTTTATCACGTCAGCGTTGATATGGAAATGCCGTATCGCGTCTACGGCGGACTTCAGGACAACAGTTCCTGGGTTGGCGATTCGTCGTATCCGGGCGGAATCACCAACAGCCGTTGGGAAAATCTGTATGGCGGCGACGGTTTTTGGACGTTTGTCGACCCGTCCGACACCGATTATATTTATGCCGAATATCAAGGCGGCAATATCGCCCGCATCAATCGTAAAACGCACGAATCGCGCCCGATTCAACCGCTTCCCGCGTATAAAGAAGGGAAGCTCCGCTACAATTGGAACGCGCCGATTCACGTCAGCAAAAACGGCACATTATATCTCGGCTCGCAGTTTTTATTTCGCTCGAAAGACCACGGGCAAAGTTGGGAACGCATATCGCCCGATTTGACGACCAACGATCCGCAAAAGCAGCGACAGGAAGAATCGGGCGGTGTGAGTATCGATAATTCTTCGGCGGAAACGCACACCACGATTTATGCCGTTCACGAATCACCGAAAAATCAAAATTTAGTCTGGGTCGGAACTGACGACGGCAACGTGCAGGTGACGCGCGACGGCGGAAAAACCTGGACGAATGTTGTCAAAAACATTCAAGGCTTGCCGAAAAATGCCTGGGTTTCTTCAATCGAAGCCGGACATTTTGACGAAGGCACGGCTTATGCGACTTTCGATTTGCACACTTTCGGCGATATGAAACCTTACGTTTATAAGACGATGGATTTCGGTAGAACCTGGACGCAAATCGTCGCGCCGAATTCTAATGTTCGCGGCTACGCGCACGTCGTCAAGGAAGATTTGGCGAACAAAGATTTGCTGTTTGTCGGAACGGAATTGGGTTTGTGGATTTCGCTCGACGGCGGACGGCAGTGGGCGCAATACAAGGGCGGCGATTTTCCGAATGTCGCCGTGCGCGATTTGGCGATTCATCCGCGCGACCACGATTTAGTCGTCGCCACACACGGACGCGGCATCTGGATTGTTGATGACATTTCACCGCTTCGCGCTTTGACAACGGACGCGATGTCGAAGGAAGCCGCATTTCTGCAAGTCAAACCGACGACGCAGCGCATTCCGGCAGGCGGCGGCTGGGCGAACGGCGACGCGGTTTTTGTCGGCGACAATCCGCCGGACGAAGCCGTGATTACTTATTATCAAAAGAAACGCCACATCTTCGGCGATTTGAAAATCGAAGTTTTCGATGCCGACAATAAATCGCTCGGCACAATTCCGACCGGCAAGCGGCGCGGTTTGAATCGTGTTCGCTGGTCAATGCGTCTGCCCGCGCCGCGTGTTCCGTCAGCGGCAAGCATCGCGGGCGGCGCGACCGTCGGACCGCGCGTTCTGCCCGGAACTTACACGGTGAAAATGACCAAAGACAAAAATGTCTACACGACGCAACTCGAAGTCGTCGCCGACCCGCGCAGCAAACACACTTTGGCAGACCGCCAGGCGCAATATAATTTGGCGTTGAAACTGCACAAACTGCTCGGCGAGATGACGACGACGGTTGAGCGCATCAACTCGACTCGGCTGGCACTAGACGACCGCGCCGCAAAAATCACAGGCGACGACGCGCTGAGAAATCGTCTGCAAACCGCGTCGGCACAGGTCAATGATTTGCGAAAGAAAATTGTGGCAACCACCGAAGGCGGAGCGATTACCGGCGAAGAGCGACTACGGGAATATCTGGCAACTCTCTACGGCGATGTGATTTATTACGAAGGACGACCTTCGCAAACGCAGATGGAGCGGGCGGAAGCACTAGCCCGTGAGCTTTCGGATGTAACGACGAGCTTTGATGCGTGGACGACAAAGGAAATGAGCGGAATTAATTCGGCTTTGACCAAGAAACAAGTTGAAGCGATTAAAAATCCTTAAAAAAGTTAGCCGCACAAAGACGCAAAAATCTCAAAAGAAATCAGCAAGAAAGAAGTTCCTGCTGATTTCTTTTGAGATTTTTGCGGTTATTTCATTTTGTATTATTCAGAAAATTCGTAACGATCTCGACGACCCGCGTTTGTACTTCGTTAGTCGAGCCTTCCGCGTCAATGACGATAAAACGCTCCGGTTCGCCGCCGGCAATTTTCAAATAACCTTCGCGCACGCGATTATAAAAACCTGTCGTTTCCTTGTCCATTCGATTTTTCCGCTCGCCCGAATCGTTACGATTATTCGTTCGCGTTAACGCTTTCTCAATGGGCAAATCAAAAAATAAAGTCAGGTCGGGTTTGAGTCCTTCGGTGGCAAGTTCGATAACTTGTTTGACGGTTGAATCGGGGAAACCGCGTCCCGCGCCTTGATAAGCAAAAGTCGCGTCGGCATAACGGTCTGAAAGAATAATTTTGCCTTCGGCTAGAGCAGGTTTGACGAGAAAATTGACGTGTTGAGCGCGGTCAGCCGCGAAAAGAAGAAGTTCCGCCAGCGGCGCGACGTTTTCTTCAGTTTCGAGAAATGCCTCACGAAGTCGTCTGCCGAGAGGCGTTCCGCCCGGCTCGCACGTCGGCAGAACATTAAAACCGCGAACCCGCAGTTCATTTGCCAACATCCGCAACTGTGTTGATTTGCCGCTCCCGTCAATGCCTTCAAAAGTGATAAATTTTCCGCGCAAGTTGTTTTATTCCGAAACCTGTTTTTTTCTTTCCTGGGAAACGGTGGAAATGGCGTGTTTAAAAATCAAAAAGTCTTGTCCGCCGACATCCAGCAATACCGAAAATTTATCGAAACTTTTAATTCTTCCCGAAAGCGTCGCCCCGTGCAGCAGATGAATCATAATGCTAAATCTTTCCCGCCGCGCCGTGTTCAGAAACGCATCCTGTATGTTTTGGGCAACTTGTTTTTCCATAACATTCTCTCTTTGCTCGTCAAATTGTGGGATTGCAAGTTTAAGTGTATAACAGATTTACCGATACTTACAAGAAATCTTTCACAAGTTATTTCAAATCGAGCATTTTCCAAAAATTCTCCTGTGTTTGCGCTTCATCGCCAAATCCTTCGAGCCAAATTACATCTTTTTCGCCGCGAAACCAGGACATCTGCCGCTTGGCATAATTCCGCACGTCCTGCTTTGTTTGCTCAATCGTGCTTTCCAAAGTTCTTTCGCCGCGCAAAAATTCGCAAACTCTCCGGTAACCGTGTGCGCCGAGCGCATTCGTGTCGTCTTTTACGCCTGCTTCTTTGAGAAGTTTCACCTCTTCGACCAAACCGTTTTCAAAATGCCGCTCGGCGCGTTTGTTTATTCCCGCATACAAAATTTCGCGCGGCGGATTCAATGCAAAAATTTTGATTCGATTGGCAAATTCGGGCGGTTCGATTCGATTCGGCTGGATTTGGCTAATTTGTTTTCCCGTCTGAAAATAAACTTCCAAAGCGCGCATCACGCGCACATAATCGCGCGGATAAAGTATTGTGGCAGAAACTTCGTCTACCTTTTGTAAAATTTTGTAAAGATGTTCCGCGCCGCGTTCATTTTTGATTTTGGTGAGTTTTTCGCGGAGTTTTTTGTCGGTCTGCGGACTATCAAAAAAAGGCTGGCGAAGCGAGCGCAGATAAAAACCCGTTCCGCCGACCAAAACGGCAGTGTTTCCTCTCGCTTCGATTTCGTAAATCTTCTCGGTCGCGTCTTTCGCCCAATCCGCCGCCGTATAATTCACATTCGGCGAAACGTAATCAATCAAATGATGCGGAACGCCGCGCATTTCTTCGATTGAAGGCTTGGCAGTCGCAATTTGAATTTCTTTGTAAATCTGCACCGAATCGCAATTGATAATCTCGCCTTTGACGCGCAAAGCGAGTTCGACACCGATTTCAGTTTTGCCCGAAGCCGTCGGTCCGACGATGGCGTAGATTGGTTTTTGAAGATTTTTTGCCACAGAGGACACAGAGTAACACAGAGGAAAACCAAAGAAAATTTATAGAAATGAACAGGTTTGACAGAATAAAATTATTTGATTTAATCGCGTGTTAAAACAAAAAAACGAATCAGCGAGATTATCAAAATCACGCCGAGCAAAATGAGCGAGCCGATAATTTGATTGCGAGAGAATTTCATCGAACTAAGATTCTAACAGTTTGATAAAGCCTTCCTGCGCGAAATGTTTGTCGGTTGTTAATGCTTCGTTTATGCCGCGTTCGCGCATTATGACAAAACTCACGGCATCGCACAGCGAATAATTTTTATCAATACGGTTTTTTAATAATGTAAAACCTTGATGATGTAAGTTCTCGTCAACCCAGACAATTTCAATCAAAGGATTTTCAATCAGAGTTTCGATAAATTCAAGTGTTCTCTTTCGATTCAAACCGCGCACCTGGCAAAGCGGAACGAATTCCGCCAAAACGTAACTTGTTGTTAGACGAATATCGGCTGTTTCAATAAAAGC
>Ga0136617_10005232_pt1 | contig 11594 bp, 9 predicted proteins | sample AntDrymUQ3222106_2_FD_129672 | JGI IMG/M metagenome (GOLD analysis project Ga0136617, IMG submission 129672) | Polar desert sand microbial communities from Dry Valleys, Antarctica - metaG UQ322 (21.06) | ecosystem: Environmental > Terrestrial > Soil > Desert | place: Antarctica: Dry Valley...
CGCACCCCCGCCCAAGCGCGTGAGCGCCTGCGTCAGGCCGCCATGGCATGATCACCCCATTCACCAACCAAGTGTCCGGTGAACCGGGTCCGGCGCATCCTCGTCGCGGTTCTTCCTCGGCGGCTCAAAGCGCGACTCGTCCGGGCCTGCCCAGTCGAGCAGCCGATCGCCGAGCAGCTCGCGATAGCGCAGCGCCCACTCGTTGGTGCGCAGGTCATGGATGACGTAGCGGTAGTCGAAGATCGCCTCGCGACGCGGCGCGAACTTGAGACTCTCGGCGAGCTCGCCGGTCTGCTGCGCGGCACGGAACCCGTCGCGCGCGAGGCAGTAGGTCCATTGATAGGAGCCGCGCAGCGTCTGCGGCCGGAAACGCTCCACGAACCCCGCCTCGAACAGGCGCGTCATGCGTCGGCGCACAGCGCGCAGCCCGCGGCCCTCCCACCACAGCTCGGCAATCTGCCCGGTCGTAAGAAACCGGTACCGAGCAAGCGCGACCAGGATCTCGAGGTCGCGCGCCTGAAGCGCGCACGCGGCCCTGCTCTCGCGCTCACCCCAGCGCAGCAGCTTGCCCTCGGCGAGACCCAGCTCGGCGTACGTGTCCAGCGCCGCGGTCACGCGACATCGAACAGCGTCGGCTGTTGCGTACGGAAGCGCAGCTCCTCACGCGCCGCGCGTATCCGGTCGGCCGCGTTGACACGCTCTTCCGGGTCGAACTCCTCGAAGACGTGCGCGTAGGTGTCCAGCGCCACCGTCGGCGAGTGGCCGGCCTGGCGCGCGACTTCGACAATGCTGTGGCCCTCGGAGATCAGGAGCGACACGAACGAGTGGCGCAAGTCGTAAGGGCGCGGACGCTCGACACCCGCCGCCGCGGCCGCCGGCGTGTAGATCCGCCGGCGCCAGTTCCGGTACGCGGTCGCGGTCCACGGCTCGCCGTGGTGACCCGGGAAGAGCAGCTCCTCGGACGCCGGCCGTCCGGCATGCAGCCGCCACTCGGCGAGGTCCTGCGCCAGGGGGCCGAGCACCCGCACCGTGCGGCTCCGACCGGTCTTGGTCGCCTCGATGGCGCCGAGCGAGACGGCGCCTTCGACGAGCAGCGTGCGCTCGCGCACGTGCGTCCACCGCAGAGCCAGTGCCTCGCCTGGCCGCAGCCCGGCGTACGCAAGGACGGAGACGAGCGTCGCATCGCGAATACGACCGCAGCCAAGCAATGCGAACCGGATCGCCTCGACGCGCTCGGGCGCGAGCGGCACGATTGTCCGGGCCCGGGGCGGAACCGGCTTGCGCACGATTGCAACAGGATTGGAGGCCAGGCGCCCCCACTCGCACGCGCGCTGCAAGACGCCCTGGAGCAGCACGAGCGCCTTACGGATCGACGTCGGGCCGACGTCGTCGGCCTCGAGCTCGAGGCGGAACCTGTTGACAACGTCCGGCGTCAGCTCACGCAGCGGGAGCGAGCCCAGCCGCGGAAGCACATGCGCGTCCCAGATCGACGCGTAGCCCTTGAGCGTCGACCGGGCGAGGTTCGGCTCCGCATGCAGCCGCCACCACTCCTCGCCGAACTGCGCCAGCGGCTCCTTACCGGCATCCAACTGCGCGAGCTCGCCGGTGCGCTTGCGCCGCGTGATCTCGGCATCGAAGTCCTCGGCGTCGCGCTTGCGCCCCAGGACCTTGGAGCGGTTGCGACCGGCCTGGCGCCAGCGCACGCGCCAGACGACGCTGCTGTCCTTGCGCACGACACGCTCGACGCTCATGACGCCGACCCGCCGCCGTCGAACAGCCGCCGGAAACTGCCTCGCACCGGCGGCGGTGCGGGTGGTGGCGGCGGAGCGACGCGGTGCTCCACGCGGACCGTCGATGACGCGACCCACGCCTCGAACGCCTCGCGCGGGATGCGCAGCCGCGAGCACAGGCGCACCGCGCGTAGCTCGCCGCGATCGATGGCGCGGTAGATGGCCCTGGTCGATAGGCAGGCGAGCGCGGCCGCCTCGGCAGGGCGCAGGAAATTGGCTCAACGGGAGGTGCAGACACGGGCTCTCTGCTTCTGCTGAGGGGAAATCGCCCGAACTGGCCCCCTCTCGTCCCGTTCGCTAACCGGCGCGCCGCACCAGAGGCTGTACCTGTCTGGTACCTCCGAGCAGGGCGCGCGCCGGCGGCGAATCAAGAAAGCCCTGCAAACCCGCGAAGCCGACGCCCGGATTCGAACCGGGGACCCCTTCATTACGAGTGAAGTGCTCTACCAGCTGAGCTACGTCGGCGGGCCGCACGAAAGCGTAGCGGCGCGCCACGCGACGGCGCTATGCGCGCCCAGGCACGGGGCGCGCCACCGGGATGGCGATCGCCGCGAGCACCGCGAGCAGCCCGACGCCCGCGGCCACGAAGAACGTCTCCGTGAAGCCGGCCTCGGCCGGCACGGTCGAGGCGCCGATGGTATGCGCCGTCACGATCGCCACCGCGATCGTCGCGCCGAAGCCGCCGCCGACCGTGCGCATGATCGTGTTGATGCCCGTGGCGATCCCGACGTCGCGCTGGTCGACCGAGTTGACGACGAGGTTGGCCATGGAGGACAACGCGAAGGCGATCCCGACGCCGACGAGGGCGCTCGAGATCACGATGTGCAGCACGCTCTCGTGCAGGAACGCGAGGAACACGAACGACAGCGTGGTGAACACGCAGCCCACGATGAGCGTCGCCCGCGCCCCGAAGCGCCCGGCGAGGCCGCCCGCCAGCGGTCCGGCGACGAGCATGACCAGGGCGCTCGGGACCATGTAGAGCCCGGCCTCGGTGACGCTCGCGCCGAAGCCGTAGCCCGTCGCCTCGGGCGCCTGGACGAAGAGCGGGACGAGCAGGAAGGACGAGAACATCGCAAAGCCGACGAGCAAGCCGACGAGGTTCGTGAGCAGGACGGGGCGCCGGCGCAGCACGCGCATCTCCACGAGCGGCTCGTGCACCCGCAGCTCGAACGCGACCCAGCCGGCGAGGACCACGACGCCGCCGACCATCAGCGCCAGCGTCCGGCCCGCGGTCCAGCCCCAGTCGTTCGCGCGCGAGACCCCGATGAGCAGCGCGGCGAGGCCGAGGGAGAGCAGGGCGGCACCCGGCCAGTCGATGCGGGTCCGCTCGCGGGTCGGCGACGCCGGGATCGAGCGCAACGCGACGAACGCGGCGGGCACCGCCAGCAGGCCGACGAGGAAGAGCCAGCGGGTTCCCACGTTGTCGACGATCACCCCCGAGAGGGCGAGGCCGAGGCCGCCGCCGATGCCGAACGTCGCGGAGACGATCCCGATCCCGAGCGGGATCTTCGCGGGCGGGAACGTGTCGCGGATGATCCCGAAGGAGAGCGGGAAGACGCCGCCGGCGACGCCCTGCACCAGGCGGGCGGCGATGAGCACCTCGATCGAGTCCGCCAGCGCGGCGACCACCGAGCCTGCCGCGAACACGAGCAGGACGACGAACAGCACGCGGCCCTTGCCGTAGAGGTCGCCCAGCTTGCCGACGATGGGCGTGCAGACCGAGGCGGACACGAGGAAGCCGGTCAGCACCCAGGTCGTCGCGCTCGTGGACGCCCCGAGCGCCGTCTGGATCGCCGGGATGGCGGGCGCGACCATGGTCTGGAGCAGCGCGAAGGACAGCCCGGCGAGCAGGAGCGTCGCGAGGATGACGGTGACGTTGACCTGCGGGCCCGGAGCAGCGCTCTCGGCGTGGGGCGTGGACGGGGGCGGGCTCGTGCGGGCGGGGTCTGCCATGTCCCCTTCGACTCTAGAAGCCCGCCCTCCGCGGCGAATGGCTCGGCTGACCCGTCGGCCTAACGCTCCGAGTCCAGCTCGCGCATCATGGACTCGGCGTAGCGGGTGCCCGCGGCCGCGCCCGCCGGCACCGCGGCCTCGATCCGCTCGAGATCCTCGACCGTCAGCTGCAGGTCGAGGGCGCCGAGCGCCTCGTCGAGCCGGTCGCGGCGCCGCGCGCCCACGAGTGCGACGACGTCGTCGCCGCGGGTGGCGACCCAGGCGATGGCGACCTGCGCCACGGTCGCGTCGTGGGCGTCGCCGATCTCGCGCAGCCGCTCGACGAGCGCGAGGTTGTGCTCGAGGTTCTCGCCCTGGAAGCGGGGGCTGATGGAGCGGAAGTCGTGCGCCGAGAGCGCGCGCTCGGAGCTCCAGTGACCGCTGAGCAGCCCGCGCGAGAGAACGCCGTACCTGGCGGTCGCGGTCTGGCTCGTCCTCGGGAGACCCGTGCACGCGTCGCCGTTCGGGAGCACGAGCGGCAGGCGGGCAGGGGCGGACGTCGGCCTCGTCGTTCGCGCCGCCCTGGAAGCACCGGCGTCAAGGCACCGCCGTGATACCCGCACGGCCGGCATGCACGAGTTCCGCCGGTCAGTGCTCGAACATGCGCCGATCTGGCCGGATGACGCATTGCCCCGGATTGCGGACGGACGTACGGTCGGCGCCCGCTTCATGGCCGATCCGCCCTACATCCTGCTCCTCGCCACGCGCGAGGAGGCCGACCACCGCCTCGTCGCGGGGCTGCTCGACGACGCCGTCGCCGAGCTGCACTGGGTCACGAGCGAAGCGTCCGCGCTGGCCGCCGTCGCCGAGCACCCCCACGACGCGGTGCTGCTCGACGCCGGGCTGCGCGAGGAGGGCGCCGAGCGCCGGCTGATGGAGGAGGGCCCGCACACCCAGGTGATCCTGCTCGGCGACCCAGCCGGCCCCGGCGCGGTGGCCGCCGCGCGCGCCGCCGGAGCGGCCGACCACCTCCCCAAGGCGGGGCTGGACCGGGCGACGCTGCTGCGCGCGGTCCGCTACGCCGCGGATCACCGCCGGGCGATCGCGCGGCTGCAGCACGACGCGCTGCACGACCCGCTGACCGGCCTGCCCAACCGCACGCTGTTCGTCGACCGGCTCGCCCAGACGCTGCGGCGCGGCCGGCGCCGGCGGCAGTCCGGCGGCGCGGCGGTGCTGTTCTTCGACCTCGATCGCTTCAAGCTCGTCAACGACTCGCTCGGCCACCACGTGGGCGACCGGCTGCTGCAGGAGGTCGCCATGCGGGTGGCGGGCGCGCTGCGCCCCGGCGACACGGTGGCGCGGCTGGGGGGCGATGAGTTCTGCGTGCTGCTGGAGGACGTCGCCGACGCCCGCGAAGCCGTCGCGGTCGCCGACCGCGTGCTCGCCGTGATGTCCGCGCCCGTCGCCGTCGCCGGGCGGGAGCTGCACGTCTCCTGCTCGATCGGCATCGCCCTCGCCGGGCCCGACGCCGTGCCGGCCGAGCTGATCCGGGACGCCGACGTGGCCATGTACCGCGCCAAGGCGGACGGGCGCACGCGCCACGCGGTGTTCGACGCGCAGATGCACCGCCACGCCGCCGCGCGCCTGGACCTGGAGACCGAGTTGCGCCGCGCGATCGAGGCGGAGGACCTGCAGGTGCTCTACCAACCGATCGTGCGCACCGCCGACGGCAGCCTGGCCGGGTTCGAGGCGCTGTGTCGCTGGTCGGTCGAGCCTGCAGAGTTCGTCGCGGTCGCCGAGGAGACCGGCTTGATCGTGCCGCTCGGGCGCTTCGTGCTGCACGAGGCGGCGCGACGTGCGGCCGAGTGGGGCGTCTGCGTCGCGGTCAACGTGTCGGCCCGCCAGCTCGGGCACCCGGGCTTCGCCGCCCTGGTGGAGGAGGCGGTGCGGTCGGCGGGGACCCGGCCGGGCGACCTGCGCCTGGAGGTGACCGAGTCGGCCATGACGGCCGACACCGAGCCGATGCGCCGTACGCTCTCCGAGCTGCGCGACCGCCTCGGCGTCACCGCGCACCTCGACGACTTCGGCCTTGGCGCCGCCTCGCTGCGCTTCCTGCACCGCTTCCCGGGCGACGCGCTCAAGATCGACCGTGGGCTGGTGCTGGAGATGCTCACCGACCCGGGCTCTCAGGAGATCGTCAAGGCGATCGTCGCCCTCGCGCACAACCTCGGGATGGAGGTCGTGGCGGAGGGCGTGGAGACGGCCGCGCTCGCCGAGCGCCTCGCGGCGCTCGGCTGCGAGTACCTGCAGGGCTTCCACTTCGCGCCGCCGCTCACCGCGGACGAGGCGGCGGCGCGGGTCGCCGGCGCGGAGCCGGCGACCCGCGCGGCGGCCTAGCGGCCTACGCCGGGCGGTCGGCGCGCTCGGAGTCGCGCACGTCCTCGGTGAGGCGGCTGCGCTCGAAGCGCTTCTCGTCCTGGCGGCCGCGGTCGTACTCGGTCTGCGAGCCGTCGGCGTCGCCGGCCATGCGGCTGTCGTCGTCGGCCGACCGTGCGCCCGGCTCGCCGCGTCCCTTCGCCTCGCGGCCGCGGTCGTCGGCGGTGTGGCCGTCGCCGTCCGCGTCGCGGTCGCGGGGGTTGGCCACGCCCTCGAAGCGATCGCGCTCGTGGTCGTCGATCAACTCGTCGTCGGCCATGCCGCGCTCGTGCATGGTCGCGCGCTCCTCGGCGAGGTTCGCGTCCACGCGCTCCTTCTCGGCCTCCTGCTCGGCGATGCGCGCACGCTGCGAGGACCGTTCGGCCCGGGCCTCGTTGCGCTCCGCCTCGTCACGATGCTGGCCGGCCACCTCGCGGCGGCGGCCTTCGAGCTCGCGCCCGGCCTTCTGCTCCTGGGCCTTCGCGCGCATCCGTGGCATGAGGACCAGCAGGGCGATCACGATCAGGGCCACCACGACGATGGCGATGATCAATCCGGTTGACATGCAGCTCCTTCCTTTCCCTAAGGCTGCGGGGGTCGTCGGGTCATAGGCTTCCCGGCGCATGGGCGCTCCACACGTACGGCCTGACTTCGACCTGCAGTCGCACTCGCTGCACTCCGACGGGGCGCTGGCGCCGGCCGAGGTCGTCGCGGCCGCCGCGGCGGCCGGGATGCGGCTGATCGCGTTGAGCGACCACGACACGGTCGACGGCGTGCCGGAGGCGCTGGACGCCGCGCGCGAGCACGGCCTGCGCTGCTCGCCGGCGGCCGAGCTCTCCAGCGTCGCGGGCGAGCACGAGGACCTGCACGTGCTCGGCTACGAGCTGCGCCACGACGATCCGGCGCTGCTGGCCACGCTGGCCGACTTCCGCGCCGACCGCGGCCGGCGGATCTGGGCCATGGCCGACCGGCTGGGCGAGCTGGGCTTCGCGCTCGACCGCTCCGGCCTGGAGGCGCGCGAGCGGGCCGGCGCCCCGCTTGGACGCCCACACCTGGCCGACGCCGTGCTGGGGCACCCCGCCAACGCCGACAAGCTGCGCGCGGAGGGCATCGACGGCAAGGCCACCCTCTTCCCCGCCTATCTCGTGCCCGGCGCGATCGCCTACGTGGCCCGCTCACGGCCCACCGTGGAGGAGGCGATCGCCGTCATCCACGCCGCGGGCGGGGTCGCGGTGTGGGCGCACCCCTTCTGGGACGTCGAGGCGCCCGACGCGGCGCTGGCCGCGCTGGAGCGCTTCGCCGCCGCGGGCCTGGACGGGGTCGAGGCCTTCTACGCCACCCACACTGAGGAGCAGACCCGCCTGCTGGCCGGTGCGGCGGCCCGGCTCGGGCTGCTCGCCACCGGCTCGGGCGACTTCCACGGCCCGGAGCACGAGCGCTTCAACCGCTTCGGGGCCTTCGCGCTGCACGGGCTCGAGCCGGTGCTGGGCCCGATCGGCGCGTAGCGCCGGCGAACGTCAACGGCGGCATTGAAGGGAGAGCTGGGGAGCCGCGGCGGCTCACGGGCCGGCGATTGTCGATTTGAGCACCCATGCGGTGCACCAGTCGCCAACCGCGGGCGACGGACGCCGCGACCAGCCTCCCGTCCCTCTCCTCAATGCCGCCGTTGACCTTCGCCGCGCGACGCCACCAGCGCTTCGACCTCATCGCGCCCCGCGTAGCCGGCTCGCGCGCCCGCCGCCCGGGTGGCCAGCGCGCCCGCGGCCGCCGCGAACGCCACCGCGTCAGGCAGCTCGGCGCCGCCGGCGAGCGCCACCGCCAGCGCGGCGGCGAAGGCGTCGCCCGCGCCCGTGGCGTCGACCGCCTCGACCGGGTAGGGGTCCACAGACCGCGTCTCGTCGCGCGTCCGCAGCTCCGCCCCCTCGGCGCCCAGCGTGACCGCCAGCGCGCCGGCGCCGCGGGCCAGCACGTCGCCGAGCACCTCGAGCTCGCCGCCGTTGGGGGTGAGCACCGTGCACGCGCGCACGACCGCGTCGGCCAGGGCGCGCGCCGGCGCCGGGTCGAGCACGAAGCGCAGACCGCTCGCCGCCGCCGCGGCCACCGGCGCGTCGGGCACCTCGAGGTCGGCGAGCACGACCGGGTCCCCGCCGGCCAGCCGCTCCAGCGCCGCCGTCACGAACTCGTCCTCCAGTGCCGCGTTGGCCCCGGAGGCGACGACGATCGTGTTCTCGCCCGCGCGGTCGACCGTGATGTGCGCCACCCCGGTCGGCTGCTCGCCGAGGACCGCGACGGCCGAGACGTCGACGCCCTCGGCCTCGAGGTCGGCCAGCGCGGCGCGGCCGTCATCGTCGTCGCCGACCGCCGCCACCAGCGCCACCCGCGCGCCGAGCCGGGCGGCGGCGACCGCCGCGTTCGCGCCCTTGCCGCCGTGGTGGTCGCCGCGCTCGGCGCCGATCACCGTCTCGCCCGGCGCGGGCAGCGCGTCGACCGTCAGGACGACGTCCGCGTTGACCGAGCCGACGACGATGACGTCGGGATGTGGAGTCACGCGCTCCGTCCCGGATCGGCGGGGCGGAGGACGATGACGTCGCCACGCGCACTCACGCGACTCGCCTGCCCGTCTCGGTCAGGTCGTAGCCGCCCAGCGCCTGCACCTGCGCGCGGAAGTCCGCATCGTCGAGCAGCGCGAGCAGCGGCGCCGTCGCCGGCTCGCCCGGCGCCATCACGAGGTCGAACGGCTCGCGCGCCACGGGCACGAAGTCCAGCCCGAAGGCCCGCGCGGCGGCCAGCACCCCCAGCCCGCAGTCGACCCGACCGGCCGCCACCGCCGCGGCCACCGCCAGGTGCGTTGGCTCCTCGCGCGCGTAGCCGTCGATCGCCTCCGGCGCGAGGCCGCGCCGCGCCAGCTCGAAGTCGAGCAGCACCCGCGTGCCCGCGCCGCGCTGGCGGTTGACGTAGCGCACGCGCCCGAGGTCGTCGAGGCCGCGCAGCCCGAGCGGGTTGCCGGGCGCGACGATCAGGCCCTGCTCGCGGTGGGCCAGGCGCACCACCGCGAGCTCGCGGCCGGGCAGGACGCGCGCCAGCCACGGCAGCGTGTACTCGCCCGAGCCGGGATCGAGCAGATGGCAGCCGGCCAGGTGGCAGAGCCCGTCGCGCAGCGCCACGAGCCCGCCGAGCGAGCCGACCGGCGCCGAGACCAGCGTGCGCAGCGGGTCGCGGGCGCGCAGCATCGAGGCGGCCAGGTCCAGCACCGGGTCGTGCGAGCCGATCGCGACGATCGTGCGCTCGACCGCGTCGAGGTCGCGCAGCAGCCGCACCTCGACCTCCGCGCCGGCGTCGGCGCCCTCCGAGGCGGCGGGCACGATCAGCAGCCCGTCGGCCCGCACCAGCGAGGTGAGCACGCCGGCCCCGCGCGGCAGCGGCGCGGCCACCAGTCGGTCGCCCACCCGGCCCAGGCGCACGCGCACCCAGTCGTCGGCGCCCAGCGGGGAGGCCAGCCGCCGCGCGAGCCGCACCGTCGCGCGCGGCCGCGCGACCGGCGCGGTGCCCTCCAGCCCGGCCAGCAGCGCGAGCGCGAAGAGCTCGAAGGTCAGCGCCGCCGAGACCGGGTAGCCGGGGCAGCCCAGCACCGGCACGCCCTCGACCACGCCGAGCACGACGGGATGCCCCGGCCGCACGGCCACGCCGTGCGCCACCAGCGTGCCCGCCTGCGCCACCACCGCGGCGGTGTGATCGTCGCGCCCGGCGCTCGAGCCGGCGATCACGATCACGAGGTCGGCCCGCGCCGCGGCCTCGCGCACCGCGGCGACGATGCGCGCCGGGGCGTCGGGCAGCACGGCGCTCGCCTCGGCGTCGCAGAACGCCTCGCGCGCCTGCGCGCAGAGCATCAGCGAGTTGGTGTCCAGCAGCTCGCCGGGGCCGGGCTCGGCGCCCAGCGGCCGGACCTCGTCGCCGGTGGGCAGGACGGCGACGAACGGCGCGCGCCGCACCGCCAGTCGCGTGTGGCCCGCGGCCGCCGCGGCGGCGAGGTCGACGGGGCGCAGGCGGTGGCCCTCGGGCAGCAGCAGCTCGGTGGCGCTGACGTCCTCCCCGATCGTGCGCACGTGCTGCCACGGTGCGCAGGCGGCGCGCAGCTCGGGCGTGCCGTCCTCCCAGTGGACCTGCTCGCGCATGACCACCGCGTCGAAGCCGTCGGGCAGCGCGTCGCCCGTGTCCACCAGGGCGAACGAGCGCACCGCGACCGGCGCCGTCTCGGTGGCGCCGAGCGTGTCGGCCGCGCGCACCGCGATCCCGTCCATCGCCGCGGCGTCGTAGGCGGGGGAGGACCGCCGCGCCCACACCGGCGCGGCGGTCACCCGGCCGAGCGCCTCCTCCAGCGCGCGCTCGACCACGTCGGTGCGACGCCCACCCGCGGCCGCCAGCCAGGCGGCGAGCGCCTCGTCCGCGGGGATGTCGTGCAGGAAGGGCGCTGCGCCGGTCACGCCCGCAAGCATGACCGGCGCGGCGCGGGAGCGTGGGCTACGCGAGCGGCTTGCGCGGCACCAGCACCCGGTTGATGCCGTGGATGACGCCGTTGGAGGCCTTGATGTCGAGCTGCGAGGCGATCAGCCGGGCCCGCCTTGCCCGGGATCAATGCTCACCAGCCTGCCGCTGCCCGTGAGGTCGCGCACGATCTTCTTGAACGCGGTGTCGTTGGGCGACGAACACCCTGAACTCCGTGCTCGTGTCCGACAGCACGGGGGCCAGCCCGGTGGCGGTGACGGCCTGGATCAGGATGTCGTCGCCGTTGGAGTCGGGGGCGCCCCCGCCCGAGGCAGCCACGGCGACGTCGACGATGGTGCCCGACGGTGGCGGGTCGGTGGCGCTCGCGGGGCGGCGAGGACGGCCAGGGCCGCGATGAAGCAGACGGCGGCGGCCAGGAGACGGCGCATGGGTGCACTCCTTGCTGAGGGGAACGGACAGTGCGACCGGCCTACGTAGCCGGGATTGCGGTCGGTTGGGAGCTGGCGCCTCCCCGCTCAGCGGTACAGCTCGACGCAGACCTCGTCGCCGGCGGCCAGCCCGGTGGCCGCCTCGGGAACACGGAACCAGCCGTCGGCGCCTGCCATCGGGCCCAGCAGTGCGGAGGCGCCGAAGCGTGGGGTGGCCACGCCGTCGCGCACCGAGGCCTGGACCACGTCGAGCCGGCCGGCGGCGCTGGGAACGTCGCGCGCCAGCCGCGCGCACACGATCGCCGCCGGCGGCGGCGCCGTCACCCCCGCCACGGCCCGGATGAGCGGCATCCCGACGAGCCGGAAGACGACGAGCGCCGAGCGCGGGTTGCCCGGCAGCCCGACCAGCGGCACGCCGCCGCAGTCGGCCAGCAGGGTCGGCTTGCCCGGCTTGATCGCCAGGCCGTGGCAGACCACGTCGCCGAGCTTCTCCACCACCGAGGCGGTGAGGTCGCGCGCGCCGACC
>Ga0136617_10005233_pt1 | contig 11592 bp, 9 predicted proteins | sample AntDrymUQ3222106_2_FD_129672 | JGI IMG/M metagenome (GOLD analysis project Ga0136617, IMG submission 129672) | Polar desert sand microbial communities from Dry Valleys, Antarctica - metaG UQ322 (21.06) | ecosystem: Environmental > Terrestrial > Soil > Desert | place: Antarctica: Dry Valley...
CAGCCGGGATCGGTCTTGCGGATGTAGGGAGTGGAGACGCCCTCGTAGGAGCCGTAGTCCCACTCACGCAGGTCCTCGCGGATCGACACCCCGTCGCCCAGCCCGGCCAGCCGGGCGGTGTCCAGCGCGCGGGTGAGCGGGCTGGAGAGCACGAGCGCGAAGGACCAGGCCTCCAGGCGCGGTCCGAGCGCGCGGGCGTGCTCGCGGCCCTCCGCGGTCAGCGGGATGTCGGTGGTCCCGGTATGACGGCCGTCCAGCGACCACTCCGTCTGGCCGTGGCGCGCGAGCACCACGTCGTGGCCGGTGCGGCTCACGGCCTAGGAGTCGGTCGCGTCGTAGGCCTCGCGCTCCACCAGCTCACGTGAGCGGGTGTCGTCGAAGCCGGCGTCGGCATGGTGCTCGGCCATGTGCTTGACGACGACGCGCACCAGATCGTCGTCGTTGGCGGCCTGGAGCAGCTCGCCGCTGAAGGGGTCCTCGACTACGCGCATGGGGCTCTCCTCACTCGAATCCCTCGGGTGCGCCGTGGGCGTCCTCGATCGCCTGGATCTTGCCCAGTCGCCGGACGTGGCGCTCCTCGCCCGAGAAGGCGGCGCCGGCGAAGGCGTGCAGGATCTCCCCGACCGGGGCGGGGCCGATGACCCGCGCCCCGAGGCAGATCACGTTCATGTCGTCGTGCTCGACCGCCTGGTGGGCGGTGTAGGTGTCGTGGACCACGGCGGCCCGGATCCCGTCCATCTTCGTCGCCGCGATCGCGACCCCCGCGCCCGAGCCGCAGACGATGACGCCCCGCTCGGCGCGGCCCTCCACGATCGCCTCCCCGACGCGCACCGCCACGTCGGGGTAGTCCACGGGGTCGGTCGAGTCGGTGCCCAGGTCCAGCACCTCGTGGCCGTCTGCGGCCAGCTCGTCGATCACCGCCTCCTTGAGCGGGAACCCGGCATGGTCAAAGCCGCACGCGATCCTCATGCCGCCACCTCCTCGATTACCTCCTGGCCGGCCAGCAGCGCGGCTCCGCGGACACCGGCCTCGACGCCGTGGCGGGCGAGCCGGAACCGCGTCTTGTCCCCGACCCCCGGCAGGATCCGCGGCCGGGCGGCGGCGATCGCCGGCTCCAGCAGCAGGTTCCCCGCGGTGGCGACCCCACCGCCGATCACCACCTCCTCGGGATCGAAGGCGTTCACCGCCCCGGCCATCCCGATGCCCAGGCGCCCGCCGAGCAGGGCGAGCAGCCGGATGCATTCCGCGTCGCCCTCCTTCGCCGCGGCCACCACCTGCGGGCCCTTCGCCACGCCCGTCTCGGCCAGCGCGCGCCCCAGCACCGAGTCCGGGTGCGACCGGGCCGATGCCGCCGCCATGCGATCCAGCGCCGTCCCGGCCGCCAGCGCCTCGATCGAGCCCGGCTGGGGGAAGCGCTCGCCCGCGGGCGGGATCTCCTCGGACAGGTCGAGCCCGATGAGCGAATGGCCGAGCTCTGCGCCCGCGCCGGTCACGCCGCGGTAGGGGCGCCCGTTGAGGACCAGCCCTCCACCCACGCCGGTCCCGACGGTGAACATCACGAGGTGGGAGACGATGAGCCGGTTGTCGGCGTCGTGGGCCTCGGCGAGCGCTGCGACGTTGGCGTCGTTGTCGACGAACACCGGCATCCCGAGCCGCTCGGTCAGCAGGCGGCGCAGCGGGACTCCGACGAGCGGCACGTTCACGCCCGACTTCGCCGTCCCCGTCGCGAACTCGATCGCGGCCGGCACGCCGATGCCGGCCGCCTCGGTGTCGGGCGTGCGGGCGGCCTCGATGCAGTCGGCGATCTGGTCCACGAGGTCGTCGGAGGAGCCCTTGCGCGTCGGCTCGACCACGGGCTCGGTCAGATCGCCGCCGCACATCACCGCGCACGAGACCTTGGTCCCCCCCACGTCCACGCCGATGTAGCGGGCGCTCACGCGCGCACCACTTCCGGCGGCAGCTGCGCCGCGGCGGCGGGGTCCAGCAGCACCCGCAGCGTGCCACTGGCGGGAGCGACGAGCGAGGCGGGCGTGGCGGGATCGGGCGCGCCGGAGAACGCGCGCGCGACGGCCGGCGCCTTGTCGGCGCCGCTCACCAGGAAGACCACCTCGCGCGCCGCGTTGATGAGGGGCAGCGTGAACGTCACGCGCGGGACGAACGGCTCCAGGCCGGCCTCCGGGACCCCGACGACGAGCCGCTCGGTCTCGTCCAGCGCCGGCTTGCCGGGAAAGAGCGACGCGCAGTGGCCGTCGGAGCCCAGGCCGAGCAGGATGAGGTCGAGCGCGGGCATGCCCTCGCCGAAGACCTCGTGCAGGCGCGCCTCGTAGGCCGCGGCGCCGGCGTCGGGCCCCAGCTCGCCCTCGATGCGCTCGACGTCGGGCGGCGAGCCGGTGATGCGGCCCAGCAGCGCGGCCTTGGCCATCGCGAAGTTCGAGCGCTCGTCGGTCGGCGGAACGCAGCGCTCGTCGCCGAACCACAGATGCAGGCGCGACCACTTGCCCCCGATCGCCGCCGCGCGCGCGTAGGCGGTCTTCGGCGTCGAGCCCCCCGTCAGCGCGATGTGCCCCCCGTGGCCCGCCGCGCTGGCGATCAGCTGGGCGGTGCGCTCCATCGGGTCTTCGATGACCTCGATCTCCGCGCTCACGGCAGCATGGCCTTGGCCGCCTCGACGGCCGGGCGGTAGGTCGGGTCGCGCAGCAGCGCCTGGCGCACGCCCTCTCCCAGGATGCCGCCCTCGCCGCGCGACGCGCCGAGCACCGTCCACTCGGAGTCGCGCCCGTCGCGCAGCCGCCGGTGGGCGGTGAGGCCACCGGGCCCGCGATCCAGCGCGATCGAGCCCCCGTCGGCCGTCTCGATCGTCACGCCCGCCAGACCTGGCACGCTCTGGCGGGGCTCGGACTGCAGCGTGACGGCCACGTCCTGCCGGCGCGCGTGCAGCTTGCCCGACATCCCGTCGCCGCGCCCCACGAGCCGGGACGGATCCCAGCCCAGGCGCGAGGCCAACCAGCCCAGGAACATCAGCGCGGCCGCCCCGGACTCCGGGTGGTGGCGCACGGTCACCGCGCTGATCTTGGCCAGCGACGGGCGTTCGGCGGGCGGGTCGAAGCTCGCGCAGACGCGCTCGCGCCACGGCACCGAGCGCAGCCAGGAGAGGTCGACCACGTAGGCCCGCTCGGCCAGGGTGGAAACCCGCGCGAGCGCCTCTCCGATCTCGAAGTCCTCGGAGGAGTCCAGCAGCACGACGTGAGCGAGGCGGTCGAGCGCGTCAATCGCGTCGGCGTGGCCGTGGGGCGCCCACACGACCGTCATGAGCTCCGAGACGATGACCGGATCCACGATCGCGTCCAGCGCGGCCAGGTGCTGGGGGCCGATCGCGATCTCCACGCCCTCGGTCAGCACGGCGGGCTGCCCCGGTGACGGGTCGTCGGGATAGGCCATCGAGGCGTGGGCGTCGAGGGTGCTGCGCCCCGCCTCGACCGTGCACAGCACCGTGCGCGAGGCGTTGTAGCGACCGACGTCCTCGAGCCGGTTGGCGATCTCGCCCCGCCACTCGCGGTCGACCACCACGACGAGGTTGAGCACGCGCGCGGGCACGTAGGCCTCGTTGGCGGCGTGGCGCACGCGCAGCATGTCGCGCAGCGCCGCCTCGATCGCGCTGGGCGTCGTGTTCTGCTCGCTCCAGCGGTCCTCGTGCATGAGCTCGGTGGTCATGACACGCGCTCCACTACAGCGACCGCCAGTGATGGCCCGCGGCCAGGAGGGCGTTGGCCTCCTCGGGCCCCGCCGAGCCCGCCGGGTACTGCGGCAGCGGCCCGGGGGTGTTCTTCCAGGACTCGAGGATCGGATCGATGACCTGCCACAGGCCATCCACCTCGTCGTTGCGGGTGAAGAGCGTCGCGTCGCCGCGCATGGCGTCGAGGATCAGGCGCTCGTAGGCCTCGGGCGACTGGGAGAGGAACGTCGTTCCGTAGTGGAACTCCATGTTCACCGGGCGGATCCGCATGCTCGCCCCGGGGATCTTGGCCCCCAGGGAGAGCGAGACGCCCTCGTCGGGCTGGACCGTGAGCACGAGCTGGTTGGGCTGCACCCCGACCGACCCGGCCTGCTGGAAGGCCAGGTGGGGCACCGGCTTGAGCTGCACGGCGATCTCGGTCACCTTGCGCGCCAGGCGCTTGCCGGTCCGCAGGTAGAACGGCACGCCCGCCCAGCGCCAGTTGGAGACGTGCAGGCGCAGCGCCGCGTAGGTCTCGGTCGTCGACTCGGGCGGCACGTCGTCCTCCTCGAGATAGCCGCGGACCTGCTCGCCGCCCGACGCCCCCGACCCGTACTGCGCCCGCACCGCCATGTGGGGCACGTCGTCGACGGTGGGCGGGGAGATCGCCTCGATCACCTTCGCCTTCTCGTCGCGCACGCGATCGGCCGTGAACGACGTCGGCGGCTCCATGCAGATGAGCGTGAGCAGCTGGAGCATGTGATTCTGCACGAGGTCGCGCAGCGCGCCCGCGCCGTCGTAGTAGCCCGCGCGCGTGCCGATCCCCAGGTCCTCGGACGCGGTGATCTGCACGCAGTCGATGAAGTTCCGGTTCCAGACCGGTTCGAACATGGCGTTGGCGAAGCGGAACGCCATCACGTTCTGGACGGTCTCCTTGCCCAGGTAGTGATCGATGCGAAAGACCTGGCGCTCGCGAAAGACGCCCAGGACCTCGGTGTTGAGCCGGCGCGCCGAGTCGAGGTCATAGCCGAAGGGCTTCTCGATCACGCAGCGCGTCTCGGCGCCCTCGGCCTTGTTGAGCCCCGCCTGCCCGAGCTGGCCGACGATCTCGGGGAAGAACTCCGGGGCCGTGGAGAGGTAGAAGACCCGGTTGAGCGGCGTCCCGGCCTCCGCGTCGAAGGCGTCGAGCGCCTCGGAGAGCTCCCGGTAGACCTCGGGGTCGTCGAAGACCCCGGGCACGTAGCGCACGTTCTTCATGAACGCGTCAAGCACCTCGGGCTTGGTCTCGCGGCGCGAGAACTTCTCGATCGACTCCCGCGATTCCCCCGCGAAGTCCGAGTCCTCCTTGTCGCGGCGCGCCACCCCGATGAGGTTGAAGCGCTCCGGCAGCGCTCCCTCGTGGGCCAGGTTGTAGATGGCGGGAAGCAGCTTGCGGTGGGTCAGGTCGCCGGTGGCCCCGAAGATGACCAGCGTCGTGGGATGGACGGGGAGGCGCTCGAGGCCCTGCATCAGCGGATTCTCGGGAACGGTCGTGGCCATGGCTACTTCGCCGACTTGACGGCGTGGCCGCCGAACTGGTTGCGCAGCGCGGCGTTCACGCGTGCCGCGAAGTCACCCTCGTCGCGCGAGTCGAAGCGGGCGAACAGCGAGCCCGCGATCACCGGCATCGGCACGCGCTTCTCGATCGCGTCCTCGAGCGTCCAGCGGCCCTCGCCCGAGTCCTCGACCCAGCCCTCGAGCTTCTCGAGGTCGTTGCCCTCGAGCTCGAAGGCCCGCCACGCCAGCTCGCACAGCCACGAGCGGACGACCGAGCCCTGCTGCCAGAGGTGGGCGATCTTCGCGTTGTCGAGGTCGAAGTCCGAGTGGTGAAAGAGGTTGAAGCCCTCGGCGTAGGCCTGCATGATCCCGTACTCGACGCCGTTGTGGACCATCTTCACGTAGTGCCCTGCCCCCGAGTCGCCGAAGTGCTCCCAGCCGAAGTCGCCGATGGCCTCCTTGTCCTCCTCGGCCGTCGGCGGGGCGAGCACGTCAAGGATCGGCGACAGGCGCTCGACCGCCGGCGCGGGCCCGCCGACCATCATGCAGTAGCCGACCTGTAGGCCCCAGACGCCGCCGGACACGCCCACGTCGACGTAGTCGATTCCCGCGGGCTGGAGGGCCTCGGCGCGCGCGCGGTCATCGGTCCACTTGGAGTTGCCCCCGTCGATGATCATGTCGCCCTCGTCGAGCAGGCCGGCGAGCTCATCCACCGTCTTCTGCGTGGCCTCGCCCGCGGGGACCATGATCCACACATTGCGCGGGGCCTCGAGCTTTGAGACCAGCTCCTCCAGCGAGCCCGCACCGGTCGCGCCGTTTTCCTCGGCGGCCTTGACGGCCTCCTCGGAGAAGTCGAAGGCGACGACGGTGTGATCCGAGTCGCGGTGGATGCGATGGACCATGTTGCCGCCCATCTTTCCGAGGCCTACAAAGCCGAGTTGCATGGTCAGAGCTCCTTGATCTGGTCGGTGAGGGCGTTGAGGGCCTGCACCGGATCGCCGGTGAGGCGGACGCGCTCGGCGGGAAGGCCGTGGTCGCGCAGGGTCTGGAGGTCGCCGACGGCCTGGGCGTTCTTCAGCGTGCCGAAGGTGTAGGGCGCGCCGGGGATCTCCACGTCGGCGTCCCCGTCGTGCACGAGCTGGAGGAAGCGCCCGACGGGCGGGCCGCCCTTGTGGAACTGGCCGGTGGAGTGCAGGAAGCGCGGGCCATAGCCCCACGTGGTGGTCGCGCCGGTCTGCGCGCGGATCGCGACGCGCAGCTTGGCGATCGCCTGGTCGAAGCGTGGCGAGGGCTCGAGATAGCCCATGATCGCGACGTAGTGCGGCGGGCCTTGGCCGGCGAGCAGGTCGCGCAGCTCATCGGCGCCCGCGTCGGCCACCTCGGGGAGCTTCCCGTCGGACTCGTAGGCCTCGAGCACGCGAGCGGTGTTGTCCTTGGCCTCCTGCACGTTGGGCTGGTCGAACGGGTTGATCTTCAGCACCCAGCCCATGACCGCCGTGGCGAACTCGGCGAAGAAGAAGATCCGCCCGAGGTCCGCGGCGCCGTGGACCGACAGCGTGACGACCGGCTGGCCGGCCTTGGCCAGCGCCTCGGCGGCGACGTCGAGCGCCTCGTCGGGCTCGTCGGCGTTGCGCAGGTAGGCGAAGAAGCGGTCGTCGCCGTAGGCGGAGGGCTCGCCCACCGGCTCGTCGGCCACGGGCAGCACACCTGTCCCCGCCTTGCCCGTGCTCTCGGCGATCAGCTGCTCGACCCACAGGCCAAAGGACCCGATCGGCTCGGAGACCAGGAAGGTCAGCTTGTCGCGGCCCTGCGTCGCGAGCTCGCCGGCCACGAGGCCCATCCACAGCCCGGAGTTGCTGGTGCCGGAGTCATACGAGGTGCAGTTCTGCTCGGCGACCTGGGCGCGGTGCAGCAGCGCCTCGACCGCGATCCCCGCCAGCGCCGCCGGGACCAGCCCGAAGTGCGAGAGCACGGAGTAGCGCCCCCCGATGTCGGGATCGTTCTCGAACGTGCGCCGGAAGCCGTGCTCGGCGGCCAGCGCGACGAGCGGGCTGCCCGGGTCGGTGACCGCCACGAAGTGCCGGCCGGCCTCCTCCGCGCCCACGGCCTCGGCCACGCGCGCGTGAAAGTAACGGAAGTGCGAAAGCGTCTCCAGCGTCCCGCCCGACTTGGAGGAGACGACGAAGAGGGTCTTCTCCAGGTCGACCGCGGCCTCCAGCGCGCGGACGGCGCCCGGGTCGGTGGAGTCCAGCACGTGCAGGCGCAGCGCGCCGTCGATCTCACCGAAGGTGCGCCGCAGCACCTCAGGGCCCAGTGAGGACCCGCCCATCCCCAGCAGCACGGCGTCGGTGTGGCCGTCGGCCTGGACCGAGTTCACGAAGGCATGCAGGTCGGCGGCGCCGTCGAGCATCGGCTCGGAGATCGTCAGCCACCCCAGGCGGTCGCCAACCTCCGGCGCTCCGGCCTCGCCCCAGAGCGTGTCGTCCTTGCGCCAGATGCGCTTGGCCACGCCCTCGCCCATCGCGGCCTTCACGCGCTCGGCGATCCCGGGCTCGTACTGGGCCGGGATCGAGGCCCGGATGGTGGGCGGGCGGTTGGTGACCACGGCCTCGCGGCGATCCTCCACGCCGTCGATCAGCTTGTCCATCGCGGTCTCGAAGGTGGCGATGCCCTCGTCCAACAGCTGCGCGGTCACGTCGTCCATGTCGATCCCGGCGGCGGCCAGCGCGTTGAGCTGGGCGGTGGGGTCGGCGTCGGCGGTGACGCCCCTCACCTCGCCGCGCTCGGCGGTGGCCAGCAGGGTCGGCATCGGCATCGTGTTGACCGTGTGGGGCGCGACGAGCTCGTCCACGTACATCGTCTCGGAGTAGTGAGGGTTCTTCACGCCGGTCGAGGCCCACAGCGGGCGCTGGTAGGGCGCGCCGGCCTCGCGCAGCTTGGCGAAGCGCTCGCCCTCGAAGATCTCCTGGAAGCGGCGGTAGGCGGCGCGCGCGTTGGCGAGCGCCGCGGTTCCCTGGAGGTCCTCGTGCCCGGCGGCCGACAGGCGCTTGTCGACCTCGGAGTCCACGCGCGAGACGAAGAAGGACGCGACGGAGTGCACGTCGACGCCTTGGCCCTCCTCCAGCCGGCGCTCCAGTCCGCGGATGTAGGCCTCGGCGACCTTCGCGTAGGCGTCGACGGAGAAGAGCAGCGTCACGTTGACGTTGATGCCCTCGTAGATCGCCGTCTCGATCGCGGGCACTCCTTCGTCAGTGCCCGGGATCTTGATCATCGCGTTGGGCTTGCCGACCCGGGCCCAATAGTCGCGCGCCTGCTCGAGCGTCCCGTCGGTGTCGCGCGCCATGTCGGGAGCGACCTCGAGTGAGACGTAGCCGTCGAGGTGGTCGGTGGCCTCCCACACCGGGCGCATCAGGTCGAGCGCGAGCTGCACGTCGGTGACGGCGATGCGGTCGTAGATCGACTTGGCGTCCAGGCCCTCCTTGGCCATCTCCACGAGCTCTGCGTCGTAGTCGTCGGAGCCCAGGATCGCCTTCTCGAAGATCGCCGGGTTTGAGGTCACGCCGCGCAGCGAGTCCTCGTCGATGAGCCGCTGGAGCTCGCCGCCCTCGATGAGGGTACGGCGGATCTGGTCGAGCCAGACGCTGGTGCCGGCCTCCGTGAGCGCGGCCAGCCGCTCGTTGACCTCGGTCTGTGGAGTGCTCATGTCTGGCTCGTGCTCCTCTCGACCACGGCGCGGGCGCGCGCGGCGATGTTGGCGGGGGTGAACCCGAAGTGGTCGTAGACGGCCTTCTGGGGACCCGAGGCGCCGAAGCCCTCCATCCCCAGCACGTCGCCCGAGTCTCCCACCCAGCGCCACCAGGACAGCGGCGAGGCGGCCTCGACCGCCAGCCGCGCACGGGTGCCCGGCGGCAGGACGGAGTCGCGGTAGCGCTCGTCCTGGTCGGCGAAGCGGTCCAGGCACGGCGCGCTGACGACGCGGGTGGCGACGCCCTCGGCCTCGAGCAGGTCGGCGGCGCCGTTGCACAGGTAGACCTCCGAGCCTGAGGCGATCAGGACGAGGTCGGGCTCGGGGTCCTTGTAGGACTCGCGCAGCACGTAGGCGCCGCGGTGGATCGCGTCGTGGGGCACGCCGGCCGGGTTCCAGGTCGGCAGGCCCTGGCGCGAGAAGGCGAAGGCGGTCGGGGCGTCGGTCGACTCGATCGCAAAGCGCCAGGCCAGGGCCGTCTCGTTGGCGCCGGCCGGGCGCACCACGTTGAGGTTGGGGATGGAGCGCAGGCCGATGAGCTGCTCGACGGGCTGGTGGGTGGGGCCGTCCTCGCCGACGCCGATCGAGTCGTGCGTGAAGACGAAGATCGAGGGCAGCCCCATGAGCGCCGCCAGGCGGATCGACGCCTTCATGTAGTCCGAGAAGATCAGGAACGTCGCGCCGAAGCCACGGAGGTAGTGGAGGTTCAGGCCGTTGACGACCGCGCCCATCGCGTGCTCGCGGATGCCGAAGTGCAGGTTGCGCCCGCCGTAGGCGTCCTTCTCGACGTCGCCGCCCTCCTGGATGTGGGTGAGGTTGGACGGCGCGAGGTCGGCCGAGCCGCCGACGAGCTCGGGCACCTTGGACGCCGCCCACTGGAGCACCTGGTGTGAGGACTTGCGCGTGGCGATCATGCCGTCCTCGACGCCGAAGCGGGGGAGGTCTGAGTCCCAGTCCTGGGGCCGCTGGCCCGCGAAGAGCCGCGTGAGCTCCGAGTGCTCGCCGGGAAACACCTGCGCGTAGGCCTCCATGCGCTCGTTCCAGGCAGCCTCCTCACCGGCGCCGCGCTCGATCGTGGCGCGGAAGTGCTCGAGCGCCTCCTCGGGCACGCGGAACTGCTCGTCGGGCGGCCAGCCGTAGGCCTCCTTGGTCAGGCGCACCTCCTCCTCGCCCAGCGGCGAGCCGTGCGCGGCCTCCGTGTTCTCCTTGTTCGGGCTGCCCGGCGCGATGAACGTGCGCGCGATGATCAGCGAGGGGCGCTGGGCCTCCTCCATCGCAGTGCGCGTCGCGGCCTCCAGACGGTCCAGGCCGATGTCCTCGCCGAGGTTCTGCACGTGCCACCCATAGGCCTCAAAGCGCGCGCCGACGTCCTCGGAGAAGGAGACGGCCGTGTCGCCCTCGATCGAGATGTGGTTGTCGTCGTAGAAGGCGGTCAGCCGCCCGAGGCCGAGGTGGCCGGCGAGCGAGGCGGCCTCGGAGGCGATGCCTTCCTCGAGGTCGCCGTCGGAGGCGATCGTGAACGTGTGGTGGTCGACCACGGCGTGGCCGTCGCGGTTGAAGCGCGACGCGAGCATGCGCTCGGCCAGCGCGAGCCCGACGCACATGGAGATCCCCTGGCCCAGGGGCCCGGTCGTCGCCTCGATGCCCGCGGCGTGGCCGTACTCGGGATGTCCCGCGGTGGTCGAGCCCAGCTGGCGGAAGGACTTGAGGTCGTCGAGGGTCAGCCCGTAGCCGCAGAGGTACAGCGTCGAGTAGAGGAGCATCGAGGCGTGGCCGCAGGACAGGACGAAGCGGTCGCGGTCGGGCCAGGCGGCGTTGGCCGGGTGGTGGCGCATGATCCGCGTGTAGAGCACGTAGGCGATCGGGGCGAGCGCCATCGGGGTCCCGGGATGGCCCGAGTTCGCCTTCTGCACACCGTCCATGGACAGCGTGCGGATCGTGTCGACGCAGAGGGAATCGAGCTCGGCTTGCTCCACGCGCCGACCATACCCATTCGCGCCCGGGCAGTCGTGGCGATCAGGTTGCCGTTTCGTGAGGGATTCGGGCGGTTAGTGTCCCTCGGACATGGTGGCTCGCGGCGGCATCGATCTCGGCGGCACGAAGATCCAGGCGGTGGTGGTCGACGGCCGCTTCAAGGTCGTTGGCCAGGCGCGGACCCCCACGCCGACCCAGGGCAAGCCCCGCGACGTGCGCGACGCGATCGCCACGGCGCTGGGCGAGGCCGTGGGCGCGGCCGGGCTGACCGTCGGCGACCTGGTCGGCCTGGGCGTCGGGTCGCCGGGCGAGATCGACGCCGCCGCCGGGACCGTCTCGCAGGCACGCAACCTGCCCGGCTGGGCGGGCACCTACCCGCTCGGGCCGGAGCTGGCCAAGCTCACCGACTCCCCGGTGCGCCTGGGCAACGACGTGCAGGTCGCCACCGACGCCGAGTTCCAGCTCGGCTCGGCCAAGCGCTACGACTCGCTGCTCGGCGTGTTCTGGGGCACCGGGGTGGGCGGTGGCATCGTCCTGGACGGCAAGCCCTGGGTGGGCCGGGGCGCGGGCGGCGAGATCGGCCACGTAGTCGTGCACGACGGCGGGCGGAAGTGCCCCTGCGGGC
>Ga0136617_10005234_pt1 | contig 11592 bp, 9 predicted proteins | sample AntDrymUQ3222106_2_FD_129672 | JGI IMG/M metagenome (GOLD analysis project Ga0136617, IMG submission 129672) | Polar desert sand microbial communities from Dry Valleys, Antarctica - metaG UQ322 (21.06) | ecosystem: Environmental > Terrestrial > Soil > Desert | place: Antarctica: Dry Valley...
CGAGCACCACGCTCTCGTCGAGGAACGGCACCATCTCCTTGATCTCGGCCGGGCTCAGCAGGCGCGAGGCGATGCCCCAGCCCTTGGCCGACGTCATCCGCCGATTGAACTCCTCCATGCGCTCGGGCGAGCGGGCCACCTCGATGCCGCCGCACGTGGAGTTCATGCCCAGCCCGACGTACTGCTCCTGGCTGGCCAGGGTGAGGATGGCCATCTCCTTGTTGTGGTCGGTCGGGAAGATGAAGTTGCTGGCGTGGCCGGTCGAGCCGCCCGGATTGGGCAGCGGGCCCTTGTCGACCAGCACCATGTCGTCCCAGCCCAGGCGCGCGAGGTGGCCGACGAGGCAGTTGCCGACGATGCCCGCCCCGATCACCACGCACTTGGCGCGGGCCGGTACTGCAATGTCGGCGGGCTCGTCGTCGCGGTCGTCGCGGTCGGGGCGAGAACCCTGGGGCTGGACGTGGCTCGCTGCTTCGGTCACTCGATCCCCCTCGGCGTGCGTGGTCTGGACAGCGGCAATTCTGGCACAGGCCAGCCGTGTGCCACCTTGCGGATCTGTCCCGCATCGTGGAATTCGCTGGCCGCGCCCGCGGGCCAGGACGGCTCGCGCCATGAGCGGCGCCACGATCGGCGTTCGTTCGCCGGCTGGCCTCGGCGGACCGTGACGTCGAGCACATCGTCCGCGCCGATGTCTGCAACGCCGCCGCCCACGCCATCGATCTCGACTCAGCCCGGGTCACGGCCGTCGACCTGCACCTGCTCCACGACCGGGCGGAGCGGTTCGCTGCCGGTGTGGCGCTGCGCCAGGAGTTCGATGCCAAGGAGGCCGCCGGTACCGCGGACCCGCGGCAGCGGTTGGCCACGACACGCCGCTCCACCTCGCTCGCGACCTGCTGCGCGCCGATCAGGATCATCCCCAGCCCGCGCTCGGCGACGACGGCGACGACGACGACGACAAGGAGGAGGAGGAGGACGAGGAGGAGGAGGAGGAGGATCTCCTAGATCGGACTGGACGAGCCCCGCGGCGCGTACTTGTTCAGCTCGTCGAGCACCACGAGTGTTGTTCCCGTCCCGGCTTGGACGACCTACTAGGAAACGGCGACGGCGTCCGACCAGGAGTGCGTCAGATGGTCGGCGACGCGTCGCCACAGCTCGCCGGTCGCCTGGGTGATCGCGTTCATCCCGGCAAACCCGTGGATCATGCCACTGAAGCGGTCGTGCACCACCTCGACGCCGGCCGCGGACAGGCGACGCGAGTAGTCGGCTCCCTGCGGGTCGAGCGGGTCGAATTCGCACGTGATCACGTGAGCCGGCGGTAGCCCGGCCAGCGATGCCGCGAGCATCGGCGAAACGAGTGGGTCATGTCGATCGGCGTCGTCGATGTAGTGGTCGTAGTACCAGACCAGCTCGGCGACGCCAAGCAGGTAGCCATCGGGGTACGGCAACGCATCGTGATCGATCGTCAGATCGGTAGCGGGATAGATCAGCGTCTGGCTGCGGATCGCCGGCTCATCCACCGGCCATTGCTGCGCGACGACGGCCGCGAGGTTGGCGCCAGCACTGTCTCCGGCAACACTCAGCCGGCTGGCGTCGATGCCGAGTTCGTCGGCGTGAGCGAACACCCAGGAGGTGGCTGCGATGCAATCTCGGGGTGCCGCAGGGAATCGGTGCTCGGGGGCCAGCCGGTAGCCGACTGACACCACAACGCAACCGGCCAGTTCGGCGAGCGCACGGCAGGGGCCATCGTGTGTGTCGACGTCCCCGACGACCCACCCGCCACCGTGGAAGAACACCACAACGGGGAGGACATCGTCGTTCGGTCGGTAGGTCCGGATCGGGACCTTCCGATCGACTCCGAGTTCGCCGACGACGATCATGCGGTCGGCGACCGAACCGAGGTTTCCGACCGGTCCCCACCACAGCGCGGACGCTTCGCGCATCTGTCGGCGGGCGCCGGCGACGTCGAGGTCGGCGATCCCGGGGAGCGCGGCTGCTGCCGCATCGTCGAGCAGCTTGGCGATCTCGGGTCGGAGTCGTGGGTCGAGGATCATCGCTCGGCTCCCGGGAGTTGATGGACGATGGAACGGGTCGACTCGTAGAGCTGACGGTACGAGGCGTAGCGCGCCTCGTAGATGTCGCGGCGGATCGGCTCGATCTCGTCGACCACTTGTGCCCAGTCCGCCGCCGGGCGACCGATCGCCTCCGCCGCGAGCGCAGCGTCGCCGTAGGCCGCTCCAACGGTTTCGACGGGGATTTGCTGGACGCAGCCGGTGACGTCGCTGACGATCTTCGGCCACAACGACCCGCCCGCTCCACCCCCAACTGCTCGCACCCGTTCGATGGCGAGGCCCGAATCGGCGAACGCCTCGAGATTGTGCCGCACCGCGAACGCCGTCGCTTCGAGCAATGCGCGCAGGATGTCCCCGCGTCGGTGCTCCAGCGACAAGCCGGCGATCACTCCGCGCGCCGCAGGGTCGGCGATCGGTGTGCGTTCCCCGGCGAAGTAGGGCAATGCCAGCAAGCCGTTGGCGCCGGGCGGGGAGAGCTCGGCCTCACCGATGAGGGCTGGCAGGCCGGCACCGACCGTGTCCGCCCACCACGCCATGACCGAGCCGGATGAGGCCATCCCTCCGGCGAGGCTCCAGGTCCCGGGTTCAACTGACGCCGTCGTCCACAGCGCGGGGTGCCTGACGGGGGTGGACGTCGTCGCGATGAGGAAAAACGTGGAGCCGTACATCAGCATCAGATCACCAGGAAATCGAGCGCCGACGCTCACCGCCTCGGCCCAGGCGTCGACAGTCCCGCTGGTGACTGGCGCGCCGACCGGGAGTCCGGTGGCCTCGGCGGCCGCGGGGGTGACCGTTCCGACCACCTCGTTCGACCACGCCAGCACGGGCGGATCGATGCCCCGCGCGCACTCGTCCCACCACTCGTCGATCCATGTACCGCGTTCGATGTCGTACAGCGGGGTGTACTGACTCGCGGTGTGGTGGTCGAGTCGGTACTCGCCGGTGAGGTGTTGGACCATGAACGATGAGCAGGTGTAGACGCGGCGAGCATGCGTCCAGATGTCGGGGCGGTGGCTGGCCAGCCACCGCAACTTCGGCCCGCCCGCCTGCGTCGACAACTCGCTGCCGCAGCGTTGCCCGATCCGATCCCGCCCGAGCAGACCGTTCAACTCGTCGATCTCGCTCGTCGCCCTCGTGTCGACGCCGTACAGGATCGCGGGATGCAATGGTGTGCCGTCCGCCGCGGTGACGAGCACGCACGGTCCGATCCCGCTGACTGCGACGGCGTCAATGCGATCGCCGAGATCGTTCGTGGCCTCGCGCAGCGCGTCGGCGGGCTCTTCCCACCAGCGAACCGAGGCGTCGTGTTCAGCTCGACCGTCAGCCGTCACGATCGTGCGGCTGGGCCGGACGATCGTCTTGACGATGTGTCCCGATTCGTCGACCGCGACCACCTTCGTCGACGACGAACCGACGTCGAGTCCGACCGTCAACCGGCCGGCGTCAGCCATCGTCGAGATCGTCGACCACGATGTCGGCCAGCGCACACACGGCCCGCAGCCGGTCCGTCACGTCACCGGGAACGGCATGGATGTGGTTGGCACCGAACCTCGACAGAAATGTGTCCGCCGTCGCGCCGAGGCGGGCGAACGCGTGCGGCCATTCGTAGGTCGAGGCCCGCATCAACCGCTCGTTCGTCTCGTCGTCGTAGGTCTCGAACGCGCCCCGGCTGATCTGCATCCGGTACGACCCGTCGAGCCGGCTCAGCCGAGCGAACGTCATGTCGCCCGGCGCGGCGAGGTGGTGGACCGAGGCTCCGCCGGCCGGGAAGTAAAACACCTCGGGGTAGAGGTGCACCGTGGCGAGGTTCTCGGCCGGGTCGTCGCTTCTCGCTGCGAACCACGTAGCGTGCTGCCCTGAGTTGCACAGGTCCCAGACGTCGAGGCTGGCCTCGTAGTGGCGGACGTCGGCGAACAGGGCCGGCGTGCCGCTCAACATGTGCAGGATCTGCATCGTGAGCGCGCCGTCCATGTCGACCTCGGTCGCGCAGATGAACGGCTCCTTGGCACCCTCCCAGTCGTACGGATCGTTGAGGAACGCCTCGGCCACGTCCATGGTGGCGAAGTGAGTGGTCAGTTCGGGCTGTCCCTTGATGCCGCAGAACGCGAGACGCCACTCATCCGCGATGTCGCGCACGGCGTGATAGCTGCGCACTTGTCGTTCGAGGAGCTCAGGGGTCAGCCGGTCACCGTCATAGTGCACGCTGGCATGGTGTTCCAACCATTCACGCCCGGCCCGGGCGCGAGCGGCGTCGACGAGGTCGGAGCGGCGGACGATCTCCCATTGATCGATCTCCTCGACGTCGATGCCGAAGTGCTTCATCCACTCGCCGGTCTCGTTGACGGCGGTGTACATGCCCATCGATCGACCGCCGATCCGGCCGAAGACCATGCCGCGGAGACCGGCGACGACGCCCGCCGCCTCGGCGCGATCGGTCACGGTCGCCAGCACGTCGTCGTCGTCGATGTCGCCCCACACTCGGCCGTGGTCCCGGCCGAGCCGGTCGAGCGAGCCGCCGGCGGCGAGCATGCCGACCATGCCGGGGAATCGCGGGTCGATGTTGCCGAGCAGCAGGACCTCACCGGGAGTCGCTGATGCCGACAACACCGAGTAGTGCGGGAACGCCCATACTGCGTAGTTGAACACGGTCAGGTCGGGCTGGGTGGCCGCCAGTCGGCGCGCTTCCGAGGTCGCCAGATCGGTGTTCGTGATCGGCACGCCGGCGGCAGCCACCTTGTGTCCGGCGCCGACGAGCCGCTCAGTCAGTCGGCGCTCGGACTCAAGCACGAAGGCGTCGGTATCGCGCTGCACATAATCCCGGCCGTCCGACATGCTGAGAACGGCGATCGTTGCCATGGCCCCCCGAATCCCGCCAAGAGTGGTAGTCGCTCGACTTCGCTGAAGAAATCGATTTCCGACCGTCGGTAGTACAGTGCACGATCGCTGTGCGAGTGTCAAGAGCATCACGCACGGCCGACCGGCCGTATCGCCGCGAGGGGGTCACCCGCGCCATCAATACAGTGGCCGCGTGCCAGACGGCCGCCGACGCGAGCGCTCCTCCGTGACCACGATCTACGAGGTCGCAGCGCACGCAGGCGTGTCGCCGGCGACCGTGTCCCGCGTGCTCAACGGCAATCGGGCCGTCAACGGGGTGATGGCCGAACGGGTTCGAACGTCGATCGACGAGCTCGGGTACCGGCCGAGCCAGGTCGCCAGAAGCCTGCGCACGCAGCGCAGCCGGACGATCGCGGTCATCGTTCCCGACATCGAGAACCCGTTCTTCACGTCTGTCGTCCGCGGTACCGAGGACGAGGGTCGCGGCGCGGGTTTGATGACGGTTGTCTGCAACACCGACAACGACGTCGAGCGCGAGCGGGGCTACCTCAGGCTCGCCGTCGATCAGCGTATGGACGGCGTCATCCTGGCCACCGACCAGCACGACCTCGGCGAGTTCATGACCACGCGGGGCCCGGCGGTCACCACGGTGCTCATCGACCGCGAGCTCGACTCGCTGCGGCTCGACGCGGTGCTCGTCGACAACGTGCTCGGCGCCAAGGAGGCGACCCGCCATCTGATCGAGTCCGGCGCCCACCGCGTCGCGTGCATCACCGGACCGGCGAACGTCACCACCGCAACCCAACGGTTGCAGGGCTATCAGGAGGCGATGCGGGAGGCTGGGATCCGCCGCGACCGATCGCTGGTCCGCCACGCCGACTATCACTCGGCGGGTGGGCGGTCGGCGATGGCCGAACTCATGGCGGCCGGCCGCCCCGACGGTGTGCTCGTGTGCAACAACATGATGACCATGGGCGCGCTGCAGGAGCTCAGCGACCAGGGCGTCGCAGTGCCTGGCGACTTGCTGCTCGTGGGATTCGACGATGAGCCGTGGGCGCCGTACTGGCAGCCGCCCGTGACCACGGTGGCCCAACCAGCCCGGGAGGTCGGACGGAGTGCGATCCGCCTGCTCCTCGATCGGATCGCTGATGCCGACAGCGTGCCGCGACGGATCTTGCTCCTGCCGAGCCTCCAGGTCCGCGCGTCGTCACACCCGCGCCAACGGCACTGAACCGTTCGAGCGCCCGGCGTTCGCGTCACTGGTCGAGTCGTCCGCCTGGGCCGGAAGGCCACGGCCGGACATCAGGCGCAGGAGTTCGAGCCGGGTGAGGCCCGCGATGGCGCCGTCGAAGATCACCCGTCCGAGTTGCAGGATCACCACCCGGTCGGCGACGTCGAAGATGTCCTCGACGTCGTGACTGATGAGCACCACGCCATGCCCGGCATCGGCGACCGAGCGGACCAGGCGGAGCACCTCCGCGGTCTGCTTCACGCCCAGCGCGGCGGTCGGCTCGTCGAGGATGACGATGCGCACATCGTCTCGAAGGACACGGGCGATGGCGACGGATTGGCGCTGCCCTCCCGACAGCTGAGCGACGGCCCGGTTCGGATCACTCACCGTGACGCCCAGCGAGCCGAGCCTGCTTCGTGCAATCGCCGTTGCGCGACGGTCGTCGCGCACTGGCAGGATGCCACCGATTCGACGCCGCGGCTCGTCGCCGAGCACGAGGTTGTGGGCCACCCCCAGGTTCTCGCACAGCGCGAGTCCCTGGAACACGGTCTCGATGCCGGCGCGCCGGGCATCTGAAGGCTGGGCGAACGTCATCGGGCGACCGTCGAGGAATATCTTGCCGGCGACTGGCCGCGCGACACCGCACAGCGCCTTGATCAACGTCGACTTCCCTGCGCCGTTGTCACCGGCAACGCACACGACTTCGCCGGCATGCACGCGGATCCCGGCGTCCACGAGCACCGTGCTGTTGCCGTAGCGAACGGTCAGCCCAGTGGCCTCGAGCGCCACTTCGCCGTCGGCGCTACGTGGACGCTCTCGCTCGGCAAAGTCGTCGTGGACAACGACGTCAGGCGCTGCGACGGGCACCGATCTCGCTCCTCGCGACGCGCGCGACTTGAACGCAAGGATTGCCTGGTCACTCACGAGCGCGAGCAGGAGCAGCGACCCTCTGGCGATCTGCTGGTACCAATCCTGGAGGCCGGCGAAGATCAGCCCGGCGTCCAGGATCCCGATCGTGCAGACGCCGGTCAGGACGCCGAGCGGATGACCGGAGCCTCCGTTGAAGGCCACTCCACCCAGGATCACTGCGGTGAGCACGGCCATCTCGAACTGGATTCCGTAGTTGGGGGCGCCGCTGCCGAGGCGAGCCGTCGTGAGCATTGCGACGAGCCCGATCAGCCCCCCGTTGACCATGAACGACGTGACGACGAGCCGGCGAACCGGGATGCCGACGAGCCGCGACGATTCGGCGTTCCCTCCGATCGCAAACAGCCGGAGGCCCGGCACTGTGGCGAGCAGGAGCCAGCCGCCGACGAGGAACACCAACGCCGCCACGAGGACCGGGACCGGCACGCCGAGCCAGCGCGTGCGGCCGATCGACGTGAACGACGACGGGAACCCGTAGACCGAGACCCCGTCACCGACCACGAAGGCCAAGCCTCGATAGATCGCCAACGTCCCGAGCGTGACAATGAGTGGCGAGATCTTCAACCACACGACGAGCAGCCCGTTGAGCAGTCCGAGCACGAGTCCGAGACTGATACCAGTGAGCACGCCGAGCAGGGGATTCTGGGTCTCCCGCACCACCCACGCCGTCACGACGGCGACCAGCGCGTACTGGCTGCCGATTGACAAGTCGACGTTGCCACTCACGAGCAGCGCCATCGTGCCGACGGCGGCGATGGCGATCGATGACACATTGAGCCCGGTGGCGACGATGTTGTCGGCGCCGAAGAAGTTGTCGTACCGCACGCCGAAGTACACGAACAGGGCGAGGCCGACCACGGCGAGGCCGAGGCGGCGGCTGGAGTCCCCAGGCGGAAAGGTCCCCATCGCACGCATGCCGAACGACGGCCGAGTCATGGCAGCATCCACTCGCGACATGCCCTCCCTGTGCGTCACCGACGGTAGCTCGGCCCCGATCACGCTGGGACGTATTCCTCGGTCCAGTACTGGTCACGGGTTTCGTAGCTGATGTTGCCGAGGAGGGGGAGGTACTCCTCGTACTTGGCGCGATCGGCGAACACGGCGGCCGGCTCGGCATTGTCCTGCAGGTACGTCTCGACGAGATCGGGCGAATCGAGCAGCAGCGGTGCCGCGACCATAACCCTTGGGATCGGTTTGCCCTCGATCCAGTCAGCACCGAACTGACCGAGTCCGTAGCCCATCAGCTGCCATGCGAAAGCGATGCTCGCCTTGAAGGCGCCGCCCTGGCTGACCAGCTCGAGGGCCTGGCTGTCGCCGTCGACGCCCGACAGGTACATCTCGTCCGTCAGCTTCCCGGCCTGATCGAGCGCCTGGTAGGCGCCGACCACGAGCGTGTCGCCGCCCATCACGATCTTGATGTCCGGATGGGCCTGGATCACGGTGTTCATCACCGCGAAGCCACCCTCGACGCTGATGTCGGTGGCCGTGATGTCGCTCACCACCTCGATGCCGTCGCCACCGGTCGCCAGACCGTCGAGCACTCCCGTGTGGCGGAGCTGTAGTTGCGGCGAGAGGCTGTCGAGGTTGTAGTAGTGCACCTGGGCCTCGCCACCGAGGTTGGCGACGGCGAATTCGGCCGCGGCCTTACCCTGCGTGTACCCCACGTTGTACTGGCTCGCCGCGATCTGCAGCGTCGTCGGGAACGTGATCAGGCCCTGCACGCAGATGCCGTCGGCGAGCGCACGTTCCATGACGGGACGCTGGGTCGCGAGATCGAGCGGTTGCATGGCGAGGTTTCCGATCCCGCGGGACAGGAACGTCTCCATCTGCTCGATGTTCTTGGCCGGATCGTTGCCGGAGACCGCAGTCAGGAACTCGACATCTCGATCGTTCGACGCCGCCTCCATGCCCGCGGTCATGGCCAGAAAGAACTCCGCCGCAGCGGTGTTCGCCCATGCCTGCCGACGGGGAAGTCCTGAGTCGGCGCCGGCCGGGGCGTCGGAGTCGAAGGACGGGAGCGCCTCGCTGGCCCCTTCCGGTGCGTCGGTGGGTGGAACCGAACCTCGCCACGACGCGACCGCCGCGCTACTGAAGAACTGGGCGGCCGCCAGACCACCGGTTGCCATTGCCCCCATCCGCAGCGCGTCGCGCCTCGAGTACGACCGTCCGCCGAACCGTGCGTTGCTCACAACTTCCCCCCTTGACGAGTTGGCAGGACCGACCGATGGACGTGACTGCCCAGTCCCCGCACCGTGCGCCCCCGAATCGATACCTTGAGATAATGAGATATCGATTTCTCAACTCTGCGTGATGGTCGCTCGTTTGTCAAGGGCTGACGGCGAACGGTGCGATTCCGCTTGGCGCACGCTGTGACCTTCCCGCACGCCGGCGGAGGACTCGTCGGAGATCCGTCCAGCTCGCAAGAATCACTCGAGGCACGCGTGAACGCTCAGACTCGTCGTCACCGACTTGACGCTCCGGCAGACGACGAGAAGTCGTGCTCGCCGATCAACGTCATACTGCTCGCGCCCATCGCCGACAGGTCGAGCGGATGGGGCTATCCACCACGCCCGGCCGGCGACAAGCGGGCTCGGAGTCGATGCGTTCCCCACGTCGTACCGGTAGTGCCGCCACCGCGCCGAGAAGCGGGCGTCGAAGTCGTCGGCAACCCGCTCGGCCGACCGCACCGCGATGTCGGGCGCGCCGAGCTTGTTCAGCCACCGTACGAGCTGATCGAGATCGACATGGTCGGGAAGGTCTCCCGACACGACTTCCCCCAGGCCACGGCGTCACCAGAGGAGATCGACACCGAAGTCGACCATCGCCCGATCGGCGGTGACGAGGCGGGCGCCCTCGATCTCGGCCTGCGCAGCGAGGATGCGGTCGAACGGATCGGCGTGGTCGACCCCGAGACTCCCAGCACGTAGCGCGTGGCTGACCGTGACAGCAAGGTCCCGCGCGCCAAGCCTGCCGACGATGTCCGACCACTGCCGCACGAGACGTTCGCCTTCGGGTAGGCGTCCGATTCGATGCTTCGTGGCGACCTCCCACGCACTGGCGGCGGACACGAGCAACTCGTTCGAGCGATCCTCGATGGCCGATCGAGCACTCGTGGTCAAACGGTGGAGCAGAGCCGAGTCGACCGTCCAGATCAGCGCATGGGTGTCGAGCAGCAGTTTCACCCCCGCCCGCTCCACCGTGCCAATTCGTCGTCGGGGAGGGAGTCGAAGAAGAACGAGTCGGGCAGTCCGACGCCGGTCATGAATCCCAGTGTTCGGGGCGGCGCCTTGCCGACCGCGACGAGTCGTGCCCGAGGTTTGCCCGCCTTGGCGATGACGATGTCCTCGCCATTGGCGGCCTCCTCGAGCAGTCGGGACAGGTGGGTCTTCGCTTCGTGAACGTTGACAATCTTCGTCATACCACCACGCTATCAGACTAAGTTGTATGAACTAAGTCCGACCACTTGTCGTTGCGATCGTGGCGATCGCCCCAGGAATCAGACGAGTTCGATGCGCGCCATCTCGGCGCGATCAGCCCGACGGGTACCGAGCTTGAGAATGCGTGTGTAGCCGCCGTTGCACTCGACGTCACGGGGCGCCACTTCGTTGGTGAGTTTGTGCGTCATCTCGCGATCGCCGAGGAAGCCCTGGATCTGGCGGAGCTGATGCACTTGCGCCGGGCTGCCTTCGTCCTGCGCCTTCTTGGCTTTGGTGATGAGCTTCTCGGCCCAGGGTCGCCGGGCCCTGGCCTTGGCCTCGGTGGTGACGATCGCCTCGGCCGCGAACAGTGACACGGCCAGGTTGGCCAGCATCAAGCGCTGGTGAGCGGCGTCGCCACCGAAGCGCTTGGATTTGCGTGGGGTCGGCATCGTGGATCAGTCCTTTATCGAATTGGTCGTCCGGCGCGGCGTCAGCCGCGCCGCGACAGCTCTCGCTCGTCGAGCTTCTGCTTCACTTCGTCGAGGCTCTTCTGGCCGAAGTTGGCACCACACGCCGGGGATCCGCGAGAACCCGCGGATCGTCTCGCCGACGTGCCGCGGCATGGCGCCCGCAAACGGGCTTCCGCAGCGCGTCGGAGGTGTGCAGGAGTCTCAGGACGCAGCTCTCGGTTTGGTGTAATCCGTGGGGTCGTGCAACCGCGCGTAGTCACCCTCGTCGAGCCAGTCACACGCGGCAGTCCGACGGCAGGTTCTGGCGTGGCGATCTCAGCCGCTGGTCACGGTCACGACGTGATCGCTCCAGTACCTCAGGAGCGGCGGGCATCGTCCTGGCACGCTCACTTATGAAGTCGCGGAGAAGGGTGTCGACGTGCTGATCGCGCTGGGCATGGTGCTCGGCGCCGAACGCGACGACTTCGACGTCGCGGTGTTGTTCTCAGCCGAAACGGAATTGTTCCGGCTGTCGACGCGGTTCGATCGAGCGGCAAACGATGTGGTTCGCGGCGAACCCCTCGGCGAGGCGCGGCAAGATCACTTGGCGCGCCCATGGGTCAGGGCGGTTCCAGGCGCTCGGCCACGGCCTGTGTGAAACG
>Ga0136617_10005235_pt1 | contig 11592 bp, 12 predicted proteins | sample AntDrymUQ3222106_2_FD_129672 | JGI IMG/M metagenome (GOLD analysis project Ga0136617, IMG submission 129672) | Polar desert sand microbial communities from Dry Valleys, Antarctica - metaG UQ322 (21.06) | ecosystem: Environmental > Terrestrial > Soil > Desert | place: Antarctica: Dry Valley...
CCGGGCTCGACGGTCAGGTCCACGCCGGCCAGGGCCGCGACCGGCGGCGAACCGGCGTAGGTGTGGCTCAGTTGCCGGACTTCCACCGCGGGCGCGGTCAACCGCCCCGGCCAGCTGTCGGCAGGTAGTCATTGGTGTACGCCTTCGTCACGTCGACCCTCTTGGTGAGGAGACCGGCATGATGCAGGAACCCCGAGAACCGCTCCCAGGTGCCAGCGTCCTGCCGGCCCCAGCGCGCCGGACTGCCGGCGTAGCGCTGCGACAGGTACCGGGCGGAGCGGTCGACCAGCCGCCGATCCAGCTCCGGAGCGGCATCGAGCAAGGCACCGGCGGCCTGGTCCGGACGCGCCATCGCCTCGCGATAACCACGCGCGGTGGCCGCCATGAACGCCCGGGCCGTCGCGGGGTCGCTATTGAGCAGACGCTCGTTCGTCGCGATCAGCGGGGTGTACCAGTCCGGGATACAGTCGGTGTGGGCGGCGAACGGAATGGTCGTGACCGGCAGCCGGTCAATCTGCTCCATCCGGATCTTGTCCCACCCGTCGAAGATCCAGACGAAATCGTAGAGACGCCTGGTGAGGCCGATCCGGTAGTCGCTCTCGCCCACCTCGACGAACTTCACGGTCTTGGGGTCCGCGCCGTCGCATCGCACCAGGGCGGACACCAGCGCTCGTTCCAGTACCCCGCCGTACCCGCCGTAGGTCTTGCCGGCCAGGTCACGGGGACGGGCGATCCCCGACGACTTCAGCGCCAGCAGGCTGGAGGTGTTGTGCTGGATGATCGCGCCCACCGACACCACCGGCAGGCCCTGCGCCCGTGCCGGGAGCACCTCTTCGGCGACGCTGATCGCGAAGTCGGCCCGGCCGGAGGCCAGCAGTTGCAAGGAGCTGGAGTCCCCCGGCTGGATGATCCGGACGTCGAGGCCGGCGTCGCGATACCAGCCCCGCGCCTGCGCCAGGTAGATTCCCCCGTGGTTGGTGTTGGGGGTCCAGTCCAGCACCAGTGTGACGCGCTTGGCCTTCTCCGGCGATCCGCGGGTCTGCTCGCCGCACCCGGCTGCGGCGAGCAGACCCGCGAGGAGCACCGCGAGTGCCCCGATGATTCGCCTCGCCCCTGCCCGCCTCATCATTGTCCGCTCGCGGAAATGCCGGTCAGATACTGCCAAGGCGACGCCGCCCGGGCCGCCAATGCGACCAGCCCGAACAACGCCATCGACAGCAGCGCGATCAGCGTGACGGCGACGAAGATGCGGTCAACCTGGTACGACGCCCGCGAACGGTCGATGAACAGGCCCAGGCCGCTTTCGGCACCGACGAGCTCGCCGATCACCGCACCGGCGACCGCGTAGGCGGCGCTGATCCGCAGTCCGGAGAAGAACGCCGGCACCGCGGCCGGCGCAAGTACGCTGCGGAACACCTGCCGCCGGCTCGCGCCCATGCCGCGGACCAGGTCGATCAGCTCCCGGTCGACGCCGGTGAGGCCGGCCACCGTCGAGACCACCACCGGGAAGAACACAATGAGCGCGACGACGATCACCTTCGGCGTCATGCCGAAGCCGAACCACAACACCAGCAGCGGGGCCAGCACCACGATCGGGATGACCTGACTCACCACCAGAAGGGGGTAGAGCGAGCGCCGCAGCACCCCGATGCTGGCGATAGCCACCGCCAGCAGCACGGCCACTCCGGCACCCAGTGCCATGCCGAGCAGCGCCTCGGCCGTGGTGATCAGCACGTGGTGCCAGAGCAGGTGACGCGCACCGAGGAAGGCGGCGAGGATCCGGGAGGGGGCCGGGAGGAGGTACGGGGCGACGTTGGCGGCGCTCACCCATATCTGCCAGGTCAGCAGCAGGGCCGCCAGCAGCACGAGCGGCAAGAGCCGGTCGAGCCGCCTGGCACGTCCCCGTCGTGACTGGCCCCGTCGTGACTCGCCCCGCCGTGCACGGTCGCGCCGGATCTGCGTCCAGGCGGTCACGGCCGGAACTTCCGGGTCAGGTCGTCCATCGAACGCCGCACGCCTTCGGCCACCTTGATCACCGAAAGGGTGCTCTGGCTGCCGGCGGCAAAGGTCGCTTCGTGGACCGCGCGCAACAACGGCCAGATCTCCTCCGCCGCACCTTCGACGGAGGTGCCCAGCGGTCCCACCTCGTAGCTCAGCCCAGAGCGCTGGATGACGGCGATGGCGGCATCCACGTAAACATGCGGGTCCTCAGTCGTCCCGGCCGGGGACGGAAGCACCTGGATCTCGACAATCACGCGTATCGCGTCCCTCCGCTGGCATTACCCAGGTCAGGTTCGTAAGGGTCGGTGACACCTGTGCAGTCACCCTCTCAGCCCGGTGTTTCCCTTGCCGGTGATCCGGCTCGTACGGGATGGTCCGAGCTCCCCTGCGGTTACCCGGTCACCTTAGCGCGCGGGCAGGTCCGCGACCACTTCCAGACCCCCCGCCGGTAGCGCCCGCGCGTGCACCGTGCCGCCGTGTGCCAGCGCCACGGCCCGCACGATGGACAATCCCAGTCCCGCTCCCCGGGCGGCCGTCCGCGCGGCGCCGCCCCGGCGGAACGGCTCGAACAAGCCGGGCACCTCTGCGGAGTCAAGATACGAGCCGGTGTTGGCCACAGTCAGCCGGGCCCGCCCGCCAACGGTCTGCGTGCGCACGCCAAGCCAGCCGCCCAGCTCGTTGTGCCGGACGGCGTTCTCCACCAGGTTGCCGGCCAGCCGCTCGAGGAGCCCGGCATCGCCTAGCACGGTTGCCGGTCCCAGCCGGATCTCGAGCCGGAGCCCGGCCGCCTCGGCCTCTGCCCGCACCGCCTCCAGCGCGGCGCCGACGACATCCGGCAGCATGACCGCTTCCCGCCGGGTCAGGTCCGCCCGACCAGGCACGTCGGCTTGGGCGAGCAGCAACAGGGCGTTGACCAGGTGGTCGGCCCGTTCGGTCGCGCCCCGCACCACTACGCCCATTCGGCGCAACTCCTCGGGTGATGCGTCTGGGTCGCGCAGCGTCACGTCGACCTCGGTGCGCATGACCGACAGCGGGGTACGTAGCTCGTGGCTGGCGTTCGCGACGAACCGCTGTCGACTGTCGAAGGCGGCCTCCAGCCGAGCGATCATTCCGTCGAACGTGTCGGCGAGTTCCTTGAGCTCGTCGTCCGGACCGGTGAGCCCGATCCGCTGATCCAGCGTCTCGGTGGACAGCCGCCGCGCCGTCGAGGTCACCACCTGCAGCGGTCGCAGTGCCCGGCCGGCCAGCAGGTAGCCGCCCGCTGTCCCCGCGAGCCCGACCAGGCCGAGGGCCAGCAGCCCTCGGCGCAGCAACGAGTCCTGAGCCTGCGCCTGGAGCTGCATCTGGGCGGCGCGCGCATCGACGAGACGGATCCGTCCGTCGGCGTAGCCGACCTGGACCAGGAAGCCCCGACTGAACTGCGGCCCATTGTCGAGGGCCTGCCGCAGCAGCAGATACGAAGTCAGCAGCATCACCACGCCGACGCCGATGAGCAGACCGCTGTACAGAAGGGTCAGCCGCAGGCGCAGCGTCGGCCGTAGGAGTTTCACCTGGCGACCACTCGATAACCCGAGCCCACCACGGTCTCGATCAGCGGTGGGTCCGCAAGCTTCTTACGCAACGTCATCATGGTCACCCGCACGGTCGTGGTGAACGGATCGGCATACTCATCCCACACTCGTTCGAGCAAGTCCTCAGCCGAGACGACCGCTCCCTCCGCGGCCAGCAGGACTTCGAGGACGCCGAACTCCTTGCGGGTGAGCTCGATCGGACGATCCGCCCTCGTCACCGTGCGGCGGCCGGGGTCCAGCTCGACGTCGGCAGCCCGCAGCAAGGGCGGGGCGGCCGGAGTGGCCCGCCGGCCCAAGGCGCGAATGCGGGCCACCAACTCGTCGAAGTCGAAGGGCTTGCCCAGATAGTCGTCAGCGCCCAGGCCCAGTCCGTGGACCCGGTCGGCAACCGTGCCACTCGCCGTGAGCATCAACACCCGGGTCAGGGAGCCAGACCCGGCCACGTCGGCCAGGATTCGGTCCCCCGACATGCCGGGGAGGTCGCGGTCGAGCACCAGCACGTCGTATCTGGTCACTGTTACCTTCTCGTGTCCCTGCACGCCGTCGTAGGCGACGTCGACGGCCATCCCCTCCTGGCGTAGCCCGCGCGCGATGGCGTCGGCCAGGATCCGCTCGTCTTCCACTATCAGCACCCGCACTGTGCCAGCCTGCCAGGCAGGACTTGAAGGTGGCGTGAGTTGACCCGTTCGGAGCGAAGATGTGCCCGATCGGCTGGTCCGCACTGGCGCGGCCGTTCCTACCCTCACCCTATGACCGACCCCGCACCCACACCCACAGCGCTACGCCTCGGTGTGTTGGCCGTATCCGTGCTGCACGACCTCGACCTCGAGCCGGCCAACGACGGCATCGTGCTGACCGGATCGATCCCGGTCGGGGTCTCCTGGGCGCAGTGTCGTCAAGCATTAGCTGGAAGCGACCCGGACTGCGACGATGGACGTGACCGGCTGAGCCGCTGGCTGTTCACCAGGCGCTGGATCGCCGACCTCACCCCAGCTCAGCTTGCCGAGCGAGCCCGGCCGGTCGGGCTGCCCCGACAGCACACATTGCATCCCGGCCACGACTGGGTTCTCGATCACGTGCGCGGCGACGCACTGGACCTCGGCCTGGGCATTGTGGGGCTGAAGCCCGGCGCGGCAGATGACGTAGTCGTCGTCTCGCCGGACGTCTGGGCAGCCGCCGGCATCGACCCAGCTCCGTGGTGGCCGCAAGCGTGCACCTACCTTACCGCGATGGGCCGCCTCGCGGTGGACCGGTGGCGGCGGAAGCCGGGGGCGGTCCAGCGGCCGATGGGCGACTGCGACGTGGTGACGCTGCTCGGATCGATGAACTACCGCAAGGCCCTCGTCCTGGAGCGTGGCGGCATGACCGGAATGGCCGTCCCCATGCGCAGCCGCGGCTGGACGGACCTGTGCGCCGTCGATCCTGCCTTCGCGATCACCGCGGCCGCGGCGACCGCGCCCGAGGAGCGAGGATTCATCCGTCCTCTCCTGGTGACCTCGCACGAGGTGGTGATGGTTCCCGATCGCCGGCCGCCGACCGAGATCGTCCTGCGCGACGCCACGTCGGACGCCGCCCTCGCTACGTAGGCTCGCTCAACTGAGCTCCCTCAACCCGGGCGGCGGCCTATCGCTGAGAGTGGGAGCGCTCCTCGTTGGTCGTGATCCTCTCGCCAAGGTCCAGGCGAGAGACCCAGCCGACCACCCGTCTGGTGACGTCCTGCGCAGTGAGGCGGACATCAGCTCGTACCTGCACCGGGTTGCCGTGCTCGAGAAACCGCTGCGGAATTCCGACGTCCCTCGCCGGCACGTCGATGTCGGCGTCGCGCAGCGCCTGGGACAACTGCGCGCCCACTCCCCCCGACCGGCCGCCGTCCTCCATCGTCACCACGAGCCGGTGACCCGCCGCCATCGGCAACAAGGCCGTCGGGATCGGCGTGACCCAGCGGGGGTCGACGACAGTGGCAGCGATCCCCTCGGCCGCCACTCGGTCGGCCACCTCGAGGGCCAGGTGGGCCAGCGCCCCGACCGAGACGATGAGCACGTCAGCCTGCGCCGGCTCCCGCAGGACGTCGACTCCTCCGGCGCGACGCACGGCGGGCAGGTCATCGGCCAGCGCCGTCTTGGGGAAACGCACCACGGTGGGTCCGTCCGAGACGGCGAGCGCCTCCCGTAGCTCCTCGCGCAGCGTGGGCTCATCACGCGGAGCGGCGATCCGGATGCCGGGGACGACATTCATGATCGACAGATCCCACATACCGTTGTGTGAGGGACCGTCCTCACCGGTGATGCCGGCCCGGTCGAGCACCAGGGTGACCGGGAGCCGGTGCAGGGCGACGTCGAGTAGCACTTGATCGAAGGCGCGGTTGAGGAACGTGGCGTAGAGCGCGACGACCGGGTGCATGCCGCCCAGCGCCAATCCTGCCGCCGAGGTGACGGCGTGCTGCTCGGCGATGCCGACGTCGTACGTGCGGTCGGGGTAGGCAACCGAGAATGCGTGCAGCCCGGTCGGTTGCAGCATCGCCGCGGTGATCGCGACGACGTCAGGGCGTTCGGCTCCGATCTGGACCAACTCCTCGCCGAACACCTTGGTCCACTTGCGACCGCCGGCGGCCAGCAGCTTGCCGGTCACCGGGTCGAAAGCGCCTGGTCCGTGCAGGCAGTCGGCCTCGTCGCTCTCCGCCGGACCGTAACCGAATCCTTTGCGGGTCACGCAGTGCACGATCACCGGGCCACCGAAGTCGCGGGCTCGGCGCAGCGCCGATTCCACCGAGACGGCATCGTGACCATCCACTGGTCCGACGTACTTCAGCCCAAGATCCTCGAAGAGCCCCTGAGGGGCAATGGCGTCCTTGAGGCCCTTCTTGATGCCGTGCAGGGCGTCGAACAACGGCGGACCGACGAGCGGGGTCCGCGACAGGGCGTCCCGGACGAGGTCGAGGACGCGCTCGTAACCCGGCGAGAGCCGCAGGGAGGCCAGGTGGTCGGCCAGGCCCCCGATCGTCGGCGAGTAGGACCTGCCGTTGTCGTTGATGACGATGACAACCTGACGGTCCCGAGCCGCGGCGATGTTGTTCAGCGCCTCCCAGCACATGCCGCCGGTCAGCGCGCCGTCGCCGACGACGGCCACGACCGCCCGCTTCTCGCCGCGCAAGGCGAACGCCTTGGCCAGGCCGTCGGCATAGGACAGCGCGGTGGAAGCATGCGAGTTCTCGATCACGTCGTGCTCGGACTCCGACTGGCTCGGATAGCCGGAGAGGCCGTCGCGCTGGCGTAGCCGGTCGAAGCCGCCCTGCCGGCCGGTGAGAATCTTGTGTACGTAGGCCTGATGGCCGGTGTCGAACAGGATGGGCTCGCGCGGCGAGTCGAACACCCGGTGCAGCGCGATCGTGAGCTCGACGGCACCGAGGTTCGGCCCGAGGTGGCCACCGGTGCAGGCGACCTTCCGAACCAGGAAGTCCCGGATCTCAGCGGCCAGGGCGGGCAGCTCCTGAGCCGGAAGCGCCCGTAGATCGTCCGGCCCCGCGATCGACGACAGCAGGGTCATGAAGGTCCTCTCGTCACGCTCCACCCAGCGTTCGATAGTAACCGCGCGGCGGGACGACACTCGTCGTGACGGTGTGCGGGTGCTGTTGGAGGCCCGTTCAGCAACGCAGGCGTTGCAGGATCGCCTCGTCATGTCAGGTCTGCGCCGGCTTCGCTCGATGCTCACTCGCCTACAGGCGGGGAACCCAGCGGTGCCCTCTCAGCGCCGCGCTGACCACCGCCACCGCTTGGCCGAGCTCGGTCAGCCGGCGCCCCTCACACTCGTAGGCCCGCATCGCCGCCTCCATCGCCTCCGGCGGCAACTCGTCGCGCAGCTCCGACCGCACGGTGCGCCAGCCGGCCCGGGCGGCCCGCAAGGAGGCCTCGACCTGCTCGGCAGCCAGCCGCGCCAGCAGCACCGGATAGCGACGGAGCACGTCGTAGGCGCGGTACTCGGCCGGCACGCAGTCGTACAGCCACGACACCGCGCCGAGCTCCCAGTCCGGTGCGCCCGGCGGTTGCACTCGGGTCGGCCAGTGCGGCGGCAGCTCGGAACTCACGGCTCAGACGCGGGTGGCGAACTTCTCGGCGTCCGTGGGCTTGCCGGAGACGATGAGGATGTCGCCTGCATCCACCTGGGTCTCGCCCGTCGCGTGGGTGAAGTCCGTCCCGGGTTTCTTGATGCCGACAACCGTGACGCGGTGTTTCGCGCGCAAGCCGGACTCGCCGAGGGTCTTGCCTGCGAGCTCCCTGGGAGCCCGCGTCTTGACCATCGCCAGGTCCGGGTCGAACTCGATGTAGTCCATCATCTGGCCGGTAACCTGGTGCGCAACTCGGACGCCGACGGCGTGCTCGGGGAACACCACATGGTGCGCGCCGACTCGTTGCAGGATCCGCCCGTGGGCGACGGTGACCGCCTTGGCCCAGATCTCTTCGACCCCGAGGTCGATGAGGACGCTGGTCGTCAGGATGCTGGCTTCGATGTGGGTGCCGATACCAATGACGGCTCGGCGAACGTCGCCGCAGCCGAGTTGGCGCAAGGCGTCTTCGCTCGTCGAGTCCGCTTCCACGACATGGGTGAGCCGACCGGCCCAGTACGCCACGATCTTGGGATCGGCGTCGATCCCCAGGACCTCAAAGTCCAGCCGGACGAGGGTGTCGGCCAGCGCGCTGCCGAACCGGCCCAGCCCGACGACGAGCACTGCCTTGTCACGCTTGTCGCTAACTCTCATCTCGTTCCGCGCCTCGCTTCGCTCGATGCTCACTCGCCTAGCCAACGATGGGTCGCTCCTCGGGTAGTCGGTGTAGGAGGGGACGTTCCCGCAGCGCGAGTGCGGAGGCAAGGGTGACCGTCCCCAGACGCCCGACGAACATCAGCGCGATGAGCAGGAGCTGGCCACCACCAGGCAAGTCCGCGGTGATCCCGGTCGACAGTCCGGTGGTTCCGAACGCGGAGACGACCTCGAACAGGACCTGGTCAAGGCTGAAGGGTGTGGCAACGAGCAAGGCAATGGTGGCGCTGACAACGATACCGACCGCGAGCAGGGCCACCGTCAGGGCCTGGCGTTGCGTTGCTGTGGGCACCCGGCGGTGCAGCACGTTGACATCGGCTTCGCCGCGCACCTGGGCGTAGATGACCATGCCGAGGATCGCGAAAGTGGTGACCTTGATTCCGCCGGAGGTTCCCGCGCTTCCCCCGCCGATGAACATCAGCACGTCGGTGACGATCAGTGTCGCCGGGTCCAGCTGGGCATAGTCCACGCTGTTGAACCCGCCGGAGCGCGGCATGACGCCTTGAAAGAACCCGGCGAGGAGCTTGCCGGGCACCGGTAGCCGCCCCAGCGTGCCGGCATTGGCCCACTCCAACGCGGTGACGGCGACCGTGCCGACCGCGATCAGCGTCGCCGAAGTGGCAAGGGTCAGCCTCGTGTGCAGCGACCACCGCCGCGGCTTGGCCAGCCCGCGACTGAGTTCGAACAGGACCGGAAAGCCGACACCGCCCGCTATCACTGCAACGGCCAGCGGAAGGCTGATCCACGGGTCGGTGGCGAACCCCACCATGCTGTCCCGGTACAGCGCGAAGCCGGCGTTGTTGAAGGCCGACACCGAATGGAACGCGCCGAGGTACGCGGCTCGCGGCAAGGATTCGTCATAGGCCAACCACCAGCGGGCCGCGAGGAGGAGCGCGGTGGCCAACTCGAAAACAAGACTGAACACGGCGACTGTCCTGATGACCCGGCGCACTTCTCCGAGTCCGAGGGCATTCGTCTCCGCCTGCGCGGTCAGCCTGGACCGCAAGCCAAGGCGGCGAGAAGCTACCAGACCCAGCAGCGACGCCGCCGTCATGATCCCGAACCCGCCGATCTGAACCAGGCCCAGGATCACCACTTCGCCGAAACCCGACCAGTACGACGGGGTGTCCACGACGATCAGGCCGGTGATGCACACGGCCGACGCCGCCGTGAACAGCGCCGTCAGCAGCGGCGCTCCCCCGGTGCCGGCTCGGGCAATCGGCAGGAGCAGCAGCGCAGTCCCGGTCAACACCGCCAGCGCGAAGGCGGCCACGACAACTTGAGTGGGAGTATGCGACGCCAGAACGCGCAGCCGTGCCGCCCGCCCGCGGGCGAGCGTCACTCCCGCGACTGCCGTCCCGCCAGTGCCGGCGCGCGAGCCAATCCTGGCAGGTGGCGCTGGAGGAACCGTAACGGCCGAATGCGTTCCAGCGGCAGGAACGCCAGCATCGCGACGAGGTGCGGCAGGAACACGATCGTGATGGCCGCGAAGGTCATCAGGTGAAAGAGGTAGAAGCCGGCCACGATGAGATACCGCACCCGGTCGCTGCGCACGAACAACACCACCGGGGAGGACAACTCGAAGGCGACGATGACGTACTGCATGGCGATCAGCACGAGTCGCACGTCCAGCGTCCAGTCCGCGAAGATCGTGCCGCGGCGCAGCACCGCCCGCGCCAGGGTCGCGCCGTTGAGCCAGTCCAGACCGCCGAAGCGGAACTTGGCCCACGAGGCCAGGAAGTACGTGCAGACGACCGCGATCTGGGTGACCCGCAGCGCCCAACCGGCGGCATCGCTGCGGTTTCGATCGCCGTAGCGGGCTCGGCCCACGGTGGGCAGGACGGCCAGCGCCACCAGGAATGCGAACCGGTCATGGTCGACCTTGCCGTACGACATCGCGATGAGCATCCACTCCGCGTAGAGCAGGAAGACCGCGGTGCCGAGCACTCTCGGGTGGCGGCCCGTCGCGGCGAGCACCGAACAGATGAGCAGCGCCGTCATCACCGTCACGACGAGGCCGTATGTCGGCGCCGGATGGTGCAGCAGATCCCCGACCACCAGAGGCATGTACAGCGACCGTGGCGTGTCCTTGTGGTCCACCACCCACGGCGTGGTGATCAGCACGTCGACGGGGATGAACAGGTAGACGATCGTGCGGAACACGGCCACCCGGCCCAGCGGCATGGGTTCGAACAGCCAGCGGCTGATCGTGCTCACCGGCGCCGCCAGGTCATCTGAACCGTGTCCTCGTAGTCGCCGGTGGGCACACCACCGCGCAGTGCGTACCTACGCACCACGACGGTGACCTGCGTCAGGGGCGGCTTGTCCGGATGGCGGCGGGAATAGGCCTCGGCCACGTCGCGCAGCAACGAGGGGTCTTGCCTGAATGCCGCCGCGTGCCCCTCGATTTCGGCGCGCCGCAGGCCGGACAGCTCATCGGTGAGCACGAAGCGGCGCCCGGACACGTCGATCGCCTCGACCCGGGTAGAATTTACCGGGGCGTCGATCCGGTCCGTCGTGGAGAACATCCGAAAAGGTCCGAACGGGAAGTGGGCATCGTCGCCCACCGCGGTGCCGGCGAGCAGGGCGATCGCCGCCAGTACGGTCATGACCAGGCGTGCGGCACGCCCCCAAGCGGTCACGGGCCGACCCCCTCGCTGTTCGCCAAGCCCGCCGACCGGGCCGGCAAGAACAGCGCGACGCACTCCACATGATGGGTCATCGGGAACAGGTCGAATGCGCGCAGCCGCTCGAGGCGGTATCCCCTCTCGGCGAAGGTGGCCACGTCCCGGGCCAGGGCCGCCGGATCGCAGGCGACGTATGCCACGGCCCGCGGCCCGCGGTCCGCCACGAGGCCGACGACCTTGGCACCGGCACCGCTACGGGGAGGATCGAGCACGACCAGATCCACCCGCATGGGCGGCAACCGCGCCAGCACCCGCTCGACCCGGCCGACTTCGACCCTCACCTGTGAGTCGTCGTCGCGCAGGTTGTACGCCGCGTCGCGAGCAGCCTGCCCGTCGGATTCGACCAGGGTCAGCCGCCCGGCGGTACCCACCCGCTCGGCCAGCGCAGCCGCGAACAGGCCCACACCCGCGTAGAGGTCGAGCACCGACTCGCCCGGCCGCGGCCCAAGTGCGTCGACAACGGCAGCCGACAGTGTCTGCGCTGCACCTGGGTGGACCTGCCAGAAGTTGCCGGCCCCGA
>Ga0136617_10005236_pt1 | contig 11592 bp, 11 predicted proteins | sample AntDrymUQ3222106_2_FD_129672 | JGI IMG/M metagenome (GOLD analysis project Ga0136617, IMG submission 129672) | Polar desert sand microbial communities from Dry Valleys, Antarctica - metaG UQ322 (21.06) | ecosystem: Environmental > Terrestrial > Soil > Desert | place: Antarctica: Dry Valley...
CCAGAGGTATATCGACATCCCGGGCGAGGTGATCGATGTCTACCGGATGTGGCGGCCCTCGCCGCTGATCCGCGCTCGGAGGCTGGAGAAGTTCCTCGACACCCCCGCAAAGATCTTCTTCAAGTACGAGGGGGTCAGCCCGGCCGGTTCGCACAAACCGAACACCGCCGTACCGCAGGCGTACTACAACCACGCCCAGGGGATCACCCGATTGACCACCGAAACCGGTGCCGGACAATGGGGTACAGCGTTGGCCTTCGCGGCAGCGCAGTACCAGATGGAGTGCGAGATCTGGCAGGTCCGCTCCTCCCACGACCAGAAGCCCTCCCGCCGGACGATGATGCAGGTCTACGGTGCGACCCTGCACCCGAGCCCCTCGGACCTGACCGAGGCCGGACGGTCGGTGCTGGCCGAGCATCCCGACAGCCCGGGATCGCTGGGCATCGCGATCTCCGAGGCGGTCGAGGCAGCCGTCTCGCGGGAGGACACCCGGTACGCACTGGGCAGCGTCCTGAACCACGTCCTGCTGCACCAGACGGTCATCGGCGAGGAGGCGTTGCGGCAGCTGGAGATGGCCGAGGAGGTACCGGACATCATCGTCGGTTGCACCGGGGGTGGCTCGAACTTCGGCGGCTTGTCCTTCCCGTTCCTGCGCGAGAAGCTGGCCGGCAAGATGAATCCGACCATCCACTGCGTCGAGCCGGCCGCCTGTCCGACGTTGACCCGAGGGGAGTACCGCTATGACTTCGGCGACGCGATCGGGATGACGCCGCTGATGAAGATGCACACCCTCGGGCATGGGTTCATCCCTGATCCGATCCATGCCGGTGGCCTGCGCTATCACGGGATGAGCCCGCTGGTCTCGCACATCTACGAGTTGGGTCTGGCCGAGGCCGAGGCGATCGGCCAGCTCGAGTGCTTCACCGCGGCGCTGACCTTCGCCCGTACCCAGGGCATCGTCCCGGCGCCGGAGCCCACGCACGCGCTGGCAGCCGCGCTCCGGGAAGCCAACCGCTGCAAGGAGTCCGGCGAGTCGAAGGTCATCCTGACCGCGCTGTGCGGCCACGGGCACCTGGACATGGGCGCCTACGAGAGCTTCCTGTCCGGGGAGATGGCAGATCTCGACTTCCCTGAGGCCGCGCTGCGCGAGGCGATGTCCCAGGTCCCGGCGATGGCCTGATGTGGCCAGTCGTGACGCCCGCCAAGCCCATGGAGCGCACCGCGGAACTCTGCGCCGATTGACTTCTGACGGTGACCTAGCCTCCGGTCGATGCAGAGTCGCCCCGTCTGCTGCATCCGAGGCGAGCGGCTTCACTGTGGAGGGGCGCTTCCGGCGAGCGTTCTATCAAGACGGGCGCTGGAGCGACGACATCCGGATGGCGCTGCTGCGCGAGGAGTGGGAGGCGCTCCCGAGGCCTCGCAGCTGGGACCTGGCAGCTCGGGAGTACCAGACCTAGCCACCCAACGCCCCGACGGTTGCCGCATCGCGCTCGGCCAATCGGGCCAGGTTGAGCAACTGCTTGCGCATCATGACGATGTCACCCCACGCGAGGGCAACCGCTCGTAGCCGCTCCAATCCGGTCGGCTCGGCGATGGTGAGTCGGCAGATCAGTCGTGAATTGTGCTCGTCGATGGGCTCGACCGCGTAGGTCGCCGCCAGCCGGCCGAAGAGCCGCTCGGCCCTCGGCAGTCCTCGGCCGGTGAACGAATGGCCGGGCGCTACGTCGACCAGCCCGAAGACCATGACCTCCTGTCCGGGCTCGAGGTGCTCGGCACCCGGCGTCAGCTGTTGGGGACTGCGACGGCCGAGATTGTCGATCCAGTCGTAGCTGCATGGCGCGACCGCGACCTGGCAGAGCCAGCGATAGACCATGGCTGCCGGCGCCCTGGCGGTCACGGCTCGGGTCAGCCGGCGCACCCGTCCGGCAAGGAGGTGATCGGCGGGATACCACCGATCATGTTCGGCCCGCGTAGCCCCCCAGTTCTCGGGCAGGCCTCGGGCGGTCTGCATCAGTTCGAGCAGCTTCTGCATGGCGGCGCCTCCCGGCGTCCGTACCCTTCGGTATGGAGATCCATACGCTATCGTACGGCGCTGCGGGCGCTCTCCGGCGTCCTCGGCCCACTCGTCTGATCCTGGCGGGGAAACGGCCGGAGGCCGCGGGGCCAGGGAGAATGTTGTGTGCCTTTCGTCGCTGGGTCTCCTGACTCGGTGGGGGATCCGGCGGGCATGAAACAGTGGGCCTGGTGTCCACGGTCCATGACTTCGACCACATCACGGTCGCTGACCTGCGCGAGCGCGGCGGGCTGAACTGGTCGCTGTATCCCGACACACTCGGGTCCTTCGTGGCCGAGATGGACTTCGGCTGCGCGCCGGAGATCGTCGAAGCGCTGCATGCCGGAGTGGACGGTCAGCGGTTCGGATATCTGCCGCCGGTTCTGGTCACCGAGATGTCCCAGGCGTGCGCGGTCTGGCTGGCCGACGGCTTCGGCTGGGAGGTGCCCTTCGTCGACATCCGACCGGTGGGCGATGTCATCGCGGGACTCGAGACCACGATCGCCCACTTCTCCCGTCCCGGCAGTGCCGTCGTCGTTCCGACCCCGGCCTACAAACACTTCCTGGACGTCCCGCTGCGGTCAGGGCGCAAGGTCGTCGAGGTCCCGATGGTCCCGGTCGGCCGGCGCTGGGAGTTCGACCTCGACGGGCTGGAGCGGGCCTTCGCCGATGGCGCGGGGCTGCTGGTCTTGTGCAGCCCGTACAACCCGTTGGGCCGGGTGTTCACCCGCGATGAACTGCTCGCCGTCTGCGACGTCGCCGAACGGCACGGGGTGCGGGTCTTCGCCGACGAGATCCACTGCCCGCTGGTACTGCCCGGGGCAACCCACATCCCGTACCCGACGGTGTCCCCGGCCGCCGCCGGGCACTCGATCACTGCACTGTCGGCCTCGAAGGCGTGGAACCTTGCCGGCCTGAAATGCGCGCAGATCGTGCTGACCAACGAAGCGGATCGTACGACCTGGGCCGGGCTGGGGTTGACACCCGAGATCGGGACGAGCAATCCCGGCCTGATCGCGAATGCGGCGGCCTTTCGTTCCGGTGGGCCGTGGCTGCGCGACGTGCTCGGGTACCTCGACCGGAATCGTTCCCGGCTGGGCGAACTGGTCGCGGAACGCCTGCCGGGGGTTGGGTACCGACCACCGGAAGGCACCTACCTGGCCTGGCTCGACTGCACCGCCCTCGACCTGGGTGATCGGCCCGGAAGCTTCTTCCAGGATCGCGCCGGCGTGGTCTTCACCGAGGGCGTCGATTGCGGGGACGCCGGCCACGGATGCCTGCGGCTGAATCTGGCTACGCCGCAGCCGATCCTGGACGAGATAGTGAATCGAATGGCCAGTGCTCTCGCGAGACGCTGATCCGGCGAGTGGCCCCGCCCCGATGACCGCGCCGGTCCTGGCCGACGAGTCGGTACGGGCGACACATCGCCGTGCGGTCTGGGTCATAGCGGCGGCGCAGGTTGCCGGTGGCCTGGGGATCGGCGCCGCGATCTCGGTCGGCGGCCTTCTCGCCCTTGACATCTCGGGTTCGGAGATCCTGGCCGGCGGTGGATCGACGGCTGTCGTACTCGGAGCGGCCTTGCTTGCCCTACCGCTAGCCGCGGTGGCCGCCCGTTCGGGACGTCGACGGGGCCTGAGCCTGGGCTGGGGACTGGCGGCGATCGGGGCCGCCATCGTGATCCTCGCGGCCATGTTGGGCTCCTACCTCGTGCTCCTGGTCGGCATGCTGTTGACCGGATCCGGCACCGCAGCCAGTCTCCAGTCCCGGTATGCGGCAACCGATCTCGCGCTACCAGCAAATCGGGCTAGGGATCTGTCCCTCGTGGTCTGGTCGACGACTGCCGGAACCGTCCTCGGCCCGAATCTCAGCGAGCCCGGCCGGGTGATCGCCGAAGCGCTGAACATCCCGCCGCTGGTCGGGCCGTTCGTATTCTGCGCCGTCGGGATGGTGGTGGCCGCTGCGCTGATCATGACCCTCATGCGGCCCGACCCGCTGCTGCTGGCCCAGCAGCTGGAGATCGACCAAGCCGCGGCCAGGGAAGCTGAGTCCCGCGCCTCCGGCAGGCCGGAGGACGCACCGGCAACCTCAGTCTGGTCGGCGGTGTGGCGTGAGCCGAGGGCCCGCCTCGGCATGTCTGCCATCGTGCTCGGTCACGCCGTGATGGTGGCGGTGATGACCATGGCGCCGGTCCACCTCCAGCAGCACGGGGCCACGTTGACGATCGTCGGATTGACGATCAGCCTGCACATCGCCGGGATGTTCGCCTTCTCCCCGATCTTCGGATGGCTGGCCGACAGACTCGGTCGGGTCGTGGCGATCGTGGTCGGCCAGCTACTGCTCGCCGGCGCCGCGCTGGCCGCCGGAACCGCGGGGGAGTCCGAGTCACGGCTGATGGTCGGACTCTTCCTGCTGGGGCTTGGCTGGTCGGCCGGCCTGGTGGCCGGCTCCGCCCTGCTCGCGGAGTCTGTCCCGGCCAACCTCCGTACCAGAGTGCAAGGCACATCGGACCTGGTCATGAACCTGGTCGGTGCCGCCGGGGGGGCCTTGTCGGGCGTTGCACTGGGTCTGATCGGCTTCGGTGGCCTGAATGCCGCGGCCGGAATACTGATCGTGCCCACCCTGGTATTTGCGATCAGCGCCCGACGCCGCTGAGCTGGGATGGAACCTCGGCAGCCGCCTTGAGGGCATCCGCGGACTCGTTGGCCCGGTCCCGGCGATACGCGCGCAAGGAGTACCCGACCGCGGCGATCCAGATGGCGAAGATCGGCCCGTAGAGGGCCCACTGGGTGCCGACGGAGGCGTCGATCCAGTCGCTGCGCAGCAGGGTCCGGGTGTTGGTCAGCACGATGATCCCGCCGACGGAGGCACCCAGGAGGCGCGGCGGGATGTGCCGGACCAGCCAGGCCGCGATCGGGGCGGCGATCGCGCCGCCGATCAGGAGGGCCGCGACCCAGCTGAAGTCGACGCCCTGCGATCTGAGACTGAGCAGGAACCCGAGGCTGGCCGCGATCGCGACGAGGAACTCGCTGGTGTCGATCGAACCGATCACCTTGCGCGGCTCAAGGCGCCCGCTGGCCAGGATGGCGGGGGTTCCGACCGGGTCCCCAACCACCACCGCCGGTGGCATCGACAAAGCCGGCAACCAGCCCGAGGGGGGCGAGGAACCTCTTGCGCAGTGGCTTGCCCAGATTGCCCTTCGGCAATCCGAGGGTCGTGAATCGGATCAAGATGTAGATCCCGAGCGCCAACAGGATGATCGACATGACCGGGGCGGCGACCTCGGTGGATTGATCGGACAAATGTTGTATGGATTGTCGTAGACTGGATTCCTGTCGACTGGTCAGGGGCGGTAACTTGTCAGTCACACACAGCTTCGAGCAGATCTCAGACAGGAGCTAAGACGATGGCAGCTATCGGCAAACTGACGACCTGGATTGTTCTGGCCGCAGCGGCCGGCGCGGCGGTAATCGGCGTGAAGTCGATCCCGGACGTGCAGCGGTATCTCAAGATCCGGTCGATGTAATCCGGCGTCCAATCTGCACCTGGTGCCGTGCGTGGCTGGTCGGCGCGTCCAGCAGGTGACACACCTGGATGGGCAATCGGAGGTAGGCCGTGCGTGACGTCGTCAGTGGCCCTGTCTTGTTCGCTCGCTACGCGTTTCCGCCGAATTCACACGGTTATTGCGGACCCAACGACCACAGCGCGTTCTTCGAATCAGGGGTGGCCGGGACTGACGATGGCGGCCTGCGAGCCATGTCGAAGCAATTCGCTGGAGCCTGGCCGTACCTCGAACTGATCGCCGAGGCCACCGGGTTGGCCGACCCATTGGACCGGCGGGTGGTCGAGGCGTATTGGGTGGGCAGTCCGCGGCTGGATCTGGTCAGCACCCAGGCGGTCGGCCACTCGATGGAGCAGCGCTTTCGCCCGATGACCGGCTCGAAGTTCTTCACGCTCAACGAGAGTGTCCTGGCCGGCGGCGTTCCACACCACAGCTTCGCGGTGTTCTGCATCTATCCGTGGACCGGGCTGCTGAGCGACGGCCGCAAAGCCAAGCACGCACTGACCGTCCTGGACCGGTGCCGGATCCGTTGGGGTCGGGTGTTGGCGGTCCAGGGCGACCAGGTGGTCGTGGAATCGTGCCCGTTGACCTGGGACGGACACCGGCTCGACATCGGTCCGGCCGAGACCGAGACCGTGATGCGCTCGGCCGACGGCGTGAGCATGCTCCCCGAGCTGAAGCCCGGGGACTGGGTCGCGCTGCACTGGGAGTGGATCTGTGACCGGCTCACCGAGCGTCAGGTCAGCTACCTACGCGGATACACCTTGCGGCACATGGGCATCGTCAATGACGGGAACCTTCACTCCGGCACGGCCAGGTTGCTCGGCACCTGACCCGACGACGTCTGACTGGGTGGTGTCTGGCCCGGGGGCAGTGGCCAGAAGCGCCGCAGGTTCCAGGTGACCTGGTCGTCGCGGCGGTGCGCCGGGGGACCGGATTCGCGGACCAGGAGTCGCCCCTGGTCGGTGTCGAGCAGGTAGTCCGAGTGCGGTCCACGGAACCAGACGTCGCGGATCCGGGCCGGCCGAACGCCGCTGAGCGCGACCCACTCGGGCCGCACCAGCACCTGTCCGGAACCGTTGGGGACCGTGAGCACCGAGGCCGGGCCGGTCAATTGGGCGGCTAACAGGTCTACTGGCTCGCTGTAGACCTGCTCCGGGCTCCCGACCTGGAGAACCCGACCGGCCGCGAGCAGGGCCACCCGGTCGGCCAGGCCGAGGGTCTCCTCGGCATCGTGTGCGGCGTAGACCGCAGCCGCGCCGGTATCGCGTTGCCGGGTGACCAACTCCTCGAGGAAGACCCCGCGGACATGGGTGTCCAGGTGAGCGGTCGGCTCGTCGAACAGGTACAACGAGGCCTGCCGGGCCAGCGCTCGGGCCAGACCAACCCGCTGCTGCTCGCCCCCGGACAACTCGGCCGGATGCCGGCCGGAAAGGTGGCCGACGTTCAGCCGCTTCAGGATCACCATCGCCTGCTCACGAGCCCGCGCTCGACTCTCCCCGCGGCGCCGGGCGGGATAGGCGACGGTGTCGAGGGCGGACAGGTGCGGCCACAGGGCGTAGTTCTGGAACACCATCGCCAGGTCACGCCGCTCCGGCGGAACGGAGCTGGTCGGTGACGAGACCCGTCGACCGCTGAGCCACACCTCCCCGGACTTGGGCGGATGGAAGCCGGCAACGGTGTGCAAGAGGGTGGACTTGCCCGACCCGGACGGCCCGAGCAGCGCCAGCACCTCCCCGGGCGCGACGCTGAGGTCCACCTCGGACAGCGCCGCCACGGTGCCGTAAGCCACGCAGAGGCCACGCAACTGCAGAGTGTCAGCCGGCACGGACCGGCTCCGGTACGGCAGTCACGGTCATCCGATCCCGGGTCAGCCGCCGGATCAGGAACCAGAACCCGAGGGCAGGCAGCAACAGCAGCACAGTGATCACCACGGACAGGGCGGAGGTTGCACCCACCTGGCCGAGCTCGGTGCTGTTCAGGACCACGACCGCCAGTGTCTCGCTGCCGGGTCCGTACAACAGGCTGGACATGGTCACCTCGTGCAACGCGGTGAGGAAGCAGACCAGCCAGGCGGCGAGCAAAGCCGGTGCCAGCGGCCGCACAACGACGGTCCGGATCGCGGTGAGCGGGCTGGCCCCGCTGACCCGCGAGGCGTGCAGCTCATCCGGCGGCAGCCGGTCCAGAGCGCCGGAGATCGGCCGGTGCGCGATGGCCCAGAGCTTGGCGATGTAGGCGAGCAGGATGATGACCAGGGTGCCGCCGATCCAGCGACCGTAGGCGATCAGCATGCCGAGGGCCAATGTCGACCCGGGCAGCACCAGAGTCAAAGTGACCAGGGTGGCTACGCCACGCCCAGAGCGACTGCGTTCGAGTGCCGCGACGAGGCCGCCGAGCAACACCAACACCGAAGCGGCCGCGGCGGCGAGCAGAAGACTTCGGCCGAGCGCCTCGCCGGTACGCGGCGTGAGCACTGATCCGAAGTTGGCGAACGTCCAGTTTTCCGGGCTCGGTGGCAGGCCGACCGCCCTGGTGATCGCGGTGGATACGAGGGCCAGCAGCGGGAGCCCGACGGCGAGCAAGGAATAACAACCGATGCCGGTTGCGGCGACCCATCGACCGGCGGTGCGGTTTCCCGACGCCGACGCCGGATCCGTGCTGGCCACGCGGGTCACCCGCAGGCGCGGGCCGAGCAGGGCATCGGCCGGGGCCACGACCAGCACCGTGATGACCACGAGCAGCAGGGCCAGTGAGACCGCCTCGACGAAGGCGAGGGGGTCGCTGCTGCGGGCGAGATTGGCGTAGATGCGGGTGGTGATCGTGGTGAACCCGGCGGGTGAACCCATCACCTGCGGAATGGCAAACGTCCCAAGCGTCAGCACGAAGACCAGCACCGCTGCGGTCGCGGTCGCCGGTCTGAGCAATGGCAAGGTGATCGTCCGGAGCACGCTCAGTGCGCCGGCACCCGAAGCCCGGGCCGCTCGTTCCATGGCCGGCTCGGCCCGAGCGGCCAAGCCGACCGCGGTGATCAGGTAGACCAGCGGTACGGCGTTGACCACCACGACGACCGTGACTCCGACCGGTCCTTGCACCGCCGACCAATGCGCGCCGAGCAGGTCATCGGTGAACCCGGCCCGGCCGTAGGCACGCAACCAGCTGTAACCGAGGACGAAGTCGGGAACCAGCACCGGGAGCAGGACCGCCACCCGCCAGAACGACCGACCGGGCAGATCCGTCCGTCGCAGCCCGAGCGCGAGCAGCGTGCCCAGGGGAACGGACAGAACCGTGACAGCTAGGGCCAGCATGAAGGTGTTCCGGACGGCTCGGCCCAAGCCGGGCGAGGCGAGCATGTCGTCGAGGCCAGCACCCTCCACCCACACGGTGCGCGCCATCACCAGCAGCGGGACCAGCACGACTGCGGCGGCCGCGAGGCCCACGACACCTGCCGTGGCACCCCGCAGGCCTCGAGCGCCGGCCAAGGCTAGCGCCGCCTCACCTCCCTTGACCGGGCTAGCTGCCGAAGATCTGCTGGTAGTCGGCGAGCAGGGTGTCCTTCTGGTCGGCGAGAGCCGACCAGTCGGGAAACACGATCTGGGCGTCCTCTGGGATGGTCGGGCCGGGAACGCCTTCCAGGGCGGGGTAGGAGCCGGCCTCGGCGATCACCGTCTGGCCCTGCTCACTGGAGATGTAGCTGAGAAAGGCCTTCGCGGTCTCCGATTGCGCGGCGTCGACGGCCAAGGCGGCCGGACCGTAGATTGCGATCGCGCCTGGCTCCGGCCAGACGATCTCGATCGGTGAACCGCTGCTCTGCGCGGCGTAGGCCGAGTTGGCGTTGGTGATCCCGGCCTTGTAGACGCCTTCGGCGACCCCGGTGGTCACCTCGTCGGGAGCGCTGACCTGAACCGCACCGTTGTCCCTCAACCCGGCGTAGTACTCGATGCCGAAGTCGGGGTCCTGCGAGAAGTATCCGAGCGCCCCGAGGGCGGAGGCGGCGAAGCTGGGGTCCGGGACCGCAACCCCATCTGCATACTCCTCGCCGGTCAGGTCCGACCAGGATTGCGGCGGCGCGATCCCCTGTGCGGAGACCGCGACCATGTAGAGGACGGCGACGCCGACGTAGTCATCCGTACGCAGGTCCGCGGCGACGTCGGTCTCGGGGGTCCAGCCACCGACCAGGTCCTGGTCGACATAGTCCTGCATAGTCAACGGGTCGCAGGCCCAGATCACGTCGGCCTGGAGGCCGCCGGAGCGTACGTCGCCGGCCACCCGGGCGTTCAGGTCGGCGGTCGGGGCTCGATAGAGATCGATCGTGCTGCCCGGATTGTCCTGCTCGAACGCCTCGATGACCGGCTGGATGGTCGTGTCGCTGACGCAGGTGTACAGCGTGATCGGCTCCGCGGCGCCGTCGGAGCCAGCGGAGCCGCCGGAATCCGACCCGCCGTCCGAGCCGCCGCAGGCCGCGATCAATAGCAACGGCAAGGCGGCCGCCAGGCGAGCGGAGCGATCGCGCACAGTCATGGGTGGCAACCTACCTGGCCCTCCGGCGAGGGTCTGACAGCGACATCTCCCGGCCTTGGTACCGACAGCCGGGACCGGTACGGTGACGGCCGCTGAATCGGTCCACTCGGAGGCTTCATGAGGCACTCACCCGTCATGCCCTACCGGCTACGGGCGACCATCTGCGTGCTGGCGGCGGCGCTGGGAATCGGCCTGGTCGTCGTCCCGGCCGCGGCATCGCCGAGTGATGTGCGGCCCGCTTCGCCTCGGTTCGCCGGGGAGGAGATCCTGCCGACCGGCCTGATCTTCGAAGGCACCGAGGTCGGGGGCCTGTCCGGTCTGAGCTACGACGCCGTACGAGGGGTGTACTACGCGATTTCCGACGACCGGAGCCAGCTGGCTCCCGCTCGGTTCTACACGCTGACGATCGACCTGTCCGACGGAGCACTCGACGACGGAGACGTGTCGGTCGTTGACGTCACTACCCTGCGCGATCCACGTGGGCGGCCCTTCCCGCCGTCGAGCCTGGACCCCGAGTCGATCGCGCTCACCCCCAGAGGAACCCTCGTGATCACCTCCGAGGGCGACGCCTCGCAGCTGATCGCCCCATTCGTCCGCGAGTTCGGGCTGTCCGGCCGGCAGATCGCCGCCCAGCCGGTGCCCGGCTACTACAACCCGGCTCCCGGCGGCGCCTCCGGGGTCCGCACCAACCTGGGCTTCGAAAGTGGCGGATTCGCCCCGGACGGTGACTTCTACTTCACCGGCACCGAGAACGCCCTGGCCCAGGACGGGTCGACGGCGACCCTGACGACGAGCAGTCCGGCGCGGCTGTTGCGCTACGACCGGTCCGGCCGGCTGGACCGGGAATTCGTCTACGTCGTCGAGCCGGTCCAGGAGACCCCCATACCCCCGGACGGATTCGCGGTCAACGGGCTGGTCGAGTTGCTCTCGTTGAGCCCGACCCGGCTGATTGCGATGGAACGCGGCTTCTCGACCGGCGCCGGCAACGATGTGCGGCTCTACCTGGTCGACACCGCAGGGGCCACCAACGTCCGCGGACGGCCAGCCCTTCCGGCGGATCTGTCGTCGCTGCAGGTCGTGACCAAGGCCCTGTTCTTCGACCTGGACGCTCTGGGAATCACGTTGGACAACCTCGAGGGACTCACGTTCGGCCCGACTCTGCCCGACGGCCGGCGCAGCGTCCTGATCGTGAGCGACAACAACTTCAGCCCCACCCAAGTGACCCAGTTCCTCGCCTTCACCATCTGAGCGGCGGCGGCGATCGGTCACAGGCGCCGGGTAGCTTCGCGGACATGCCTGCCCACCGGAGCACCACGGGTGACTGATCGCACCACGGCACCGAGCTACCGGCTCGTCCGTCCACCGGGCCGGCCGACGGTCACAGCACCGGCGCTCGATCCCGGTCAGCAGGCGGTCGTCGACCATCCCGGCGGGCCGCTGCTGGTACTCGCCGGTCCGGGTA
>Ga0136617_10005237_pt1 | contig 11592 bp, 9 predicted proteins | sample AntDrymUQ3222106_2_FD_129672 | JGI IMG/M metagenome (GOLD analysis project Ga0136617, IMG submission 129672) | Polar desert sand microbial communities from Dry Valleys, Antarctica - metaG UQ322 (21.06) | ecosystem: Environmental > Terrestrial > Soil > Desert | place: Antarctica: Dry Valley...
CGCGGCCCACCCGCCCGCGCGGCCTGACCCGGCACCCGAGCCGGCCCGCACCTCCCGACGGCCCCCGCAGCCCCCCGCACCGACCCGACCATCGCGAAACGGACAAACCGCAGAACCGTCAGCAGCCAACCATTCATGCCCAACCGAGCGAAACAATCACAACCCCGAGAAAACGATCACTCAGACTTGCGCGGTGGATCGAGGCTGACCCTGCCACAGAAGATCGACGACTTGGAGGTCGACGACCATGTCGCAGATTGGCCAACAGGGTCTGTTATTCACACAACACGGTGGGCCACCCTGACGTGACCATGGGGATCGATCCGGAGATATAAGGGCCGGTGGCCAAGGTGCGGGCGAGAACGGTTTCGCTCCTCTGGACGGATTGCATGAGGTTGTCCAGCAGTCGTGGGGGTATCGTGGTTCCGAGGCCTGCCGCTCGTACGATCTTGTTCAGAGAGTGTGCGGCTGCTTCGGTGAATGGTGAAGGCGTGCGGTTGGTGCGGGCGTCACGGGCGGCGTAGGCTTCAGCGGCGTCGAGGGCGCTGCGCTCGATCATTCGTATGACCGGTTCGGTGTCGTGGGCGAGTTCGGCGACGGACAGGCCGAGCCGAACGTGGAAGACTGCGTGTTCAGGGACAGGGTCGAGCGCGAGGTATGCGTCGATCATCGCGGCGGTGGCCGAGTTGGTTGACTGGCCCGCCCAGGTAAGGCAGATGACCTTCATACACGCCGCTACCGCTTCCTCCCATGCGGTTGGCGTTGCACTCGCCTCCGTGAGACGTATGGCTTCGGCATGGTTGTGGGCTGCGCAGTGGGCGATGATCGCGACTTGACGGCCATCGAAGAGCCGGCGGCCAAGACCGTTGTGCTGTTCAGCTCGGTGGAGTGCCTCGGACCAGCGACCGGCACGACAGAGGGCGCGGATGCCATCAGCGAGCAGGATGGTCCACAGCCACCGGACGATTTCGCGGTGATCGTCGCCGCGGTGGACGATGTCGCCCAAGGAGATGGTCCTCCCGTCGACCGAGGCTTCTGTCCGGGTCTGAGCGGCCTGGAATAGTGCTTCGTGGAGTTGGTAGGCGGCGGTGCCGTTGCCGTCGCGGGTGTGCAGACGGCCGAGGTTGACCAGAGGCTGCAGGGTGAGCTTCGCTATCGCCTGGTGGTACGGGCCGCTGGTGGTGAAGATGTCGAATTGCCGCCAACACAGGTCCCGAGCCAGTGCCGGCATCCCGCAATCACTGACGATGAGTGCAGCGAGGTTGTGCGCCTCGGCAGCGCGCAGCAGTGAGTCGTCAGTGTGCTGGCTGGCCAGATCCGCCTGGTGGCGGACCCGATCGATGCGGTCGGTGAGCGATCGGCATACCGGCTTGCTGCGTGGCAGCAGCGGAAACCGTTGCTCAACCAGGTCGTGGATGGTCATCTGGATCTCGCTCACCAGGCGATGGTGATCAATGTGTGCGGTCGCACGATGCGTACCCTGGTGCTGCTGAGATCGGTGGGGCCCTCAGCCCGGTGGGCGGTGATGGTGGGTTGGCTGGGTCGCTGTTGGTCCCACTGGTTGATTAGGTCGGTGGTGTGGGCGGCGAGTTTGGCACTGTCTGGGCCGTGGACGATCACGCCAAGTTCGTTGACGTCGTCGCCCCGTTCCCGAGCTGCGAGGTAGGCGATGGTGCCACCGTCGTAGAGGGCTGCCCCGGCCCAGCGCAGTGCGGGGTCGGCCAGGCCGCTGGTGCGGGCGTGCGATCCAACCGACAGGCGGCCGAAGTTGCTGGCGGCGGTGATGGTGGCGAGCCACAGATCGAGGTGTTCGGCGGGGTCATCGTGCCGGACGTGGATGCCGGTCCAGTGGTGCTGCGCGGGGTGGGTGAGGGTTTGGGCGAGCGCGGTGTGGTCGGGCAGGTCGGCGGCGTCGAGTTTGAGTACGACGTCGTCGGCGAGGCGCACGTGGTGTTCGGTGTGTTCGGCGGCTCCACGCAGGGGGACGAAGCCGCAGACAGCCGCGGAGGTGCTGACCATCTGGTCGAGCTGGTGCAGGTCGAAGGCGAGAGCTCTGGTGAGGCCGCTGCCGTGCAGGCGCAGCGGCACCACGAGCCGGCCGCCGACGGTGAGCTGGTCCCACCAGGCGGGGACGAGGTCCCACGCTTCAGCGGTGACGATGATCCGCTCGTAGGGGGCGTGGCCGGGGTGTCCGAGCGCCCCGTCGCCGCAGATGACCTTCACCTGGGGATAGCCGGCCGTTTCCAGGCTCTTGACGGCTCCAGCGGCGAGGTCGTCGTCGAGTTCGATGGTGACGACCATGCCGGTCGGACCCACGAGTTCGGCCAGCAGAGCCGCGTTGATGCCGGTGGCCGCACCGATCTCCAGCACCCGCTGGCCGGGCTGCACGGCGAGCTGTTCGAGCATGGTGGCGACCAGCTTGGGGCTGGACGCCGAGGACACAGAGGTACTGTCGGCGGCGCGTCGGGTGACGACCGGCTTGCGTCCGTAGGCAACGTCGAGGTCGACCCCGGGCAGAAACAGGTGGCGGGGCACGGTGCGGAACGCGGCTTCGACCTGCGGGGTGCGGAACGTTCTCCAGCTCTTGATGTAATCGGCCAGGGCAGCGCGCAGCTGGTCGGCGCGAACGGTCCTGTCGGTGTCTGCTCTGGTCACCGTGCTGAAGGTAGCCGGGTCGGTACCGCTGGTCGGGTTGTCGGCCGTCGTGTCCGGGGTGGTCAACGCCGGGCCGAAGACGATCCGGCTGGCTGCGGCGGCGAGCACGTACTGGTCGTCGGCGGAGATGCCGTGCCGGTTGAACAGGAACAGCAGGTGCTGGGTGAGCACGCCGCGCAGTCCGCGCGTGAGGATGCCGTGAGCGGCCAGGTCGGCGAGGCGTCGGCCGGCGTGTTTGAAGGCGTCAACCCAGGTGGGAGCGGTGTGCAGCGGGCTGCCGACGGTGTCCGTCGTGGCCGTGATGAGCCGTTGCGCAGCGGCGGCCGTCGACGGTGACGGCTCGATCACTCCCAACGCCGGGATGCGGTGCGCGGCGAGCTGCGTCCAGCAGTCGCCCTGCTCGTACGAGTCCTGTCCGGCGGCGCGCAGCAGGCGGGTGGCCAGGATGACCGCCAGTTCGCGGCGGTGGTCGTGGTCGACGTGGGCGAGGTGGTCCAGCAGGTGGCGGCTGTCGGCGTGGAAGAGGTCGTGGGCGATGTCCATGCCGGCAGGGCCACCGAACGCGTGAGTCTCGGGCTCGTAGATGGTCTCGGTCCAGCCCCGGACCGTCTCCTGCCCGATGAGCGCGGTGGTGGTCTGATCGATGAACGCCGGGGTTGCGGGTCGCAGCCGCAGGCGCCAGGTGTCGCCCTTGCGGACGAACCACCAGGCGGTGATGATCTCGGCGTCCTCGGCGTCAGTGAGCAGCGGCCGGAGTTGGGTGACGGCCATCTGTTCGGCGGCCTGCCAGTGGTCGCAGGTGAGGTTGAGTTGACGCCATCCGGTGGTCGGTTCGGTCATGTCAGGTCCTGTCGGTTCAGGGTTACCGGGTGATGGTGGTCAGTTGATGAGGAGGCAGGCTGGCCAGCCGCTGGGCGTTGCGGCGGCGATGGTGTGCAGGGTGAGGGCGACTCCGGCGCGGCCTTCGATGAGGCCGGGCAGCGGGCTGATGATGTCCTTATCGGCGTGGTCGATCAGGGCGCACAGCAGGAGGGGTAGGTGGGCGTCGAGGTCCGTGGTGGCGGCGTCCGCTGCGGCGTACCAGATGGTGGCGGTCAGGCCCGCCCAGCCGTGGCAGAGGTTGGGGCCGATGACCTTGGCGAGTTGGGCGGGGTCGGCCACGCAGGCGGCAAGGGCCTGTTCGGCTGCGGCCTGCCGGGCATGGTCGCCTCGCGCGAGGGCGCTGAGTTGCTGGGCGCGGGCCAGGCCGGGAGTGCCGTAGCACCAGGACGGTCGGGCCGGTCCGCGTTGGGACGGATGTCCGGTGCGCAGGTCGACGAGGCTGATGCGTTCGGGCCACCACGATCCTGCAGGGGCCTGCTGTCGCCAGGTGTCCAACCAGTGGCAGATCCGGTCGATGGCTTCGGCGTGTCCGGCGACGGTGACGCCGCGTCGCATCGCCAGCGCGAGCAGGGCGAGTGGGCCGCTGATGCCGTGGGCCACGCCGAGGTCGGCGTGGCCGCCGCTCACTTCTGGTTGGCCGGAGGGGGCGTCGTTGGTCCACCAGCCTGGTGCGCGGGGACCGGCGTCGTCGTGGGCGGATACCGGTTCGGTGAGCCGGACTAGGTAGTCGAGCACTCGGCGGACGAGGTCGCCGTCCGGATCGCGGTGCAGCAAGTGCGCGCCGAGTCCGGTCAGGCCGCGAACCAGGTCGAACTCCGACAGTGACGGGCGGGCCGCTGCCGCCATGCGGGCCAGGGCAGCGTGCAGGCGTGCCTGCACCAGGTCGGCGACGGCGGTACCCAGCCGGGTCATGGTCTGCCGGTAGCGCTGCGGTGCGCTGGTGGCGACGGCAAACGCGACGGCCGGGGCGCCGAACCACAGCCCGGCACCGGGTCCGACGCTGAGGTCTTCTATCACGGCGCGGGTCAGCCAGGCATGGACCCGGTGGTCGCCGCCGTGTCCCGCCTGGCCGCGTACGGCGTGCAGGATCGCCACGCCAGCTGCTCCCTTGGACAGCGACTGGTGGCACCAGCGTGGGCTATCACCGCCGCAGCCGTCGAGCCGGGGCGGGACGGCCAAGGCGGTGCTCAGGTCGCTGGCCACCGCCTCGGCGGCGCGCAGCGGGAGACCACTGGTGGTTGCCGTCATGAGGTACCGCCCGGGACGACGCTGTGGCGTGTGGTGTATGCCAGGGCGATCGAGCGGGCGAGTCGGTGCGTGCGCGCTTCGGCGTCCGGGTCGACACCGTGGGCACGAATGTGGTGCAGATGCAGCAGCGACACCGCCACCGCAGCGGGAGCCGCATGACCGACGTGCTCGGCGAGGCAACGGGCGTACGTGGTAGCCGCCTGACGGCGCCCGTGCCACGCGGCCACAACGCCGAAGCAGCCTGGGACGGCCGGCAGTGTCGGGCTGGCCGCATCGAGGTCGGCGAGGGTGACCGCCTGCCGCAGCACGTCGCGGTCACGGATCGCCACCCGGGCGGCAAGGTCGGCGTGGTCGATGAGCCAGCGCAGCCCGGCGGGCCGGCTACCCAACAGGGCGCAGGCCAGGTCGGCCAGACTCACCGCCGTCAACGCGTGGGGATGCACGCCGCGCGCTGCGGTCAGGGCGGCGAGCTGGGCCACGGCCGCAGTCGAGTCGGCGGCGAACAGTGCCTCGGCGGCGGCCATCGCGGCACCGCCCCCGTACCGGGCGGTCTCCGGACGGTAGGTGTCCAGGGTCATGTCCCCGACGAGGCCGCACCGGCGCAGGTCGCCTGCCCACTCCCCGACCCGAGCGGCGCTCGTGCCGTAGTCCGGCGTGCGCAGGCGGATCCGCAAGTGCGGTGCCGGATCCCGGTAGCGCACGAACCACCACAGCGGCGCCTCGTCCCACCCGGCCAGCAGGGCGGGCAGGTGGTCGGTGAGGATCGTGTCGAAGGTGTCCGGATTGCCATATAGCTTGGCGTACAGCACCAACGAGCCTGGCATGAGGCCGTGCTCAGGACCGATCAGCGGCAGCGGCCCCGGACGACTCACCACGGCCGGGGTACCCGCCGGTGCTGCGGTACTGGCCATCGGGATCACGACCTCGTGGGCGCGGCCGTGGCACCATCCGTGATCGGCGGTGGTGGGCGCCTCGGTGACGGTCACCGACTCCGACGCGGTGTCCAGCTGCGCGCGCAGCAACGCGAGGTCCATCGGGTCGTCGAGGTTGAGCCGCAACCGCCGGTCTGCCGTGCCGACGAACACACTGGCGGGCAGGCGTAGCTGCCGCAGCAGCACAGCCATGGCCGCCGTCCAAGCGTGCCGGGGTGCGGCAGCGCCGGGCAGCGCACCGACAGGGATCCGCCACCGGGCCGGGGTCAGGATGCTGCGCCGGTAGCGCAGACGGGGCCGAAACGGCAGACAGGCGGCAGCGCCCCAGTCGAAAAGCGCCACCGGGGCGCACGTGGCCTGGGGAATCTCGACCAGCAGCCGCGCCAACGGCGGCATGGTGTGCCGGGCAGCCGTACAGGTCAGCGTCGGCTCCACGACGCGCCGCCGCGACAACGACAGCACGTACATACGTTGGTGGTCAGCGGTGACCGCGAGATCTGGCAACCCGATCTGGTCGGCGTGCCCGTCGCGGTGCTCAGCCACGGAGATCACGGCTGGCAACACCTGCGGTACGCGGGTGACGTTCTCCACCCGGGGATGATGCGGCGGAAATGACACCTGGGCGGCCAGCGCACCGCCCACCCCGAGCGGCAGTGCTCCGTACTGGCCGACGATCCGCTGCCGATCCTCGCCGGGCAACATCTGCAGGAACCGGCCACTCATGGCTATCGCGCTTTGGCCAATCCCGGTCACCACCACCGTAAAGTCGCCTGCATCCAGCGCCGCCATCGTGGCCGCTCGGACCTCGACGCACAGGTCCAGATGCGGTGCGGCCCGCGGCTCGCCGACCTCGCCGCCGGCGAGGGCCTCGATGACGTCGTCGTCGAGCACGACCTCCTGCACGCCGTCCAACGCCGCCTGCTGCGCCAACGCCAGCAGACGTTGATCTCGCCGCGACCACCCCACCGCTACGCCATTGCGGTCCGGATCGGCGTAGTGACAGGGAAACCCGAGACCGGCCGTAGGATCCACGAGCTGCGTCACCGGGACTACGGCGCCGGGACCGTACCGATCAAGGAACCGGGCGTACCAGGCCCGCCACGCCGGAACACCCGTCGGGGCGGCGCTCAGCCGCAGCAACGCCCCCGCGGCCGACGCGGCTTCGACCGCAACCTGCCGAGGCAGGACCACCGTGGCGCCCAGCCGGAGATCCACCATCAGTGGCTGCATGGCGGTATCAGATAGCGCTCGCATTCGCTCAACCGTTACCGCCTGCGCACGGCGCTCCAGGGAACTCGCCAGGTGGTCGCTCGCCCGTAGACCAGCATGGATGGCGCGGAGCTCGCCGATCAGCGGCGCGGCCTGCGGCACCGTGGATGCGTCCACGTCCCCCAGCGCCTCCACGACGTGACCGAGCCCGTCGACGGCGGTCAGCGGCGGCCGGAGAGTGGTGATGAGGACGCCACGAGCGACCAACTCGGCCACCATGGCATCCACCGTCTGCCGCTCGGCATTGGGGAACTCGGCAGCGAGTCTATCGACCAGGTCGTCGACCCGAATCGGTGAACAGGCCGAGTTCAGGACCATCCGGACTGGTGAGGTGTGCCGCACCGACACCTCGACTGTCCTCTGGTGGCCGAGTTCGCTGGCGTGCGGCTGCCAGGTCACGACCAGCCGGTCACCGCGCACCACCGCCAGGCCGTTCACGACGACCCGCAGACGACGACGCAGCGCGGGATACGACTCCAGCCGGGCGATCACCGACGCCAGCCACACGGCGTCGGGGCGTACCGACCGGTAGTGGGCTTGCGTCCATCGGCTCGCCGTGACCGTACCGAACCGGATCGGCGCCACACCGGCGAACAGCCCGAACGGCGTCGCCCGCCCCCGCATCCGCACCAGATACCGGGCAAGCGACAGCACCATGCGCCGCACCTGAGCAGAATCCGGCCGCAATCCGTCGCGGAGCGCTTCCACGCGGCTGGCCAGCGCCGGGCTGGCCACGGCAATCGCCTCCGCGACCCCGCTCTGCGCCCAGACCTGCTCGATCCAGGTGCACCACGGCTCGACGCCAGGGTCGATGTCGAGGTCCGGCCAGGGCCGGGGAACCACCTCACCCGTGCGCACACTCGCGCGCAACAGCGCCGCGTCGACGTGGTGGTACCACTCACGCGCCGTCACCAAGGATGACCACCCTCCCGTAGCCGTCAGTGCCCCGTGGTCCGTCTCCGGCGCACCGCCCAGCCGGAGACGGACCACGATGCCCGCTAGCAGTCGCTGCCCCGCACGGTGTCGCAACCGTCATCGGTGTCGCCCAGCAGCGCCGCAGCCGCGGGACCGGCCTCGACGATGCGCACGTCGAGCTGGAAGCCGTCGCTGTCAGCGTCCACGGGCGCCGGACGCTGGTCGACCGCGAACTGCGCGGACTCGGTGGAGGTGGTCATGGTGCAACTCCTTTCGACATATGCGGACCGACGCCATCGTCGTGCTCCGCACGAACCCGGGCACAAGGCGGAAGTGCCGGGAGACTGATGCGAGCCACGCCGCCTGGGTACTGGGGCAGCTCGGTGCCCGGACGACCTCCTCGTCAATGTCGACGGTGGTGAACCCACCCGCGGAGCCGACCAGCCGCGCGAGCAGCGCGACGTTGTCACCGGTACCGGCGCCGATCTCCAGCACCCGCTGCCCCGGCCGGACGTCGAGCTGCTCCAGCATCGCCACGACTCCGGAGGCCGAGCTGACGGCGACCCCATCCAGGTCTCGGGGGTCATGGCAGGACCTTCCTGTCGTTGCGGACAGAGATCTTGGCCAGGTGGCCTTCAACGGACGGGATGCCCGCCGAAACGCAACGTAGGAGCGGCATGAGATCGTCTTCTAGGACTTTGCGGAAACTTGCAGATTGACCGGCGTCGTACTGGCAGCGATGATGACGTCACTGCAAGTTGCCACAAGGTCCTACCACGGAGGCCGGCGTGGAACTTACTTTCGTTGCCAGAGATCCCGGTTCCGAGCCCAGCGGCTCGCCGACGCTCTACCGCACCGACCGCCGATCGTGGGTGGTACAAGGCTGGGTGGTCACCGACCCGGACGCGCTGGCGGCCATGGACGTCCCGGAAGGTGAGACATGCGTGGAGATCCCCGATCGGCTGATCCCGTTCTTCCACGAGCACCAGTGATGCGTCCGGCCAGCTTCGACGAGCTCAACGACCTGTGCCGAGGCATCAAGAAGTCGTTCGTGCATCTGGAGACCCGAGACTCGTATGGCACAGAAGTCGAACTGCCGCACATGGCCAAGTGGCGTCGCGGCGAGCCCGACGATTTTGCGTGGCTAGGCTGGTGGCTGGAGATGCTCCGCGGCCACCGCGCCGCCGGCAGAACGTGTCGGCGCGCCCGGGTTGTGTCCGAACCACTGAGCAGCTACCAACGGTGGACGCGAAGCCACGCCCCACGGTTCATCGACGCAGGCGAGGACATTCGCTATGTCCCCCGCCCCCACCTGACGACTGTCGCCCTGCCCGGCAGCGGAGACTTCTACGTCTTCGACGACGAACTTGTACTGTTTCTGCACTACGCTGGCAACGGCACAAACGCCTCGTTCCAGATCACCGAGAACCCGCAGGCGGTATTACCCTGCCGGGAAGCGTTTGAGACCGTCTGGGACCTGGCTACGCCGTTTGGTGAATACTGACCCGCGTAGCTCGGTCGCCCAGGCGCGCAAGGAACTCGGCGCCCGGCTGCGTCGGTTGCGCAAATCCGCGGAGCTAACCGGTCAGGCTTTAGCCGATGCCACTGGTCAGCACTTCACCCGCGTCAGCCGTATCGAGAACGGCGCCCAGGCCCCCACCGAGCGAAACATCCGCGACTGGTGCGCCGCCTGCGGTGCCGAAGACCAGATCCCCGATCTGATCGCGACCGCCCAGTCAGTCGAGACTGCTTACTTGGAGTGGGCTCAGCAATCCCGGGCCGGCATGAAACGCCTGGGCGACCTGCACTCAATCGCCACCTACCAGCGCACCACGACCTTCCGCATCCACGAACCGATCGTGATGCCCGGAATTTTTCAGACCGAGGCATACACTCGGCGGATGCTCACCTTCTGGTACGCGTTTCTCGACGCTCCCGAGGACGCAGACGCTACTGTGGCTATGAAAGCCGAACGCACCGCCATCGCCCTCAGCCCAGCCAAACGAATTGCTGTCGTCCTTGGCGAACAAGCCCTCCGCACCCGCCGCGGCACACCCTCCGAACACGCCGATCAGCTCACCCACCTGCTGTCACTGATGCGCCTGCCGTTTGTATCCGTCGGCGTCATTCCTGCCGATGTCCAGCGACACGCCATTGCCACCATCGGATTTTGGATCTTTGACAATAATGCCGTTGCTCTAGAAACCCCCACCGCAGCGATCAAAGTGACCCGACCACAGGAAATCGCGCTCTACGCGGCGATGTTCAACCAGCTGCGATACCAGGCCATCTATGGCCATGACGCGCGCCAACTGGTCGCCAAAGTACTCGTGAGCCTATAGGGAGACCAGAAACAGGCGGTGGGCGTCACCGCTGACCGCCAGATCGTCCAGGGGGATCTGCGCATCTCCGTCGGGGCGGTGTTCGCCGATAGGGATCGGCGGGAAGACCGCGGGGGTTCGAGATAGCGGCGGGCAGGACACCTGCGCAAGCACCGATCCGGGGACGAGCGTGGGCAGGCCGGTGAACACTTGGACCATGCGGTCGCGGTCCTCGGACTCGAACAGGTGGAGGAATCGGTCTGTCGTGGTTCCGGCTTGGCGTAGTTTAGCCGTGACATCGGCCGGATCGGTGATCACTACACGGCTCCGTGATCATAGACACGGGGCATCCGCTTTGGGTGATAGCGCTGAAGCAGCGAGGGGGGCACGACCCGAAGGAGACCACCGCGCTCCGGGAGGAGGGCCGAGTCGGTCCTCCGAAAGAGTGGGTCGAGCGACGACCTGGGGGTGTCGGCCCGAGTGGGGGTCGATCAGCTCGCCGCCGCGTCGACTTGGCCTGCCGCGACCGTGAAGTCGGCACGGGAACAGGCCCCGAACTCCCCCGGTGGCTGGTTACCCTCAAAACCCGGTTGTGTTCCTGAGGCTATGGGAGAGCGGGTATGGGAGATAATCAGCGGGGCAATGCGGTGCTGGGAACGCTGCTGGCCGAGCTGGGCTGGTCGCCGAACCAGCTGGCCGGGGCGGTCAACGGACTGCTCGGGCCGAGCTACGTGGGGCGCAGCACGGTCTCGGAATGGCTGAACCAGGATCGTCTACCCCGGGAACCGATGCCCACCGTGGTGGCGCACCTGATCTCTGATGCGCTGGACCGGGAGGTGCCGGTCGCGCAGCTGTGGTCGGGCCGGACCCAACCCGCCGAGTTCTGGGTACCCGCCGATCACGGACTGCAACTGCCATGGACCGCCGCAGGTACGGTGAAGGTCCTGGACGACTGGCTCGGCCACACCGGAGGCTCGATCGGGATGGACCGCCGCACCTTCCTCGCGGTCAGCGGGGCCACACTGACCGCACCCGCCTGGGGCTACGTCGACCACCTGGGCATCCGGGGCGACTCCTTCACCGCACTGGCCAACCAACGGCGCAGCATCACCATCACCTCCGCCATGGTGGACGCCGTGACCGCCGCCACCACCGGAATCCGCAACCTGGGCGACACCGAGGGCGGCAACGAGGACAACCTGCGGTTCGTGCACCACCACCTGACCTGGGTCGCCAAGCTGCTGCGCCAGGGGCGGTTCACCAGCAAATCGGTGGCCGACCGGCTGCTCACCGAATGGGCGCAATTGGCACAGCATGCTGGGTGGATGGCAACAGACGCGCGCAAGCACGGCCTGTCCCAGCGGTACTTC
>Ga0136617_10005238_pt1 | contig 11587 bp, 13 predicted proteins | sample AntDrymUQ3222106_2_FD_129672 | JGI IMG/M metagenome (GOLD analysis project Ga0136617, IMG submission 129672) | Polar desert sand microbial communities from Dry Valleys, Antarctica - metaG UQ322 (21.06) | ecosystem: Environmental > Terrestrial > Soil > Desert | place: Antarctica: Dry Valley...
ACCGGAACCGGTTCGATCAGGGCATCTGCACGGCGTCGATGACGTAGACGGTCGCGTTGGCGGTCGGGATGTTGCCACAGAGGATGGCCGCCTTCTCGTCGTCACCCACGGTGAACTCCTCGCCGGAACCCTCGATGGTGATCATGTCGCCGTTCAGGGTCTCGAACTCGCCCGCCAGGTTGTCCGGCGTGAGGGTCTGCGGGACGACGTGGTGGGTCAGCACCGCGGTGAGGGTCTTCTTGTCCTTCAGGAGGCCGTTGAGCTCCTTCTTGGAGAAGGCCTCGAACGCACCGTTGAAGGGCGCGAAGACGGTGATGCCTTCGGCCGAGTTGAGAGCGTCGCCCAGGTCGGCGGCGGTCACGGCGGCGACCAGGGTCTCGAGCAGCGGGTTGCCGCTCGCGGCAGTGGCGACCGGCTCGGTGGCCATGCCGTTGAACGATCCGGCGCCCTCGGCGGGGATCTGGTCGCAGGCGGCGCCGAACGTCTGGGCGGCCGGGTCACCCTCGGCGGGCTCCTCGGACTCCTCCTCCGCGGGGGTCTCCTCCTCGGTGGGGGTCTCCTCGGCGGGAGCCTCCGAGGTGGTCTCCTCGGCGGCGGTCTCCGGGTCCTCCGAGCCACAGGCCGAGAGGCTCAGCGACATCGTCAGAGCCAGCGCGGCAAGGCCCGCCGAGCGGTTCAGGGTGGTGCGCTTCATGGTGCTGCCTTTCGTCGGGTGCTTCCACCGAGTGGTGGCGCTTACGGGAGTGATTCGGTGCTACGGGTGTGGCGGATTGGATCTTTTGTGGAGCGGACTAAGAAACGAGGACGGCGACCTGCTGGACGCCACTGGAGCCCTGGGGGAAGGGCGTCGTCCGCTCCTCGGTCTGCACCTCGCCGTCCTCGCTGGTGGCGCGGACGGCGATGTCGTGGCGACCGGAGGTCGCGTCCCAGGGCAGGAACCACTGGACCCAGTAGTCGACCGAGACCTTGGGTCCGAGCTCTGCCTGCTGCCAGTCGCCTTCGTCGATGCTCACCTCGACCTTGCCGATGCCGCGCTGCTGCGCCCAGGCGACGCCACCGATGACGGTCTTGCCGGCATCGATCGTCGACAGCGACTTGGGGGTGTCGACGCGGCTGGAGATCTTGATGGGGGCGTCGATCGCCCAGTCCCTCTCGGTCCAGTAGGCCTGCTCCGCCTCGTACGTCGTGAGCGTGAGTTTGGTCAGCCATTTGGTGGCGCCGACGTAGCCGTAGATGCCCGGGGTGACCAGGCGGGCGGGGAAGCCGTGCTCGCGGGGTAGCGGCTCGCCGTTCATGGCGATCGCGACCATCGTGTCGCGACCGTCGGTGGCGACCTCGAGCGGCGTGCTGATGGTCATCCCGTCGACGTCGGTGGAGAGGATCTGGTCGGCCGTGTCACCGACGCCGGCCATCTCGAGCAGATCGGTGAGCAGGACACCGGTCCAGCGGGCGCCGCCGACGTATGTGCCGCCGACCTCGTTGCTCACGCAGGTGAGGGTGATGTCACGCTCGATCAGGGGGAGGGCGGCGAGCTCGTCGAAGGTGAAGCTGAGCTCGTTCTCGACGTCCCCGTCGATGGTGAGCGACCAGTCGTCCACGCCCACCGTCGGCACGGTCAGCCGGGTGTCGACCCGGTAGAACTCGTCATTGGGGGTGCGCAGCGACGTGATGCCGTCGTACTTCTTCTCCAGGCCCTCCGGGAACGACCCGGCCGTCTGCGCGGGGTCGGGGATCATCACGTCGGAGATCCGGGTGCGCACGGTGGTGATCCACTGACCGGCGGCGCCCATCGCGGCCGCGGCGACGCCGAGGACCAAGATGGTGCGCCGGTTCGCGCCGGTGGCGTCGGAGGTGCTGCGTGTCGACTCGCCGTCGGCGCTGCGCGCGACGACGGTCTCGTGGGCGGCGTGTCGCAGCCCGCCGGTGAGCCAGGCGAGCGCGCCGACGCCGACCGCTGCGGCGGCCAGGGCCGGGAGCGCGTCGAGGACCGAGGCGGAGGGCCGCGCCAGGGCGGCCGCACCGGCCAGCGCGACCAGCACGATCAGCAGCGCCGCGCCCAGGGCGAACCGGCGGCGGGCCAGGATGCCGGCGATGCCGGCCAGGACGAGGGTGCCCAGGAGCACGCTGCCGACCAGGATCGGCTTGTCGGCCGTCCCGAACTGTCGGATCGCCCACTCCTTGAGGGGGGTGGGCGTCAGGTCGATGACCGTGGAGCCGACCGCAAGCACGGGCGATGCCGCCGGGTTGAGCAGCGAGGCCACCAAGTGGCCGGCCGCCATCCCCACGAGCGTGGCGAGCACGCCGAGGGCAGCGGGAACTGTTTTCCTCATGCTCGGTCATTCGGAGCGGGCGCCTCTTCGGATGCCTGAGCGCGCTCGCCCGCCCGACCCGTTCGAGAGCCGGCGCATGACGTCAGGGTGCGCGGGTACGTTCGGTCTCGACACGGCGGCCCCATCAGGTCCGCCGATCGTGAACGAGAGGAAGTGCCGTGCCCGAGATCACCGCGAACTCCGGACTGCTCAGCAAGACCAAGGTCCATGTCGACGACACCGGCGGGACCGGGCGCCCGGTCGTGCTCATCCACGGCTGGCCGTTGTCGGGTGAGTCGTGGCAGGACCAGGTCCCGGCACTGTCGGGAGCCGGCTTCCGCGTGGTGGCCTACGACCGGCGCGGTTTCGGCCGCAGCGACAAGCCGAGCAAGGGCTACGACTACGACACGCTCGCGGAGGACCTCGACGGGGTGCTGACCGAGCTCGACCTGCGCGACGTCACGTTGGTGGGCTTCTCGATGGGCGGCGGCGAGGTGGTCCGCTACATCGCGAAGTACGGCGAGGAGCGGCTGCACAGCGTGGTCCTCGCGGCCGCCGTACCGCCGTACCTCGCCAAGTCCGACGACAACCCCGAAGGGCCGCTGACGCCGGAGCTGGCCGAGGAGATGACCTCCGGACTGAAGCAGGACCGTGCTGTGTTCTTCGACGACTTCATGACCACGTTCTTCTCCGCCGGCGGAGAGCTGAAGGTCACCGAGCAGCAGCGCCAGGAAGCGATCGCGCTCTGCCACCAGTCCGACGAGAAGGCCGCCCTCGCCTGCATGGAGTCGTTCGCTACGACCGACTTCCGAGACGACCTCACCAAGGTCACCGTCCCGACCCTGGTCATCCACGGCGCCGGCGACGGGACCGTCCCGTTCGAGGGTTCGGGTGCCCGCACACACCGGGCGATCCCGCACAGCGAGCTCGTGGCTGTGCCGGACGCGCCGCACGGTTTCAACGTCAGCCACCGTGACGAGTTCAACCAGGCGCTGCTGAGCTTCCTGTCCCGCTGAGGAGATGCGTGCCGGGGTGGTCGGAGACGACCCCTCGGCGCGTGGTCCGGCCCGACGGAAGGGCGGAGCTATGGGTCTCGGGGGTCTACCAGATGGGGATCGCCGACGGTCACGTCGCTCACGTGCACATGGGTGGTCGTGACCTCGACCCCGACCCTCGCGGCCGGGGGTCCCAGGATCTCGGCCAGCACGCTGCGGGCGATGGAGCGCACCCGGTCGGCCACCTCCAGCAGCACCTCGCCGTACCTCACGACCAGCTCGACCGTGAGTTCCTCGAGCACCTCCTGCGGGGTCACCCGCAGGTAGACCGCGCCCACCGCGGCCGTGTCGAGCGCGTCGTCGATGCGCCGGCGGAGCGTGGAGACGAGCACCCGGTCACTGACATGGACGTGGTCATGCGGCGGGTGCGCCCGCACCGGCAGCGAGTGCCGGCTGGCCCGCAAGGCATTCCTCAACACGTCGTCGGCGATCTCGACCGCACGGTGGTGCGAGTGGTCGCGCATCTGTCGGGTGGCGCGAGCCACGTGGTCCGGCCCACCAGCGTTGGGATCTGAAGAGCGGGTCATCGCCACTCCTCCATCCTGATCGCGAGGGCTTTCCGTGCGCGATGGAGCTGGCCGCGCACGACGGTCGGCGTAGTGCCGAGGATCTGTGCGATCTCATCGTAGGACTGCCCGTCCAGCTCACGCAGGATCCAGGTGGCGCGCTGCCGCCATGGCAGCTCGGAGAGTGCCACTGCGAGCGTCTCCCACAGCTCACGGTCCACCGCGAGTGCGACCGGGTCGCCCGAGGTGCTCGCGATGGGCTCCAGCAAGGCCGGATCGACGACCAGAGGCCGCCTCCGGCGCCTCGTGTCCAGGACCTGACGAGCCACGACGGTGAACAGCCAGGTCTGGAGCCGCGAGTCGCCCCGGAAGTCGGGAAGGCGCTGCCAGATCTTGACCCAAGCTCCCTGGACGGCGTCCTGCGCCAGGTCGTCGTCACCGTCGAGCATCCGGACGGCGTACCGGAAGGTCGGCGCGAAATGACGGTGGAACACCTCGGTGAACGCCTCGGCGTCCCCCATCCCGGCGCGACGTGCCAACGCGGTGTCGGAGGCTCGTGACAACGAGTCAACGGACACGGGAGTCCTGTCCTGTCCTGGAATCGGGTGCGGCCACCTGTCGGTGGAGTGAGACGACTCTAGGGGGCGCTGACCGCCGTCGGAGAGATGGCCGCCGAGCAGTCACCTCTGTGTCGTGGGTCACGTGCGCGTGAGGATCTGGCCCGGACCCGCGTCTAACAGTTGTCAAGCGTTTCACCACAACGAACCCGTGAAGGACAAGACGTGACCGAGAAGAGCATCGAGAAGCAGTCCACCGACTCGACCGACCTGGTGTCCAGCGGCGGTCGGACCACCATCGCGGACACCGTGGTGTCCAAGATCGCCGGCATCGCGGCGCGGGAGGTCTCCGGTGTCTACAAGCTCGGCGGCGGCACGGCCCGAGCCGTCGGCGTCCTGCGCGATCGCATCCCGGGGAGCAGCACCAACCACGGTCAAGGCGTCTCGGTCGAGGTCGGGGAGCGCCAGGCGGCCGTAGACGTGCAGCTCGTCGCCGAGTACGGCGTGTCGATCGCCGACCTGGCCACCGGGATCCGCCGCAACGTGGTCGCCTCCATCGAGCGGATGACAGGCCTGGAGGTCACCGAGGTCAACATCGAGGTCCAAGACATCCACGTCGAGAGCGACGAGGCTCAGGACGGCACCGACACCACCACCGAGCCGCGCGTCCAGTGACGCTTGCACCGGACGATCCGGCGCTGGTGGCCGATCTCATCGTCTCGGCGGCGACGTCGGTCCCCGGCGTCACCGATCTGCACGCCGGTGCGTTCGGCGAGGTCGCGACGTACCTGCCGGGCCGGCGCGTGGTCGGGATCCGCTTGACGCCTGGCCTCACCGAGGTCCATGTCGTCGTCGCCATGGGCGTGCCGATACTGCAGGTCGCCGAGTCCGTCAGGCAGGTGGTCCAGCCGCTGGTGGACACCCCGGTCGATGTCTTCGTCGAAGACGTCCACAGGATCTGATCGACCGATGTCCTACCGCGGACCCCAGGATCCGAGACTCCGCCGAGCCTGGCAGCACGAACGCCGAGCAGAGATCCGGTATCACCACCCCGATTGGGGCGGTGACCCGACCACCCTGCACGAACGGCTGGCTGCCTTGGACCGCTCCTACGACGCTCTGGAGCACCCGCCGAACGAACAGCCGGATCGATGGCTGTCCACGGCGCCACCGGTGTGGCAGCCGGCCAGCCGAGTGGTGAGTCGCGCCTCGCGAGGGGTACGACGTGGTGTGCGCGGGGTGCGGAGCCGGATCCCCCGCAGCTGGCCCGGGTCCCGGCGCTACTTCGATGTCTAGGTCAAGCGCAGCACCAGTCCACCAATCATTAGGAGACACCATGACCACCTCAACCATCGGTCTGCTCGCCGGACTGCTGCTCGGCGTCGCAGCCGCGGCCGGCGGCTTCGTCGGGTTCCTCATCGCCTTGGTGCTCGGCACGGTCGGGTATTTGGTCGGTGGCCAGTACGACGGTGAGGTCGACCTCGGCCAACTCATCGGCAGGCGTGGCCGTGGCTGACCTGCCGGCTCCTGAGGAGCGGGGGACGCTGACCATCGCCGACAAGGTCGTGGAACGGATCGCTTCCATTGCGGCGGGTGAGGTCGGCCACACCGTGAGCACGGGCTCGGGGTGGAGCCGGGTCGTCACGAAGCGTCTTCCGAACGCGACGGCCAAGGTCGCCGGCGACCATGCGCGCGTAGGCGTGCAGATTGCGGTCGCTTGGCCCTCCTCGCTGAGCGACGTCGCGACGCGCGTGCGCGACCACATCATCGAGCGGGTCGGCTCATTGACTTCCATCGTCGTAGACGCGGTCGATGTCAGCGTGGCGGACGTGGTCCGTCCCGACACCGCCACCAGGAGAGTCCGATGACTGCCGGCCAGGATTCGCTGTCCCCCGAAGAGCCCGTCGAGGAGCCGCGGCCAGCACCCGATGAGGAGATGTCTGCGGCCCGCCCGCGGGTCGGGACCGGTACCGCGCCCGCCTTCGGCCTGCTGCTGGCACTGCTGCTGGTCGGCCTCGGCGTCGTGGGCGTCCAGGAAGGTCTGGTCCGGTCGGGCGCCATCGGCGCCGGCTCGTGGACGAGCGCGGCGCTCGGCGCCGGCGACGGTATCGAAGCCGCGAACTGGATGGTGCCCGTGTTCGTGGTGTTGGTCGTCCTGGGGCTGCTCGTCCTCCCCGTCGTCGTGATGCGGCGCCCGCGGAAGACCGTGACGCTGGCCGCTCGGACCGGCGTCTACCTGCGCACCGCCGATCTGGCCCGGATCACCGACAGCCTGGTCGACGGTGCGGACGGAGTCATCGACGTCCACTCGTCGGCGACTCAGCGACAGATTCACGTGCGGGTGACCACCACATCGGCCGGCACCACGAAGCAGGTGGTCGACGGCGACATCGAGGCGCGTCTCGCGCCCAGCCTGGCCGCGCTGGAGCACCCGCCCCGCGTCAAGGTCGAACTTCGCAGCGAGGACCTCACATGATCAGTCGGAAGATTCTCCTCATAGACCGCATCGCCACCCTCGTCCTCGGGCTGGCGCTCGTCGCCGGCGGTGCCCTCGGATTGTGGTGGTGGAGCGGCGATAGCCCGTTCGTCTCCGTGTCCGACACGGGTGCCGTCCAACGTGTCGTGGACATGGTCTGGTGGCCCACGGCAAGCGTGGCCGTCGGCGTGTTGCTCATCCTGCTCGGCCTGCGCTGGGCCGCCGCCCACCTGTCCCGCGCGAAGGTCGACAAGCTCTACCTGCCGGGCTCGGGGTCGCAGGGCAAGCTGGACGTAGACGGGTCGAAGGTGGTCGGCGCCGCCGCGGACGTCCTTGCCGACACGCTCGGCGTGCGCAGCGCCACCGGCAAGATCATGCGCGACCGTGGCCAGCTGGTCGCCCGCATCGATGCCGTCATCGAGCCCGAGGCCGACCTCGGACAGATCGCCGAAAGCGCCGATCTGGTCTCGGCCCAGCTTGCCGAGGTCCTGGGAAGGGACGATCTGCGGTGCAGCGTCGAGCTGAGGGTCGCCCGTGCCGGTAGGCAGCTGTCTCGCGCCTTCTGACCGCTCCCTCGAGGAGGCGGAAGGCTCGGCGGGTGGCTGCGGCAGGATGACCGCATGACCGAGCTCGTGCACTACACGACCGATGGGCCCCTCGCCACCGTCACCCTGGACTCGCCGCACAACCGCAACGCGCTGAGCCGGCGGCTGGTCACCGAGCTCGGGGAGCACCTGCGGCGCGCGCAGGACGATCCTGAGATCAGGGTCGTCCTGATGGCCGCCGAGGGACGGGTCTTCTGCTCGGGCGCCGACCTGACCGAGGCGACCACGGTCGGGATGGCCGACGGCGCCCGCGCGATCGTGGACCTGCAGCGGCTGATCGTGGCGATGGACAAGCCCGTCGTGGCACGGGTGCAGGGTGCCGTCCGCGCGGGAGGCATCGGCATCGTGGCTGCCAGCGATATCGCGGTGGCCGCGGAGCAGGTGACCTTCGCGCTGACCGAGGTCAAGCTCGGCCTGGCCGCCGCGATCATCTCGCTGACCGTCCACCACCGGATGACCCCGAGGGCAGCGGCCCTGACCACCCTCGGCGGCGAAGTCTTCAGCGGCGCGGACGCCGCGGCGTACGGCCTGGTCACCACGGCCGTGCCGGCCGACGCTCTGGACGTCGAGGTCGCCCGGGTCTGCGCGAGCCTGGCGACCGGCGCCGCGCAGGGCCTGCGCGAGTCCAAGCGGCTCCTGAACAGGGACCTGCTCGCCCGCATCGACGCCGACGGGGAGGAGATGGCGGCCCTCAGCGCGTCCCTGTTCGCCTCCGACGAGGCGCGCGCGGCGATGACCGCGTTCCTGGACCGCGAGAAGCGCGGCTAGCCCACGGCCAGCTCGGGATCGGCTCCACGCAACTGGTGACGGCGTGATGATCGGATCCATCGATCGAAGCGATCTCTCCACCAGCTGCCGCGCGGAAACCGCACGCTCGAGGTCGGCGTCCACGTAGGCGTCCACGTAGGCGTCCGGCGCGGGCCTGCTCGCTTCCTCCGGTTGTCCCGCACAGGAGGAGGCGTCGGGCGGGGTCGCTGCCGCATCCGGCGGCTGCCGGTCCAGCCGTGACGCCACGATGGAAGCGGTAGGACCATCGTGGCGACCACGGCCAGCGCGACGGCGACGAGCGAGCGCGCCTCGCCACCGCCCGACGCCTCCTGGATCGCCCACCCGGATGGGACGTGCGCGACGGCGCCGGGGTTCCCCCAACGGTCCGTGACCTGCGGGGTAGTCTTGAGAACTTGTCATCAAGCCCGCGCCAGGGTTGTTTCGGGGGAGAAGGAAGCATCGTTGTCCGAAGACATCGCCCAGCTCGAGATCGCGGCGGAGCAGCAGTTCGTCGACCGGGTCTACGTCCAGCTCGACAAGTCCGCTGCCGCCGCCCAGGAACTGGCCCGCGAGGGCCACGGCCGGGGCAAGCTCGGGCACGAGGGCGGGCTCGTGGAGCGGGACGCCATGGTCTTCCAGGCCGCCCGGCGGATCGCCCAGCTCGACGCCGCCCATGAGGGGCTCGTCTTCGGACGCCTCGACCTCGACGCCTCGCTCGACCGCGAGCCGCGCTACATCGGCCGGATCGGGCTGCGCGACGATCTGCGCGACTCGCTGCTGATCGACTGGCGCGCCCCCGCGGCAGCCGTGTTCTACCAGGCCACGGCCGTCGCACCGCATGCCGTCGTACGCCGTCGCGTGCTGCGCTGCACCGGTGCGCGCGTCGTGGGGGTGGAGGACGAGCTGCTCGATGCCGACAACGCCGCGGCCGAGCGGCTGCCGATCGTGGGCGAGGGCGCGCTGATGGCGCAGCTGTCCCGGGCCCGTGACCGGTCGATGCACTCCATCGTGGCGACCATCCAGGCCGAGCAGGACAAGGCGATCCGGGCCCCGGGCAAGGGCGTCGTCTCCATCTCCGGCGGTCCCGGGACCGGCAAGACGGTCGTGGCGTTGCACCGCGCGGCCTACCTCCTCTACACCGAACGCCGCCGCTACGAGGGGGGCGGCGTGCTGGTCGTCGGCCCGTCCGGCGTCTTCATGCGCTACATCGCGCGGGTGCTGCCGAGTCTGGGCGAGACCGCCGTGGCGCTGCGCTCCCTCGGCGAGGTCGTCGACGGGGTCAAGGCGAGCCGGCACGACGAGCCCGCCGTCGCCGACGTCAAGGGCTCGGCGCGGATGGCCGAGCTGATGCGGCGTACGGCGCATCAGCAGTCACCGGGCAGCCCGCAGGAGTTCCGGGTGTTCTACCGCGACGACGTGGTGATGCTCGACCGGCAGGTGCTCGGCGCGATCCGCCGCAACCTGATGACCCACGGCCCTCGCAATCGTCAGCTGCCGCGGGTGGCGACGGCCCTGCTCGACGCGATGTGGCGCCAGGTCCGCGGCGAGCGCGGTCGCGAGCGTGGACGCGAGCCCTTCGACGACGAGATGCTGTCGTCGCAGGCGTTCGTCGAGTTCGCGCTGGCCTGGTGGCCGCCCCTGACCGCGGCCGACGCGCTCGGCTGGCTGCGCGACCCGGAGCTGCTCGCCCGGGTGGCCGACGGCGTACTCTCCACCGACGACCAGCAGCTGCTGGGCAAGTCGTGGGCGTCGGGCGAGACGCTGTCCGTCGAGGACGTCCCGCTGCTCGACGAGCTGCGCTACGCCCTCGGTGATGTGCCCGCCATCAAGGACGACCACGGGCTCGACGACACTCTGTCGAGCGAGGAGGGGGGCGTCGACCTGCAGGAGCTCACCACCGCGGCCGACCGCGACTATGCGCCCGCCGGCCGGCAGTGGGCGCCGCCCACCCACCGGATCGAGGACGACGGCTTCGCGCACGTGTTGATCGACGAGGTGCAGGACCTCACGCCCATGCAGTGGCGGATGGTCGGCCGCCGGGGGCGCACGGCCTCGTGGACCATCGTCGGAGACCCGGCGCAGTCGTCGTGGCCGATCCCTGCCGAGTCGGCCACCGCCCGCGCCGAGGCACTGGAGGGCAAGGAGCACCACGAGTTCCACCTGTCCACCAACTACCGCAACTCCGCCGAGATCTACGACTACGCCGCGGCGTATGCCCGACGGGTCGGCCTCGACGCCGACCTTCCGACTGCCGTGCGCTCGACCGGGGTCGAGCCTGTCGAGGTCGACGACGCCGGCGACCTCGAGGCGTCCACCCGGGCGGCCGTGGTCGACGTGGCCGCCCGGGTCCCCGGCACGGTCGGCGTCGTGGTGCCCGGCGCCCGCCGGTCCGAGGTCAACGCCTGGCTGGCCTCCTGGCCGGAGCTCGCCGACGCGGCGCGCGGCGCCCGGGCCGCCGTCGACTCCTCGGTGGCGCCTTCGGGCGAGGACCGCGTCGTCGTCCTCACCGGTCTCGACACCAAGGGCCTGGAGTTCGACGGCATCGTGGTCGTCCGGCCCGGCGAGATCGAGGCCGAGTCGGCGACCGGCCGCTCCACGTTGTACGTCGTCCTCACCCGCGCGACCCAGCTGCTGACAGTCCTGGGCTGAGATGGCTCCGACGCTCCGTGAGCCGGTCAATGTCGTGCTGGTCGACCATCGGAGCGCGCCGCCTTCCGCTGACTCTGCCGGCCCCTGGGCTCACCTGGTCGGCTCTGACGAGTCCGAAGTAGCCGTCCGCGTCCTCCACCACCGTGTCGACGGGTCAGCGGCGTCGGTGGTCGACCTCGTCGCTGGCGACGAGCCCGGTCTGGTGCTGGTCGCGGAGGCCGACGCGGTGCCGGGGCCAGGGTTGCTGCCGAGGATGCTGGCCAGGCTGCGCGAGCATCCTGCCGGCTCCCGGGAGGTGATCGTCGACGCGCGGGTGCTGCCGGTAGAGCGGGCCGAGCCATCCGAGGCGGGGACAGAACCACCCGCCCTGCGGATCTCCGGCGCCTGCGCGCTGTTGTCGGTCAACGCCTTCCGGCAGGTGGGCGAGGTGTGGGACCAGCCGCTATCTGCGGACACCGGTCCGCGGCTGCTCGCCCTGGCTGAGGCGGTGGACGCGACCGTGGTCTGCGAGCCGTCGGCCACGGTCTTCTGCGACCTCCGAGTCGACCAGGACGGTCACCCCCTCGGCTCGCGCGACCCTGTCTCCGCCGGGCCGGGCGACCCCGAACCCTGGGTGGAGACCGACCTCCACCCGGCTGCCCTGGAAGCCACCAGCCTCAGCG
>Ga0136617_10005239_pt1 | contig 11586 bp, 14 predicted proteins | sample AntDrymUQ3222106_2_FD_129672 | JGI IMG/M metagenome (GOLD analysis project Ga0136617, IMG submission 129672) | Polar desert sand microbial communities from Dry Valleys, Antarctica - metaG UQ322 (21.06) | ecosystem: Environmental > Terrestrial > Soil > Desert | place: Antarctica: Dry Valley...
CGACGTACTCGCCGGCGAACAGCGCCCGGATGCGCTTGTGGCCAGGCTCGACGCGAATCGGCCGGGCTTCCTGCTGGCTCATGGCTGCTCCATCCGCTAGGCATGCGATCGAGTCGCAAACCCGTCGTGCGTGGTGGTGCATTCCTGCCTGCCAGCAGTGAGCGGATGCGCGACTGGCTGATTGCGTCTCAAGCGCTCCCGGGGTCGAGACGGATCGCTGAGCAGACGGCGCCTGCGTCGCACTGCTCGGGATCCAGTTTCCGCAGCCGCCGTCGCAGTACAACCAGCTGGTGGCGCGTGTGCTCCAACTCGCGGATGCGTTCCTCGATGTCGGTCAGACGCTGCTCGACGAACGTCGCCACATGCCCGCAGGGGGCGACGCCGCCGTCGCGCACCATCAGCACCTCGCGAATCTGCGCGAGTGTGAGGCCAGAGGCCTGGGCGTGGCGGATGAAGGTCACGCGCTCCACGGCTTGCGGTCCGTAATCGCGGTAGCCGCCCGAGGTCCGCTCGGGTGCTGCCAGCAGGCCTTCGGCCTCGTAGTACCGCAGCGTCTTCGCCGTCGTGCCGGTCGCGTCCGCAAGTTCGCCGATGAGCATCGCGTCATCCCTCCCCTTGACATTCCAGTCTGCTGGAACCCTTACGGTCGCGCCACGACGAACAGGAGACGCTGTGAACGTGACATTGCTGTACTTCGAAGGATGTCCCAACTGGACGGTCGCCGAGGCCCGATTGACCGCGTTGTCCGAGGCGCTCGACTTGACCGTCGAGCGGCGGCTGGTTGAGACGCCGGAGGAGGCGGAGGCTGCGGGATTCCGCGGATCGCCAACGATCCTCGTCGAGGGCCGCGATCCCTTTGCGACGGGGGATGAACCCGCAGGCCTTGCCTGCCGGATCTACCAAACTCCAGACGGTCCGCAGGGCGCTCCCACCGTGGAGCAGCTGCGCGCGGCCCTGGTGTGACTTCAGATCGCCAAAGCCGTCGCATTCTGCTGGGCGCCACCGGACTCGTGGTCTGCTGTGGCGGCGGTGCGCTGCTGACGGCTGCCGGGGTGCTTGGAACGACGGGCGGCCTGCTCCGCGACCCGGAGCTGTTGATCGCCGGCGTGCTGCTGGCTGCAGTGGTCTTGTGGCGCGCTCTGGCTCGTCATCGCAACGGAAGGGCGTAGTGATGGTGGAACGATTCGACAGCGTGGTCATCGGCGGCGGCATGTCCGGCCTCCCGTTGGCGCTGCGGGCCGCGCGTCACGGGCGGACCGCGTTCGTCGAGCGCGAGCTGCTCGGAGGGACCTGCCTGAATCGCGGGTGCATCCCCACCAAGACGATGATCGCGTCGGCGAAGCGGGCTTTTGATGCACGTGCCGCAGGCAACCTGGGTGTGCAGATCCGCGGCGACGTGCACGTGAGCCTGCCGGACGTCGTTGACCGCAAGGACGCCATCGTCGACCAGATCCGGGCTGGGTCCTACAAGGCCGTTGGCCGCAGCGGCGATCTCGAGCTCATTGAGGGGCACGGACGATTCGCCCGCGGCCGGCGGCTGCAGGTCGGCGACCGCACGATTGAGGCTGACCGAGTCTTCCTCAACACGGGCACCCGCGATGCGATCCCGCCCATCGAGGGCCTTGCTGGCGTGGACTACCTGACATCGCGCACGATCCTGGATCTGCGCGAGCTGCCGGAGCATCTTGTGGTCGTCGGCGGCGGCTACGTCGGCTGCGAATTCGCGCAGATGTTCGCGCGCTTCGGCGCCCGCGTCACCATCGTGCAGCGTGGCGCGCGGCTGCTGCCCTCGGAAGATCCCGGCATCTCGGAGGTCGTGGAGCAGGCGTTTCGCGACGAAGGCATCGACGTGCTGACCAGGACTGCCTGCGTCGGGGTCGCCGATGCCGGCAGCGCGCTGCGCGTCATATGCCAGGGTGCCGAGACCGCCGAGCTGACCGCGACCCACCTCCTGATCGCCGCCGGGCGTGCTCCCAACAGCGACGACCTGGGCCTAGAGCATCTGGACCTCGCGCTTGGCGAAGGAGGCTTTGTCGCCGTCGACGACAACCTGCACGCCGAGGCGGACGACGTATGGGCACTGGGCGACCTTCGCGGGGGGCTGATGTTCACCCATACGGCGCGTGACGACGCCGACGTCGTCTACGGCTCCGTCTTCAAAGACCAAGAGCGCACCGTCGCGGGGCGGGTCGTGCCCCACGCCGTCTTCGTCGATCCAGAGGTGGCTGCCGTCGGTATGACCGAGGCCGAGGCGCGAGCGGCAGGGCATCCCGTCGCCGTCGGGCGCCAGGAGTTCGCCGGTGTCGCGAAGGCGCGGGCGATAGGCGCGACGGCCGGCTTCATCCAGTTCGTCGCGGATGCAGACACCGACCGGCTGCTGGGATGCCACATCGTCGGACCCGAGGCGGGCAACCTGATCCACGAGGCCGTCATCGCGATGACGGCCGATGTTCCCTACAGCGCGATCGGTCGCGCCATCCACGTGCACCCGACGCTGGCAGAAGGGGTGAACGCGGCGGCGGGAGGCGTACATCGGCCTTCACAGTCCTGATGAACCCCCGGACTCCTCGTCCGAGCGGCCACGCCAGGCATACCAGGCGGCCACGGCGATCATGGTGACGAGCGCAAGACCGGATACCAATGGCTGATCGCCTATCGCTGTCGTCAGCCGGGAAGATACGTCCTCGACGCCGGTGATCAGAGCCCCCCCGGCGCGACCGTCGTCTTGTGGGGCGAGGACCGTGGCCCAGTAGAAGACGATGTAGCCGCCGGCCACCATGAGCAGCGCGCCGGCGATCTTCGTGGTGTAGCGAGCCGTACCCCGCACACGCCGGACAAAGGCGTCCTTTCCAAGTGCCAGCGCGACCGCGACCGCCAGCAACGGGAGCGCCATCCCCGCCGCGTAGATGGCGAACGTGCCCACCCCGGCCAAAAGACTGCCCTGGGTGCCGGCGCTGCCGACGACAACCAGGAACACCGGCAGCGTGCACGACAGCGAGGCGACGGCGTAGGAGACACCGAACAGCGCGGTGGCGCCGGTGCCGTGGCCGGAGACGGCACGGGTCGGACCCGGAAGGCGCACAGACAGGGAGCGGCCCGCCAACATCAATCCGCCCGCGACCGTGAGTCCGACGCCCACCAGCAGCGCCGCCCACGGGATCGCCGTGGTGATCAAGCGGGCACCGGCCGTGAGCGCCAGGCCGGCGGCGCCGAACACCACGAGGAAGCCCACTGACACGGTCAGACCGACACGCAGGGCTCGCGCGGCCGCAGCAGGTCCATGGTCACCGTCGTCCGAGCCGATCAGGAATGAGAGGTAGGCGGGCAGCATGGCGAAGCCACACGGATTGACGCTGGCCACCAGCCCGGCGGTGAAGGCAAGGGCGAACGGCACCTGCATCACCGCAGCTCGACGCCGAAGGAGTCGGCGATCTGCTGCTGGAGTTGGCCCTGCGTCAGGGCGCCGGTGTGCTTCTCCTTCACGACCCCTGCCTCGTCGATGAAGACGGTGGTCGGCATGCCGATACCGCCGAAGGCGCTGAACAGCTCGCCAGCGGGGTCGCGGCCAAGTTCATACGTGACGCCCGTCTGCCTGACGATTCCGAAGGCAGCGTCGGCATCGTCCTGCATGTTCAGGCCCACGAACGCGACCTGATCACCCAGCTGCTGATGCACCGGCTCGAAGGCGGCGCTCATCTCGGCGACACACGGGGGGCACCAGGAGGCCCAGAAGTTGACCACCATCGGGGTGCCGGCCCAGTCGCTGAGGCGCACGATGCGGCCGTCGAAGTGCTCGAAGGTGGTCTCCATCACCTCGGGACGGTCGGGTGATGCGGATGCGGCGGTCGACGGTTGCCCCGTTGTGCTGTCGAAGACGCCGGTCGCCGCCGCACCGCCGAAACCCACCACGGCGACGACGACAAGCCCCCCCACGACAGCTCCGACCCGCCGCGTCACGACTCCACCACCCGGGTCTCGGGACGGAACGCGAACTGCACGAACCAGAACGTGTCGTCGTGCGCAACGCGCTGCAGCTGCTCGCCCTGGAGCGGACCGGAGACTGCCTTGCCGAGCACGGTCCACGTGCTGTTCGTCTGCATGTCGCGGAAGTCCTCCTTGCCATGGGGTTCGAAGGTGAGGTCCTGCCCGTCGATTGAGGGGCGGAACACGCCGGTGGCGCCGACGTCCTTGCCCTGCGGAATGTCACTGGTATCCAGGGCGGAGGCTGTGCCGGGCGACCACAGGACGACGATCGGCTCGCCGGCGACCTCGTCGGCGATGACTCGCTTCTTCGTCAGGAGGGAGAGCGGGTAGGCGACGGGATCCTCCTCGCCGCCCAAGGTGACCACGCGCTCCATCTGGGGCAGTGGTCCGCCGGTCTCGCCGTTGAACAGGAATGGCGAAGCGCTGCTGTCGTAGCCGCTGTACGGGTTCTCGCCGTAGGGTCGGTTGTGGCCCGTGTCGCGGGAGAGCACCTGACCGTCGGGCCAACTGGTGCGGTACTCGTCCCATGACACGATCTGCATCGGCAGCCGCTCGAGTTCCTGGCCCAGACGTTCGCCGACGATGGCCTCCCCGGTGAACTGCGACCACAGGCTGCGCGTCGCCCGGTCGTACATCACAAGGTTCGAGTTCCACAACCGGCCCGACGTGCCGAAGTCGAGGACCTCCCCGTTAACGGTCCGCTCGAACACCAGTCCCGAATTGCACAGCGGGCAGTACGTCACCACGACCGGCTCCGCGTCGACGACATCGTTGACGATCTCGTGAAACGTCAGGATGGCCAGGGGATAGGCCCGGACGTCCTTGCCCAGTTCGAACACCTGGACCGGTTCTTGTGGCTCGAGCCACTCATCGGCCTCCGCCACCGACTCGAATACGGGATCGTCGATGGGCGGGATGCCGTCCGGCGGAGGACCGCCGGAGCGGATCTCCTCCAGCGGCACCGACGCGGGCACGTCGACGCCTGCCTCTGCCAGGTCCCAGGGCCACTCGGGCGGTTCTGAGGAAGTCGTCGTGGTCGCATCGGCCGTGGTTGCGGTGTCCCGCTCGTCGGCGGTGGCGCAGGCAGCAGCAGCCAGACCGAAGACCAGCGCGAGGATCAACTTGCGGGGCGCACGTTTTCCCACTACGGGTCCTTTCATGCCTCTCGGACATGGGAAACCCGGTGACCCGGGCCGCTCTTCCCCGTTTGCGCCACGTGGGCCCCCGGCTTTGTTGCCAGGGGCCTGTGTCGCGCGCGAACGGTTAAGCGTCGGTGGTGATGAGGCAGGCCATACCGTCGCCGCGCAAGGGCCGGCCCGTAGCCCCGCCGTGCCAGAGCGAGTTGCCCCGGCACGGCGAAATTCAGTGCTGAGCCAGGTCACCTGGCGTGTTGGTGGGTCCTCTCTGCGGAGTGGCCGCTCACCGCGTGTGGCTCGGACGGAAGGTCGATCGTCCTTGTGCCGAGGCTCAGTGTCGTCATTCCGACCACAAGGCCGAAGAGTGCATGTTCGGCGGTGAACGTTCCCCACCCGACCATCGAAGGCATGTTGCGGATTGGATCACCGGAGCCGAACAGCGAGGCCATCACCGGCAGGACAACGAAGGCCATCACGACCATCACGACAATGCCAAAGGCGACTCCCGCGGGGGCAACGGCCCCTCGGGGAATGCGCACGACGGCAACGACGAGCCCGAACACCGCGCCCCACATCATCCCGGCCACCATGTGGACGAGCGCGCCGGTCAGTGCCGGTCCGGTGAACCACGTCAGGAGGTCGCCGCCTTGCGCCTGCTCCATCGACGCCTTCATCGCCTCCATGGGCGCAGCGCCGCCCAGCGACGAGCCGATGTGATACAGCGGCGTGAAGAACCCGGTTCCCTGGTAGGTCGCAGCCGCGATCATCGCGAACATCGCCATCGCGATGGCGGCGACGATGCCACCCGCCACGCCGAGGCCGATGCCCCTTTTCCATACTTCGGTTCGTCCGGTCCCTGCAGTGGTTGCACTCATAGGTGTTCCTTCCTGGTTTGACGCTGACACGGGATCGACCCCTTGCTGGCCGTCGGTAGCGCCGTTGGCTGTGCTGGTCGCCGCAGGCGGGTGCGCAGCACCTTGTGACTGCGTGACTGCATGACTGCGGGCACGGCCGCGCGTCGCGGTCGCGCCGCGGTAACCCGCTGCGACCCGGTACGCATTCCGGACAGATTCGGTGGCTTCAGGTCATGCCAGCAGGTCCCCGCCCATCCCCAGCCCGAAGACTGCGACGAAGACCATGCCGATGAGCCCGAACAGCCCGGCGAAGAACAGCTGTGCTGCGCGGTCGGGCACACGGCCCTGCAGATGCGTTCCTACCACTGCGCCGATCACGGCTCCGGGGACGGCCCACACCAACAGGTTCCAGGGCACGGCGGCCAACCCACCGTCACGCACCAGCTGGGTCAGGTGCGTGACCGCCGCGCCGGCAACTGTGGCGCCAACCACGACTGTGGAGGTCGCAGCGGCGACGGGGAGAGGGAAGCGCGATCGGCGGACGAGCGCCGGCAAGGTCATCTCGCCCACACCGGTGGAGATGAGCCCGGCCATCACGGCACCGACTCCGGACAGCACCCGCTGACCGCCGATGCCGTGGACGCAATAGCGATACGTCGCACCATCGCTGGTGTGCAAGACACGGTGGGGAGCGCTGCAGTGCTGGTGGCCTTCGCCATCCGCCATGGTGAGGTGGGCGCCGCGCCCGGCCTTGGGTTCGTGGAGCAGGGTGACCGACAGCGCCATCATGGCGAGGCCGTACAGCAGGCGCAGCGCGTCAGCAGGCACCCATCGAGCGGCGATGGCACCGAGCATGGCCGCCGGGACCGTGACGATGATCAGCAAGCCTGCCGTGCGGGTGTCGGCCAGGCCACGGGAGAGGTAGCGGTAGATGCCCGTGCCGAAGCCGGAGGTCTCCAGGAACAGCGCCATGCCGACGGCCGCGACTGTGCTGAGGCCGGCGCGCCGAGTAGCGGAAAGCCGATCAGGAACACCGGCATGAGCATCGCCGCGCCGCTGATCCCGCTGAACATCGCGGCGGACGCCACCGCGATGCAGACCGGCAGCATGAACCAGTAGACGGTCCAGTCCACGACGACCTCGGGCGGCGCTGTCGCGTCCTAGGCGCCTGCCGTGTCCTCCAGCGGCGTCTCCAGCTGGTGGCGCAGCGCTGGCAGGGCGTGGTCGAAGCTCGCCTCCATCGCGTTAGCCAGGTCGTCCGGTTCCACTTCGACAGTCCACGCCACCTGCGCGCCGTCATCCGCCGGCGTCACCTCGACGGTGGCCAGATGGTGCGTCGCCGAGAACGGACCATCGGTGATGCGGTACTGGTAGCGGCGATTTGGATCATCGACGAGGACGATCTCCTCCTCCAGGGTGAATCCCGCCTCGAACTCGCACAGTCGCTTCGTGCCTTTCAACGCGGCTGGCCTCCATGCCGGGGAACCATGCCGCGATTCCTCCGATGTCCCCGACGACCTTCCAGACCTCGTCGACGGGGCGGGCGATGTGAACGGTCTTGTGCACGGTAGCCATGCAGATCTCCTTACGAGCTCGAAGGTTCGGTACTCCACTGACGGACGGATTCCAGGTCGGGGAGGGCATCCCGTTCGCGCTTGAGCTCGGCGAATCCGGGATACCGCGCAAGCCACACCACGTGACGGAACAGTTCGACGGCGTCGGAGTCGCTGGTCGACGGTTCCGTGATCACCGGTCCGAAGATGGCCGGACCGTCACCGCCGTCGAGGACCAACGTCGGTACACCAAAGCTGCGGGTGTCGTCGACAAGCTCGCGGTGCTCGGCCGCAACACGCTCGACGTATGCAGGGTCGGCGGCCGCCCGGTCGGCCAGGCCGGGATCCAGCCCCGCGTCATCCAGGGCGCGCTTCACCGTGTCAGGTTCGCCCAGCGGTTCACCGGACTCGTGAACGCGTCGACCGAGTGCGCCGTAGTACGCCCCGACAGCGTCCGAACCGCCCGCTTCGCGCACGGCGACCGCCGTCGCCAGGGCGAGCTTCGACTGGGCGTGCGCGCTGGCCAGCTCCTCAGGCTCGTCCCCTGCGTTCTGCAGCTTGAGGGAGAACAAGCCCCAGCTCAGCTCGACTTCGCCGAGCTCCGCAACCCGCTTGAGCCAGCGTGAGGTCTGGTAGCACCAGGGGCAGATGGGATCGAAGTGGAAGCGGATGTGTTCGGTCACGCCGACGCCCGCTCACCCGCGCGGCGCCCAAGCTCGATCGCGGGACAGCGATCCATCACGACCTCAAGGCCCGCGTCTCGTGCGCGTTGCGCCGCGGCCTCATCGATGACGCCGAGCTGCAGCCACACCGCCTTGGCGCCCATCGCGATCGCCTCGTCGACGTGCGCTCCCGCGGCCTCGGAGCGGCGGAAGATGTCGACCACGTCCACCGGCTCGGTGATGGAGGCGAGGTCGGGATAGCAACGAAGTCCCCGTACCTCCGGCGCATTCGGGTTGACGGGAATCACGGTGTATCCGTGCCGCTGCAGGACGCCCATCACGCCATGGCTTGACCTTTCTGAATTGGGTGAGGCCCCCACCACGGCAAAGGACCGATACCGGTCCAACACACGATCGGCTGCGAGGGTTGTCGCGTCCACCATCGATGACATGGCTCTGCTCCCAGGGGTCGGAGGTGCAGAGCCCGAAACCCCTCCGCCCCCTCCGCGCATTCCCCAGACACGGCGCGTGTCAGCTTGGTGTCGCCCTCACCCGCGGCAGCCCGAAGTAGCCGGCACGTGCCGTGGACCCCAACTTCGAATCGCTCGTGACAATGTCGGATGAGATCGGTCATCAACGGCGTTCCCCGGATGGAATGACCAACGACGAACCCAACTCAGGCAAGGGCAGAGGTGAGCGAGATGATCGAGATCACCTGCGACAACTACCGGTGGTGCGACCGGTGTGGGCCGTCAGTGCGCGCGGTCGACGTCGTGAGCATCGGTGACGGGGAGCTCGACTTCTGCGGCCACTGCCTTCGCGAGTTCGGGTTCGCCGGACGCGCGTCCGGCGATGAGGATCAAGAGCTGGAACGCACCCGCGGGGCATGAGCATTCCCTCAGCCGGATACCGGGAGTTAGCGTTCCAAGAGTCGCTCCACGACAGTCACGAGATCGTCACCCTCCACATCGGCTGGGCCCAGCGAGGGCGGAAGGATGCCGTCGAGTCGGGAGCACCAGCCCGTCATGAGGCCGGCATGACGGGCGCCGTAGATGTCCCAGCCGTGGACCGCCACCAGGGCCGCTTCCTGTGGCTCCACTTCCCCGATCGCAGCCTGGTACACGCTGGGATGCGGCTTCCACATGCCCACGTCGTGGACTGAGAGCACTCGACTGACAAGGGGCGCCAAGCCCGAACGATCCAGCAGGTGGTCGGTCCCTTCGGCCGTTCCGTTCGTGAGCGCGACGACCGGGACACCGGCACGGGCGCATGCCGAGAGGGCCGGTTCTGCATCCTGGTGGGCAGGAAGAGCGCTCAGGGACCCCAGGATCTCCGCGATGTGATCACCTCGGTCCTGACCCTCGCCGAGGACCGTCGTCAAGGCTCCCTTGGCGACCACCTCAAAACCGGCGTAGCCACCGGCAGCAGTGATGGCGAAGGCGTCGCGCAGCAACCGCGCGAACCACACCTCCAGCGCGTCCGGCGGCAACCCGACCTTCGTCATGGCCGCTCTCGTCGGCTCCAGCGAGAACAGTGTCTCGATGACGTCGAAGACAACGACGCGCGGTTGCGTGCTCATGCGCAAGGGCTTCCCATTTCATCGGCCGTCGATACCGGGGGCGCTGTCGCGGCATGAGCTCGGATGGCAGATGGAGGGCATGTGGTGCTCGGCTGTCGCGCATTCCGGTGATGCCCGGGCGGGCGGAAGTTTTTCAACGCCGCCCGGGTTTCCGCCGCCACAGCTCGAAAGGAAGGTCCGTCATGTTTCGACGCAAGCGCCATCTGCAACGGGCAGTCGTGCCAGAGGCTTCCACGACCGAAGCCCCGGTGGCCGAGATCACCGATGCGAACTTTTTGGACCGCACGGCAGACCACTACACGGTGGTGGACTTTTGGGCGCCATGGTGTGCCCCATGCACGACGTACCGCCCGGTGTTCCACGAGGCGGCACGGCGCCTCGGCGATGCCGCCACCTTTGGTTCCTGCAATGTGGATGAGCACCCATTCGCGCGAGAGCTCCTCCAAATTGCCAGCATCCCCACGACAGTGGTCTTCGGCCCGGACGGCAGCGAGCTCAGCCGCGTGACCGGCGTGATGACTTTGGACCAGCTCACCGGCATGGTGCGCCACGTCGAGCAGCTGCGTGACGCCCACTCGTGAGCTCCACGCAGATCGGGGATCACGCGCTGCTGTCCGACTGCCATTCGGCGGTGCTTGTCGATCGCGGGGGTTCCGTTGAGTGGTGGTGCCCCCCCAGCTTTGACAGCCCTTCAGTCTTTGGTCGGATCCTTGACGACGCGGCGGGGCACTTCAGCATCCGTCCGGTTGCTGACGCCGCGGTGGCTCGGCGCTACGAGGCCGGTTCGCTTGTGCTGGTCACGACGTTTCGGACATCCGCCGGCACGCTCGAGCTCACGGATGCCCTCGCCATGGGGGAGGGCGTGCGCCACCACGAGCTCGGTGCCGACTCGCCGAGCACGCTGTTGCGGTGGGCAGCATGCACGGACGGCACCGTCGACTTGGACATCGAATTTGTTCCACGGTTGGAGTACGGACTGACAATTCCGGTGATTCGCGCCGAGGGCAGCGACTTCCTGGTCCGCGGCGGCCCGGTGGCACTGCGGTTGTCAACCACGGCTTCTCTCGCGATGGGCCGAGCCGGGCTGCACGGGCGGATCACGCTGCACGCAGGTGATGTCGTCGGTTTCGCAGTCCAGTACGCATCGAGCTGGGGCACGTCTGGAGAGACGTGGAGCCAGCAGCGGATCGCCGACCGCCTGACCGACACCCTCGAGGCATGGCGGTCCTGGGAAGCCGACCACCAGCGCTACGAAGGCGCGTACCGCGACCTGGTCCATCACAGCGGCCGCGTGCTGCAGGCACTGACGTACCAGCCGACGGGTGCCATCATCGCGGCACCGACGACGTCGCTGCCCGAGGCGGTCGGCGGGGAGCGCAACTGGGACTACCGCTTCGCGTGGATGCGTGACGCCAGTCTCACCCTGGATGCGTTGTGGATCGCCGCCTGCCCCGACGAAGCCGCCTCATTCGTGCGCTACCTCACGACCGTCGCAAGCACGTTTCGTGAGTCGGGGCGGCTGCAGATCATGTTCGGGATCCGTGGCGAACGCGACTTGACAGAGCGGACGTTGCACCGGCTGGCAGGGTGGCGCGGCAGCCGGCCCGTGCGGATCGGCAACGACGCGTGGAGTCAGGTCCAGCTGGATGTGTACGGGGAGCTGCTGGGCGCGTTCCACCGTTTGGGCGACCGCATCGGACCGCTCGACGAGCTGGCGCAGACGTTCTTGACGGGCCTTGCCGATGCCGCCGCCGCCAGTTGGCAGGAGGCAGACCACGGCATTTGGGAGATGCGCGGGCCACCGGACCACTACGTGCA
>Ga0136617_10005240_pt1 | contig 11585 bp, 8 predicted proteins | sample AntDrymUQ3222106_2_FD_129672 | JGI IMG/M metagenome (GOLD analysis project Ga0136617, IMG submission 129672) | Polar desert sand microbial communities from Dry Valleys, Antarctica - metaG UQ322 (21.06) | ecosystem: Environmental > Terrestrial > Soil > Desert | place: Antarctica: Dry Valley...
TCACCGCGCCGAGCCCAGATCGCGGCAAGCGGCACGCGGCGGGATTCGAGCACCGCCGCGACCGCATGCTTCCAAAATGGGGGATGCTCGCTGGCGCTCCATTCGCCCCGACCGCGGCCGTAGTGCGCGACCGCGAGGTAGCGCAAGAGCGCCGCCTGGACAAGTCCGTCCAAGAACTCGTCGCTCCAGCGGACCGTCGTTTCCTTGCTACCGCGCATCAGATTGAAACCGCGCGCGAGGCCGGCGGCGCCGAGCGCGCCGAGTACGCCCCCCGTGAGGAGCCCCGCGCCAAAGGTAATTCCGCCCGCCGCGAGGTCGGCGGCGAGACCGCTCACGGCGCCGGTCATGAACCCGCCCAACACCGCCGCCGTGCCTTCGCTCACCGGTTCATCCGACGTAAAGCTCGTTGCCATTCGCGCCAGCACCTCCCCTGCTGCGCGGCCTTCGAGACCATGCACGGAGATGAGCCGATCGGTACTCGCGCGGATCTCGATGTCGAGACGATCCGCCAGGGCGCGCATCGCGCGCTCCTTGGCGCTCTCCTCCCCGTCGCGCGTGAAACCGATCGCCTTGCCCACGTCGCGCAAGGTCGCGCGCAAACCCGTCGCAGTGAGCGCATCGCGGTCGCATGCCGCGCTCGCGACCTGGACGGCCAGCGCATTCATCGCAGCTGCAAACTGGTCCTGCCGCCGCGCCTGCCATGCGGCGGTAAGGCGCGCGAACGCGGAACGCTTGGTCTCCGGAACGGCGATACCGACGGCGCGCAATAAGGTCAACTCCTGCACCCAGCATCGGGCGAATGCGTCCAATGGAAGAACCGTCTGGATAAAGGCGTGCTCGCCGAGCACCTGTTGCCAGCGCGCTTCCTCAGCATCCTCAAAGCCACGCTCGCGTGGCTGGCCCATCTGATTCAGCAGTGCGATCGCGGGCTTGCCAATCCACTTGAGGATTTGCAACTCGGGCGCGACGTAGCCGGCATCCGCGGGTGCTTCCGACGCATTGACGAGATAGAGAACGGCGTCGGCCTGCTCGCGCACATTCCTGATCGCCTGCTGACTCGACCAGAACGGCCGGTCTCGCCAGCGGTCCCATACTTCGCTTAAGAACCAACCGATGGGATTTCCGTGTTGCTGCAAGCGCTTCGCGAGGCGCGCGCTGTCGCCGAAGCCGGGTGTATCCCACAGCCGCAGCACGTCGCCCTCCGGCGTTTCGATCAGCGTGTAGGGCTCCGCCTGCCCGGTGACGTGCGGCGCGTCGCGCACCTCGCCAACATCTCTGGTGAGCAAGGTGCGCGCGAGCGTCGTCTTGCCCGCGTTCGTGTGCGAGATAAGGCTCAAGTCGACGCGCGTCGCGGCGTCAGCCATGTTCGCGCGGGACATGAGTATTCAGCGCCGCCTCGGCGGCGGCCAAATCGGGGTGGCTGAGATCGATGAATACCGGTGTGATTCCGTGGCTTGCCAGGATCTGCCGCCACGCCGCGCGCCGTTCGTCCACGCGCGCCGTTTGCCCGGCGAAACGAACGCGAAAGCTTGCTTCATCGACGATCGCCGCCAGTTGCGTTCCTGGAGTGACGGCGCGGGCGAGCGCAGCGATGAATGCCCCGTGGTTTTCACTTTCGGGGGTCGCCGCGAGACTGAACAAACCGACGAGGACACTCGGCGGCATGCTGGGCAGCACGCCCGCAGCGAGTTCCTGCTCGTCGCCGTACGCGACCGCCGGAGCCAACGCCACCTCGGTGCGCGTGCCGAATGTGCGCGCCATCACGGCGCGCAATCCGGCGACCGAGGCATTCGGGACATCGAAGCTGTATGGCACCACGTGTGCTCGCGTCGGACCCTCGGTGAACCCCCGCAGCAACCGCGCGTAGTAGGGGTCGGCAAGCGGCAGCGGGAAGTGCTGCGTTGCGCGCCGCTCAGTCGTCCACGCGAGCGCGCCGAGCGACAGTCGCGGCAGTAACACCACCAAGGCAACCGTCGCCGCGTACAGATGTATCCAAGGCGCTGCGTTCTCGCCTGCACCGCCTGGTGCGCGGATCGCCTCGAGATGCTCCGCGCCGGGAATGGCAAACCCGGTCAGCCAAGCGCCCGGCGCAAGGGCGACGGCAAGGACGCCGGCAACGGCGCCGGCATCGAGAAACGTGCTCTCCCAGCCGGCACGGTATTCGAACACGAGGCCGCGGACATAGAGACCGGCCAGCGCTCCGAGGGCAAGCGCCGCCGCGGCGAAGTGAAGAATCCGACCGATCCGCGCGCCCAAGAGCTTTGTGGCGGCGCGCGCCCACTCGACGCTAAATTGGGCAGACGCAACAGCAGTGGAAGACGCTACGGCGGACGCAGACGCAACGGCGTTGGCAGACGCAACGGCGGCCGGCTCGCCTTGCATTGCGCGCGCAGTTGCGCTCGGCACGGCGCGACCAAGCCACGCGACAACTCTGCGCAGCGGACCGTAGCCGACTCGTTGACCGCCGGTGAAGCGAACGACCATTCGCGCGAGGAGGACGAGGTACGCGCCGAGATTCCATGCGATCAGGGCGAGCAGCGGCGGCGCGAGAATGTTGATGCGGCCGGCCGCGCCGATCTGGTCGGACACGACGCCTGCGGTGAACGCAACCAGCACAAGTGCGACGCCAACGCCTGGCCTCCAGGCATATGCTCGCAACAGACGCGAAACCGATGGCTGGCGCGCGCCAAGCCGTTCGACCGCCAGCGCGGCACGGCGCGCAAGAAATACATCGGCGGGAGCGGCGGCACCGACTACTTCGGCTGCGGCACGCCCCGCCCATGCACGGTCCGCGTCGGTCCAGATCGCGCGTGCCGTGTCGGTGGTTTCAACGGCGCGGATGAGGACGACCTCGCGCGCGGCGGCTTCGTTCATCGCGTAGCTTGCCCGTACGTTCAATCCGAGCCAGCGATTATGCCGTCTTCGCGATCCTTAAGTAGCAGCCTCACTCAAACGATGCGAGTCTTGGGGCGAACGCGCGGTGTGCAGCGCCGTTCGCGGCGTGGCGGCTGCGCGCGCAAACCGGCGAGAAACACATCGACGAGCGCGGGAGCGGCGGCAGCTAGGTCATACGCACGCGGGTGAAGCAGCCATTCGTGCATTACGCCGGTCATGAAAGCGTTCAGCGCTCTTGTTGCCATCGTGGCGTCGGCGTTTGCGCCGAGCTGGCCGGCGTCCGCGGCCTGCCGCACAATCCCTTCGAGTCGAGCCGTGCATTCGGTGAGGTCGCGCTCGTGTCCGGACGCGTGACCGGCCAGTTCATCGACCCGCTCGCATTTGTGAAAAATGATGGCAAACACCGTCTGCGTGCGAACATCGGTGGCCAACCGTTGCAGACCTGAGATACAAAGGCCGCGCAGGGTCGCCAGCGGATCGGCCGCCGCGGTCGCGCCGGCTTGCTCGATCATGGTTGCGAATGGCGACGTCGCGCGGTCGCACATCGCGTGAAACACACCGGCCTTGTCCTTGAAATGCCAATAAACGGCGCCTCGAGTGACGCCGGCGGCCGACGCTAACGCGGCAAGCGAGGTTCGCGCGACACCCCGCTCGCAAAAAACATGCTCGGCGGCATCGAGCAGCCGCTCACGGGTTTCCAAAGCTTCCTTTCGGGTCTTGCGCATTTAATGACTACGCTCCATGTTGCCCTTGCAGAGTACAACCACGCGAATAGCTCTACAAACATCCATGAATGTATGTTATATTGGGGGCGTTCGCAAGATTGTAGTGTGTACACGCAGTGCCTACATACGGATCGCAGCAGGAGTTCGTCCGATGCCGCCGCCTGTTCTGAACTCGCCCCTCCGCAATGTGCTCTTGGCGCTGGCCGCAAGCGCTCTGGTCGCATGTGGGCAGCCCCCTCCGCCGGCGGGGTTCGCGGGCTTTCCGCCCGCCGAGGTATCCGTGGCGGTCGTCGCACCCAAGTCGATCCCGGTAACCTTCGAGTACGTGGGGCAGACCAATGGCTCAAAGGAGGTCGAGGTACGCGCGCGGGTCACCGGCATCCTCGAGCGCAAGCTGTTCCAGGAAGGCGCGCCGGTCAAAGCGGGGCAACCATTATTCGTGATCGACCCCAAGCCGCTCGCCGCGCAAACCGCTGCGTTCGAAGCCGAGGTTGCCCGGGCGCAGGCGCAAAAGGCACAGGCCGAGCGGGAATCCAGCCGGTTGAAGCCGTTGGCCGAGCGTCGCGCGGTGGGCCAGAAAGAGGCCGACGACGCAGCGTCTAACGTGGACTTGGCGGTCGCGGCGGTCCGCGCCGCCGAAGCGAAGTTGAGCGAGATGAAGCTCAACCTCGCCTACACCCGCGTTGTTGCGCCGATCAGCGGGCTCTCCAGCCGGGCGCCGAAATCGGAAGGCAGCCTCGTCAACGCCAACGAAACGTTGTTGACGACGATCTCGCAGGTCAATCCGATTTGGGTCACATTTTCAATCGCCGAGAACGAGCAGCAGGGGATCAATCGTGCGGTGGCGGCCGGCCGATTGACCTTGCCCCGCGACAATGGGTTCGACGTCGCCATCCGTCTTTCCGACGGCTCGACGTTTCCGCGGCAAGGGCGCATCAACTTCGCCGACACGCGAATCAACCCCGCCACCGGCACGTACGAAATGCGCGCGGAAATCCCGAATGCCGATGCGGCGCTCAAGCCCGGTCAGTTCGTCCGGGTAAAGCTGACGGGAGCGATTCGCAACGACGCCATCGCGGTGCCGCAAGTCGCCGTGCTCGACGGTCCGCAGGGGAAGTTCGTTTACGTCGTGGAGCGCGACAAGGACGGCAAGGATGTAGCCGGGGTGCGCCCCGTCGTGCTGGGTGACTGGGTCGTGGCCGGAAGTGACGCGGCGCGCCCGAATCAGTGGATTGTCGAATCCGGTTTGAAGCCGGGGGACCCGTTGATCGTCGATGGTGTGGCCAAACTGCGGCCGGGTGCGCCGATCAAGCTGGCGAGTACCCCCGCTCCCGGCAGTCCCCCTGCGCCGGGTGCTCAGGTCAAAGACGCCGCCCCCGCTCCCGGCGGTCCCGCTACTCCGGGTGCTCCGGCGAACGACGCCGCCCCCGCTCCAATCGGTCCCCCTGCGCCGAGTGCTCCGGCGAAAGACGTCGCGAAAAAAGAAAACGCCAAGACCTCGGTGCCGCCCGCGCGGTAGTCCCGCTCGCGCCCCTTTCTTATGTTCTCGCGCTTTTTCATTGACCGGCCGATTTTCGCGGCGGTCATCTCGCTTTTCCTCGTGCTCGCCGGACTTGCCGCGATGCGCACGTTGCCAATCGCACAGTACCCAGAGATCGCGCCGCCGGTGGTGACGGTGCAGGCGATCTATCCGGGCGCCTCCGCCGACGTGCTCGAGCAAACGGTCGCCGCGCCGATCGAGAACGCGATCAACGGCGTGCCCAACATGCTCTACATGAGCTCCACGTCGTCATCGAACGGCGTCGTGCAGATTCAGGTGACGTTCGAGATCGGCACCAATGTGGCCGATGCCGCTGTCAATGTCAGCAACCGCGTGAAACAAGTCGAACCGCGGCTGCCCGAGGACGTGCGGCGGCAAGGGGTCACCGTCGAGCAAGGCAGCTCGTCGTTTCTCCAAGTTCTCGCGTTCTATTCACCTGACAACAAGTTCGACGATCTGTTCATCTCGAACTATGTGACGTTGAATGTGCTCGATCGGCTAAAGCGTCTACCCGGCACGACCAATGTGCAGATCTTCGGCGCCAAAGACTACGCAATGCGGATTTGGGTAAAGCCCGACCGCCTCGCGCAATTGAAGCTGACGCCGGGAGATATCGCGCGCGCGATTGCCGAGCAGAACGCGCAGTTCGCGGCGGGCAAAGTCGGGCAGGCGCCAATCGACAAGGGCCAGGACCTGGTCTACACGATCACCGCGCGCGGCCGCCTGTCCGACGCGAAGGAGTTCGGCGAGATCATCGTCCGCGCCAATCCGGACGGATCGACCGTGCGCCTCTCCGACGTCGCGCGCATCGAGCTGGGCTCGAAGGACTACGACTTCATCGGCCGCTACAACGGCCGGCCGTCAACGCTCGTCGGCATCTTCCTGCAACCCGGCGCCAACGCACTCGACGTGGCGGAGACGGTGCGAACGACAACCGCGGAGCTCGCCACCCGTTTTCCCGCCGGGCTCGCGTTCTCCGTTCCGTACGATACAACGCGCTTTGTCGAGGTGTCGATCCGGGAAGTCGTGATCACGCTGATCGAGGCGATGATCCTGGTCTTTCTCGTTGTCTATGTCTTTTTGCAGAATTTGCGCGCGACGATCATTCCGACGGTGGCGGTGCCGGTTTCGTTGCTCGGCACGTTCGCGGGGCTGTTTCTGCTGGGCTACTCGATCAACACGCTGACGCTGTTCGGAATGGTGCTCGCCATCGGCATCGTCGTTGATGATGCGATCGTCGTGCTGGAGAACGTTGAGCGCATCATGCGCGAGGACGGTGCGACTCCGCGCGAAGCCGCGATCAAGGCGATGCACGAAGTGACGGGGCCGGTGGTGGCGATCGTGCTGACCTTGACCGCCGTGTTCGTTCCGATCGCCTTCCTGGGTGGCCTGACGGGGGAGCTGTACCGACAGTTCGCGGTGACGATTTCCATCGCCGTCGTGATTTCGGGTCTCGTCGCACTGACGCTGACACCGGCTCTGTGCGTGCTGATCTTGAAGCCCCGCGCGCCGCCTTCCCGCGGATTTTTCGCGACGTTCAACCGCGGTTTCACGCGCGTGACCGCGCGGTACACGGCCGGTGTCACATGGATGATTCGCCGCGGAGCGGTCGGCGTCGTTCTGTTCATCGCCATGGTCGCCGTTACGATTGGCTTGTGGCGCATCACACCGGGGAGTCTCGTTCCCGATGAGGATCAAGGTTTCTACATCGCCGCGGTCATCCTGCCCGACGGCGCGACGCTCAACCGGACGGACAAAGTCGTCGCGCAGGTCGAGGAGGCGATCCGCTCGAACAAAGCCAATCTCGATGTCGTGTCGTTCACCGGCTTCGATTTTTTGGGCGGCGGATTTCGCAATAACGCCGCGACGATCTTCGTAACGCAAATTCCCTGGGACGAGCGCAAGGTTACGGCGCCGCAACTCGTCGGCGAGCTGTTCGGCAAGACCGCCGGGATCAAAGAGGCGCTGGTACTCGCGTTCAATCCGCCGCCGATCTTTGGTCTGGGGACCGCGGGCGGCTACGAATTCTATTTGCAAAACCGCGGCGAAGGCGGGGCCAGGCGATTGAACGAGGTGACGCAGCAATTCCTGCAACGGGTGAACAGCGACAAGCAATTAGCGGGGGCGCAAACGTTGTGGCGCGCCAACGTGCCGCAGCTCTACGTCGACGTCGATCGCGAAAAGGCGAAAACGCTAGGCGTGCCTATCGACGACGTGTTCAACGCACTCGCAGCAACACTAGGTACGGCGTACATCAACGATTTCAACAAGTACGGCCGCGCGTGGCAGGTCCTGGTGTCGGCGGATCCGTCGTATCGCAACCGGCCCGACGACATCGGCGCCGTGTTCGTGCGTTCCGACAAGGGCGAAATGATTCCGCTGGCCGCGCTTGCCACGGTCAAGTTCAGCTCGGGTCCGGATTCGCTCGACCGCTTCAACAACTTGCCGGCGGTGAAGATTTTCGGCCAGGGAGCCCCCGGTTACAGCTCGGGCCAGGCCATTGCCCGCGTCGAACAAATCGCCAGGGAGGTGCTGCCGCCCGACTTCAGTTTCGACTGGGGCGGCACGTCGTACCAGGAAAAGCGCTCGGGTGGCGCGTCCACGTTCGCATTGGGCCTCGCGGTGATCATGGTATTTCTGATCCTGGCCGCGCAATACGAAAAATGGTCGCTACCGTTTTCGGTACTCTTGGCGCTGCCGTTTGGGACCTTCGGCGCGCTCACCGCCGTATGGCTGCGCGGACTCACTAACGACGTCTATTTTCAGATCGGGCTCGTGACGTTGCTCGGGCTCGCCGCCAAGAACGCGATCTTGATCGTCGAGTATGCGCTGCTCAAGCAACAGGGCGGGATGTCGGCGTCCGCAGCGGCGATCGAGGCGGCACGATTGCGCTTCCGGCCGATCCTGATGACGTCGCTCGCGTTCATTCTGGGCGTGCTCCCACTCGCGATCTCAACCGGCGCAGGCGCGGGCGCGCGCCAATCGACCGGCACCGGCGTCATGGGCGGCATGATCGCCGCGACCTTTCTCGCCATCTTTTTTGTGCCGCTTTTCTTCCGCATGATCACCGACCGCCGGATTAGGGAAAAGCGTACCGCGCAGGACTTGATGGCCGAGGTGCAACATGCGCGCGCCGCGCATCATGCTCCGCCCCTCACTCCGGGCCATCCACCCCGTGTTGTTGCGGGAGCGCACGATGATTAAAGACGCGTTGACGTTTTGTCGGACGCGATGGTGTTCGGCCTTTGGGTTGCTACCACGACGCTTGATCACGAGCATGGCGTGGGTTCGGCGCCACGTAGGGCTGCTGGTGCTCGTCGCGCTCACCGGTTGCGCAGTGAACCCGCCGGTCACCCCCACGCTCGACTTGCCATCGCCGACATCGATCGCGCCACAAGACGTTGCACTGCACACGTGGTGGACGGCCTTCGACGATCCGGTATTGACCCAGTTGGTGGACGAAGCGTTGGCCAGCAATCTCGATTTGCGCACTGCGTTGGCGCGGATCGACGCCGCGCGCGCGCAGGTGAGGCTCGCCGGCGCGCCTTTTTTCCCGAGCGTCAATCTGACCGCTGGCCAGGCGCGATCGCGTATTTCGGAGGTCAGCTCGCAGCGGTTGCCGCCCGGGTTCAGTCCGTACAGCAACCAATTCAACATCGGCGTCGAGCTCGCGTACGAACTCGACTTGTGGGGCAAGTATCGCAGCGGTGCGCTGGCGGCGAACAACGAGCTACTAGCGTCGCGTTACGCGCGCGAAACCGTGCGCATAACGATCGCGGCCGACGTAGCCAGTACGTACTTCCGCTTGCGCGCGGCCGACGCGCAACGGATCGTGCTGAACGAGACCCTCGCGTCCCGCATCGACAGCGTCAAATTGCAGCGGGATCGCTTCGAAGGAGGTTTGATCGGCGAACTCGAAGTCCGGCAAGCGGAAGGCGAGCGTCTGGCGGTTCTGGCGGACATCGCTCGCACGCAACAGACAATCGATCAGCTCGAGGCCGCGCTGGCCACGCTGACCGGCCGTCCACCTCGTGCCGTCTTCGTACCGGAAGTCGCCCGCGGCGCAACCATCATTGTTGCGACCGACGTTCCCACGCTACCACCGGGACTGCCGTCGGGGCTGCTCGAGCGCCGTCCGGACATCCAGCAATCGGAGGCGCAACTGGCGGCCTCCGAGCTGCGCATCATCGAGGCGCGCGCCGATTACTTTCCCAACGTTACGTTGACAGGATTGCTTGGCACCGAGTCAGCCGCACTGTCGAGTCTCTTTTCTTCATCCGCAACGGTGTGGCGCTTCGGCGCTGCGCTGCTGCAGCCGATCATCGGCATCCGGCGCATTGATGCCGCGGTAGATCTCGCGACGGCTCGCCGCAACGAAGCGCTGGTCACCTACCAACGTACGGTGCAAACCGCCTTCCGCGAGGTGCACGACGCGCTCAGTGCGAATCGCGCTGCGCGCGAAGTTCTCGCCGCCGAGGCCGATCGCCGCAACCAGCTTGCGCAGGCGCTCGACATTGCGAGGCTGCGCTTCGATGCCGGACGCACGTCGTTCCTCGAAGTGCTTGACGTGCAACGGTCGCTGCTGGCCGCCGAGACGTTGCGGATCGCCGCTGCGCGCGACGCGAAGCTGTCGATCGTCGCGTTTGCCAAAGCGCTGGGTGGCGGATGGGATCCGCAGGTGTTCGCAGCCGCGCGGTAAGCTATCGCGACGTCGTCCGGGGACAGACCACGATTTTCGAGCGAGACTCGCTAACAAGGACAGATCCACTCAAAAATCGTGGTCTGTCCCCACCCTGCACTACGCGGCCTTGCGACGCTTCATTGCCTGATCGAGGTCGTAGGTCGCCTGCAAGTTCATCCAAAGCTTTGCGGTGGTTCCCAGCGCTTTGGCCAAGTCCAGCGCCGCGTCGGCCGTAACGCCGCGCTTTCCCTTGATAAATTCGTTCAAGCGCGCGCGAGTCCAGTTGAGCTTGGCGGCAAACGCCGTCTGCGTGATTTCGCCAGGCTCTAGAAACTCTTCCAGAAGAATCTCGCCCGGATGAAACGGGTTTTTTGGCTGCTTCATAGTTAACTCTCCTACTCTCCTACCGTCATCAACGGTAATCAACAACCTGAACGTCTAGAGCGTTGCCGCTTTTCCACCGAAATACGATGCGCCACTGAGTATTGATTCGGATCGAATGGAATCCGAACATTTTGTTTTTGAGAGCTTCCAGTCTATTGCCAGGCGGCAGACGAAGGTCCACCAGGTCGCCCGCGTCGTGGAGATAAAGCAGTTTGCGTCGTGCTGTTCGTTGTAGTTCAGGAGGAAACTGGCGCACGTCCTTCGAAGTTCTGTCATAGAACAGGTCTTCCGCAAGCCGATTTCCAAAGCGCTGGATCATTGTTCTTATGTTATCATATAACGATAATTCTTCCTGCCGAGGGAAATACCGGATGCCGTGCCGGAGGAAACCGCACCTAAGGTCTTGGACATCGAGGCTATCGACTTCTACAAAGACACCAAGTACCGGCCTGCGATTCTCGAACGAGAGCGAGGGCGTTGCTTCTACTGTCGCAGAACACTGACCGATGAAGACTCAGGGCTCGATCACGCGGAGCCCCAAAACACCAATGGCACGAACAGCTATCGAAACGTGGTTGCGGCCTGCCACTCCTGCAACTCGTCCAAGGGGGCCGATACCGCCGAGGAGTTCCTTCGCAAACTTTACAGACGGGGGTTCCTCGGCGCAGCTGACTTGGAAGAGCGCCTGGCGGAAGCAGCGAAGCTCAAGCAAGGGCTTCTACGGCCAATCATCTAGCATCGGATTCTATGGTGTTCACGTCTAACAACGTTATGTTTCGTGAGCACCGATTCCGTCATGATTGATCGACTGCGAGACATCATCTATTTCGACTTAGAGAAGGCCGCCTCACTATTCAGCCAACTCGAAGGAGGTCTCGCCCAGAGCAGAACGGAGGGCGCGGAGGCGCTATCTGACACTCGGAACGTCAGGAACTACGATATTTTGAAAGTGTTTAGGGCCGAATTCGGCGGCATAGATTCCGTAAAGAAAACCACGTTGGAAACAAAAGTCTTGCATCATGATCTCCTGATGCGCCTGGAAGACAGTTTGTTTTCACTCGGTTTTGCCGTTGATGTAAACAGCCTTGGCGCTCAGTCGTCACTCGACGCAACCCGTGAGCAGTTTGCAGATACTGCCTATTTGAGGGCGAAGGGTTGGTGTGCGTTGGAAGATTTCGATCGAATCTATGAAATAACCAAGAACTTTAATAACCTCATCGGCTTTGTTCGCCGCAGTTCTGTCGAACAAGCCGCCGGGAAAGATCCGCTTCGGGCGCGCTTAAAGGACCTCGATATAGCCGGCAAGTCCAATACGAAGGAATTCAAAGACGTCCAAGCGCAGCTCCGTGAAGTGGAACGA
>Ga0136617_10005241_pt1 | contig 11585 bp, 12 predicted proteins | sample AntDrymUQ3222106_2_FD_129672 | JGI IMG/M metagenome (GOLD analysis project Ga0136617, IMG submission 129672) | Polar desert sand microbial communities from Dry Valleys, Antarctica - metaG UQ322 (21.06) | ecosystem: Environmental > Terrestrial > Soil > Desert | place: Antarctica: Dry Valley...
AGCTGACGGGCCTGCCAGAGATGCCGGCGCTGATGGGCGGCGATGGCGGCGAAAGCCTTGCCGAGGCTGAACCGGAGGTGCTTGCTCACCGGCGAGCGCGCCTTGACCCGCCTCAAGTCCAGGCCGTCGGCGCCGGCGAGGCGCTGCTGGAACTCGTTCTGGAGGGCAACGAAAGCGGCGAGTGACTCCGCGAGCCGCGCTTCGCTTGCGGGGACGAACGCTTTCGGCGCCTTGATCCGGAACATCGGCGGGGCGTCCATCGCGCGCACGATCCAGCGCTCGAGCAGTCCATACCGGAACGGCCCGGCCGCCAGGAGGTTCTTCGCGCGGCCATCTTCGATGGCGCGGTCCAGCGCGCGGAGGTACTTGCGGCCGGTCAGGTTCAGGTGATCGAGGCACTCCGCCATCGACCAGGTGCCCGGGGCGCGCCGCCAGTTGAAGGCCCTGTCGTCGATTCCCGCCACCAGGTCGCGGGCGTCATTCCGCGCCGCCTCGAACTCCGCCCGCAGCGCGGGATCGCTCATCGTCCGATCGCTGCACCGTCGCGATCGCGGCGATCCGAAGCGCCTTCCAGGAGGTCCGCCTTGACGTCGTAGAGGATGGCCTGGGCGACGCCTTGCCCGCCGATTTCGACGAGCGTGTGCCCCTTCGCGGCGAGCGCGGCGCGCGTGTCCGGCGAGAGGCCGAATTTCTCGAACCGCAGCTCGTCGGGCAGCCACTGGTGGTGGAACCGCGGGGCGTCGATGGCCTCCTGCACGTTCATCTCGAAATCGACGACGCCCAGGATCGCCAGCAGCACCGTGTTGATGATGGTGCGCCCGCCCGGGGTCCCGATGGTCATGAACAGCTTGCCGTCGCGGGCGAGGATCGTCGGCGTCATGCTCGACAACATGCGCTTCCCGGGCGCGGCGAGGTTCGGCTCCGTGCCGACGAGCCCCGTGCGGTCGGTGAGTCCGGGCCCCGCGTTGAAGTCTCCCATCTCGTTGTTCAGGAGGAACCCGGCGCCGGGCACCAGGATCTTCGATCCGTACGAGTCCTCGAGGGTGTAGGTCATCGAGACCGCGTTGCGGTCGGCATCGACCACCGTCAGATGCGTGGTGTCGTCGCTCTCCGCGCGCCATTCGAATCGTGTCGGGTCCGAAACCGACGCCCGGCGCTCGTCGATCGTCTTCCGGAGCGTGCCCGCATGCTCCTTGGACACCAGGCGCGCCACGGGTATGTCGCGATTGAACTCCGGATCGCCGATGTAGCGGGCGCGGTCCGCGTAGGCGCGGCGCATCGCCTCCGTGATGCGATGCACGTTCACCGCTGAGCCCGGTCCCTCCTTCGCGAGGTCGTAACCCTCGAGCACGTTCAGCATGGTGACCAGGGCGACCCCGCCCGAGCTCACCGGCGGCATGCTGAGCACGTCGTAGCCGCGGTACGTGCCGCGCAGAGGGGCGCGGCGCAGCGCACGGTAGGCCTCGAGATCGGCCCGGGAAACGAGCCCGCCGCCCGACTTCATCTCCTGTTCGATGAGGCGCGCGGTCTCGCCGCGATAGAAGCCGTCGGGGCCTTCGCGCGCGATGCGCTCCAGCGTGCGGGCGAGGTCGGGCTGCTGCAGCAGGTCGCCCTGCTCGTAGGGCACGCCCTGGCGCGAGAACTGCGCGACCGACGCGGGGTACTTCTTCATGTCGGGCAGGATCTCGCGCAGCGAGCGGGCGAGGGTGTCGGTGACGACGAACCCTTCGCGCGCGATCACGATCGCGGGCTCGACGAGCCGCCGCCACGGAAGCTTGCCCTGTTCCTTCCATGCCATGTGCAGGCCGGCCACGGTGCCGGGCACGCCGACGGCGAGATGGCTCTCGTGATGGCGGTCGGGATCGTACGTGCCGTCTTCCTTCAGCCACATCTTCGCGGTCGATCCGGCGGGCGCCGTCTCGCGAAAGTCGTACGCGACGGGCTCCCCGGAAGCGGGCCGGTAGAGGAGGAAGCCGCCGCCGCCGAGATTTCCGGCGGCGGGATGGGTGACGGCGAGCGCGAACGCCGTCGCGACCGCGGCGTCGACCGCGGTGCCGCCGTCCCACAGCACCTCGGCGCCGACCTGCGACGCGAGGAAATGCTGTGAGACGACCATTCCCTTCCGCGCCCGCGCGGGCTGCGAACCGGCGAAGGCGGGAGTCGAGGCCAGCGCGACGGCGGCGGCAATCAGCAGCGACGAGCGCGCGCGGACACTCATGGGCGGTTCCTCCGTAGGAACGAGAAGGCTACCATCGGATGACATGGCCAGGGACATCGTCGCCGTCGCGCGGGCCGTGGACTTCGCGGCGCGCAAACACGCGGGCCAGCGCCGCAAGGGTGAGGCCGCGGAGCCGTACGTCAATCACCTGGCGGAGGTCGCGCGCCTCGTGGCCGAGGCTACCGACGGCGAGGACACGGTGCTCGTCCTCGGCGCTCTTCTCCACGACACGATCGAGGACACGCAAACAGGCCAATCCGAGCTGGAGAAGGAGTTCGGGGCCGAGGTCGCAGCACTGGTGGCCGAGGTGACGGACGACAAGACCCTGCCCAAGGCGGAGCGCAAGCGCCTCCAGGTGGAAAAGGCTCCGCACAAGTCGGCGCGCGCCAAGATGATCAAGCTCGCCGACAAGACGAGCAACCTGCGCTCGATGGCTGCGAGCCCGCCCGTCGACTGGGACTGGAAACGCCAGAGCGAATACTTCGAATGGGCGGGGCGGGTGGCCGACGGCTGCCGCGGCGTGAACGCGTTGCTGGAGCGATGGTTCGACGAGGCGCACGCGAGCGGCATCGCCGCCCTCGGCCGGCGGCGGTGATAGCCTCGATCGCATGATGATCACGACCCTCGCCCTGGCCGCGCTGGCCGCGCCGGCGGCGCAGGCGCCGCCAGCGGCGGTGGCGCCAACCCCCGCGACGCTGCGCGTGCAGTACGTCCACACCGGCACCGCGACCGAAGAGCGCTTCGCGCTGCGCGCGGTGGCCCGTGAAGGTCCCTGGGCGGGGCCGACGACGGGGCTCGTCGACGACGGACGGCAGGGCGTCTATCGCGTCGAGGTGCGCGACGCGGCGTCGGGCGCGCTCGTCTTCGCGCAGGGGTACGCCAGCATCTTCGGGGAATGGATGACGACGGCGGAGGCGAAGGAGATCGCGCGCGGGTTCGACGAGTCGGTGCGCTTTCCCGAGCCTGCCGGCCCCGTCGACGTCGCCATCGCACGTCGGGCTCCGGATGGAACGTACACGCGGCTGTGGACGGTGCGTATCGACCCGAAAGCGCAGTCGGTGGATCGTGCGGCGCCGCCCGCGAACGTGCGCGTGTGGGCGGTGCAGGAGAGCGGGCCGCCGTCGGCGAAAGTGGACCTGCTGCTGATCGGCGACGGCTACACCGCGGCCGAGATGGACAAGTGGCACCGTGACGCGCGCCGCCTGACCGAGAGCCTGTTCGCGGTTTCGCCGTTCCGTGAGCGCCGCCGCGACTTCAACGTCTGGGCGATCGACGTCGCCTCCGACGAGAGCGGCATCTCCCGTCTCTCCGACGGCGTCCAGCGGCGCAGCGCCGTGCGCGCGACCTACGATGCCTTCGACTCCGAGCGCTACATCCTCGCCTTTGACGACACGCGGTTGCGGGAGATTGCGGCCGCGGCGCCGTACGACTTCATCGAGATCGTGGTCAACGACCGAAAGTACGGCGGGGGCGGGATCCACAACCTCTACGCGACGGTATCCGCGGACAACGAGTTCACGCCCTATGTCTTCGTGCACGAGTTCGGACATCACTTCGCGGGGCTGGCCGACGAGTACTACACCTCGTCCACCGCCTATGAGGCGGCCAGGGGCCGGCCGGAGCCGCCGGACCCCAACGTCACCGCCGATCCCCGCGGCAGCAAGTGGAAGGACCTCATCGCCGCCGGTACTCCGCTGCCGACGCCGTGGCCGAAAGAGGAGTTCGAGCGCGGGCAGAAGGCGTACCAGGAGCGGCGGGCGAGGATCCGCGCCGACAAGCGCCCCGAATCGGAGATGGAAGCGCTGTTCCGCGAAGAGCGCACGCGCAGCACGGCGTTGCTCGAGCCGCTCACCGGCAAGGTCGGGGCCTACGAGGGCGCGATGTACGAGGCGACGGGTTACTACCGCCCGGAAGCGGACTGCATCATGTTCACGCGCGATGAGGTCGGCTTCTGCGCGGTGTGCCGCCGCGCCATCGAGGGGACCATCGATCGCCACGCGAAGCACCCGGCCGCGACGCGATGAGGCTTGCGGCGGTTTCCTTCATGGCCCTGGCGGCAGCCTCGCCAGCCGCGAGCGTGCACGCGGGGGAGATCATGCGCGCCATCGCCGTCCTCGAGGCGTCGACGGTACCCTTGCCCGACCAGGTCCTGGAGGCGGCGCCGCCTCGCTTCGTGCTGCTCGAGGACGGCCAAGTCTTCGTGGGGGGAACGACCGGACTGGCAACGGCGCGCCTCTCGGGACGCGACCTGAAGGACCTCGAGCGGCGGCTCGCCGACATCCGCAAGCTGCCCGCACTCGCGGGCGTCATCACCGTCGGCCCGGGGGCGGCGGTGCGGCGGCTTCACCTCCGCAAGGGACGCCCGCTCGACGTCCGCATCGAAGGCGATCTCACGCAGGCCGCGCCCGCGTTGCAACCGCTCGCCGCGCTCGTGCTCGATCTCGAGCGGTTCCACCATCCCGCCCTGCGCCCATATGCCCCGGAGCAGCTCGCGCTCGGCGCGCGCGAGGGGAGCCTGCCCGGCGGATGCCGCCGCTGGACACGGCCGGAGGCCCTGGCCGACAGCGTGTTCGCACCGCGCGCGGTCGCCGCCGCCGACTTCGCATCGTGGCCCCGGGGTGCGTCACCGGCGTCGGTGTGCGTGGGGGACAAGAAGTACGTCGTCACGCTGCGGCCGCTGCTGCCGGGAGAGACTCCTTGACGCAGGCCCAACGCCGCGCGCGCCCGTGTTATAGTCCTCTCCGGAGGAAGCGATGACCGTACCGCGAACAGCGGGCTGCCGATGAGGCACGGCCCGCGGCACTCGCGGCGCCATCGAAACCCCCGGCACGATCGGCCCAACGGGCCCCCACAGTCGCAGCAGCCGCACATGGGGGGGTCACGAGGGCCCAGGGATCCCCGCCAAGCACCGATCCCGACCGCAGGTCCTACCACTGAAGTGGTTGGAGTCGTGGATCTGACGGAAGGCGCGGGCGGGTACCTGAGGCAAGTCGCCCAGAATTACCTACCGTTTCGCGACGATGCGATCGTCCCGGCCCAGGTGGCCCGGGACTACGCGCTGCGCGACGGCACGGAGATCGAGGGCCTTGCGCGTGACGCCGGCGGGGGGCGCCGTGTAGTCGTCGAGATCACGAAGGCCACGGGGCTGTCCCCGGAGGAATACCGCGCGCTGCCCAACTTCCAGGATCTGACTTCGGTCAATCCCCACGAGGGCTTCCGGCTCGCCGCCGAGCAGGCGGAAACGAGCCTGCGCATCATCGACCTCATCGCTCCCATCGGACGCGGACAGCGCGGCCTGATCGTCTCGCCGCCCAAGGCGGGGAAGACGACGCTGCTCGAGCATCTCGGGCAGGCCATCGCCAAGCACCACCCCGAGGTCCATCTCATCCTGCTGCTCATCGACGAGCGGCCGGAAGAGGTGACCCACTTCCGCCGCGCGGTCAAGGCGGAAGTCCTCGCCTCGTCGTCGGACTCCGCGTCCGACGCGCACATCAAGCTCGCGCGCCTGGCCATGGAGCGCTCGAAGCGCCTGGTCGAAGCCGGCCGCCACGTCGTGATCCTCCTCGACAGCCTCACCCGCCTCGGCCGGGCGAGCAACCGCGAGATCGGCCCCGGCGGCCGCACGATGTCCGGCGGCGTCGACAACCGCGCGCTGCAGTTCCCGCGGCAGTTCTTCGGGGCCGCGCGCAACTGCGAAGGCAGCGGCAGCCTGACCATCCTGGCCACCGCCCTCATCGACACCGGCAGCCGCATGGACGAGGTCATCTTCCAGGAGTTCAAGGGCACCGGGAACATGGAGCTGATCCTCGACCGCACGATCGCGGACCGGCGGATCTTCCCCGCCGTCGACGTCCTCAAGTCGGGCACGCGGCGCGAAGAGCTGCTGTGCTCGCCCGAGGAGCTCGCCAAGCGCCATCTGCTGCGGCGCGCACTGGCCGACCTGTCGACGGTGGAGGCGGCGCAGTTCCTGATCGACAAGATCCAGAAGACGGCGTCCAACGCCGCCTTCCTTGGTACGCTGGTCGCGCCCGCACCCGTACGCCGTCTGCGGTAAAGACCCTTCCCGGCGGAGGCCGCCAATGTCCCGAGTCCCCCTTGCCGTTCTCGTTGGTGCGACGCTTTTCTATCTGGTGGCATGCGGCGGCTCTTCGCCCACACAGCCCCCGGTGCCGACTCCATCGGCGGGGCCGGTGCCCCAGCCGTCGCCGAGCCCGGCTCCGAGTCCCTCTGCGACTCCCGGCGCCGCCACGTGCCCCTTTGCCCCCGGGCCGGTGACCCGGCTCGCCATCTCGCCGCGCGCCCTTGCCACCAACGGATCCTCCGCGCCCATGCGCACGCGGCTCGTCGGGCCGGGCGAGGAGCTGCTCTGCCTCGACTCGAAGAAGAGCCATCGACTGGACTTCAACCTGAATCAGCGGAATGCCTTCGGCCAGGAGAGCTGCTGGGAGGGATTTCCGAGCTATCGCATCCGAGGCGACACGGAGAAGATGGTTACCAGCACCGGCCCCATCGACGACAACGGCTTCATCTTCCGCGTGCGCGTCGAGCCGAACGAGAACGTGGCGAGCTTCGGCGTGGAGGCGGAGCTGGACGGCATCTTCAGCCACCCGTGGCTCTCCGGTGGACCGTATCCGCGCGAGCCGCTGCGCGTCATCACCCTCCCCGGCGACGAGCTCGAGTCGTTCTGCCCATGCGTCTACATCGGCAACGGGGGGTACGCGCCGGGCAGCTGCACGAGATAGGGTAGTCTCCGCTGGCCATGGGCCAGCTGCGATTGCTGTTGCTGCTGTATGTCCGCCATTTCGAGGCCGTGGTCGCCCGCGATCCGAGACACGGAAGCCACGAGGTCTGGCGCGAGATCGGGGCGACCTACCTCGAGTCGGACTCGCACGAGCATGCGCGCTGGGCCCTCGAGAAGTTCGTCGAGCAGCGTTCCCACGACCCGGAAGGGCTGTGCCACCTCGGCGTCGCCTTGTCGCGCCTGGGGCAGGCGGAGGCGGCGGCGGAGATGTTCCGCCGCGCGGTCGAGGCCGCCGATACCGTCCCGCGCTACCTCCGCCGCCAGGCCGCGCCGTGGCGTAAGCTGGCGGTTCAACAGCTGGGCGCGCCGCCCGCGCGCCCGGAAAGGTAAGCGTGCATCGGGAGCACCATCGCTGGTACACCGGGCGGCTCGGCCGCGAGATGGACATCCTGGTCTACGGGCACTACGGCCAGCCCCTGCTCTCCTTCCCCACGAGCGGCGGCGATCACCGCGAGTACGAGGGGCAGGGGATGATCGACGCGCTGCGCCACCCCATCGAGTCGGGGAAGGTGAAGGTGTTCTGCGTGGACGCGATGAACAACCAGTCCTGGTACGACGAGGGCGCGCATCCCCGGCACCGCAGCTACGTGCAATCGCAGTACGACGCGTACATCTCGGCCGAGGTCGCCCCCTTCATCGAGAACCATTGCGCGAGCCCGGGAATCGGCATCACCACCACCGGTTCGTCCTTCGGCGCCTATCACGCGGTGAACACACTGCTGAAGCATCCCGATCGCTTCCGCCGCTGTCTAGCGTTCTCGGGGGTCTACGACATCCGGCGGTTCATGGGCGGCGATTACGACGACAACTTCTACTTCAACAACCCGATCGACTACGTCGCGAGCCTGAGCGATCCCTGGTACTACCACCATCTGCGGCAGTCGGACATCCGCCTCGCCACCGGGCATGGCCCCTTCGAGGACAGCGGGCCGACCTACCGGTTCTCCGAGGTCCTGAGGCGCAAGGAGATCCCGCACTCGCTCGACGACTGGGGACCCGACGGCGGCCACGACTGGCCATATTGGAAGAAGATGATCGGCGAATATGTGGGGAGGCTCTTCTAGCCATGGATGACCGCGAATTCTTCCTCGCCCGCCGCAAGGCCGAGCTGCCCGCGTTCCTGAGCGTCCTCGAGGCCCTGCCCGCGGACCGGCTCGACTACAAGCCGCACGAGAACTCACCGTCCGCGCAGCAACTCGCCGGGACGCTCACCACGGAGCTCGGCGCGGGCGCGCAGCTCGCAAAAACCCCTATTCGCCCTGCATCCGCTTCGCGGCCGCGGCGAGGTCCACACCCGTCGCGGCCTTGATCTGCTCGTTCGCGCTGATCGCCGCCCGCGCGAATCCGCCGTCGCCCGCCCCCGCGCCGCCGGGGAGCACCGTGACTTTCTCGACCACGAGCTTGTGGGTGGCCCCTGCCACCTGCGCGAGCAGCGGCATCACCTGCTGCAGCATCATGACCTCGCGCGCGCCTTCGCCCGCGGCCGCGTAGGCCTCGAACACGCTCTTGAGCGCCATGGCCTCCGCCCGCCCGCGCTCGATGAAGCGGGCGGCATTCCCACGCGCTTCCTCTTCGCGCGCCCGGCGGTCGGCCTCTGCCAGCTGCACGACGTCGGCGTCGAGTTGCCGCTTCACCTGCAGGGCACGTACCTTCTGCCGCTCGATCTCCGCCGTGACCTGCGCGATCTGCGCCGCCACCTGCCCCTCGGACTCCGCGATCATGGCCGCGCGTCGCGTCTGGGCGTCGAGGATGCGCTTCTGGATCTCCTGCCCCGCGATCGCGAGGTCGGCATCGACCTTGGCGACCTCGGACGCGCGCCAGTTCATCGCCTGCTGCACGGAAGCGTCCGCGGTGGCCTTGGCCTCGGCGATCGCCGCCTCCATCCGGACCTTCGCCCCCTGGATGCGGCCGATGGAGTTCAGGTAGCCCACGTCGTCGGTGATGTTCTGGATCTTGAGCGTGTCGAGCACGAGCCCCATGCGGTTCAGGTCGTGCTCCGCCTCCTCGAGCAGGCTATGCGCGAAGCGCGTCTTGTCCTGGTTCACCTGCTCCGGCGTCAGCTGCGCGAGCACGCCGCGCAGGTTCCCTTCCAGGGTCTCCTTGGCGATCTCCATGAGCTCGGCCCGCGGCTTGCCCAGGAAGCGCTCGATCGCGTTGTTGAGCAGCGGCTCCTCGCCGGGCAGCTTGATGTTCGCGACACCGTGGACGTTCAGGGGGATGCCGCCCTTGGAGTAGGCGCCGCGCACCTGGATGTCGATGGCGATGTTGGTGAGATCGACGCTGTCCACGACCTCGAACAGCGGAACCCGCAGCGCGCGCCCGCCGCGCACCACGCGGTAGCCGACCTCGCGGTCGCCGACCCGTCGCGGACGCCCGGAGAAGATGAGCGCTTCGTTCGGCGCGCTCACGTACAGCAGCTTGCGCAGGATGAACGAGAGCGTCGTGAAGATGACGAAGGCGGCGAGGGCCAGGACGACGATGACGCCGATCATCGGCCGGCCTCCTTCTGCCCGAGGAGCGACCGGACGTCGAGACCCACCGCGCGCGCCGTCTCCGCCATCACCCGCGCCACGGCGGCGGGGAAGTTGGCGACGAAGGACGCGTACGCTTGCCCGTCTCCGCCGTCCACGATGTTCAGCTCCTCGACGTGGGTCTGGTTGACCCGCGCCACGGCGGCCTCGACAAAGGCCCGCAGCTGCTGGAGCAGATAGACCTCGCGTCCCTTGGATCCGGCGGCCTTCCACTCTGCGGCCACTACCCGCAGCGCCTCCGCGGCGGCGAGGCCGTTCTCGATGAGAGGGGCCGCCTCTCCGCGCGCCCGCGAAGTCGCGGCCAGCCGCGCCGCCTCCGCCGGCAGCACCACGTCGCATTCCAGCCGCAGCTTCTCGAGATCGCTGCGCAGGCGCTGCAGCTCCTGCTCGGCCACCGCGCGCGCGGTCTCGGCGGCGATGGCGGCCTCGTTCTCGATCGACTTCGCCTGCCCCTCGAGCCGTGCCATCTCGCCACGCAGGATGTTCCGCTTCTGCAGCACGAGCCCCTCGGCCTGCTTCTGCGCCGACTCCGCCCTCTGCCGCGCCCCCGCCTGCTCCTCCGCGATCTTCTGGTTCGCCTCGTTCTCCGCGTTCTGCGCGTCGCGGATCATGATCGCGATGCGGGCGCGACCGAGGTTCTGCAGGTACTGCTGCTCGTCGGATACGTGCTGCACCTTGAGGACGTCGAGCTCGAGCCCGAGCTTGTCGAAGTCGTCCTGGGCGTTGTGCTTCAGCGTCTCCGCGAACTTGAGGCGGTCCTCGTTCACTTCCTCGGGGGTGAGCTGGGCCAGCACCTCGCGCAGCACCCCCTCCAGGGTCTGCCGCGCCACCACCGCGATCTGCTCGGTGGACATGCTGAGGAACCGCTCCACCGCGTTTCTCACATGGCCGGGGTCGCTGGCGATCTTGACGTTCGCGATCGCCTGGACGTCGAGCGGAATGCCGCCGCTGGAGTAGGCGTTGGTCACCGCGACCTCGACCATGATCAGGCGCATGTCCATCCGCGACACCGTCTCCAGCAGCGGCGTGCGCACCGCCCAGCCGTGGCGCACCACCTTGTAGCCGACCGCGCTCCCGTCGCTCAGGGTGTGACGGCGGCCCGCGAAGATGAGGATCTCGTTGGGCCGGCAGATGTACAGGAAGCTCTTGATGATGGCGAGGACAACGCTCATCCCCACCACCACCGCGACCGCTCCCGCCAGCAGCGACACCGCCGTCCCGAGGTCCACGCCGCCGACGTCGATTCCGGTCTCCATCAAGCCATCCCTTCCAGTCCGCCCTTGCTTGCGACGTGGACGACTCCTTCGCGCACGTCGACGATCACGACCTCCGCGCCCTCCGCGATCCGCTCCTCGTCGGTGGTGGCGAGCACGTCGACCTGGTGTCCCTTGAGCTGGACCCGGACCTTCCCGCGCTGGCCGCGACCGCAGCCCACCAGGACACGGGCCGCGCGCCCCCTCACCTCGTCGAGACCCGCCGCGCCCGAGGCGCCGACGTCGTCCAGGCTGCGAAGCGCGTAGCCGACGCCGATCACCGACGCCGCCGCGCTCAGCACTGCGACCCCGAGGGCGGTCGCGGGCTCGACGATGCGCGGCACGTGCAGGAGCCCGCCGACGAAGCCGAAGGTGAACATCCCGTACACGAGGGAGCGCGTCGAGAGCAGGCCGGGCCCGTCGGGATGGCTGGTGTCGCCGTGGTCAAGGCCGTGGCCGGCATCGCCATGATCTCCGCCCGCGATCATCTGGACCAGCAGGCTTCCGCCACCGAGCACGACGGCGATCAGGTAGAGCAACCACATGGGAAGGGCGGCGAGTATACCGCCTGCGTCAGCATCCCGCCGGAATCGTCTGACATTGTGTGATCGCAGGAGGTCAACAGGCGTCCACTCGGGGGGACAGAGGCGTCCTAATTTGGTGCCATTCAACCGTTTAGGCGCTTCGGGGGTCGTGACTTTTATTCAGGATTTTCGAGATGGAGAGAAACACGGGGGGCTGGTCGTCGTCAAAGTACCGGTCGATACTTGCCCGGTCGCGCC
>Ga0136617_10005242_pt1 | contig 11585 bp, 11 predicted proteins | sample AntDrymUQ3222106_2_FD_129672 | JGI IMG/M metagenome (GOLD analysis project Ga0136617, IMG submission 129672) | Polar desert sand microbial communities from Dry Valleys, Antarctica - metaG UQ322 (21.06) | ecosystem: Environmental > Terrestrial > Soil > Desert | place: Antarctica: Dry Valley...
CCGGGCCGCTGTTGACCAGCAGGCGCAGATCGGACAGGGCACGACGGAAGGCGCGGTCGGTGAAGACATGAGTGGTCGTCACGCTCGCCGAGCCGCTGACCCATGCCCGATGCGCCGCCTCGGCCTCTTCACTGACCATCGTGCGCGGCCCATCGGCGGGAGCCGGCAGGGCCAGGCCGGCGGTCGCGATGTCCGTGCTGACCGTCACCTCCAGCGTCCTGTCGCCACCGGCTGGAAGCATCCAGTCGAGCGCCAGAAGGACCTGGCCGGGTGCTCCGGGTTCGACCGGCTCGGGCCACGGCAGCTCGGCTCGGATGGTCGCGTCCACCTCCCCCACCGCCATGCTGGCGGGGACCGCCGTGAGCGGCTCGGAGAACCTGATGTGGGTCCGCCGGAGGCGCCCGTCCAGGCCCACATAATCGAACGTGACGCTGTCCGGGGTCACGATCTCGGGCTGGCGCCGGCCGCGCTGCGCGCGGACCACGCCGCGGATCTCGAATATGTCGGCGAAGTCCGCGTCCAGCCGCATGGTCAGGCTGCAGCGCTCGGGATGGGTCGTGTAGTTGTCGACCCGGATGCGCTCACCGAAGCCGCCTGACAGGACCCGTTCCCTCACTACCCCCAGGCTCTGGCGCTGCAGGACGACCTCTGGATCGAGCTTGTCGCCCGGATCGCGCAGCACATCGGGGTTGGTCAGCTGGATGCTGCTGGCGAAGCTGGCACCCGAGCCGGCCCGGAGGACTACGGGCCGGACGCCATTGATGCGCAACTCGTAGTGGGACAGCATGCGCGTGTCAGCGGCGTACATCCCCAGCCCGCGACTGTCGGGGTGTATATCACCGAACGGGTCGGTGACCATGAACAGCGAGTCATGCTTGAGCACGAGCACGCCCGTCAGATCGGTCGCCCGCCGGATGGTCCGTCCAGTGGGGAGGACATCGGTTTCAGGCGCGCTGGGTGGCGCGGTTGTCGTGTTTGTCGCTATCGCCGTCGCCGGGTCAGTGTCTTTGGTCATCGCCGTCGAGTCGTGAAAGCCGCTCAGCTTCGTCGGTCGTGATGAGCGCATCCATGAGCTTGTCCAGATCACCATCCAGGATCTGGGACAAGCCGTGCAGGTCGAGTCCGATGCGGTGATCGGTCAGCCGATCCTGCGGGAAGTTGTAGGTCCTGATCTTCTCCGACCGATCACCTGAACCGACCATCACCTTGCGGACAGCGGCTTCCTCGTCGTGCGCCTTCTGCCGTTGTGCGTCCAGCAGCCGGGCGCGCAGGACCGAGAGCGCCTTGGCCCGGTTCTTGTGCTGACTCTTCTCATCCTGGATGGCGACCACGATGCCGCTCGGCAGATGCGTGATCCGGACGGCCGAGTCGGTCGTGTTGACGCTCTGTCCGCCCGGTCCCTGCGAGCGATAGACGTCGATACGCAGATCCTTCTCATCGATCTGGACCTCGACCTCGTCCGCTTCGGCCAGGACGGCCACGGTGGCTGTCGAGGTATGGATCCGGCCGCTCGATTCGGTCTCCGGCACGCGCTGCACGCGGTGGACGCCGCCCTCATATCGCAAGCGGCTGTAGGCGCCTTCTCCGTTTATCTGGAAGATCACCTCGCGCACGCCCCCGATGCCTGTCTCGTTCGTCGTCAGCGCATCCGCGCTCCACCTGTGGCGCTCAGCGTAGCGGAGGTACATCCGGAAGAGCTGGGCCGCAAAGAGGGCCGCCTCCTCGCCGCCGGCGCCGGCGCGGATCTCGATGATCACGCCTCGTTCGTCAGCCGGATCGTGCGGCAGGAGCTGCAGCCGGATGGCGCTTTCCAGCCGGTCCTGCTCGGCCGCCAGCTCATCGACCACCTGTCGGCCGAACTCGCGCAGTTCGGGTTCCGATTCGGCATCGCGGTCACGACGAGCTCCCTCGAGCTGAGCGCGTGTCTCGACCAGTGCCCGCCAGTTCTGGACGACGGGGGCTATGCGCGCCTGCTCGCGCCCGAGCCGCTTGCCCGCCTCAGGGTCAGCCGCGACCTCAGGCCGCGACCACTCCCGCTCGATCTCGGACAGCCGTTGCGCCAGCTCCGCCAGCCGGTCGTCCACGCTCATCGGCCCTGCCCGACGTCCTCCACCTTGGCGCCGACCGAACCGTCCGCCGGCCGATCAGGAGCTGAGTCGATCATGGCACCACTGACCGAGGGCTCCACGCCCGTCGTGCGGGCCTGATCGTCGGCCAGCTTGCGGAGGTCGGGGATGGGCTCCCGGGCCGGATCCAGGCTGCCTTCGGGTGGCACCTCCTGATTCGCCGCCAGCGCCTCGCGCAGCGACGCGACGGCGACTTCGATCATCGAGTCGTCGGGCTGCTTGGTGGTTATCGCCTGGAGCCAGATACCGGGCAGGAAGAGCCAGCGGATCCACCAGTTCTGGCGGTGACGAGCACCCCAGCGCAGAAGTTCATAGCTGACCGACGCGATGACCGGGATGAGCGCGATGCGGCCGATGATGCTGATGGCCAGCTCCTGGCCGGCCAGCAGGCTGAAGGCCAGGATGCTCACGACGATGAAGACGACCAGGAACTCCGTGCCGCAGCGGGGATGGGCCGTCGGATGGCGCCTGATCCGTTCGAGCGTCAGCGGGTCATCGTGTTCGAGCGCGTGGATGGCCATGTGCTCGGCCCCGTGGTACTGGAAGACCCGACGGATCTCGGCCGACCGACTGACGACCAGGAGGTAGCCAACGAAGATGGCGACGCGGATGAGCCCTTCCACGAGGTGCTCGAGAAAGGCCTGACCGCTTCCGAACTGGTCCGGCGTCGCGATCTGCGACAGGAAGAGCGGCAACAGCACGAAGAGGCCGATGGCCAGTCCCAGCGTCAGCAACAGCGTCAGTGCCACCGCCGCGCGGCCCATCGCGACACCATCACTGGCCGCCGCTATGGAGCCCGAACGCATCAGCCAGCGCGTGCCCACGACAAGCGTCTCATAGAGCACGACCAGGCCACGGAAGAAGGGGGCGCGGGCGAACCGATTGCGGTGGAGGAGACTCGCCAGCGGCTCCCGGGCGACGAAGATGCGGCCGTCAGGGCCGCGCACGGCGACACCGATGGCATCCGGCCCACGCATCAGGACGCCTTCCAGCAAGGCTTGGCCGCCATAGGCGAAGCGGGCCATCAGCCGTGCCCTATGCGCCGGTCCGGGGCGTCCTCAGCCCGGACGATCAGAGTCGCGACGAGCGCTCGAGCCGCTTCTGGAAGCGCTCGACCTGACCTGCCGTGTCGACGATGGTCTGCTTACCGGTGTAGAACGGGTGGCAGTTGGAGCAGATGTCGACGCGCAACTCGGGACGGGTGGATCCGATGGTGAAGGTGGTGTGGCAAGAGCCGCAGGTGACCTGGGCCTGGTGGTATGTGGGATGGATATCGGGTTTCAATCTTCTTCCTTCAGGGTGTGGCGCCCGTCTGGACCGCCTGTGCCTCGACCCGGATGCGCTTCTTGTCCCGGCGTGCATGCTCGAAGCGGACGCGTCCGGTGACCGTGGCGAAGACCGTGTAGTCACGACCAAGGCCGGTGCCCGTGCCAGCCAGGAAGGTCATGCCGCGTTGCCGGACGATGATGGAGCCGGCATCGACCAGTTGGCCATCGCCACACTTCACGCCCAGTCGCTGGCCGACGCTATCACGGCCGTTCTTGGAGCTCGATCCAGCTTTCTTGTGGGCCATCTGATCACTCGTCCTTGGTTTTGGTCGGGTCTTGCGCGGTAGGTTCGGGTGGGTCGAGCGGTTCGGGCTGCTCAGCCGGCGTTTCCGAGCTTGGGGCGGCGCCCTCCGCTGGCTCGTCGGCGGTGTCCCCGGCCACGGCATCGACTGCGGCCGGTGCGGCTGGTGACCGGCGCTTCCTGCTCTTCGAGGCCGGCGCCTTGGCCTCGGCTTCCGCCTCCGCTGCTGCCTGTGCCTCAGCCAGCCGGGCCGCCAGCTCCTGATCACGCTTGGCCTGGGCGGCTGCCTCCTGCTCCTGCTTCTTGCGCTCGCGGTCGACGACCTTCTGGGCAGCCTTGGCATCCTCGGCCGCGCTCCGGCCTCCGAACGCGATGTCGGCGATGCGCAGGACCGTCAAGTCACGCCGGTGGCCCTTCTTGACCCGTGTGCGGGCCTTGGGCTTGTACTTGAAGACGACGATCTTGTCGCCTCTGTCCTGGCGGACCACGTCCGCCCGCACGACGGCGCCGTCCACCGTCGGCGTGCCGATGGCCGGGCTGTCTCCATCGACCACCAGAAGGACTCGCTCGAGGTCGATGGTCTTACCGGGTTCCGCGTCCATGCGGTCGACCTCGATCTCACTACCGAGCTCGACCCGATACTGCTTTCCGCCAGATTCGATGACTGCGTACATGATCCCTGAACGATGTTTGGGTCGCCGCGGGGCCCAGGATGAAGGAGCGCGCAGAGGCGCTCGGCCCGAGATGGCGGGGGACGTGGAGTCTACCCGCTGAGCTTCCTCGCGTCAACGCGGCCGCGGCCCGGCGGCCAGCCATCCGGGGTCGGGCCTCTGCTAGGCTCGTTGCTCATGAGCAGCGACGTGGAAGCCGCTCCTATCCCGTCACCGCCGAGCGGCTCCGCATCTGGCGACGCTGTCCAAAGCTTTCCCAGCAGGCGGTTACAGGCACCCACGCCGCGGGCTGCGCTGCTCATGGCGGCCCTGGTCATCCTGGCCGCGATCCTCTATCTCGCGCGCGGTGCGCTCAGCCCGTTCGTGGTCGGTCTGGTGCTGATCTACATCCTGGATCCGCCCGTCGAGCGCCTCGCTCGAGTCCACATCGGCCGGGTGCGCATCCCGCGAGCGGTGGCTGTGCTCGTCGTCTATGTCCTGGTGGTGATCTTCCTGGCCTGGGCAGGCTCGCTACTGCTGGGGCCGCTGGTCCGCCAGATCAGCGAGTACCTGGCCGACCTGCCGGCCATCCTGGCCGCGCTGGGCGACTGGTATCGCACGCTCGAGCTGCCCGACCTGGTGCGCCGAGCGATCGACGGCCTCATCTCGAGTGGCAGCGAAGCGGCGACCGGCATCGATCCTTCCACGCTCCTGCCCATCGCGCGCAGCGTGTTCGGTTTCGTGGCCTCCTTCTTCGGTTACCTCATCATCCCGGTCTGGGCCTTCTACGTGCTCAAGGACCGGCCGTCCTTGACGACGACGATGAACCATGCGATACCAGCCACCTGGCGACGCGATGTGTGGGCCTGCGTGGGCATCTTCAACCGCCTGTTCGGTCGGTGGCTGCGAGGTCAGCTGCTTCTGGGCGTCATCGTCGGCGGCGCCACCTTCGTCGGCCTGGGCATCCTCGGCTTCGTAGTGGATCCGCGCTTCACGGAGTTCGCGGTCCTGCTGGCCGTCGTGGCCGGGGTGCTCGAGCTGCTGCCCATCATCGGTCCCATCATCTCCATGGTGCCGACCCTGGTGGTCGCTCTGACGGTCCGTGATCCGGCCCAGGGGCTGATCGCGGTCGTCATCCTGTACACCGCGGTCCAGCAGTTGGAGAACAATGTGTTGGTCCCGCTGGTCCAGGGCGATGCGGTCGACCTGCACCCTTCGGTGGTCATCCTGGCACTCATCCTTGGCGGCTCCATCGCCGGCTTCCTGGGAGCTGTCTTCGCCGTCCCGCTGACCGCTGCCGGGCGTGACATCTATCGCTACTTCTTCCGGCGGCTCTCGCCCGACGATCCGACCATCCCGCCGCCGGACGACCCGGACCTGCTGCCGTTCCGTGACCGCTTGCCGGACGCGGCGGGCCACTTCCCCGAGCCCGACGAGATCCTGCGAGCGGACGACGACGCCATCTCGGAGCGTACGCTGGACGACACCCGACCACCCGCCGAGGAGGATCGAGGTTGAGCCGAACCAAGAACCACTACGAGGTGCTGCAGGTCGATGTAGCGGCCGACGCGGAGGTCATCTCATGGCTGCATCGAAAGCTCGCCCAGCGCTACCACCCCGACCGCGACCCGAGTCCCGAGGCGCGACAGAAGATGCTTGCCGTCAACCTCGCCTGGGACGTACTCAAGGATCCGGCCAAGAGGGCCGCCTATGACGCGGAACTGGCGGTCCGCCGTGACCGCCGCGGCAGCGATCGCTTCGTGCGGGCGGGAAGCGAGGCCGGCTATGGAGAGGCCGGGCCGCCACCGCGCGGGTCGCAGAGCGGGTCGGTCATCGGCTTCGGCCGCTACAAGGGCTGGAGTCTCGACCAGATCGTCCGCCACGACCGTGATTTCCTGGAGTGGCTGGAACGGATGCCGGCTGGTCGCCAGTATCGCGACGAGATAGCGCTTCTACTACGACGCACGTCACGCTGAGAGGCCGGCCACTGGAGCTCGACCTTCACCATTCGGCCCGACCCTGCCGCATGGCGATGCTTTGGATGATGCCCAGTCCGATGGCCAAGCTGATCAGCGATGCCCCGCCATGGGTGATGAAGGGCAGCGGTATGCCGGTGATGGGCATGATGCCCAGGACCATCCCGAAGTTGACCAGCAGCTGGAAAGCGATCATCGATGCGATGGCGCCGGCGAAGCTGACCCCGAAGCCGTCCCGCGAACGCCAACCCACCAGCAGCACGCGCCACAAGAGGGCCACGAAGAGGATGAGCACCACCACACAGCCGACGAAGCCGAGCTCCTCGGCAAGCGTGGCACCCACGAAGTCGGTCGCCTGCACAGGCAGGTAATCGAGCTGCGTCTGGCTGCCATTGGTGAGCCCTTTACCGAAGATCCCGCCCGATCCGACGGCGATCTGTGACTGCGTGAGTTGATAGCCCGAGTCGAGCGGATCGGCGGCCGGATCCATGAACGAGATGAGCCGTCGTTTCTGGTAATCCGCCAGCACGAACGTCCAGGCCACGGGCACCATCGCGACGATGCCGGCGCCTGCCACGAGCAACCAGCGCAGGCTGGCGCCGGACAGGAAGAGGGTGCCCATGACTATCGCGCCAAAGACCAGGGACGTACCGAGATCGGGCTGCATGAGCACCAGCGCGAACGGCGGCAGGGCCAGGACCGCAGCACCGATGATGGTCGTGAGGCTGCCGAGTCTGCCGGCCCGCCCGGATAGGTACGCAGCCAGCACGATGGCCATCAGGATCTTGGCCAGTTCCGAGAACTGGAACTGAAGACCACCGATGCTGATCCAGCGGGAGACTTCACCGACACCAGACCCGATGGCGATGGTCAGGATCAGCAGCGCGAGGTTCAGGCCGTAGAGCGGCCAGGCGAAGGTTCGCAACCACCGGAAGTCAGCCGCCGCCGCCAAGGTGAAGAGCACCATCGCGATGGCGAACCACATCAAGCCACGGGTGAACACCGAGCCGGGCGCCAGCGGGGCGCCCTGGCTATTGGTATACGCCATCAACAAGCCGACCACGCCGAGCGCGAGGGCGTAGAAGGCGAGTTGAAGATCGAAGTGGGCCCATGTCCCGCTCGTCGAGCGACCGCCCAACAGGTCCAGTCGTGCCGCACCCGCCCTGAGCGTGCCCATCAGGAGCCTTGCCTTCCCATCACTGACCGTAGAGGTTGTCCACGACGAGCAGGTCGCGATCGCGCAGATCCACTCTCAGGTCGTAATGCAACTGAAGGAAGTACTTGACGATCTCGGTGGCGGCATTCCCGGTCGTGTTGGAGTCGTAGGCGAAAGCCAGCACGGCCAGTTCCGCGTCGGTCCGGGAGACCGCCTCGAGGCCGTCTGGATCGGCCGGGTCCTTGCGCGGCTCCCGCGGTACGAACGCGGCGAACCATGAGTGGAACGGTAGCCGGCCCTTCGCATCCCTGACCCCGTACTCGGCAGTACCGGTCTTGCCCGCGAGCACGATGGGCAGGTCGACCAGATTCCAGGTGTGATACGACGTCAGGACCCGGCGCGAAGCCAAACGCATGGTCTCCAGGACCTGGGCATCGACCGGCAGCTGCTGTATCACCTCAGGCTCGATCTCCTGGATGAGTGATCCATCGGCTGACAGCACCCGTCGGACGATCTGCGGCTTGTAGAGCGTCCCGCCGTTGGCCAGTGCGGCGTAGGCATTCAGCATCTGGATAGGCGTGAACGAATCGTAGCCCTGGCCGATGCCCGCGTGATAGACCTCGCCCGGGTAGATGGGCTGGTTCATGACCCGCTGCTTCCATTCGTTGCTGGGCATGATGCCGGCCACTTCCCCGGGCAGTTCGATCCCGGTGCGCTGGCCGAGCCCGAACTGGTTGGCCCAGTACGCCAGCCGATCGATCCCCAGCATGCCCGCCACCTGATAGAAGAATGTGTCGCTCGAGTGGCCGAAGCCGTCATAGATGTCGAGTGGCCCGAAGCCACGTCTGTTCCAATCCCAGTATCTGTAGTTGCCGATGCTCAGATAGGGCGCCGTCCGCAGCACCGTCTCGTCGGTCATCTCGCCGTCCTGGAGAGCTCCCGTCCCGGTGATCAGCTTGAAGGTGGAGCCTGGCGGGAAGTTCTCGCTGATGGCGTAGTTCTTGAGTGGTCCACCCGGTGTCTCCAGGAGAGCCTGATAGTCAGCCGTGGTGATGCCTTGGGCGAAGGCGTTGGAGTCGTAGGTCGGCAGGGAGACCATGGCCAGGATCTGGCCCGTCTGGGGATCCATCACGATGACCACCCCCCGCTGCAGGCCGGCCACCTCCATCGCCCAGCGCAAGGCTGTCTCGGCGTCCGCCTGGACATCGACATCGATGGTCAGCTCGAGGGAGTCGCCCGCGACCGGTTCGCGGAGTGTTCGGCTCACCCGCAGTACCTCGCCGCGGGCGTCCCGTTCGACCTCTTCCACGCCGTACTCACCGCGCAGGATCTCCTCGAACGAGGCCTCAACGCCGGCCTTGCCGATGGTGTCGTCGTTGAGATAGCCAGCGGGACCGAGGCGTTCGAGGTCTTCCCGCGTGACCGCGCCGGTGTAACCCATGACCTGAGAGACGAGAGGGGCGTACGAATACCGGCGCTGCGGTTCGACCGCGACCTCGACACCGGGCAGCGACAGGTGCTCCTCACTGATAATCCGCGCGACGTCCTCGGGCACGTTCTTGGCGATCCGAACGAGGTCGAAGCGGTTGCTGGCGGCGCGGTCGACCGCTTCGATGATGTCGGCAGCCGGCATCCCCAGGAGCACTGACAGGCGCTGCACGACCCCCTGGCGCTGGCTCAACGGCAGATCAGCGGCTCGGACCTTGATCGAGAACGTGGGCACGTTCTCCACCAATCGCCGGCCGTTGCGGTCGAAGATGAGACCGCGTGCCGAGGCGAGTGGCTGAAGAGTGAGGCGATTCTCCCGCGACAGGCCGGCGTAGTAGCCGCCGTTGGCGATCTGTAGGGCGAACAACCTCGCTCCCAGGGCCAGTACGACGGTGGCGATGATGATGGCGAACACCACGAAGCGTTTCCACGACCACCCTCGGGCGGAGTCGCCGGCAAGCGGAGCACTCATACCTTCACCACTCGCATACCTTCACCACTCGATCTCCTCTGGACCGAAGCGTCGAAGGAGCAGACGGAGTGCCAGGACTGCCACAGCCGCCGCCGCGGCGTCGAAGAGGGCTATGAACAGGAACGTCTGGACCGGCAGGGGTCCGGGCGTGATCCCTGCCGTCACGGTCAGGACCGCGGCTTGAAGTGCCTGGAAGAACAAGGCCAGGGCGAACGTGACCGTACTCACGATCAGGATCCTGGGCGCTCCCATCAGGCGACCGGTCAACGACGCCAGGCCCATCACCAGGAGGAAACCGAGAGCCGTCGCGCCGAGCGGCCGACCGGTGAGGATGTCGACGAGCAGCCCACCGACGACGGCCCACACGAGGCCATCCTCGAAGCCGATGACCATCGCCACCACGACGGTGATGACAAGCACGAGATCGGGCTTGATGCCACTGATGGTGAGTTCGGGAAGGACACTCGTCTCCAGGAGGGCCGCGATGAACGCACCTACGACCATGACGGGAAGAGTCACGCGACAGTGCCGAAGCGGCCCCCAAGCCGGCCGGCTGTGCATGCATCGGGCGCCGCGTGCAGCACGATGGGGAGTATAGCTGAGGGACCTCGGACCACCCTCTCAGTGTGACCAAGGCCTCGCTGATCGTGATGTTTCACGTGAAACGATCCGGGCTGAGCTCGGCGGTCCGCTCGGGGCATGCGCTTGGGTCATCCGTAGCTACGCCGTTCTTCTAGTGACTGCGTGGATAGCGGCCGATGAGCCGCGATGAAGGGGCCATCGTCAGGATAGCGTCGGGCCGTCGCGAACTGAGCACGAAATACGACATACACCACATGATTCCGTTAGAATCCGAGCACGTGGATGCGAACCGAGCTGGTGGCTGAGTGGGTGAGATCATTGCCTGCGCGAACCAGAAGGGGGGCGTTGGAAAGACCACCACAGTGGTCAATCTCGGATCCTACCTCGCCCTTGCAGGCTGCCAAGTCCTGATCCTCGACCTGGACCCGCTGGGTAACGCCACGAGTGGGTTAGGGGTCGCCCGAGGCCAGATGACCGGATCCACATATGACCTTCTCACGATGGGCGGGGCCATCGAGGAGCTAGCGGTAGCGACCGCGATCCCCCGACTTTCGGTCGTGCCGTCATCGCGCGATCTGGCCGGGCTGGAGATCGAGCTTGTTCCGGTCGAGGATAGGGAATACAGGCTGAAACACTCATCGTCCAGCGCAGCGAGCTCGTACGACTATGTGCTCATCGACTGCCCGCCCTCACTGGGACTCCTGACGCTAAATGCACTGGCCGCCGCGGATAGTGCCTTGGTGCCCATCCAATGTGAGTACTACGCCCTGGAAGGCCTTACACAGTTACTGTCCACCATCGAACTCGTCACGCGCACGATCAACCCCCGGCTCGTGCTGAAGGGCGTCGTCCTGACCATGTTCGATGGCCGCACGACCCTGGGCACGGACGTCGTCGCCGAGGTGAGGCAGCATCTCGGCGGGCGTGTGTTCGACGCGGTCATCCCTCGCAGCGTTCGCCTGGCGGAGGCACCCGGCTATGGGCGGCCCATCGCCCTGTATGGGCCGACCTCGCGCGGGGCGGAAGCCTACCGGGCTCTGGCGCGCGAGCTGCTTGCCCGTGACGGCAGCGCAGTCACGGGCCCTCGACCGTCGACCGAGCCGGCTCCCTCATGGGTGACGACACCGTGACAGCAGACGTCAGACGCTCAGGTGGTGGGTTGGGCCGCGGCCTGGCGGCACTCATCCCGACCGTCGGCGAGGAAGGCAGCCGGGAGATCCCCATCGCTGAGATCCGTAGCAACCCCTTCCAGCCGCGTGCTCACCTGGATCCATCGGAACTTGCGGCGCTTGCCGCCAGCGTCGCCGAGCACGGCGTCCTGCAACCCGTGCTCGTTACCCGCGTCCCGGGCGGTTATCAGCTGATCGCCGGGGAGCGCCGCCTTCGGGCCGCTGAACTGGCTGGCCAGGAGCGCATCCCGGCTGTCGTCCGAACCGTTGACGAACAGCAGCAACTGGCCCTGGCGCTGGTGGAGAACCTGCAGCGAAGCGATCTCAACGCGATGGACGAGGCGCGCGCCTTCCGACGGCTGGCCGATGAGTTCCTGCTGACGCAGGACGCCATAGC
>Ga0136617_10005243_pt1 | contig 11583 bp, 12 predicted proteins | sample AntDrymUQ3222106_2_FD_129672 | JGI IMG/M metagenome (GOLD analysis project Ga0136617, IMG submission 129672) | Polar desert sand microbial communities from Dry Valleys, Antarctica - metaG UQ322 (21.06) | ecosystem: Environmental > Terrestrial > Soil > Desert | place: Antarctica: Dry Valley...
ATTCGGTGAATTCCCGACACGCCTGCGTCCCAGATTCTTTTAACGCAATTGCCCATTGTTTCCGCGACGAGCGCGGCTTCTTCAGCGACGGGAATATCGCTTGTGCCAGCCGTAACGACTGAGATTTAGACCATTCCTAATTCTTCCTTATCGCGCCAGACACGGATTAGTTTAGCCGATTCGTGCCATTCGGCTTCGGTAAAAATGTTGCGGATGTCGCCAAAAACATCGGCTGTTGTCCGCGTAATCAAAACATTCGGTGTGCGGGCGACGAGGCTTTCAAAAATTCCTAAAATTTGTTCCCGCGTTTTCCCCTGACCGAAAATTACTTCGGGAAAACCTTGTCGCGTGGCGCGGGCGTGGTCAATGCGGGCGTAGCCGATGTCTTCGTAGGATAAGTTTTTTAATTTTGTCGTTGCTTCGTCGGTTGAAATTGTGCCGTCGGTGTGAGATGCCAAAATCTCTCGAATCTCGCTCGTTTTCATAAATTCATTCTAACCGCTTACATTCTTTAAAACAAAAAACGGCGATTTCTCACCGTTCTTTGCCAAATAAAATTAACAGAAGCAAAAATGAATTAGACAAACAAACCGACATATTTATAAGCCGTAAAGATTTTTATAAAAGTCCAAGCCACAAATTTATGGCTTACAAGATTTAGTAAAACTTCGCTTTCTAAAATTTTTGGATTGTTCGTCATAACTTTTTCTTTCTAGCGGTTTCTCAACCGACCTATAGTTTAGCAATTTGAATGCCACATTTATAGATTCTCTATTTATCAATAAAAACTCCGTTTCTATTGACTAACGCCCATTTTTCTTTGGTTTGGTATCAGGGAGCTTTCCAATCAAATTGACCGCTTTTCTTGCACAAATGTTTTTGTTTGATAAAAGCGATTGATTTATCGCCGTCTAATTTTGCTTATCAAAGAGTTACGGTTAGAATGCTTTTATGGAATTAACAGTCGCCATCACAGGCGCGTCAGGCACGATTTACGCCTATCGAACATTGCAGCTTTTGGCGGCAAGCGGCGCGGTTGAAACGATAAATTTGATAATGTCGGGAACTGCCGCCACCGTCGCCCAAGTCGAAACAGGCGCGAATCTGCGCGAACCGAATGCGGAAAAAATCAATCAATGGCTCGGTTTAGAAAAAGATTCAAAAATTATCCGCTTTTGGCGATTGGACAATCTTGCGGCAAAACCCGCGTCGGGTTCAAACAAGCAGGCGGGAATGATAATCGTGCCGTGTTCGATGGGAAGTTTGGGCGCGATTGCTTCGGGCGCGGGAACAAATTTGATTCACCGCGCCGCCGATGTTGCTTTAAAAGAAGGGCGAAAACTCGTGCTTGTGCCGCGTGAAACGCCGTATAATGCGATTCATCTAGAAAATATGCTCAAACTTACCCGTGTCGGCGCACAGATTTTGCCCGCCAGTCCCGGCTTTTATCATCGCCCGAAAACTATCGAAGAATTGGTTGAGCATTTATGTTTTCGCATCTTAGACCAATTCGATATCCCGCATTCGCGCAAGACGCAATGGACGGGCGAGGAAATTTCGCACGGAGAATAAAAATGAAACAAAAAATAATTTACATCGGCTTACTATTGTTGTTTTTGGGCGTTTCGATAGAAGTTTCGGCGCAGAAGGAACGCTATGTTCGCCCAGTTGACGAAGGCACAAAGGATAAATCGTTCAGCACTTTTCGCGCCAAACTTATTGAAGCCGTGAAAAAGCGCGACAAAAAATATCTTTTGAGCGTTCTTGACCCGAACATCAAAAACAATTTCGGCGGCGACGGCGGAATCGAAGATTTTGAGGAGATGTGGGAGATTGACAGCTCAAAGAGTAAATTGTGGGATGAACTGCGCGTAGTTTTGAGCAACGGCGGAGGTTTCCAAGACAAAAATACTTTTGCTGCGCCATATAGTTTTGTGTTTTTCCCCGCCGATTTGGACGCTTTCGAGCAGCAGATGATTTTCGGCAATAATGTTAATTTACGCGCCAAGCCTGATTTGTCAGCCAAAGTGATTTCGCAGTTGTCTTATAATATCGTCAAAGTTGACTTTGAAAATTCGGTCAGCGACGGCAAGCCGGAGCCGACTTATTCGTGGCTGAAGGTTGAAACATTAGGTGGCAAGAAAGGCTTTGTCGGTGCGGAATTTGTTCGCAGTCCGATTGATTATCGGGCTATTTTTGTTAAGGAAAAAGGCAAATGGAAGATATCCGCGTTTGTCGCAGGTGATTAAATGAAACAGAATACCGTCGAGAGATTTTCCAATCGCGTCGAAAACTACGTCAAATATCGTCCCGCATATCCGTCGGAAATTTTGGATTTGTTTCGGGATGAAATGAATCTGCAAAAAATCAGCGTCTTTGCTGATATCGGTTCAGGGACGGGAATTTCCGCCAAACTTTTTCTTGAAAACGGCAATACGGTTTTTGGTGTTGAGCCGAATGAAGCAATGCGCCGTGCGGCGGAAAATTTTCTGCAAGATTTTTCAAATTTTAGAAGCGTCAACGGAACTGCCGAAAACACAACTTTATCCGATAAAAGTATTAATTTTGTCATCGCGGCGCAAGCGTTTCATTGGTTTGAGGAAACGAAAACGCGAACCGAATTTAAACGAGTTTTGAAAGATAACGGTTTTGTCGTTTTGATTTGGAATGAACGTCAGCTCGATTCAAATAAATTTTTGCGCGAATATGAGCAATTGCTAAAAGATTTCGGCACTGATTACGAAAAAGTTCGGCACGATAACATAACAGAGGAAAGTTTGCGCGAATTTTTTCAGACGGATTTTCGGCAAGCGGTTTTTCAAAATTCACAATCGCTCGACTTTGATGGATTAAAGGGCAGAATTCTTTCGGCTTCTTATATGCCGTCGGCGGAAAACAACGGTTATAACGAAATGCTGATAAAACTCAAATCTCTTTTTACAGAACACGCGGAAAACGGTAAAATAAAAGTTTTATACGACACCAAAGTTTTCTACGGACAGATTTAATTTATGGACACGACAACTGGAAAAAGAACGATAACCGTCGCTCATTCACCCGATTCAGACGATGCTTTTATGTTTTACGGCTTGGCGACAAACAAGCTGGAAACTAACAATTTGAAGTTTGAACACACGCTTAAAGATATTCAAACCCTCAACGAAGACGCGAAAAACGGAGTTTATGACGTAACGGCGATCAGCTTTCATGCCTACGCCTACATTTCCGACAAATACGCGCTTCTGCCGCACGGCGCAAGTATCGGCGACAAATATGGACCGATTCTGGTGTCGAAAGAAAAACGCTCGCCCGAAGAAATTCCGAATATGAAAATCGCCATTCCGGGCGAATTGACAAGTGCGTTTCTCGCTTTGCGAATTTACAATCAAGATTTTGAATACGTCGTCGTCCCGTTTGACGAAATTATCGAAACCGTGCAAAAAGGCAAAGCTGACGCAGGACTTCTGATTCACGAAGGACAACTCTTTTACAAACAAATCGGTTTAGTGAAAGTTTTGGATTTAGGCGAATGGTGGTTTGAGAAAACCGGCTTGCCGCTGCCGATGGGCGGAAATGCAATCAGACGCGAACTCGGCGCGGATTTGATAAAGGAAGTTTCCAAATGTCTGCACAAAAGCATCGTTTATTCGATGGAAAACCGCGAAGACGCGCTTTCTTACGCAATGCAGTTTGCCCGCGATATGCCGCCTGAACTCGCCGATAGATTTGTAGCGATGTGGGTTAATGATATGACTCTCGATTACGGTCAGCGCGGGCGCGAAGCCGTCAAACTTCTGCTCAAAGAAGGTTTTGAAAAAGGTATCATTCCGCACCAAGTTGAAATCGATTTTGTTGAGTAATCTTAGTTGAAGTTTGTTTATTGAAAAAGCGAAAATCAATTTTTCGCTCTCAATTGATTCACAGATTCATTTGGTTTTTCGCGGAAAAACCAAAATCGCATCGCCCACTTTGCGTTCGCCTTCTTTGTCAGAAGGTTGGTTGACGACTTTTCCGCCCAAGAACATTGTCGTCGAACCGCCGCCGTCCAAATTCATCGCGTCAACCGCACCGAATTCTAAAAGCATTTCGGCAAGTTCCAGCAAACTCATTCCGACGCTTTCCGCGCTTCTGCCGTCAACCGTTATCATCAAAAACTTTCCGTCTTTTAATTTTGCAACCGCCGTGCGCGGATGGCGCGTTTCGACAAACTGCTTGCTTTGTTTTTCCTGTTCCCAAGTGATTTCGATTTTGCCGTTTTTGATAAGTTGCGGAACGCCGCCGACAATATCTTCTCCAGAAGCGTCAATTTCTCCGGCATCCATTCGCGCTAGATGAATTGTGGGGTGGACTCTGGAATTAAGTTTCGCAAATTGTAATAATTCGGCGACTTCAGAACCACTTGCCGATAAAACGAAGCCGTCAGAAGGAATTATCACACTGCCTTTATCTACACTAACTTTGACAATTCTGTTTTTTCTGACGACAATCTCAACTCCTGACGGTTCGGTTAAAGTTGTCCGGCTAAATTCTGGGGTAAAAAGTATCAATTCATTATTTTTTCTTTGTCTGTTAACTCCAAACACTTCAAAAAATTGTTTGCCGATAATTACAGTATGCCAAATACTCAAATGTCCAATTTTAACTTCCGTTTGATTCAATCCATTAGTGACAAAAAGTGAAACTCGTGATTCATAGCTTTCACTTAAAAGCTCATTATCAATCATCAAAGTGCCTGCCGCATCACCGGCGAAAATGCTTTTGTCCAATCTGAAAAATCCCGCGTTTATCGCTGCGATTGCACCGTGCCGCGTGGCAATCGAAGAAGTTGTTTCCGTGCCGATTGCCGCGTCCAACGCGTGAACGACATCAAGCCGAACTTTTGTTAAATCGAGCCGTAAAAGATTAACCGCAACAGGTTCGTCCTTTATTTTGCGCGTAACTTTGGCGTGTTCGATGCCGTCGGTGATTGGGCGAAAATCTTGCGCGTTCACCGAAAAGCAAAAAATTAACCAAAGTTGCAGACAGATAAAAACGGATATTTTTTTCATAATTTTAGCTTTGCGTTCTTTGCGTCGTTGCGTGAAAATTTATCTTAACATGAAACAAATCAACGAAAGAGTCCAATTTCTCAACGACAAAGCGGAAAACAAAAAAGCTAAGTATGTTCTGTATTGGATGCAAATGTTCAAGCGCGCACACGACAATCACGCGCTGAAATTTGCGATTGAGCAGGCGAATGAACGCCAATTGCCGTTGGTTGTTTATGAAGGTCTGAAATTTTATTATCCGTGGGCAAACGATAGGATTCACACATTTATTCTCGAAGGCGTTGAGGAAAAGCGCGAGGCGTTTGCAAAACTCGGTATTCGTTACGTTTTCTATCTGCAAAAAGATAAACATTCGCCGAAACAAACCGTCAAACGAATTGCCAAAGACGCGGCTTTAATCGTTACCGACGATTTTCCGTGTTTTATCATTCCCGACCATAACGCCGCGATTGTCAAACAGGCGAATATTCCAGTCTTTGCGGTTGATTCAAACGGCATTATTCCGATGTCGCGCTTTGAAAAAGAAGAATATGCCGCTTATACGATTCGCCCGAAGATTAGGAAAATCCTTGATGATTATTTTGTTGCGTTTGAAGAAGAAAAGATTAAAATCAAACAGCCTGATTTAGAAGTTGATTGCCCAGACACGCTTTTTAATGAGAAAAATATTGCCGAACTCGTTGCCGAATGCGACATTGACCACAGCGTCAAACCGTCGCCGATTTATAAAGGCGGAACAAAGAACGGGCGCAAACGGCTGAAAAAGTTTATCGAAGAGATTTTGCCGAATTATGACGAATCGCGCAATAAACCTGAAATTGACGGCTCAAGCCGTTTGAGTTCATATTTGCATTTCGGGTTTTTATCGGCATTGGAAATCGCGCTTGCCGTCAAAGAATCGGACGCGCCGCAAAAATCGAAAGACGCATATCTCGAGGAAATTATTGTCCGCCGCGAACTTTCTTATAATTTTACGCGGCATAATCCGAAATATGATTCACTCGCGTCTTTACCCGACTGGGTTCAAGCGACGATGCGCGAACATATCGGCGACGAAAGACCGATTATTTATTCGCTCGAAGATTTAGAAAAAGGCGAAACTTACGACGAACTTTGGAACGCTTCGCAACGCGAAATGGTTGTTTCGGGCGAGATGCACAATTACGTCAGAATGCTTTGGGGAAAATTGGTGATTGAATGGACGCGCAGTTACGAAGAAGCATTTGCCATTCTCGAACATCTCAACAACAAATACTGTCTCGATGGACGCAACCCGAATTCTTACGCGGGAATTTTGTGGTGTTTCGGCAAACACGACCGCGCCTGGCAGGAACGCTCCATTTTCGGCAAACTTCGCTTTATGACTTCAAACTCGACGGGCAAAAAGTTTGACTCGAAAAAATATATCGAATGGACGAAAAGTTTATTGTAAGTTCAGAAGGTTACACTTTGAATTTGTAATTCACCTTACGCGATGTGTGATTTTAGCCGCGTTTTAGGCGGCTTTCCGCGTTTCGCGGCAATTAGCCACGCTGCTTTAGCGCGTGGTTGATGATTCCTAAGAAAACTCAGGGCGTTTTAACGTCCTTGTCATCTGCTTTAGCTTTCATCATTTTAAGTTTCAAGCCTTTTTGAAGGACGTTAAAACGCCCTGTGTCAATCTATTATTACTCTTTCCACGCGCTAAAGTCGCGTGGCTAATTGCCGCGAAACGCGGAAAGCCCGATAAATCGGGCTGAAAATCAATAACCGCATAAAGTGAGTTTGTAAATTGGTATCAATAATTTTAGCGTTTGCGAGATTTCTTAATTTCAGACTTCACAAAGTCTAAATTATGAATTCCTCCTAAGAAATCTTGCCGATTTTCAGGCAAAGGAATAGAATTTCTTCCTTTTTGAACTTCAACTATGAAAACGTGATTTATTGATTCATTTGATTCAGACACAGTTTTTTTCGACAAACTTACATTGCTTGGCGAAAATTGATTAAATGTGAAAAGTCCGCCGAAAATGCCGACGAACATTGAAAAAACAGCAGTTGCCGTTTGCGAAACTCTTTTCTTTAATCTTTGCCAACCGACAGGACAATTCTGCGTCAAAACAGTTCCGTCCGTGCGGCGATAAAATTTTACACATACGCGACCTTCCGCCTTTATCAAAAAGTTTTCGGCTTCGGTTTGCGTCATATCCGACAGATTATAGACATTTAATTTGCACTCGGAGCAATGTCGCCTGTGTTCGTCGCCAAACATTTCGTCCCAATTTGCCGCGCACGGCGAAGCTATTTTGATGTGGTTGAGCGGATTATTGTATTTTTTCATAATGACCTCTGATTCTTTAGACACCAAAATTTGTCCTTTGTTCCACAGCAGAATATTTTTATTGACTGATACGATTTATCAAAAAAATGCGCGTTGACAGATGAAGGATAAAAATTGTCCTGATGAAAAAATTTATAAAGAGCTATTTTTATTATGATAAATCATATTTCTATCGCGGTTCATAATCCCGAAAAAGTTGCCAATGTTTTAGCCGAATTGTGAAACGGTTTTGTTATTGCGTTTCCGCCCGCGCCAAATTCTTTTATGGTGTTCGCCACTGACGGCAAAGGTTCGGCAGTTGAGATTACGCCGTTTGATACGGTTTTGATTCCGGGCGAAGGCTTGCCGTCGGAAGAAAATTTTGACGAAAATGTGCGAACCGAAGAATACGAAGCAAAGTTCGTGCAAACCGATGCGCCCGCGCAATATGTCGCTACTCATTTGAATATCAACACACATTTAAACGAGGCGGAAGTTAAAGCGATTGGTGAGCTTGAAGGCTGGCGTGTGCTGACGTGCAATCGAGACAAAGGTCTTTTTCAACTAATCGAGTTTTGGATTGAAGATCGTTTTATGCTCGAAATTATGACACCTGAACAAACTGCGCGTTATGTTGAAATTACCAATTCTGACTTTATCGCGCAGGCTTTTCAAGAGACTTTTCAAATGCCGCTTCCGCCACCGACGGTTGCGCCGAGCAATTTGAATTTGATTGGTTAATGGTTTTTCAAGCGTTCAGAGTCCAAACTTTAGTTTGGACTCTGAACGCGCTAACCTAATTTCTTTGTTCCTGAAAACTTTCCCAACTGCCGTTCCAATTAAACTTCTCCAGCGCACGAAAGCGTTTTTTGTAATCGTAAAAAGAATTTCCTTCGTAAGCGTAGCCGTGATAATAAAATTCTTTGCCGTGTTTTATAGCAAATTCAATTTCGACCAACATCGTAAAAATTCCCAGACTGCGCGAAGTTTCTTCGGGCGCAAACATCGCGTAAATGCTGGAAATCGCCGTTTCGCCGACATCGAAAAAACTTGCGGCAAGCAAATTTCCATTGTCATAAACGCAAATCTCTAATGCTTCACACGGCACGTTTGCCGCATCGAACGAGAGAAAATCGTAAATTGAAAACGGAACGCCGCGCTTGAACCGCTGTTTGTGGCGTTCAAAAAGTTGTTCCTTTTCTTTGGTTATTTCAATCGGGCGAATAATGGTTTGTAAATCTCGGTTTTTTTTGAGAATTCGACGTTTGTTTTTGGATAGAGAAAATGCGCCAAGCCGAAGCCGTAACGGAAAGACGCGACAAATTCTGCCTTCGTAAAACGAAAGATTGTATCGATAAAATTGCGTCCCGAAATGCCGCCAACCGTTTGCCAAGAGCGCGTCAATCCGTTGCGGCGCAACTGTCAGCGTGTAAAATTCTTCGTTGATGAAGGAAAATTCATCTAGCGGATAAACTTCATTTTCGAGCATAAATGGAGGAGCGCGGACATCTTGTCCGCTAAATTTCCATTATTCGTAAGTGAAAGGCGGACAGGATTTCCGAAACTCCAATGCGCTCCATTTTTTAAGTGGTCGCCGCGTCTGCCGTTTCTTCGTCATCGGCTTCGTCTGCTTCGAGATATTCCTCAGTTTCGCTTGCTTCATTCAATTGATATGGCGCAAACTCCGTCCGCGGTTGGGAACTCGATTCGCCTGTGCGTTTTTCAAATGCTTCTTTGGCTTTGAGCATATTGCAGCCGCCTTCAAAAACCGAACCGTCTTCGATTAAAAGACGCGGAGTTTGGATATTGCCGACGACTCGCGCCGTGCGTCTGAGTTCGAGTTTTTCCGTCGCCACAATATCACCGTTGACCATCCCGCCGATAACCGCCGCCGCAACGACGATGTTGGCATCAACTCGTCCTGTCGTCCCGACAATTAGCGTTCCGTCTTCGGACGTTACGCGCCCGGTCAGATGTCCGTCAACGCGGAGCATTGCTTGAAAATTGGTTTCGCCCGTCAAAACCGTGCCGTTGCCGACATAACCGCTCAAGCGACCTTCTTTGATGTCGCGTGCCATTGATTCGCTTTCGGAGATGGCGCGGGTTGACGACGGTTGATTGCTGCTGGTATATGGATATGTTGAACTCATATTTTCTTGGTTTTCCTGATATTCGGTTGTCCCATTTGATGTTTCTGTTTTGGAACTTCTTCCCATTCTAATCATAATTTTTTATTTTAAAAACCTCCGCTTGAATTTTTTCGACTCATAGATTGCCGATTAGATTTTTTTTGAAAAAAACCAACCAAGCGTGAGCCATAAATTTTGATGGTATTTTACTGAAATGACGAACTAACGTATTTTTCCAGTTTGGAGTTTTTATAATAAGAGACAAATGGCGTTGTGTCTAGTTAATTTTTTGCATTTGTAAATTTGACGGGCGCGTGTCAAACTTTTAGGTTTGGAGGCGCATGATAAAAAGTTGTTTGTCGAAAGTAAGATAAAAACAAAATTGCTCAAAAAAATGGGCGAGGCAATCCGTGATTTTTCGATGATTGAAGAAGGCGACAAGGTAATGGTGTGTCTTTCGGGCGGAAAAGACAGCTACACTTTGCTCGATTTACTGCTCGATGTGCAGAAACGCGCACCGGTTAATTTTGAAATTCTCGCCGTCAATCTCGACCAAAAACAGCCCGGTTTTCCCGAACATATTTTGCCTGAATATCTCAAAAATCTCGGTGTAAATTATCGCATCGTCGAAGAAGACACATATTCCGTCGTCAAAGCGCATATTCCCGAAGGCAAAACATTTTGTTCGCTGTGTTCGCGTCTGCGGCGCGGAATTTTATACACGACGGCGATTAAGGAAAACTGTACAAAAATCGCGCTCGGACATCACGCCGACGATGTTATCAATACGTTTCTGCTCAATCTTTTTTTCGTCGGACAATTAAAAGCGATGCCGCCGATTCTGCGGGCTGACAGCGGAAAAATACGATTATTCGTCCGCTTGCCTATTGCCAAGAAAAAGACATTGCAAAATTTGCCGAAGAAAAACAGTTTCCGATAATCCCGTGTAATTTGTGCGGTTCGCAACCGAATCTCAAACGCGCTCGTGTGAAAAAATTGATTACCGAACTTGCTAGAGAAATCCCGCATATTCGCTCGTCAATTATGACCGCTTTGTCAAACGTAACTGGTTCTCATCTGCTCGATACAGACCTTTACGACTTCAAAAACTTTGCGCCGATTATTAAACAAATCCCGCCCGGACACGGAAGTATCGAGAAAGAATTGGACGAGGTTTTTAATCATTCGGACGAGAATTTCAAACAAGCGCATTTTGCCCAAGTTTTGAACTAAAAATTTAACCACAGAGACGCTGAGACGCTGAGTTTTATTAATTTAAATTCTCAGCGTTTCAGCGTTTCTGCGGTTAATATAATTTTAGCTTGCCAAAGCCTTATATTGTTCGACAAACGGCGGCTCAAAACCAAGATGTCGGTAAGCCGCGTCGGTTATGATTCGCCCGCGTGGTGTGCGGTTCAAAAAGCCGACTTGTATTAAATACGGCTCAATAACTTCTTCGATTGATTCGCGGTCTTCATTGATTGAAGCGGCAATCGTGCCGACTCCGACCGGTCCGCCTTCAAATTTCTCGATAATCGTCAACAATAGTTTGCGGTCAATTTCATCCAAACCGAAACGGTCAACTTCCATCTCATCAAGCGCACGTTTCGTAATTTTGCCGGTAATTCTGCCGTCGCCCAAAACTTCCGCGTAATCACGCACACGGCGCAGAAGGCGGTTGGCAATGCGCGGAGTGCCGCGGGCGCGGCGGGCGAGTTCGTCCGCGCCGGTCGCTTCGATTTCTACTTTCAAAATCTCCGCCGAACGATGAATAATTATCTCCAAATCCTTTTTCGGATAAAAATCGAGATGATTGACGATGCCGAAACGTCCGCGAAGCGGCGGCGAAACCATTCCCGCCCGCGTTGTTGCGCCGACCAATGTAAATTTCGGCAAATCAATCTTAATTGAACGCGCCGCCGCGCCTTCGCCAATCATTAAATCGAGATTGTAGTCTTCCATCGCTGGATATAGAATCTCTTCGATTTGCGGTTTTAGGCGATGAATTTCATCAATAAAAAGCACATCGCCTTCTTCGAGATTTGTCAAAATCGCCGCCAAATCGCCCGACTTTTCCACCGACGGCGCGTGAACCGATTTCAAACTC
>Ga0136617_10005244_pt1 | contig 11583 bp, 10 predicted proteins | sample AntDrymUQ3222106_2_FD_129672 | JGI IMG/M metagenome (GOLD analysis project Ga0136617, IMG submission 129672) | Polar desert sand microbial communities from Dry Valleys, Antarctica - metaG UQ322 (21.06) | ecosystem: Environmental > Terrestrial > Soil > Desert | place: Antarctica: Dry Valley...
CCGAGCGTCGGACATCAACGTGTGGGGCGTGACCTTCGTCGACCGCGATCGCTTCTACGCGACCGTGGCGAGTGGCAAGGCGACGTGGCTCGCCGAGGGCAGCCTGTCCCGGCGGGAACTACGGACGCTGGCCGACGGCGTGGAGTGTCCGTCGATCTCTCCTGACGGCACCAAGGTGGTCTACAAGAAACGGGTCTCGGGCGAGCCGGTCACCTGGCGGCTCCACGTTCTGGATGTGGCCAGCGGCCGTGACGCCGCCCTGGCCGAGACCCGCAACGTCGACGACCAGGCCGAGTGGCTCGACGACAGACGAGTGCTGTACTCCCTGCCGCGTGACTCCGGCGACGAGACCGATGTGTGGGTCGTGCCAGCCGACGGCTCGGGCCGTTCTCGGGTCTTGGTGCCGCGGGCCTGGTCGCCGGCCGTGATCCGCTAGCCGAGCCCTGCGGTAGGGCAAGACCGCCCATTAGGGCTCGCCAGCCTGTTGCCTCACGTCAAGAGGCCCGGCAGTCCAGGGCCCACTGACCCGGATCACGAGTGGCGATGGGCTTCGATGACGACTCGCGGCGGCACGACCCCAAGGATCGAAACTGTGCGATTGCCGGGGCGGTCGCCATGACCAAACCCTGACGGCGCCGTGATGTCGCTGACGAAGCTGAGTCTCGGTGTCGCTGGCAATCCGGCCGGCGGCACCCATGTCGAAAGGCAGCCCCGAGCGATGGAGGAAGATCATGAGCCGATTGAAGAGTCCCGCTAGGGCATCGACACGGCGCACGATGACGATTTTGGGACTGCTCGTTGGCCTATCCGGGTCGATGTGTGTTGTGGCGAGCCCGGCATCGGCCGCCGTCCCCGGCCTGGTGCTGGTTTCGGTGAGTAGCGCCGACGACTCGGTGTTCGACAAGGGCGCGGTCGCCAACTGCCCGCCAGGCAAGCGGGTGACAGGCGCCGGCGGTGACCTCTTCGGCGGCTGGGGGGACGTGGTAATGGATAACATCGCCGTGCTCGGCCCCACCGCGGCCGGCACACGCGCGGAAGAGGACTCCAGCTACACCGGCAACTGGCAGATAACCGCCCGCGCCATCTGCGCCGACCCGCTCCCCGGTCAGACGTACGTCACGTCGCAGAGCGCCAGCAACAACGCCAACAAGAGTGTGACGGCCACCTGCCCTCCAGGCACGCAACTGACGGGCGTCGGCGGTGACCTTATCGGCGCCTTCGGCGAGGTCGTGCTAGACGACATCACGCCCAACCCGAGTCTCACCGCGGTCACCGTCTGGGCGTACGCAGAGGACCCGTACGCGGCGAGCTGGTCGGTCAAGGCATTCGCCGCCTGCGCCAATCCGCTCCCTGGCCTGGAGCTGATCGAGGCGTCGAGCGCCAACGACGCGCTCGACTCCAAGTGGGCGACGGCGTACTGCCCCGCGGGCAAGGTCCTGGTGGGCACCGGTGGTGACGTCACCGGCGCCGTGGGCTCGGTCGTCATGACCATCACTCCCCATCCAACCGTCCCTCTCAGCGTGGTCACCGTGGGGGCGAACGAGACGGACCCGTACACGATCAACTGGAAGGTAAGAGCGTTCGGCATCTGCGCCCTACCCTGACGCCGGCCGCCGTCTTCGCCCGACGGGGGCGGCTGCCAACCTGACCTCGCCCCGGCTGCCTGCAACCAATCTCTGATCCCGTGTTTGACCCGAGCATTTTTCTTGTCGGAAGCACGTTCTCGCCGAGCGGAGCACGGTAGTTGGACACCCTCGACATCTCGCGGTGGCAGTTCGGCATCATCACCGTTTACCACTTCCTTTTCGTGCCGATCACGATCGGACTATCGGCGATCATCGTCGGTTATCAGACGGCGTGGTTCCGTACCAAGAAGCAGGAGTACCTGCGGCTCACAAAGTTCTTCGGCAAGTTGTTCCTGATCAACTTCGCCATCGGGGTCGTCACGGGCATCGTGCAGGAGTCCAGTTCGGCATGAACTGGAGCGCTCACTCACGCTTCGTGGGTGACGTCTTCGGTGCGCCGCTGGCCATCGAGGGCTTGCTCGCCTTCTTCCTCGAATCAACCTTCCTCGGTCTGTGGATCTTCGGTTGGGACCGGCTGCCGCGCCGCATCCATCTCGCGTGCATTTGGGTGGTGCACATCGGGACCTTGATCAGCGCGTATTTCATCCTCGCGGCCAACTCGTGGATGCAACACCCGGTCGGGTACGCCTTCAACCCCGATACCAACCGGGCCGAGCTCAAGGACTTCGGCGCGGTGATGTTCAACTCAACCCAGCTGGTGACCTTCTCGCACACCGTCACCGCCGTGCTACCTGACCGGAGCTGGCTTCGTGCTCGGTATCGGGTTGTGGCAGATGCTGCGCGCCAAGACCCCCGACGCGGACCGGGCCATGTACCGGATCGCGGTTCGAACCGGCGCTTGGATGAGTCTGGCAGCAGGTGTCGGGGTGGCGATCACCGGCGACATCCAGAGCAAGATCATGACCTCGCAGCAGCCGATGAGGATGGCCGCCGCCGAAGCGCTGTACAACACCGAGGACTCGAACACCGAGGACTCGGGAGCGTCGTTTTCGCTGCTCACGATCGGCTCGCTGCACGGCCAGCAGGAGATCTGGTCGGTACGAGTGCCCGGCCTGCTCTCTCACCTCGCCACCGGTTCCTTCAACGGCAAGGTCGAGGGGATCAATCAGATCCAGGCCGCCAACGTAGAGCGTTACGGGCCTGGTAGTTGCCTGCCCTTTGTCCCCGCCACCTATTGGTCGTTTCGCTTGATGATCGGGCTCGGGCTGGTGGCTGTCGCGTTCGCTGTCCTGGTGCTGTGGTCGACCCGAGGAAATCGACAGCCACGGTCGCGGCTGCTGCGGACCAAGCGTTGCTCGCTCACGCCCACCGCGCCGGTGAACCGGTCGGCCGCACCGGCTGCTATCAACTCAGGCGCGCCACCGAGCAGGTCCAGGATGCCCGCCGAGATCTCGGCCCGCTGATCGGCGAAGCGACGCTCGGCTCGCCGCGCTCAGGACTGGGATTGCGACGCCGGTGACCACCGTGCTCGCGGCCAGGATCAGGCCAGCGACCGGGAGCAATGCGGTCTGGAAGCCCACCGCGGCCGCGGCCACGAGCATTGCCACGACCGCAGGCGCGATCACCCGAAGCAGCCGATCCGTCGACGTCCTCGACTGAATGACGCCTGGTCGCTGACAACCAGCAACGCCGCATCGACCCCGTACACACTCAAGATCATGACCGTGGTGGCCCTGATCCTCACGCCGCTGGTTCTGCTGTACCAGGGTTGGACCTACTGGGTATTCCGCAGCCCGTCCGTTGCTGCGCTACCTGGAACGCCTGGTCTCACATCACGCGGCATTCACCGTCCTCGCCGCAGCCCGGGTCCGGATCTATGACGCGTTGATCCGCTGACGCCCGCCCGGCTGGGCGGACGGCGGCAGCGCGACGTCCTGGCCGGCGTTGTGGCGAACAGGTGCGGATTGTCATCGACCAGGCCGACCACAGCACGCAGCTGATCGGATCCAGTGTTGTGGCGTCCACGTCGTTGACGAAATAGCTGCCGGCCGAGGGGTCAAGAAAACGCATCAGTACCGCCACAAGAGTGGACTTGCCGCAGCCGGAAGGTCCCACAATCGCCACCCGGCGACCGGGTGCCAAATCTAGGTCCAGTCCGGCCACAGCGGATCGGCACGCAGCAGCGTGCATCGTGTCTCGCGCGGCGCAACGACCAGGCGCACACCCGCCGGACGCAGTCTATTCACGGGTCTGTGTGGCAGATGGGTTGGGCTGCTGGTCGCAGTGCGGCTGCGCCTCTGGGGGTGCTGCGGCGGCGCCGCGACACTCCGTTGTTGGACTTGCTCCCGCCATATTCGGACGTCCTCAGGAAACGGTGCAGTGCACACAGGGCACTCAGCAGTGGTTGTGCCAGCGATCGAGGCTGTCGATGAGGTCTTCGACGATCGGGCGTAGCTCGACGGCGATCTGGGAGGGATTCTGCCCGGCAACTTCTCGGTGACCTGCCTCATCGGTAATGGTCTGAAATACCCATGCCAGCGTGACCGCCTGGAGTTTGGCGAGATGTGCGGGTGGACCGGGCGTCGAGTCGATGATGGCCTCGGTCATGGCCCCGGCGAGCCGGTCGGTCATCTCGAGGCAGAGGCGCCTGACGGTCGGGCTGACCGCGGCCAGGTAGCCCAGGCCGCCGCGCGCCTGGTCTGGGGGGACGGACTTGATCCCGTCGACGAGGGCGAGGGCTTCTTCTCGTAGGGCGGAGGCGGGGCTAGTGCCCCGGGGCCTGGTCCGGATCAGCTGCGGGAGGCGGTCGAGAAGCTCCTGTTCGCGGTCGAGGACCAGCCGCTCCTTCGTGGGAAAGTAGTTGTAGACCGTCTGTTCAGAGACGTTGGCCGCCTTGGCGACGTCGATGACGGCCACCTGCTCGTATCCCCGCTTGGCGAAAAGTGCCGCCGCCGTGTCGGCGATGAGCTGGCGGGTCTCCCTCTTCTTGCGCTCGCGCAGTCCGTCGGCGGGCATGGACACAACATATAACACCACGTAGAGTCGACTGGATTATTTGGGCACACCCTAACGTTGTGCCTATCGTCAGGGCAGTGGCTATGAAGACCACCGACAGGGAGTGAAGCTATGCGGGTAGTGCAGGCGATACGTTTTGGCGGCCCCGAGGTACTGGTGCCGAGCCAAGCACCGGAACCCGTCGCCGGGCGGGGGGAGGTCGTGATTGGCGTGTCAGTCGCTCCGGTCCTCTTCCTCGATACGCAGATCCGCAGTGGATGGGGCGCCGGGTGGTTCCCGGCAAAGCCGCCCTACGTGCCCGGTGCCGGAGTCGCAGGAGAGGTGATCTCCGTCGGAGACGGTGTGGATCCTGCCTGGGTCGGTCGCCGGGTCGTCACGGACACCGCCGAACACGGCGGGTATGTCGAGCAGGTTGTGGCCCCGGTGGAAGGCCTGGTCCGGGTACCGGACGAGCTGGGCCTGCCTGAGGCGGCAGCGCTGCTCCACGATGGCAGAACCGCGCTGGGCCTGGTCGACATGGCGGACTTCCAGTCGCAGGAATGGGTGCTCGTGCTCGGGGCGGGCGGCGGTCTGGGCACCCTTCTCGTGCAGCTGGCGCACGCAGCCGGCGCACGGATCATCGGGGCGGCCGGCGGCCGGCGCAAGCTGGACCTGGCGCGCGAGCTGGGCGCCGACGTCGTGGTCGACTACAACGAACCCGACTGGCCCGAGCGGGTGCGCGACGCCGCTGGCGGAGCTGGGCCGGACGTGGTCTTCGACGGCGTTGGCGGGCAGATCGGGCAGGCCGCGTTCGAGATCACGGCGCGCGGTGGCCGGTTCTCCGCACATGGCGCGCCCAGTGGTGGATTCGCCGAGATCGACCCGCATGAGGCCGAAAGACGCGAGATAACCGTACGCGGGATCGAGCAGGTGCAGTTCGCGCCCGGGCACGCCAAGCTCCTGGCCGAGCGGGTGCTGTCCGAGGCCGCAGCAGGCCGGATCAGGCCGATCATCGGGCAGACCTTCCCACTGGCGCAAGCCGCCGACGCGCACTCCGCGATCGAAGCCCGCGGCGTCATCGGCAAGACCCTGCTGGTGATCTGATGGCTTCGACGAATGACCCCGCGGCCGCTGCGGCAGGGACGAATGGTCCGGCGGCGATTGACGCTCCGCCCGGTGCCGGCGCGAAGGCTGGGCGTCGCGAGTGGATCGGCCTTGCGATGCTCGCCCTGCCCGCCCTGCTCGTCGCGATGGACCTGACCGTGCTGCATCTGGCGGTCCCCGAGCTCAGCGCCGATCTCCGGCCAAGCGCCGCGCAGCTGCTGTGGATCGTCGACATCTACGGGTTCTTGATCGCCGGATTCTTGATCACTATGGGCACCCTGGGCGACCGCATCGGGCGCCGCCGGCTGCTGCTGATCGGCGCTGCCGCGTTCGGCGCCGCCTCCCTGCTCGCCGCGTTCTCGACCAGCGCCGAGATGCTGATCGCCGCCCGCGCTCTGCTCGGCGTCGCCGGGGCGACCCTGGCGCCATCCACCCTGGCGCTGATCCGGAACATGTTCCAGGATCCGCATCAGCGCACGGTGGCGATCTCGGCGTGGTTCATGTGCTTCCTGGCCGGTGCCGCGGTCGGCCCGTTGCTCGGCGGCGCGCTGCTGGAGTTCTTCTGGTGGGGCTCGGCGTTCTTGATCGGCGTGCCGGTAATGGTGCTGCTGCTGGTGGTGGGGCCGGTCCTGCTGCCCGAGTACCGCGACCCCCACGCGGGTCGACTGGACCTGGCCAGCGCGGCCATGGTCCTGGCCGCCGTGCTCACCGTGATCTACGGGCTCAAACAGATCGCCGCCGACGGCCTCGCCGTGCTGCCCGTCCTGTCGATCGTCGCCGGGCTCGTACTCGGCCTGGTCTTCGTGCGCAGACAGCACACGCTCGACACACCGCTGATCGACCTGGGGCTCTTCGGGGAGCGCACGTTCAGTGTCGCGCTGGGCGTTCTCACCACGGGCGCGGTCGTCCTGATGGGCGTCGCCTACCTCACCGCGCAATACCTGCAGCTCGTGCTGGGGCTCTCACCGCTCGCAGCGGGACTATGGATGTTGCCCCCACTTGGGGTGGGGATCTTTTCGATGATGCTCGCCCCGATGTTCGTGCGCCGGGTTCGCCCGGGGTACGTGATCGGGGCCAGCCTGGCACTGGCGGCGGCCGGCTTCGCGGTGCTGACCCAGGTCGGTGGCGCCTCCGGTCTCGCGGTCGTCATCACCGGGCTGGTCATCGTCTTCGCCGGGCTGATGCCGGTCTCGGCGCTGGGTGTCGACATCGTCCTGGCCGCCGCCCCGCCGGAGCGCGCGGGGGCGGCATCGGCGATCTCGGAGACCACCCAGGAGTTCGGCGGGGCCCTGGGCATCGCGATCCTGGGCAGCATCAGCACCGCCATCTACCGCGACCAGATGATCGCCGCCGTGCCGGCGGGCGTCCCATCCCGAGCTGCCAAGGCCGCGCGGGACACGCTCGGCGGTGCCACCGGCGCGGCCGACCAGCTTCCAGCGACAGTGCTCGCGACCGCCGGGCAGGCGTTCACCGACGGCTTGCAAGTGGCCGCTGCGGTGAGCGCGGTCGCGCTGGCCGGCGTGGCCATCGTGGCCGCGACCGTGCTGCGACGGCTACGAGCCCGCGCCGACTCCGTCGGTCGCCCGAACCAGACGCCGGAGAGAGCGGCCGCGCCAGCTCTTGCCGGCGCCCGCGACCGCGACCGACGGTGAGGCCGGCCACCTGCCAGTCGAACGCGTTGGTCTCGGCCGATCGGCTGGTGCTGCTCACGGCGACACAACGACAGCAATTCAACGCGGGTGATCCCGCTGTGACCAAGAAAGCAGGAATCCCTTCATGACAGAGAACAGCACGATTCTGGTGACAGGGGCGACCGGCAGGGTCGGTGGACAGGTGGTAAGTCAACTTCTGGACACCGGCGTTGCCGTCCGTGCGCTCACCCGCAATCCCGATGCCACCGCGCTGCCGGACGGGGTCGAGGTCGTGGGCGGCGACCTGTCCGACGCGGACACCCTGGATGCCGCCCTCGATGGGGTCGACGCGGTGCTCCTGGTCTTCCCCACTATCCAGGCCGACCACGCCGCGGCCGCGGTCATCGCGAAGATCGCGGAGCACGTGACCCGGATCGTCTACCTCTCAGCTGCGGGTGTTGGCGATAACCCGGACGAGCCTGCTGATGGGATCATCGGGTCCCACGCACGCGTGGAGCGTCTGATTGAGCGGTCCGGCATGGAGTGGACCTTCCTGCGCCCCAGTGGATTCGCGGCGAACACGCTGATGTGGGCGGACCAGATTCGCGCCGGGAATGTGCTGCGCTGGTTCTACGGCGCGGCGACGCGGACCCTGATTCACGAGCACGACATCGGGGCCGTGGCGGTACGAACGCTGACCGAGGAGGGGCACGGCGGGATGAGGTATCACTTGACCGGACCCAGCCAGCTCACGCAGGTCGAGCAGGCCCACGCGATCGGCGAGGCGATCGGCCGTCCCGTGCGTTTCGAGGAGCTTGCACCCGAGGTCGCCCGCCAGGAGCTTCTCGCCAGCGTGCCGGCCGCGCTCGTGGACTCCATCCTCGACGGTCATGCCGAGATGGTGCGGCATCCAGAGCCCGTCACCTCGACCGTGGAGGACCTCACCGGAATCCGGGCACGGACGTTTCAGCAATGGGCCGTCGACCACACCAGCGACTTTCGCTGAGGCGCCATGGCGGTGCACGTCCGGGCAAGTTCACCGAGCAGGTACTGCGCACGTCTCGTTTGCTCTGGCATCGTACGGGCGGGTGGTCCGGTGGCCTGAGTCGGTGACCACGGTTGCATTGTTAAGGAACGATCCCTAACATAGGGAAGCAGCCTGGACAGCAACTAGCGCCGCGTGATCGGGAGGGCGCCGGGATGATCAGGACTACCAGGACGCTGGTGGGCGAGCCGCGGTCAAGAAGCAACCTGGCGCTGGGCGCACTGGCGCTGGGCGCGTTCGTCATCGGCACCGCCGAACTCGTCATCGTCGGCGTGCTCGACGTCGTAGCCGCCGATACCGGGGTGTCGATCAGCACGGCTGGCCTGCTGGTGACCTCGTACGCGCTGGGCATTTCGATCGGTGGCCCGGTGGTGACCGCACTGACGATCCGGTTCGGCCGCACGCCGTTGCTGTCGCTCTCGCTCGGCGTGTTCATCGTCGGCAACGTGCTCGTGGTCGTGGCAATGAATTTCGGCATGCTGATCGCCGCCCGCGTGCTGACTGGATCGGTTCACGGGCTGTTCATCGGCGTCGCGTCCGCGGTGGCGGCAAGCCTGGTCCAGCCGGATCATCGCGGCCGCGCGATCGGCATGGTCTTCGGCGGGATCGCGGTGTCCACGGTGCTCGGTGTGCCGCTCGGGACACTGGTCGGTCAGGCCCTCGGCTGGCGTGCCGCGTTCGTCGGCATCGTGATCTTGGGCGTGGTGGCGCTGGCTGCGACCCTGGTTTTCGTCCCAGCCGTCGAGGGCGCCGGTAGCGGCGGGTTCGGCGCTCAGGCTCGAGCGGCGTTCGCGCCGCGGGTGCTGGCGATGCTGGGAGTCGGTCTTCTGCTGCTCGCGGCGCAGTTCACCGCGCTCACCTACCTCACCCCCTTTCTCGGCACGGTCACCGGAATATCCGGGGGGCTGGTCAGCGCCTTTCTGCTCGCCTACGGCGTGGCCACCGCCATCGGCACGTTCCTCGGCGGCCGATTCGCCGACCGCAACGCCAACACGACGCTGGTGGTGGCCAACATCGTGCTCATCGGGGCGCTCGCTGCGCTGTACCAGCTCGGCGCGACACCGATCCTCGCCGCTCTCGCGCTGATCGCCTGGGGATTGGTGGGATTCGCGCTGGTCCCGTCCTTGCAGCTGCGTGTCATCACGCCTGGCCGGGCCGGGCGGCGACCTCGCCGCGACACTCGGTGCTTCGGCCGTCAATCTCGGTATAGCCGGCGGCGCGCTCGTCGGCGGCTGGGCATTGGCCGAACACGGCGTGCGCACCGTCGTCCTGGTAGCCGTGATCCTCTGCGCGGTTGCGCTGCCGGCGACCTGGGCGACCCGATTCCTGCAGGTGCCGGATCCCACGGCCGCCACGCCAACCGCTGTCACCCTGGCCGTACCCAAAGCGTGAACGAGGAGGACACATGCTGTTCCTGGTCACCGGAGCCACCGGCAACGTCGGCGGCGAGCTGGTACGGGCGCTGCTCAGCTCCGGCCATCAGGTGCGAGCGCTGACCCGTGGCGTCGGGCCATCGTCGGCGTTGCCGCCCGGGGTCGAGGCAGTTGTCGGCGATCTCAACCAGCCCGCCAGCCTCTCGGCAGCACTAGCTGGCGTGAACGGCGTGTTCTTACTGCCCGGCTACCAGGACATGCGCGGGGTGCTGGCCGAGATTCGTCGAGCCGCCGTCGGGCACGTCGTACTGCTGTCGGGCAGCTCGGCCGCGAGCGGTGACATGAGCAACGCCATCTCGGCTTACATGATTCGCTCCGAAGCCGCGGTAACGGAGTCGGGGGTGCCGTGGACGGTCCTGCGGCCATTCGGGTTCATGTCCAACGCCTTGCGCTGGCTGCCGCAGCTTCAGGCCGGCGACGTGGTGCGTGAGCCGTTCGCGAAGGTGCCGGTCGCGGTGATCGACCCTTATGACATCGCCGCAGTAGCCGCCGGCGCGCTCTGCTCGGAAGGCCACGAGGGTCGCAGCTACGTGCTGAGCGGCCCGGAGTCGCTCCTGCCCGCCGACCGGGTCCGGGTGCTCGGTGCCGCGCTCGGCCGCGACTTGCGGTTCGAGGCGCAACCGGACGACGAGGCCAGAGCGCAGATGAGCGCCGACATGCCCGCTGAATACGTCGCCGCGTTCTTCGACTTCTACGGCGACGGCACGCTTGACGAGTCTCCGATCCTGCCGACTGTGCAGGAGATCCTTGGCCGGAAACCGCGCACCTTCGAGCAGTGGAGCACGGCACACGCCGAAGCATTCCGTTAAGTCGCGTCTGTGATGGCAGCGCTACCTGCCCTGCTCCGTTCGGGTGCCCGACCTTCGATGATGCGGTCAGGAGCGCGGCAGGAGCCGGCCGGGCAGCGGCTGGAGCGGGTAGTTGCTCCACACGAAGGTGTCCATCTGGTGCTGGTCGGCGCTCAGGTTCAGCACGCGGTCGACCTTGCCGGCGGCGTTGAAGTGCCACACCAGCGCCCAGGTCGTGTCCACCTTTCCGGTCCCTTGGGTGGAGTAGCCGCGGTGGATGTCGACGACGTACTCCTCGCTTGCCTCAAGGAAGAACGTCTCGGCCTGGAACCCCGCGGCGGCAAGTGCGTCGAAGAAGGCCACCACCTCGTCGATGCCGTGCTTGGTGCCGGCCAGCGGGTGATGTCCCGGGATGGTCCACTCGATGTCGTCGTCGAGTACGGCAACGACACCGTCACGGTCGTGGCTGGCGTAGGCCTCGAAGAAGGCGGCGATAGCCGCAACCTTGGGGTCTGTGGGTTCGGGGGGCATGAGAGAGTCCTGTCGGTCGTGGGTTACCAGGGGATAGAGCGGCGGTCCCGGAAGAAGCCGCCGCTAGGGCCGTTGTCGGGAAGGTTGGCGGCCCAGACGATGCCGGCGGCCCCCTCATGCACCGGGCGTCCTCCGGGGCCACCCATGTCGGTGGCCACCCAGCCTGGGCACACCGCGTTGACCAGGATCCGATCGGCCGCGAGCTCCGCGGCCCACATCCGGGTCAGCGCGTTCACGGAAACCTTGGACACCTTGTAGGCGGGCAGTCCGCCGCCCATGTCGGTGAGCGCTCCAGCGCCGCTGGAGACGTTGACGATCCGCCCATGAGCACTCCGGCGCAGCAGCGGCACGAGCGTCTGGGTGACGCGCCATGCCCCGAACATGTTGGTGTCCAGCGCCTCTTCGACGACCGCCAGGTCGGCCGTGATCGCCGCCTGCCAGGTGTCGTAGTGGATCGCCGCGTTGTTCACCAGGACGTCCACCCGACCGAATTGCTCGCTGATGGTGTCGGCGAGGCCGGTGATGCTCGCC
>Ga0136617_10005245_pt1 | contig 11583 bp, 11 predicted proteins | sample AntDrymUQ3222106_2_FD_129672 | JGI IMG/M metagenome (GOLD analysis project Ga0136617, IMG submission 129672) | Polar desert sand microbial communities from Dry Valleys, Antarctica - metaG UQ322 (21.06) | ecosystem: Environmental > Terrestrial > Soil > Desert | place: Antarctica: Dry Valley...
GGCGGGAGCCACAGCGCCGGAGGATCCTGCTCCGTGCCGAGGCCGAACATGCGACCCCACACCCAGGGGACGAGATCGCCCCAGTGATCCAGATGGAAGTGGCTGATCACGATCGCGTCGACGATCGGCCAGGCGTCCTCCTCTCGCAGCCGCGCCAGGACGCCGGGCCCGCAGTCGAGCAGGAGCTTTCCTGGGCCCTCGACCAGGTACCCGGATTGCGCACCTCCCGGGTTCGGCCAAGCGGGCGAGCAGCCAACGACGGTCAGTTTCACCGCCATATACTTGCGTATGCGTGCCGCGGAGGATCCGAGTCGTGATCGCGAAGCCGGGTCTCGACGGTCACGACCGCGGGGCCAAGATCATCGCCCGCGCCCTCCGCGACGCTGGCATGGAGGTGATCTACACCGGCCTCCACCAGACGCCGGAGCAGATCGTCGAGACCGCGATCCAGGAGGACGCCGACGCGGTGGGGATCTCGATCCTCTCAGGCGCACACATGACGCTCGTCCCCCGCATCCTGGACGGCCTGCGTGAGAACGGCGCGGAGGAGGTACTGGTCGTGGTCGGCGGCACGATCCCCGGCGACGACGCGAGCGAGCTCAAGGACAGGGGCGTGGCCGAGGTCTTCACCCCCGGCGCGCCGACGGCAGAGATCGTGCAGTTCCTGCGTGACCGGGTCCCGGCGGACGGACCGACGGCTTCTGCCGGAGACGACTAGGGCTTCGGCGACAGGATCAGGCGCTCCACCGAGAGCGCTCCGTCCCGACCGAGCTGCGCATCGAGGGTCGCAGGCGCGGGCGTCGTCCACGCCACGACAGGCATTCCCTTTCGCGCGCTCGATAGTCCGACCAGGCTGAGTGCGCCGGAGGCGCCGCTCGCCTTCCGCTCGATCAGTGCGTGCTGCGGCACGTTCACCGAGAGGGTGCGGGCGCCGTGCACGATCCGGTACCCGCCGGGGTAGGAGCGGAGCGAGTCGACCTTGAACTCCAGCACGCCCTTGGCAGCCAGTACGACGGTGCCGCTGAGCGCGAGAGAAAAGGTCTTCCCCGGTGCCGAGGCGAAGAGGAGTCGGGCCGCCGTGTTTAGGGAGGGGAAGGGGTTGGTCGCTCCCCCGCCCTTCGGATGCAGCTCGAAGTGCAGATGCGGCGCCGTACCGTTGGCATCGCCGGAGTCGCCAACGAAGCCGACGGGCTGGCCTGCCGCGACCCGGGCGCCGCTCTTCAGCCCGTGCGCATACGAGGTCCCGGCAACACACTTCCCCCGGTTGTCGTTGCCGTCCGTAAGGTCGTTGTTCAGGTGGATGTAGTAGTAGGTGGTGCCGCTCTTGCCGTAGAGGTAGAGCATGCAGCCCGCCGCTCCGGAGGTCGTCCAGAACTTGACGGTGCCGGCCTCGGCGGCCACGGCGATCGCCTTTCGCGGCGCCATCAGATCGTTGCCCTGGTGGGAGCCCTGCCAGCGGGGTGCGCCGTAGTCGTTCGTGTACTTCACCGGCCCGACGACGGGAAAGATCATCTTCGGAGCCGCCGGTTTCGTCACCTTAGGCTTCGTGCTCGGAGGCCTGGCAGGCGGGTTGCCCGGCGCTGGCTCGGGCGGGGGTGCCGCAGCCGCTCCGCCGGCGAGGACGAAGATCAAGAGGAGGAGAATCCCTCGGGCTGAGGTCCGGTGGCTACCCAATACGGCTCCGGTTCGCGCGCGAAGGGCGGAACCCTAGCACACTCCTCCGCGGGCAAAACCCCGCCGAAGAGCGGCTTCCAGCGCGACAGCCGACGTTAGAGTTCGCGCGATGAAGATCGCGGTGTGCGTCAAGCAGGTGCCCGAGGCGAACGCCCCCAAGCGGATCGATCCCGCGACGAAGCGGCTCGACCGCTCGGGGGAAGGTGCGCTGAACACGTTCGACGTGCACGCCGTGGAGGAGGCCCTTCGGATCAAGGAGAGCTCGGGTGGAGGCGAGGTGGTCGTCGTCTCGCTCGGCCCCGAGCGGGCTGCGGACGCCCTCCGCAAGGCACTCGCGATGGGTGTCGACCGCTCGGTTCTCGTCAGTGACGGGACGGCCGCCGGGTCCGACCTCGTCGCTACGAGCCGCGTGCTGGCTGCCGTCCTCGAGCGGGAGGCGCCCGACCTCATCCTCTTCGGGCAGCAGTCGAGCGACTCGGACGGCGCCGTGCTGTGGGCCGCGGTCGCAGAGCGCCTGCGCCGGCCCCTGATCTCGCAGGCGGCCGAGCTGACCCTCGAGGACGGGTCGGTCAAGGGCAAGCGCCAGACGGAGTTCGGGTACGACGTGATCGAGGCCTTGCTCCCCGCCGTGGTTGCGGTCTCCGACGCGATCAACGAGCCGCGGTATCCGTCCCTGAAGGGGATCATGGGAGCGAAGCGGAAGCCGCAGGAAACGCTCACGCTCGAGGATCTCGGCGTTCCAACTGGCCATGCGGGAGAGGAGGGGTCCCGCACGCGCGTGCTGGCGCTGCACGAGCCGCCGCCGCGAGGGGATACGCGCAAGATCGAGGACGACGGCAGCGCGGCGCAACAGATCGTCGACTTCCTCGCCGAGAAGAAGCTGCTCTAGTTGCTTGATCGAAAATTCATGCGGGCCGGAAGACGCGCCAGACACGACGCCGGATCGCCATCCTCGGTCGCGACCAGGCAACCAGCCTGGCCTGCGATCGAGTCTGGCCCCCGACTTGGTCTGGCGCGCCCCCGTCGAAACAGCAATTTCCGATCAACCATCCGATGAGCATCCTCGTCTTTTTGGAGCACCACGGGAACGCGCTCGAGAAGGGTGCGCTCGGGGCGCTCTCGAAGGCGGCGACTCTCGACTCCGAGGTGGCGGGCGTCGTCGTGGGCGAGGGCGTGCGCGGGCTCGCGGCCGGGGCCGGAGAGTTCGGTGCGGCGCGGGTGTACGTCGCGGACGACCCGGCGCTCGCTGCGCCGCTGCCGCAGCCGCGAGTGGACGTGCTCGCCCGGCTCGTCACGGAGAAGAGCTTCGACACCGTCCTCCTAGCCGGCTCGGTCCTCGCCGCCGACGTGGCCGGCGGTCTGGCCGCGAGGCTCGACGCCGGCCTCAACTGGGACCTCGTCGACGTGCTCAGCGAAGGGGGCGCGATCGTCGGCAAGCGTCCGGCGCTCGGGGACTCGGTCTACGTCGATGTCGGCTGGACGGCGGAGCCTCGCATCGCGCTCCTGCGCTCCGGAGCCTTCGAGCCGCGCGCCGGCGGTGGCCAGGCCGAAGTGGAGGAGGTCTCCGTCGAACTCGAGGAGTTCTCGACCGGGGCCCGGATGCTCGAGCAGGCGCACGAAGAGAGCGAGGGGCCGTCGATCGAGGACGCCGACGTGATCGTCGCGGGGGGCCGTGGGCTCGGACAGCCCGAGAACTTCGCTCTCGTCGAGGAGCTCGCGAAGGCGCTTGGCGGCGCGGTGGCCGCGACCCGGGCGGTGGTCGATGCCGGGTGGTACCCATACGCCTCTCAGGTGGGCCAGACGGGCAAGACGATCTCGCCGAAGCTCTACGTCGGTTGCGGGATCTCGGGGGCGATCCAGCACAAGGTCGGCATGCAGAGCTCCGGGGTCATCGTCGCGATCAACAAGGACCCGAATGCGCCGATCTTCGACTTCTGTGACCTGGGCGTGGTGGGTGACCTGCACGCGATCGTGCCGAAGCTGACCGAGCTGGTGCTCGCCCGCCGCGCAGCATGACCGTCAAGCCGTCTGATTTTCCGCCGCCGTTTCGGGCGGCGGAGTTCGTCGCCGCGCCCACCGATCCCGAGGACGAGCGGATCGAGGTAGGCGTTCTCGTCGTGGGCGCCGGTCCCGCCGGCCTTGCCTGCGCGATCAGGCTGGGGCAGCTGCTCGAGGGGGCTCCTCGTATCGCGGAGCGGTTGGGCGACGTCCCGATCGCAGTGCTCGAGAAGGGGAAGTCCCCGGGCTCACACCTGCTCTCGGGCGCCGTGGTCGACCCGCGGGGACTGCGCCGCCTGTTCAGAGGGCGTAAGGCGCTCGAGGAGATGCCGTTCTACGGCCCGGTCGAGCACGAGTCCGTCTACTTCCTCACGCCCCGCGGAGCGATGCGCATCCCGACGCCGCCGACGATGCGGAACAAGCACAACTACGTCGCCTCCCTCTCCGAGCTCGGGCGCTGGCTGGCAGGCGAGGCCGAGGCCGGCGGCGCGACCGTCCTCCCCGAGACCGCCGCCGAGCAGCTGCTCGTCGAGGGTGGGCGCGTCCGCGGTGTGCGCACGGGCGACAAGGGGCGCGGTCGCGAAAGCCAGGAGCTCGCGAACTTCGAGCCCGGGGCCGACATCGTTGCGCGCGTCACCGTCCTCGCCGAGGGAACGCAAGGGCACCTGACGGGAGTCGCGCTCTCGCATTTCGGCCTCTCGGGCGAGAATCCGCAGGTCTGGGCACTCGGCGTGAAGGAGGTCTGGAAGGTCGCACGTCCGCTCGACCGCGTGATCCACACGATGGGCTGGCCGCTCCGCGCCGGAGCGCGCTTCCGCGAGTTCGGCGGCTCGTTCATCTATCCGATGGGCGGGGACATGGTCACGGTCGGGCTCGTCGTCGGGCTCGACTACCGCGACACCGAGCTGTCCGTCCACGACCTCTTGCAGGAGTTGAAGACCCACCGTCTCGTGCGGAGGATCCTCGAAGGAGGCGAGCGAGTCGCCTGGGGGGCGAAGACGATCCCCGAGGGTGGCTTCGTCGCCGTGCCCGAACGCCTCCATGCGCCCGGACTCCTGATCGCGGGCGACGGCGCCGGGCTCGTCAATGTCCCGGCTCTGAAGGGCATTCACTACGCGATCGAGTCAGGCGCGCTCGCGGCTGACGCGGTGTTCCGGTCGTTGCAGCCGGGCGAGGCGCCGGGGCGCGCCGGCGCCCTCGCCTCCTACGACGACGCGATCAAGCAGAGCTTCATCTGGAGCGACCTCAAGCGTGTCCGCAACATGCGCCAGGCGTTCGGGCGCGGTTTCTACCTCGGCGGGATGCTCGCGGGTGCGATGACGGCCAGCCGGGGAGCGTTCCCGCCCGGCAACGCCAAGACGGAGCGCGACGCCGACCACGCGCTTCTCCGGACCGACCGGTCGAAGAGCTATCCGACCCCGGACGGCAAGCTGACCTTCGACAAGCTCTCGAGCGTCTATCTGAGCGGGAATCGCTCGCGCGACGACGCGCCGGATCACCTGCGGCTGCAGCGGCGCGTGCCGCGCGAGCTCGCCGAGATGTGGGCGCGCATGTGCCCGGCCCACGTCTACGAGGTGGGGGAGGGTGACGGAGAAGTCACCGTCGAGGTGACGCCCTCGAACTGCGTCCAGTGCGGCGCGATCACCGCCAAGGGCGGCCGGCTGACGCCGCCCGAGGGCGGCTCCGGCCCCGAGTACCGGCTGACCTAACCCAGATCAAGCGCAACCGAACGGTTGCGTATGCCCGTCAGCTAGGAATTCGAGCATGCCGGCTCCCGAGCTGATCGACGCCCTGCGTGAGCGGCAGTTCCGCCTGCTCTGGCTGGGACAGGCCACGTCCTCGCTCGGAAACGGGCTCGTCCCGGTCGCGCTCGCCTTTGCCGTACTCGACCTGACCGGCTCGGCCACCGATCTGGGGCTCGTGCTGATGGCGCAGACCCTGCCACTCGTCGCGTTCCTGCTGGTGGGCGGCGTCTGGGCCGACCGGCTGCCGCGTCAGCTCGTGATGGTCTCGTCCGACGTGATCCGAGGGGGCTCGCAGGCCGTGGCGGCGGTTCTGCTCGTCACCGGCCGGGCCGAGCTCTGGCACCTGATCGCGATCGCGGCGGCCTTCGGCACCGCGGAGGCCTTTTTCCAACCGGCGTACACGGGGCTGGTTCCGGCAACGGTGAGCGCCTCGCGGCTGCAGCAGGCCAATGCCCTGCTCGGCCTCTCCTCGAGCGCCGCCTTCATCGTCGGCCCCGCGCTCGCCGGAGTCCTGATCGCGGTCGGCGGCACCTGGGTCGCGTTCACCGTCGATGCGGCGACGTTCGCCGTCAGTGCGGCCTCGCTGCTCGCCATGCGTCTTCCGGCGCTGAAGCGACCCGCGGAGCGGACGAACTTTCTCGCCGATCTGGCCGGCGGTTGGCGTGAGCTCGTCTCCCACACCTGGCTCTGGGTGATCATCCTCTGGGCGACGACGTATCTGTTCGTGGTCGTCGCGCCGTTCTTCGTGCTCGGCCCCCTGATCGCGAAGGAGTCACTCGGCGGAGCCTCGGCCTGGGCGACGATCGCGACGGCCTGGGGCATCGGAGCGCTGCTCGGTGGAGCGCTCGCGCTCCGCTGGAAGCCGGAGCGGCCGATGGTCGCCTGCTGCGCACTCGTCCTGGTCGAGGCGATCCCGCTCAGCCTCTTGGCATTGCGCGCTCCCGTACTCGCGATCGCGGGGGCCCAGCTCTTCGGCGGGCTCGCCATGGGCTTCTTCATGGCCGTCTGGACGACGACGCTGCAGCAACACATCCCCGAGGACAAGCTGTCCCGCGTCAGCGCCTACGACTGGATGGGCTCGCTGGCGTTCCTTCCGCTCGGCTATGCCCTCGCGGGCCCGGTCGCCGCCTGGATCGGCGTCTCGACGACGCTCTGGATCTCGGTCGCCTGGGTTCTCATCTCGACCGTTGCCGTTCTGGCCGTCCCAGGCGTGAGACGCCTTCGCCGGAAAGAGCCTTCGCCGCCGCAGGCGGAGGCCGCGCTCCCGGCGACCCTGGAGCCGGCCGAGGCGTTGAGTGCCCGCTGAGGCGATCACGCTCGCCGACGTCCTCGCGGCGCGCGAGGTGATCGGCGCGCGCCTCCACCGCACGCCCACGTTCAGCTCCACGACGCTCGCAAGGCTGAGCGGCGGCGGCCAGGTCTTCCTCAAGGCCGAGCTCTTCCAGCGCACGGGCTCGTTCAAGCCGCGGGGCGTGCTGAACAAGCTGGCCTCGCTTACGCCCGACGAGAAAGAGCGCGGGGTGATCGGGATCTCCGCCGGAAACCACGCGCAGGCCCTCGCTTACTGCTCGGCGCTCGAGGGGATCGACGCCCTCGTCGTCATGTGGCAGGGCGCCAGCGAGCAGAAGGTGGCGGCCACGCGCGAGTACGGCGCGCGCGTCGACCTCGATGCATCGACCCCGGCCGGGGCTTTCGAGCGCCTGGAGAAGCTGCAGGCGCAGTCCGGTCGCGTCCTCGTCCATCCCTTCGACGACCCCCTGATCATGGCGGGGCAGGGCACGGTGGGGCTCGAGCTGATCGAGGACGTTCCGCAACTCGACCTCGTGGTCGTTCCCGTCGGCGGCGGCGGTCTCATCTCGGGGGTCGCGACAGCCGTGAAAAGCCTGCGACCCACGGCACGCATCGTCGCCGTCGAGCCGGAGGGCTCGAACGCGCTCCAGGCGGCGCTCGCTGCCGGAGAGCCTGTGCCCGTGGAGCCGCGCTCGGTCGCAGACGGCCTCAATGCACCCTTCGCGGGCCGGAACGTCCTCTCCGTCTGTCAGTCGCTGGTGGACGAGGTCGTGCTCGTCAGCGAGGAGGAGATCCTTGCCGGCACCCGGTTTCTCTACGAGCGCGCCAAGCTCGCCTGCGAGCCTGCGGGCGCGGTCTCCACCGCAGCGCTCCTCGCCGGGAAAGTCGAGCTGCAGCGGGGAGGGACGGCAGTGCTCGTTGTCTCGGGAGGCAACATAGCACCCCACATCGCCTCTGATATCCTCAACCCTCGTGAAGGCTGGCATCCATCCTGAGTACGTGCTCGCGAGCGTTCGCTGCTCCTGCGGCAACGAGTTCCAGACGCGGGCGACGAAGGCCGAGATGCACGTCGAGATCTGCTCGAACTGCCACCCGTTCTACACCGGCAAGCAGAAGCTGATGGACACCGGCGGGCGCGTCGAGCGCTTCCAACGCCGGCTCGAACGCGCCGGCGGCGCTCGCCGCGGCTAGGCCTCGAGGCTCATGGCAGCCCCCATCGGAGGGCAGGCGGTCCTCGAGGGCGTGATGATGCGCGGCCCCTCGAACTGGGCGCTCGCGGTGAGGAAGCCGGACGGCGAGATCGCGCAGCTGACCCGCTCGATCCGCTCGCCGATGGCGCGGCATCGGGTCTTCCGCCTGCCGGTGATCCGCGGGATCATCGCGCTCGGCGAGTCGCTGGCGATCGGCTTCCGTGCGCTCGCCATCTCTGCGAACTATGCAGCTCAGGAGGAGGGGGACGGCGAAGGCGAGGAGGTCTCGACCGAGCTCTCCCGCGGCAGCCTCATCTTCGCCTTCGCGATCGCGATCGGCTTCGCGGTCGTCCTGTTCAAGGTCACGCCGGCGCTGATCACGAGCTGGCTCCCCATCGACCAGACAGGGGTCTTCGTGGTCGTCGAGGGGCTGATTCGCGTGACGATCTTCATCCTCTACCTCTTGCTGATCTCGCTCCTGCCGGACCTCCGCCGCGTCTTCCAGTACCACGCGGCCGAGCACAAGGCGATCAACGCCTATGAAGCCGGGGAGGAGCTCGAGCCCGAGCGTGTGCAGCGCTTCAGCCTGATCCATCCGCGCTGTGGAACCGCGTTCCTGCTCTGGGTGATGGTGATCGCGATCTTCGTCTTCGCCTTCTTCGGCCAGCCCGCCTGGTACTGGCTGATCGCCAGCCGCATCCTGCTGCTTCCGGTCATCGCCGGCCTCGCCTACGAGTTGATCCGCTTCGCCGGAAAGCACTCGGGCAACCGCGCACTGCTGACCCTGCTCGCGCCGGGGCTCTGGCTCCAGCGGCTGACCACCCGCGAGCCGACGCTCGACCAGATCGAGGTCTCGATCCGCGCTCTCCGCGACGTCCTGCAGCTGGAGGGTCGAATGACCCCCGCGGAGCGCAAGGTCGAGGTCATGGCCTAAGCGAGGGCATGCTCGTGGGCAGGACGCTGCTCGCCACGCTCCTTGTGGCCCTCGCGGTCGTGACGCCCGCGCACGCGGGCTGGGACGACGACGGAGCGAGAGCGAGGCGCGGGCTCGCGGCCGCAGTGGCCGCCGGGTACGTCCCCGCCCTGGACGCCCAGCGCTACGGCGCCTCCGTCACCCGCTCGCTCGCGGTGCTCAGGCGCTTGCCGCGCGACCGGGCACAGAATCTCGGAGCGGTGCTCCGCGACGTCGCCGCGCAGTCCGGACGCTACACCCAGCCTCGGGCGCTCGCGCTCTTCTCCATGCTCGACGTGAACACGCGCCACCTCGGGGACTCGGCGCTGCCGAAACCGGGGACCGACGTTCGCGATGTCGACGGGGTCGTCTACCGGGCATTCGCAGGCCGGGGCCTGCAGTTCCATCCCCTCGGCAGCTTCGGCAAGCTGAACGCCGAGATCGTCCGAGGGCGAAACGCGCAGGCACACCGGCTGGCCTTCGCGCTGCTCGCCCGCGCGGTTCCCTCCGGTCAGTCGCTCGTCTGGGAGTACTACTTTCGCTTCAACGGCGGGGCCCCGCCGTGGCGCTCGGGCATGGCGCAGGCGGTCGCCGCGCAGGCGCTCGCGCGCGGCGGCTTCCTCGTCGAGGCTCGCCGCGCCTACCTCGCCCTCCCAGCCGGCCTGCTGTTGCCGACCTCCGCTGGGCCGTGGATCCGGCTGTACAGCTTCAACTCGCTCACGGTGCTGAACGCGCAGCTCCAGACCGCTCTCTCCGTGGGCGAGTACGCGCTGCTTGCGAAGGACAGAGGCGCAGCTGAGCTGGCGCCGCGGCTGGAGGCGAGCGCCGCGGGGCTCCTGCCCCTCTTCGACACCGGCGGATGGTCGCGCTACGCCCTTGGCGGGAAAGAGGCGGCGCTCGACTACCACCGGTACGTCGTCTCGCTGCTCGAGCGTCTCGCGAATAGGCCGGAGGGCGAGTCCTTTCGGCCCTGGGCCGTGAGATTCGGCGCCTATCTGCGACTGCCGCCCGAGCTGGTCGCCGGGCCGCCGGGGGCGGCCGCCTACCCGCAGCCGGCCGACGGGCACCGTGACGCGGCGAGCGTCTCCTTTCGGCTCTCGAAACCTGCGACGGTCACGCTCTTCGCCGCCGGCGAGCGCCGTTCGGCGTCCTTCGGGGCGGGCTCCGGTGCGATCGCCTGGTATCCGGGCAACCGGCCCCCGGGGCTCTACAACGCGCGCCTCAGGGCCGTCGACATCGCCGGCAACGCCACGGAGGTGGAGGCGGCACCGATTACCGTCAAGCGCGACACGGTCGCGCCGGAGGTCTCGGCGCGCGCGGAGGGTCGGCGGCTCGTCTGGCACGGCGTCGACGAGGGAACCCCTTGGCTCCGTCTGGCACTTCGGTTGGAACGCGCGGGGCAGCGGAGGGTGATCGCGCTCGGGATCAACCGCGTGAGCGGATCGCTTCGCCTGCGGCTGCCGCGCGGAACCTGGACCGGGACGCTCATCGCCCGCGACTCGAGTGGAAACCGCTCCGATGTCGACCTGGGCAAGCTGCACTAACCTGGGCTCAGAACCCTAGACCTAGGAGGAGACAGATGGCGACGGAACGGCGTGCGGAAGTCAGCTGGCAGGGCGATCTGATGAGCGGCAGCGGCACCATCGAGACGGTCGGCAGCGGCGCTTTCGAGCAGCTTCCTGTCTCATGGCCCGCGCGAACGGAGCGCTCCGACGGCAAGACGAGCCCGGAGGAGCTGATCGCGGCGGCTCACGCCTCGTGCTTCTCGATGGCACTCTCCAACACCCTGGGACAGGCAGGCAACGCTCCCGAGCACCTCTCGGTCTCGGCGACGGTCAGCTTCGTCCCGGGAACGGGGATCACGAAGAGCGCGCTCGACGTCGAGGGCAACGTCCCCGGGCTCGACGAGGACGGATTCCGGCGGGCGGCCGAGACGGCGAAGGAGAACTGCCCCGTGTCGCAGGCCCTGAAGGGGAACGTCGAGCTGAGCGTGAACGCCCGCCTGCAGGGCTAGGCCCCAGTGCACTCGCCGGGGCTACGCTTGCCCCATGGCGGCGTTCGAGGAGCTGGTCGCGAGGCTCGAGGAGTCCCACCGCGAATTGCGCGAGCGGATGGAGGATCCAGCGGTCTACAACGACCACCGTGAGGCCACCTCCGTGGCGCGACGGCTGAAGGAGCTCGAGAGCCCGCACCGGCTCGCGCAGGACTGGCGGCAGACAAGGGCCGATCTGGACGCCGCCTCGGACGACGGAGACCTGCGCGAGCTCGTGCCCGAGCTGGAGGAGCGGCTCCGCCGTCTGGAGGAGGAGCTCGGGCTGGCGCTCGTCGAGAGTGACCCGGACGATCGGAGGGACGTCCTCGTCGAGGTGCGGCAGGGCGTAGGCGGCGGGGAGGCGGCGCTCTGGGCTGGCGAGATCTACCGCATGCTGTTCCGCTACGCCGAGCGCCGTGGCTTTCGCACCGAGCAGCTCTCGGCAAGCCCGAGCGAAGGCGGTGGCTTCAAGGAGGTGGTCTTCGCGGTCAAGGGCGACGGGGCGCACGCCGTCTTCAAGTGGGAAGGCGGTACGCACCGAGTGCAGCGAGTGCCGGAGACGGAGTCGCAGGGCCGGATCCACACCTCGACCGCCACCGTGGCGGTGATGCCGGAGGCCGAGGAGGTCGAGATCGAGATCGACCCGAACGAGCTCAAGATCGACGTCTACCGCTCGACTGGACCGGGTGGGCAGAGCGTGAA
>Ga0136617_10005246_pt1 | contig 11582 bp, 9 predicted proteins | sample AntDrymUQ3222106_2_FD_129672 | JGI IMG/M metagenome (GOLD analysis project Ga0136617, IMG submission 129672) | Polar desert sand microbial communities from Dry Valleys, Antarctica - metaG UQ322 (21.06) | ecosystem: Environmental > Terrestrial > Soil > Desert | place: Antarctica: Dry Valley...
CTGATTGTACAAGCATTATCGTCTTGCAAAGGGAACGCATTGATCAAGTGTTTACTTCGGACCACCATTTCGAGCAGGCTGGATTCCTCGAGTTACTGTGACGAGCACGGAAAACGATCCTGGTGTGTTTACGCGGCGATTGTGTGGCCGGATGTTGCTAAAAATGGATCGGTTTTCTGCTGAGTACGACCCCATTTTCGTGTGGCCAATTTGTGGACAAAATTTCCAGCAAGTGACCGATACGCGATGGTAACGAAAGTGAAGGAATGCAAAAACCCAATAAAACCTTGGTGGCTGCAACTTTTGAAAAGGCAAATCACGGCCCGAACGGTAGGGACGAAGCAGAAAATATCCGCAAGAACAAAGGACATTACGCTTGCGGGCCATATCACAATGCGACTACTTCCTCTCCACTTTACTTTACAGTTTGAGTGAGGATGGTTCCAACCTTGAGGTTTAACGTATGAGGAAACTTTTTACTTTCATTCTCGCTCTGCTGACTCTTGAGCTGACCTGTTCACAAAGGAATATGCCCTACGTCCGTTCCAACAACCCCGGCAACCAGGTCCGAATAGGTGTCTTTTTGTCGCTCACCGGGGCCACCGCCGCCTATGGCATCTCTGCCTTGAATTCATTCAAGCTCGCGACTGAGGAGGTCAATAGCGCCGGCGGTATTAATGGTCGGATGGTTGAACTCATCACCGAAGATGATCACTCAAACACAGAAGAAGTCGCCGGCTTAGTCACCAAGCTAATTAAACAGGACAGAGTTCACGCCTTGCTCGCTGAGCCTATCAGTACGCGGGCGATGATCGCGGCTCCTATTGCACAGGAGAACAAGATTGTGATGATTTCGCCTGCTGCGGTGAAGCCCGAGGTTACCATGCAAGGCGATTACATCTTTCGCGCTTGCTTCATAAGCTCGTCAGAAGCCGAAGCGATCGCAGCATTCGCCGCCAATAAGCTGAGGGGCAAACGCGCGGCCATTATTTTGGATGGAAAGAACGATTACGCCGTTGTGTTAGCAGGATTCTTCAGCGAGTATTTCAAAAAGTTCGGCGGCGAGATCGTATCTCGACAGAACTACGAAGCAAGTGACAAGGATGTCTCCTCGCAGCTAAAAGCAATCAACGCCGCCAAGCCAGATGTGATCTTTGCGCCCGGCTTCTATACGACCGCTGGAACGGTCGCGCGCGAAGTAAAACGCCAGGGGATCAAGGCAATACTAATCGGAAGTGACGGATGGGACTCGCCCAGTCTCCTTGACGGCGCCGGAGATGCTTTTGTCGGTGTTTACTTCGCGAACCATTTCTGGGTTGGAAGTGACGATGAATTCATCAGTAAGTTCGTAACAGGCTATACCGCCAAGTATGGTACGGCACCAGATGCTGGAGCGGCGACCGCCTATGATGCCGCACGATTGTTGTTCGACGCGATCAAACGAGCCCAGTCAACCGAAAGTGCTGCGATACGTGATGCGTTGGCGAAGACTGCGGACTTTCCAGGAGTAACTGGCCGAATCACGCTCGACGCGAATCGCAATGCTGTCGTGCCGGTTTACATGCTGCGGATTGAGAAGGGCGGTAAGTTTTCGTTGCAAAACTGATCCAACAACTCTTGCCTGTCATTTTACGAAAGGCTCGTCCGTCACGTGGCTGCGCAGCCACAGGGCCAAGCTTGTCGAAGTTGAACTTGTTCGTCTCGTAGAGGGCGGCGATGAAAACGTAGGTCTCCGGGGCGTCAGCCTTGAGATGCGCGCCGTTGGTAGTGAGAAACGCATACGTGGCGGCGAAAGCGGTCCGCTTGTTGCCGTCGATGAAAGGATGGTTCTGGGCGAGACTTTCCGAGAGCGCGGCAGCTTCCTCGATCAGTCGGCGTAATAACCGGTCTGCGGCCGATAGAGAGCAGCTTCCAGCAGCCCGTGATCCCTAACACCCTGGGAGCCACCATAGCGTTCGATCTGGTCGGCATGAACTCTACTCCTTCCAGTAGCGCGAGCCGAGTTTCGAGACGATGAGGTAATGCGACAGATTCGTGTTGTCTTCGAGTTCTTTATTCACCTTCTTCCAAATTCATCCGGGCAGATTCAGTCGTTTCAGCATATCCTTGAATCGCGGATCATCGCGCAAGGGATCCCAGAACGGATCAACCTTCAAGCGATGCAAATACCAATCGCGTCCTGCGTAGGCATCTTCCAGTTCGGCAAGGGCTTTATCTTTATCGCCGAGCGCGGCATAGATTGAGGCAATCCAGTAAGACATCACATACTGTGTTTTGGCGATGTCTTTAAATCTCTTGATGACTTCCTCTGCCTCGCGTCGGCGACCGGACTTTGCGTAGGCGTATCCGGCAGCCTGAAGCATGAATTGGTTAGTCGGGTCAGCCTCTAGGTTTTTTTCGCTCAGTGCTAATCGCTTCCGCGTACATTCCATTGACCATGTAGGCATGACTAAGGTTCCAGCGCGCCGTAAGGAAACTCGGTTCGAGTTCATGAGTTTTCCTGCCTTGTTCCAACGCCCGGTCATACTGCCGTGCAGATTGATAAACCCACGCAAAATTTCCTCCCAGATTAAGATCAAGCGGTTCTATTTCCAGCGCCCTTTTTACTTCCGTAATTGCTTCATCCGAACGTCCCAGTGGCGCAAGGTAAATCTGACCATATCGAAAACGTGCGGGGGAATTGTTCGGATCAAGTTCAATCGCGCGCTTGAATTCGCCTTCGGCTTCCGCCCAATTCCAATCGTAAACCGCGAACGAAAATGCCAAAAAAAGTGTGGCCTTCGGCGAGTGTCGGGTCAATCTCTATGGCTCGCTGTGCCGCCGCCTTTGCCTGGGGAAACGCCTCTTTTGGAGAAAGGTAAGGATATGCTGGCATACTGGCGTATGATTCGGCGATCCTCGCATACGCAAGCGCAAAGTTCGGGTCAAGTTTAATCGCTTGTTGGAAATACACGATGCCCTTCAGAACGTCGTCCTTAGTTCGCTTGGCAAAATGGAAACGTCCCTTCAAATAGAGTTGATATGCTTCGTTGCTGTCGGTGTAGCGTTTTGTCAACCCCTTTTCTTCGCCCGATAGTTTTAGTTGCAGCTTGTTGGCGATTTCGGCGGCAATCTCGCGCTGCGTCGCCAGCAATTCCGACATCCTGCGCTCATACTGCTCGCCCCACAGCAATTTGTTGTTGCGCACATCTACGAGTTCGACGCTGATGGTCAGATTATCGCCGCGCTGCGCCATGCGCCCCGTCATCACCGCCTGCACGCCTAGTTCACTGCCGATTTTTATCAAGTCTGCTTCCTTGCCTTTGTAACGAAAGACTGAACTCGTCGGGCTTGTTGATGCCGACAGATTGAAGATGTTCTGAATCTCCGATGCCGCTCAACATCAGAAGCTGTGGAGTCTTTAGCGCTCCGGCACAGAGGATGACTTCTTTGTTGGCACGCGCTATCCAGCTGTTTTCCGTCGCTGCCAATGCCCTCCACTCCAACGGCCCGACGGTCTGTATCGAAAAGGACGCGGGTTACGGTGGCTCTGGTCTCTAGCGCAAGCGTTGCGCGTTCAAGGTGTGGATGTACAAACGCTCTGAAAGCCGAGTGCCGCCGCCAATCTTTCGTTACGTTGTTCCAGAGCAGGCTGTATCCGAGCTGTTTGTCCGAGTTGCTGTCAGGGGTAAAAGGAACACCGACGTTTCGGAAAACCTCTGCAAATGAGTGAAACGCGGCATTCTCTGCCGGCTGCCGAACCTCTATGTGTCCGGTTCGCCCGTGAAACTTGTCGTCTCCATCTCCCGTCCTTTCGAGCGCTTTGTAAGCTTGCAGAAAACAATCCGCATTCCACCCCGAGCAATGGTGTATTGTTTCCCACCGCTCGAAATCCTGTAGATTGCCTCTGACCCAGTACATCGCGTTTATAGAAGTGCTGCCACCAACAACTTTGCCCATGTTCGGGTTCAATTTTCTTCCCTCGAGGTGTGGTTGCGGGACTGTCGGCAAAGCCCAGGTGAGTTCTTCTTTTGTGGCACAGGTGAACCACTGGTCATGCTGCTCGACGGCAGGGTCCACATCCTCGCCTCCTGCTTCGAGCAGCAGACACGAAGAGCGCCGGGAAAGCTTCTCTGCAACCACACACCCGGCCGCCCCTCCCCCAACAACAATAAAGTCAAATGTGTTCTCCATAAGCTCGTCGTCGGACATATGCAAATAATCTCCGCGGTACGGAGTTGACCTCACTCTCAGTGCGCAGCTCGACTCCGTATTGGTATCTCACAGCGGCGTTGATCAATTCAAACTCATTGCATCCAGCTTCAGCAATGTATGTAGCAATACGTTCGCACCGTTCGTAATGTCTGCCGGCTCAGAGAATTCGCGCGGGCTATGGCTGATGCCGTCGCGGCTCGGCACGAAAATCATGCCTATGGGGCAGAGGTTCGCGATCTCCTGCGCGTCGTGACCTGCGCCGCTCGGCATCAGCTTCGTCGTCAGTCCCAATTGCCTGGCCGCGTCGTCAATCAGGCGGCGAAAGCGTGCATCGGTCGGGGCAGGCTGCGATGCGTTGATCTGCTGGAAGTGAAACTTTGTGCCCGTCGCCGCTTCGATCTGGCGGACTTCGGCCTGAACCCTTCCAAAAATCATTTGCACCTTCGCCGCATCCAGATCGCGCAGTCCCAGACTGGTTGTGACCTTGCCCGGCACAATATTGAATGCTCCGGGGAAGGCTTGAATCTTGCCGACGGTTCCCACCTGCCGACCGGGCATCGAAGTGACAATGCGATTGACCGCGTCAATGTATTTCGCCGCCGCCAGCAACGCGTCGTGCCGCCGGTTCATCGGCGTCGTGCCGGCGTGATTGGCAAAGCCTTCGACCGTCACATCCCACCAGAACACGCCGACGATGCCTTCGACCACGCCGATGTTGATCTTTTCCTGATGCAGGAGGCCGCCCTGTTCGATGTGTAGTTCGACATAGCCCGCCAGGTCGCCTTTTTTGCGCACGCCGCTCGCGAGTTTGTCAGGATCGCCGCCAATGAACTTGATTCCTTCGCGTATTGTCTTCTTGCTGTTGGTGACAACGTTGAGATCTTTTTCTGTAAGCCCTCTGGCGAGCGCGGTGCTGCCCATGGTTCCGCCTTCTTCGTTTTGAAAGAGGACGACTTCCAACGGATGCCGCAAGCGCACGTTGTTTTCCGCCAGCGTCTCGGCCACTTCGATTGCCCCCATCGAACCCACCTGTCCGTCGTAGCTGCCGCCTGCGGGCACGGAGTCAATGTGCGATCCGATCATCAAGGGCTTGAGCGCCGTGTCGATTCCCGCGCGTCGCCCGACGATGTTGCCCGCGGCGTCAATCGAAACTTCCAGCTTCGCCTCGCGCATCAGCATCATCGCGTATCGGCGGGCTTGCAGGTCGGCGTCCGTATAGGCGAGGCGATGTGTGCCGCCTTCCGGGGTTTTCCCGAACTGCGCGAGTTCTCTCATGTGTGCGTTGACGCGTTCCCCATTGACGCGTAGTGGTGATGGCGCTTGCGGAATTAGTGAGGTCAGCGCGGGAACGGCGAGCAATAGATTCAGATTGAATTCTCTACGATTCATAAGCGAGTCCTTTGTACCTAGATTGCCGGCTTCGAGTTGACGGCGATAATCTTCGACATCAAAAGTTAACGGGCGACCTTGCGATTAGGCCCTCTGCCCAGATTGCCAAACTTCGTGACCCCTGATGCGCACCGCGCGGTCTGTTCCACCCGGTCTATTCTGTCCTGCATTCCCCATCTGCCCCAAATAAAACCTACTTCACACGTTCCCACGTCAGGCTCCGCACGGGCGGACTCGTGGCGGGTCTGCCGTCCAGGGAAGCCGAGCGTTCGCCCTCTCACCGCACATCGCGACCCACCCTCGCAAAACGGTACTTCGTCGCTCACGGCTGCAAGTAGAAGACCTTGTTTATGATTTTCCACTCCCCGGCGACCTTGAGCAGTGTGAACATGGGGTGAAACGGTGGCCGGTCCAGATATCGAGTTTCAATTGCACCGTTGCAATTGAGCTGATTTTGTCGCTGCTACATGATCGCGATTGGGTTGATGATCGCCTGTACGCCGCCGGTGATGCGTGCGGGGCCGAGCGTGAACAGGAATTCCCACGCCTTGTCCTTGACCATCTCTTCGGTATTCATGTTCTCAAGTATGTGAATGCCGTTGAGCGCGAGAAGGATCTGGTGCACCTCGTACATGCCCGCGCCCGTTTCGAAGGGGACCACTTCAAAGTTCGGCGTGTCCGTTCCGACCATCGCCACTTCCAGCGAGGCGAGATACTTCGCGCCCTCCCTGCCGAGTCCCGGCCCGACCGAGCCGAAACGCTTGTTGTCCTTGCCGAGCAGCTTGAGCCAGCCGGTGTAGAAGAGCACGACGTCGCCCTTCTCGATAGACTGAATGCCCTGACGCTTCACCGCGCCTTCGATCTCGGCGCGGTTGAACGCCGTCCCCTCTTTGACGATGTCGGTGTTGAAGTAGCCGGCCATGTCGAGGAGCACACCGCGCGTCGCGATGGCAGGCACATTCTCGATGCCGAGCTTTTTCAGGCCGTCGGCCATGGCGAAGTCGGGGGCCTTGTTGCAGTTGAAATAGAGATTGTCGATGCCGGCGTGGCCGAAACCGTCAAGTTGGGAGCCGACCCCTACCCAGCCCATAATTACGTCGTCGTTATACGTCGTTTTGGTCGGGCCGAGCGTGGCTCCGGCCGCCTGGCCCGGTTGCACCACGGTGAGTGCGAACGTGCGCGGCGGGAAGGCAGGCGTGTCCTTGTTCGTCTCGATCCCGAGTCGGTAAGCCTTGCCGCGAGTGACCAGCTTTGAGGCCGCAAGCGTTTTCGCCGGGGTCACATAGTTGAGGTTGCCGATCTGGTCGCCAGGCCCGAACTTTGAAGCCGTCAAACAAGGCTTTTGCTGGGCCCGGGCGCCGACAGTGAATACAACGACGAAGGCACAGGCCGCGGACAGCCTTGCCGCAGAGTTCATTCTCATACTTCTTTCCTCTTCTAACTTTCGGGGTGAAGGTAGAAGACCTTGCTGAATCTTCCACTCCCCGTCCACCTTCAGCAGGGTGAACATGTCTGTGAACTTGTGACCAGTCCAATTGTCGAGTTCCAGCCGCGCGGTGGCTATCGTGCCTTCGATGTCGATGCCGGCGAGCCGGGCCTGGAGCTCCGTCGCCGGCCCGTTCTGGTCATTCCAGTCAAAGAGCTTCTGGATGGGGCCCGCGAACAGGTCGGCTCCGATATAGCCGAAGATCGTCGCATCGGGGTGGAAAGCGGTCCTCATGTCGGCGCCGCGGCCGGACTTGCCGCCTTCCACATAGCGCTGGACCGTCTCGGAAATAGCGTCATACTCACTCACAGTTGTCGGTGATGTGCTCATGGGTTCTTCTCCTTCTGGATTTCAGTTTCCGAATTTCCTTTGTGCACAACGAGCGGCGGGCTGCCCGCTGGTTGTAGCCCATTTCGGCAGGAAGACCGTGCGGTTGAGCGCCGCACTGGAGCTGATCGGGTTTGCCCTTGGAGAACAAGCAGGCGCACGCCTCGCCAGGGGAGCTGGGTCTGGACGTCAGCGAAATCTGGTGGCTGCAACTTTTGAAAAGGCAAATACTTACGTTTTTGCCGTACTATTCGTTTGAGACCGAGAGGTCGGAGGTTCGAATCCTCTCGCCCCGACCATTATTCTAAACCTAGAATTCTGTTTGTTGGGTCTTACCTTACGGAGTAAATTACCGAGAGTTCAGGATTGCATCCTCCTCGGGCGTGGCGCTAGTTCTGCGCCATCAAACTAACGTGAAACAAGTATCATTTATACAAATGCCCTCCCGTCGTGAACCAAGCGGGAGGGCATCACTGTTACGCCAGCCTCTCGGGAGAGAAACCCGTTATTGCTTGTCGTATACCGCTACGCTTTTTAACTTCTTGCCCTGCGGATCGGTTCCGCTCGTAGTCACGGTGCGGGTTTTGCCATCGGCCGATACGACTATTCGCCCCGTGACAGTGACCTTTCCACCTTTCTTGATGGTTAACTCCAACGTGCGATCATCAACCACCTTGTAGGACCGCGCGTCTGAACCGGGATCGCCGGTAACAGGGTAGTCTTTCCCGTCGAACTTTCCCGTCCACTCGTTGTGCACGGGCTTACCTTCGCTGTCGGTGCCATCCACCGTGATTCGCACCTCGTCACCCGCGGCCTCGTAGACAACCGAGTGGTTCTTTGCCACCCCAGGGGCGAGCTTTGATGTTGCCTCATTCAGCTTCCAGGTGCCCATCTGTAAGTCGGCAGCGAAGCACACGGCCGCTGCTACAAGATACAGCGCCAGAGTCGATACAATCGTTTTTGCTTTCATGTCTCCTCCATGAGAACTGATCTGTGGGTCTGATTTCCGCCGCATTCTATTGCTGCGTGGTGCATTCTGCAACTCGCAATCCTCTCCAAACTTTCTATTTCTCCTTTTTAGTCGGGTATTGTCAAAATTAACTAATGACGACTGCCCACGTTAAAGGCGCGGTCACTTTTTAAGGGCATCCGAATTGCGTAATGACCAACACACGTTTCACCGTCTCACTGATCAACTGCGTCTGATTGTCGGGGTCAACCGGGCTGAGGACGACGACTCCACCAGTCGTGGGCTTACAACTTATCTATTTCCTGGCCATTGGAGCGGCGACGAGGATCGACTCGCGACTTTTAGCTTGGGAATGTAATCTAGCGACCTTTATCTGCAACACTTACACAAATGCTCTGTAGCGCCCTCAGCGTGAGCCATTGAGGGAGGCTCGACTATCGCCCGATCTTGATTTACACCTCGAGCCCTACCGATCGCATCAATTCGAGCGCATTGCTTCTCTGCACCACGCCAGGTCGCAGGCGATAGTCGAAGGCTATCTTCCCCCCTTCGAGATGGTCCTCGAAGTGGACGTTGGCTGCGCGCGGAACAAGCTCTTCAGCAATTTGCGCCAGCGCGAGGTCGTGAGTCGTAACCATTCCGATTGCACCACGGTCAATGAGGCCGCGCACCACACCTTCCGCTCCGATGAGGCGATCATGTGAGTTTGTCCCGTGGAGGATCTCGTCAAGCAGGAAGAGCACCGGAATTGCCTTTTTGGTCAACTCGACAATTTGGCGGAGGCGGGTTATTTCAGCGTAGAATCGCGAGGCTCCCGCTTGAAGAGAATCCTGAATGCGAATTGAGGCTCCCACCTCCATAGCCGAGAGGCGCAATCGTCGTGCGCGGACTGGCGCGCCGGCAAGCGCCATCACTGTATTGGTTCCCACCGTGCGTAGCAGCGTGCTCTTGCCCGACATATTCGAGCCGCTGATGACTAGGACGCGCGGCTCATCAGACAGGCGCAGGTCTGTGCGAACATTTCGACCTTCAGGGATCAGCGGATGCCCGAGGCCTTCGCCCTCAAAGTATCCTTCGCCCTCTGCCAGCTCGGGGAAAGGGTCCTGCGGATGCTCGTAGGAATAGCCGGCCAGGGAGGTTAAAGCCTCAAGTTCTCCCACCGCGGCTAGCCAGCGAGCCACGGCGGGGCCCGATCTTTGGCGCCATCTTTCGATGACGAAGGCGAGCTGGAGGGGCCAGAGCAAGAGGGCGGCCAGGGGCGCAAACATCATGTTGCGCCGGGCGTCGAGCAGATCAATCAGGCGGTTGAGCTGGGCGATTTGTCTTGATGGGGCCAGGCCTTCGACATCGAGTGCCGCGCGCACTTCGACCAGGCGAGGGCTTGAAAATTGCTCGCGCTCAAGTCGCCTCAACACCTGGGAAAGCAGCGCGAGGTCGCGCCCGGGACCATCGACGGCGCCGATGACACGCTGCACATCGGCCGCCAATCGGAAGGCAAAGGATCTGCCAAGGATGAGCGCAACGAGAAATGGAATCCACCCCCATCCGGCGATCCAGAGGATGAGAGTTACCACGGCGAGCAGCGCCAGCGCGAAGGCGACAATGCGCATGGACCGCGATATGTCCCACGGCGTGGCCACAGCCCAGACCGCAAGCCCTTGCGAATCTTCGCCGGAGCGGACATCTTCGCCGAGAAGCAACAAGTCTTCGCGAAGGTCGAGTCGGGGACGAAGCTCAGCAACTGCTGCCTGGCGGGCGCGCACCACCTCAGGCACCGCCGGCGAGAGCAGCCAGGAAGCAAGTGTCTCTTCACCAGCCCGAGTGCGCGCTGTGGATAGCAGCTCGAACAGTGATCCATGGCCGAAGAGGTCCAGGTCTTCAGCATAAGGGTGAGAGCTCTTAAGAAAGCGCTCGCCAGTTGCTCCCTTTCCAGCCCAACGATCATCGAGCCTGGCTAGCCCTTGCTCGTACAGGGCCGCCGCTCGCTCGCAGCGGCGCCGCGCTTGAGTAATGCGCGCCTGAACTTGAGCCAAGGCGAAAAAGACAGCCACTACAGGAAGCAACCACCACCAGGCAACCAACCCTTTGAACGCGGGCCAGGCCAGCACCAGTCCGGTGGCCAGCAATGTAAGACGCAGGACCCCAACCTTGCGAAAGGACTTCATCTGCCGGGCCGATTCTGCGTGGCGCGATTCCGCGCGTCGAGTATATTCAATCAGCGGCTGAGCCGCCTCATCTTCCGTCAAGTCTTTAAGGGACCTTCCTCAGCCTTATTCATCCTGGCGGCTTAAACTAACTACATCAATTCACGGTACACGCAGGCGACACATAGCGGCAACCAGCTTTTGATGTTCATCCCCCTTGTTAAGCAGCGACTGAATTGATACTCCGTTTGAGATGACACAGGCGACGTGCTCGACGGGTGTGTCATGGTCCTACAGACTGTCGGAAAACGCCCGCAGGCGCTGGTTGAAGGTTGCCGCATCATCCCAGAAAGGTGCGTGTCCGGCATTCGCCATCATCTGAATTTGAGCCTGAGCTAGGCCAGCCATGTGCTGATCGACAGAGGCTGGTTTGACAACCGCATCATCAGCCCCATGAGTGATCAGTACAGGCTTGCGGATCTTCGGTAGAAGATCGTCATTGTCGAACGACCGAGAGAACAGCGCCTGACGGACATAGGGTGGAACGGACACATTGTACCCGAGCATCAGGTACAGGTCTTCGGCTGAGGGCTCTTGGGCGAAGCACATGCGTAGCAGCAACTCAAGACTGCGTACGCTCTCTTCTACATCCGTAGCAAAGAAACCTGGTACGAGGCTCAGAAACTCAGGGGTGAGAACCGACGTCGCCTCGTCACTGCCAAGTTTCGTAACGGCACCGACAAAGTTGACACCGCTGATGCTATCCTCACCGTGATGCCGTATGTAGTCGAGGATTACGAGTGGCCCATATGACCAACCACAGAGGATCGGATGATCAAGTCTGAGAGCCTGGATGGCCGCGTTCACGTCATCAGCCCACAATCTCGAGTCAGTGTAGCCCTCGCGAGGCTTATCTGAAAGACCATGGCCCCGCATATCCATCGCGACAAGTCGGTAGTCATCCGCCAAGTCCGAGCTCATCTGCCGGCTCCAAGCGAGCCAACACTGCGAAAAGCCATGGATGAATATAATTGGGCGACCCCTTGAGTTGCCCGTCTCAACAAGGTGGAGC
>Ga0136617_10005247_pt1 | contig 11582 bp, 11 predicted proteins | sample AntDrymUQ3222106_2_FD_129672 | JGI IMG/M metagenome (GOLD analysis project Ga0136617, IMG submission 129672) | Polar desert sand microbial communities from Dry Valleys, Antarctica - metaG UQ322 (21.06) | ecosystem: Environmental > Terrestrial > Soil > Desert | place: Antarctica: Dry Valley...
ACGTGCTGCTCGGTCGGGATGACCTCCCGATACGCTTCCCAGAAGTCGCTGTAGCAACATCCACCACGATAGGCTTTCGGGATACGTTCCCACAGTCTTCGACAAGTGGCTCCGCTGCGGTTGCCGATGGCGTAAGCTTCCACCTGTAAGCTTCCACCTGGCGCGTGGACCGGCACAGCGCCAGCCAATAGGGCGTTTGCGCGCCTTTTTGAGCACGAACGACCAGGAGTCGCCCCACGACTCGTCCAACTCCAAAGCGGTGGCGTCGGGATCACGGTCGAGGTCCGGCTCGACCAACGTGTCGCTCAACCTCGGGAGGGTTGCCGCCTTTTTTTGAGCCAACCGCTCACGGTGTTGCGCGAGACGCCGAAGGTGCGCTCCAGCCCGCGCAGACTGCTGCGCTCTTGGTAAGCGCGCAGGATTTCCTCACGTTCTTGTTCGGTGTAACCGTTGGGCTGGGGGTTTTGGTGGCTACGCTTGCCGCAGTCATTGCACAAGAAGCGTTGATTGCCGTTAGAGGTCATCCCGTTGCGGACGATGTCATCGCTGCCACAATTGCGGCACGTAAGCTGAATCGTAACCATGGGGCGAGCCTACCGCATCTCCCTAGTTTGATCCACTACCCGAAATAGTGCTTCAGTCCTTGCCCGTCAGTTCGCGCGCCTGAAGGAGCACTGCGTCGAGCATGGGTTCGGTAAGGACGCCGGTAAAGGTGTTCTGTTGGGAGGGGTGATAGCAGCCGAGGAGGATCGGCCCGGAGGGGATCGCGTGCTCGGAGGCGTGGGAGAACTTGGGCTTCGGACGGACGCCGTGGAGGCGTAGAGCGCAATCCCAGGCGAAGGCGCCGAGGCAGACGATGACCTTTGTAGGAAGCAGTTCGAGCTCGCGGGCAGTGTAGGGGAGGCATTGGTCGCGTTCGGTGGGTGTGGGTTTGTTCTTTGGCGGGGCGCAGCGTACGGCGGCGGAGATCCAGAGTCCCTGGAGGCGCAGGCCATCTCCCGCGCGCCGCGAGACAGGCGTGTTGGAGTAGCCGGCGCGGTGGAGAGAGGCGAAGAGGAAGTCGCCTGAGCGGTCGCCGGTGAAGTAGCGGCCGGTGCGGTTGGCCCCGTGCGCCGCTGGCGCGAGGCCGAACACGACTACCGTGGCGTCCGGGTCCCCGAAGCCCGGTACGGGACGGCCCCAGTACTCTTCGTCCGCGTGGGCTGCCTTCTTCTCGCGGGCGACCTTCTCGCGCCACTCGACGAGGCGCGGGCAGCGCCGACAAGAGGTTGTCTCCGTTTCGAGCTGCGCGAGCGCGCTCGTGCGCCTGTTTCCTTGTTCCACTTTGATGCGGGGCTGCTAGGCGCCGAAGCGGTTGAGCTTCAGGGCGTGGCCCATGAGGAGGCCCATGATCTCCTGCGCCGGGAACGCGCCTAGTGAGCCGCCCGCGCAGGTCCGCTCCCCGAAGCTCTCCGCCGTCGGCAGCGTGTACTCCGAGGACACGAGGAACGGCACCCCGTGCCAGGAGTGACTCTTCATCTTCGCCGGCGTCGCATGGTCGCCGGTTATAGCCAGAGCAGCGGGGCCGAGGTCGAGGAGGCTCGGCAACAAGGCATCCACCTTTTCTATAACCGCGGACTTCCGCTCGAAGTCGCCGTCCTCGCCGGCGGCGTCGGTACCCTTGACGTGGATGAAGAAGAAGTCGTGGGAGTCCCAGTTATTCTTCAGCGTCTCGAACTCACCGGCTATCCCCTCGCCTTCTTCGAGGACCTGCATGCCGGCGAGGCGGGCGAGGCCCTTGTACATCGGGTAGCCTGCGATGGCTGCGGCGTGCAGCTTGTAAGTCTCGTCGAACTTCGGGAGCGCAGGGAGCATCCCGAAGCCGCGCAATAGGACCGTGTTCGCCGGGTGTTGGTCCGCGAGGACACGGTTCGCCTCCTCGACAAAGGCGTTGGCTAACTCCGCGCTCTTTTTGGCCTCGTCTCCCGCCCCCTCCGCGGGCTCCACGGGGAGAGGTTCGAGGTTTACCCTTTGCGGGTCGGAGTCCGAGAGTTTATCCGAGAGGCCGGTAGCCCGGAAGATGACGACGGCCCGGTGTTCCTTCTCGTGCGTTATCGAGGCTTCGGCGCCGTCGAGGTTTACGTTCTCGTTGAGGAGGTCCACGAGCTTCGCGGCGTCTTGAGTGGCGATACGGCCGGCGCGACGGTCGGAGATCTTTCCGAACTCGTCTTTGGTGGCGAAGTTGATCCTGGCCGCCAGGTCGTTCTCACCGAGTTCGACACCGACACCGAGGGCGCTGAGCACGCCGCGGCCGACTTCGTATTCCAGCGGGTCGTAGCCGAAGAGGGCCAGGTGTCCGGGGCCGCTGCCGGGGCTGACGCCCGCGGCGACGGGTCTACTAAGGCCGAGGTCGCTCCTGGCGGCGAGAGCGTCGAGGTTGGGGGCGTTTGCGGCTTCTAGCTCCGTTCTGCCGAAGGGGTCCATAGGCAGCCCGCCGAGCCCGTCGAGGATCAGCAGGACGATTTTGGAGTCCGTTGCGACTGACAGCTCTCGCATGAGGTTCAGGTCCAAGGCTGCATCCTTCCCTTCTCTAGGCCGGTGTTTCGGGGCGTTCGCGGTGTGCGAAAAGTCTAGCAGAGACGATCTGTATAATGGCTCGTTCGGGGCGCGGGCTGCTGCGTGGAGCGATCTAGCGGGGAGTAGCGGATGAAGATAGAGACGATCGATCTGAACTTCATGGAGACGGAGGGGATCATCGCCTCTTTCCTCCTCACCGGGGGAGGAAAGGCCGCGATAGTCGAGACCGGCCCCGCGAACTGCATCGAGAGCCTCATGCGAGGACTCGAGGACCGCGGCGTGGCGCCCGAGGACGTGGAGAAGGTTCTGCTTACCCATATACACTTGGACCACTCCGGGGCGTCGGGGCATCTGGCGGAGAGGCTGCCGAACGCCACCTTCTACGTCCACGAGGCCGGCTACCCGCACCTCGTAGACCCGTCGAAGCTCTTGAAGAGCGCCGCGCGCATCTATGGCGAGGAGAATCTGCACGAACTCTTCGGCGAGGCCCGTCCCGTACCGGAGGACCGCCTCGTAAAGCTCGAAGGTGGCGAGGAGATAGAGGCCGCCGGTGGTCTCGTCTCGGCGCACTATACGCCAGGACACGCCTACCACCACCTCGCGTTCCACGAGCCTCAGTCCGGGACGCTCTTTGCCGGGGACGTGGGGGGAGTTCGTCTGCACGGCCAGTCATACGTCAAGCCGCCGACGCCCCCGCCGGAGGTAGACATCAAGGCCTGGAAGGGGAGCATCGAGACCATGCGCAAGCTCGACCTGAAGGTTATATGTCCGACGCACTTCGGCTCGTACGAGGACGTGGAGCGGCATCTGGGCGAGCTCGAGCAACGCTTGGAGGACTGGTTGCTCCTCGTCGAGGAGCGTATGGACAAGGGGCAATCCCAGGAAGACATCATCGAGGAGCTAGAGGCCAAGGGCGACGCGGAGATGCTCCGCGAGGGGGCCGACCCCGAGGACTCCGAACGCTACGAACTCGCGGCCAACTACGAGATGCTCGTCGCCGGCCTCATGCGATACGTCTCACGGCAGCGTGAGAGCGCCTAGAGCACTCTCGCAAGTCTGGCCGGGAAGCCGGGGCTTCGACCGTAGGTCTCCTGCTCGCCCTATCGGGTAGGGTACGGCGAGCCGGGAGATCTCCGGGAGGCCGTAGTTGATCTTGGAAGGACGCCGTGACCGTATAATGACGCATGATCTTCGATAGCGTCGTCTACGATCATGGTCGACGGACTACGCCCGGTTCGCTGGGGGAGGCTTACCTATCCTGTCACGACCCTGGTAAGTTCGCCTGGCTTACTCTCTATGAGCCTACGGAGGAAGAGTTCATTCGTGCCGCCAGGGAGTTCCGGTTGCACGAGATGGCGGTCGATGATGCGATCCGGGCTCATCAGCGGCCCAAGCTCGAACGCTACGGCGACTGCCTCTTTGCCGTGCTCAAGCCAGCGCGCTACCTCGACGATACGAAGAGGATTGAGCTTGGTGAGATACACGCTTTCGTGGGTGAGAACTTCATCATCACGGTCTGCCGCGGGGAGGACTCCACGCTTGACGAGGCGCGCCGGCGGATGGAGGGCGAGCCCGGCCAGTTACAGCGAGGTCCTAACGGGGTCTTTTGCGAGATCCTGCACCAGGTTATCGAGGGATTTGCGCCGGTGGTCGAGGGGCTGGAGAACGACATCGACGATATAGAGGCGGAGGTGTTCGGGGGCAACGTGGAGGCCTCGCGCCGCATACACGAGGTCTCCCGCGAGATCATCCGCTTTCACCAGGCTACGAAGCCGCTGGCCGGGGCGCTGGAGCGACTGGCGGAGGGCGGCGCCAACTACGGCCACGAGGAGCGCAGGCACTTGCGTCGTGTCCAGGACCGCGTGTTGCGGGTGACGGAGCGGATCGAGGGCTTCCGGGACCTGCTCTCTAGCATGATGGACGTGAACCTGACCACGATCGGCATCCAGCAGAACGATCAGATGCAGAAGCTCTCCGCCTGGGGCGCTATCTTGATCGTCCCGACGCTCATCGCGGGTGTCTTCGGGATGAACTTCGAGGCCACGCGGTGGTGGATAGACGCACCCTTCGGCTTCGAGATCTCGATCACGCTCATGGTGCTGATCTCCGCCCTACTCTACCTCCGCTTCAAGAGATCCGGCTGGTTGTAGGACACATAAGAAGCTACTACGCGTTCTTTACGGCCTCGGTGATGTCTTGCAGGCCCTGCTTGGCGTCGGTGAAGTACATCATGGTCTTGTCCATGTCGTAGAAGAGTGGGTTGTCCACGCCGGCGAAGCCGGGGCTCAGGGAGCGTTTGACGAAGATGACCCTCTCGGCGTTCTCGACTTCGAGGATGGGCATGCCGCTTATGGCGCTCTCCTTCTCTTCGTCGTTGGCCGCCGGGTTCACGACGTCGTTCGCGCCGACGATTATGACGGCGTCCGTATCCTCGAACTCGGGGTTTATGTCCTCCAGGTCGTAGAGCTTCTCGTGGGGGACGCCCGCCTCGGCGAGGAGGACGTTCATATGCCCGGGCATGCGGCCCGCCACGGGGTGGATGCCGAACAAAACCTCCTTGCCCTGTGATTCGAGCGTCTCCATGAGCTCGAAGAGCGGGGCCTGAGCCTGGGCGACCGCGAGGCCGTAGCCGGGGACTATGACGACTTTGTTCACGTCTTCACTGAGGTATGAGCCGATATCTTCGGCGCTCACGTCGTTGACCTCACGCTCCTCATCGTCCTCATCGTCGCCGCCCCCCGACGCGGCGATGCCGGCGAAGATGATCTTGCCTAGAGGACGGCCGAGAGCGCTGCTCATCTGGCGCGTGAGGATGGTCCCCGAGGCGCCGACGAGCGTGCCGCTGATGATAAGAGCGTAATTATCGAGGACGAACCCCGACGACGCCGCCGCCAGCCCGGTGAGCGAGTTCAAGAGCGAGATGACGATGGGCATGTCCGCCCCGCCGATGGGGATAACGAGCAACACCCCGAGGAGGAGCGCGAGCACTAGTATGACTATCACGGAGACGAGCGGCGAGAGCTGCGGGAGCCCCACGGCCTCCGCCAACGCCCCGTCCGTGACCACGTTCGCGCTCAAGATAAGGACACCTAAAAAGAGAAGGGCGTTGACGACCTGCTGCAGCGGGAAGGCGACGGAGCCGGAGAAAGCGAGCTCCTGGAGCTTGCTAAAAGCGATGATGCTCCCCGAGAAGCTCAGGGTGCCGATGGTGATGCTGAGGAGTACGGTGATCGCCTGGACCAACGTCTCCCCTCCGCTCCCCAGAGCCTCCGTCTGGTAGAACTCCGAGAGCGCCACGAGGGCCGCGGCGCCGCCGCCAACGCCGTTGAAAGCGGCGACTAGCTGGGGCATCGCCGTCATCTGTACTTTCTGAGCGGAGACCGCCCCAATCACCCCGCCCAGGAGGATTCCACCTCCGATCAACGGCCAGCCCAGGGTCGCCTGGATGTCGGCGACGAAGAATGTCGCGACGAGGGCTATGACCATCCCGAAGGCGGCTAAAGTGTTGCCGGAACGGGCGGTCTCGGGTGTCCGGAGGCGTCGTATCCCGATAATAAATAGCGCGGCGGCTACAAGGTAGGCTAGAAAGGTTGCGACCTGCAAGGGTTAGTCCTTTCTCTTCTTTACTCTTTTTTGCGGCGGGCGGAACATGCTGAGCATCCGGTTCGTCACCCAGAAACCGCCGACCACGTTCGCCGCCCCGAAGACCACGGCGATAAAGCCGATCGTCGTCGTAAAGGCATCCGTCCCGGCGGCGAGCGCGATGATCGCGCCGACCAGGACGATGCCGTGAATCGCATTGGTCGCGCTCATAAGCGGCGTATGCAGCATGTTCGGGACACGCGAGATCAACTCGAACCCCAGGTAAGCGGTTACGACGAAGACGGCTATTTGTGCCAGAAGCGTCTCCATTACCGGGCCTGGCTCTCTTCGGTGGCGTTTTCCAGGGCCTCGCGGGTCGGCTCGTGGCGGACCTTACCGTCGTGCGCGATGCACATGGCGTCCGTGATCTCATCCTCGAGATCTATGTTCATATGCAGGTCATGCTCGTCTTTCTCCTCTGCCTGGTCCTCGGTGATATGCTCGATCAGGCTGTTAACGTTGCGCGAGTAGAGCTGGCTGGCGTGGATCGGCATCTCACTCGGCAGGCTCACCGGCCCCACTATCTTGACCTCGCTATGCTCCACGGTCTCCCCGGCCTCCGAGAGTTCGCAGTTACCGCCACTCTCCGCCGCCAAATCCACGATAACCGACCCCGGCTTCATGCTCTCGACCATGTCCTTCGAAACCAACGTCGGGGCCTCGCTGCCGGGTATGAGCACCGTGGTAATCACGATGTCCATCTCCTTTATGCGCTCGCGGATGAGCTTCTGGTCCTCCTCTAGCTTCTCGTTGGACCACCCCTCGTCTTCCTCTTCCTCGGAGTCCTCATCTTCTTCCTCCTCGCCTTCGACCACGTATTCGTCGCGCGGCGGCTCGGCGTAGGAGTAGAAGCCCATCGACGCCATTAGCTTGTTGAAGCCCTTGGGCTCGTACTTCTCGAATTCGTCTTCCTGCTCTTCTTCGTCCTCTTTCTCGTCTTCGGAGTCTATGAACGTGGCGCCCAGGGACTCGGCCTGCTCCTTGGTCTCGGGCCGTATGTCGTAGGCGAAGACGCCCGCCCCAAGCCGGTTCATGGTAGAGATGGCCTGCAGCCCCGCGACCGCGATTCCAAAGACCATTGCGTTTGCCGCCTGCGTGGTCCCGGCGGCCGTGGTCAGCATCGGGACGTACTTGCCTAGAGTGTTCGCCGCTATAAGGGCGCACTTGTAACCGGCAATGGAGCCCATCGAACTGAGAGCGTCCATGGCCTGCGCCGCGCTCGTGCGGGGGACGGCCTCCTGGGAGAAGACGGTAATCCCGGCGTCGGCGAGCTTCTTTACTAACTCCGCGTTCTGAGGGCCGTTGATAAAGCAGATCAACACCTGACCCTCGTGCATGTGCCCGATCTCGTCGTCGTTAGGCGCCCCTATCTTGGCGATGACGTCGGCGTCGCCATAGAGTTCCTCGGCCTCCGAGACGATCTTTGCTCCAGCCTCCTCGTAATTCTCGTCGATGTTGTAGTTGCGGCCGGCGCCGCTTTCGACGAGCACCTCGAAACCGTTCTTGACGAGCTTGCCGACGGTCTCCGGCACGAGGCCGACCCGCCGCTCGCCTTCAGCTATCTCCTTAGGTACCCCTATCTTCATGCAGTCTCCTCCAGGCACCTTTCCCTTGGGGGTTTATCCCCTCGACTTGTACGCTCCATGCGGCGGATTATATTGATATTAAAGGACTTCTGCTACCGTATCTTGAGGACGCGCCGGAGCCGCCCCCCAGGGCATCACAAAACGGAGATCATGTTGTAACCTGTACGTCATCCGCGGGCCGTAAGATATAACGTGTCCCGCGAACGAGTTGTGCCAGTAGAGAGGTGATGGCCGTAAAGACGTACCCTGTCCGGAGGTTCCGGCGTCGCGAGAGGAGAAAGCAGAAGAGGTCGCGGATGGTCTCCGTGGGCTCGCTACTCATCGTGCTTGCCGGTCTGGGCCTTTTAGGCTACGCCCTTCTGGGCGAAGACTCGCCGCTGCTAAAGGTTTTCTCCGCTTCCGAGACGAAAGAAGAGTTTGCGGAGGACGCTGTCGCCAAGAGCACGACGCTCAAGCTAACCATACCGGCGATGGACCGGGTCGAGGATCTGAACGTCTACGACGCACCGTTCGACGACGAGTCGGCGCTCGAGGCCGGGGCCCAGCACGTCCAGGATACGGGCTTCCCCTGGGAGGACGAGTCCAACGTATTCATAGCGGGACACCGGCTCGGTTTCCCCGGTACGGACAGCTATCTGGTGTTCTGGGACCTTGACGAGCTGGAGAATGGCGACGAGATCTTCCTGACCGACTCCGATGGCGCACGCTACACATATGAGGTCTTCGATAACTTCGTTACGGGCCCTTATGATTGGAGTGTTACGGAGCCGGTATCCGGCAAGAACATTGTCACCCTACAGACCTGTACGCTCCCCGACTACGCCGACCGGATCATCGTCCAGGCCGAGCTAACAGAGGTCGAACCGGCCGAAGATGTCGAGCCGCTGCCCGAAAGGCCGGAGCGAGAGCCCACACCAGAAGACGATCCGATACCAGTCGAACCTTTCCTCGACGAGCCGTACCCCGGCGAACCGCTCCCCAACGCGCCGATCTTCGATGAGCCGATCCCCGACGCGCCTATAGAGCCAATCCCCGATGCCCCGATCCCCGACGCGCCAACACAGCCGATCCCGGGTGCGCCGGTCCCAGCCGGGGCACTCCCCGAAGACCGGGTACCGCCGGAGCCGATACCCGAAGGACCAGCGCCAGCCGGACCACCCGGGCCGCTCAGCGGCTAACCGGGTCTGGTTGGCCGCCTCTGGCTGCTACTTCCTGGTTTTCTTCGCCTTGCGGGGACGGCGGTCGGCGGCGAGGCGCTCGACGGGTTCACCGTTCTCAAGGTGTTGCCCGGATATTTCCGGGACATCATTCTCTCTGAGACCGAGGTACCAGGTACCCTTTGGTCGCGCTCCGTCGTAGACGACGACGTTCGGGCCGTGTTTGCACAGGCCGAGGCAGTCCACGGTATCCATGCGGACTTCGTCGAGGATACCTCTGGAGCGAAGCTCTTCTTTGAGGGCTTTTCTCGTATCCCTGGCGCCCCGCTTCTTGCAGTCGCCACCCGTGCAGACGAAGATGTGCGACTCGTAGTCCCGCACCTTCGCCGCGGGCTCCGCCGTGGTCTGGAGCCCGTCCTTGAGCTTCTTGTTTTTAGAGATGATCTCCTCCGAATCCGGCTCCAGCTTCGAGGGCCGAGTCCTCAACAGCTACCGGGAACTGTCATCGCAAACTGTAAAACCTCTGTAAAGCTGTATACCACGCGCGGGGCGCGAGTTGTATGATTGGATATCGTAGAGGTTACGTTGCAGAAACGGGAGGACCGGTTGCACGCTACAAGCTCGACACTAAGGCTACAGTGGGGGAGTGTTTGAGCCCGCACGCGGTTATAGACGTGGGTTCCAACACGATACACTTGCTCGTCGGCGAGGTGGAGAATGGGGCGGTGTTCCCGGTTACGGGGGAGAAGGTCTCTGCCCGGCTCGGGTCCGGGGTGGACGAGACCGGGAGGATAGAGGAGGCCCGCATCCCCGTGGCCGCCGAGGCCATAAGCCTCTTCGCCCGGCTGGCCGCCCTCAACGGCGCGCCGGTGCCCGCGGTGCTGGCGACGAGCGCCGTACGGGACGCGGAGAATGGTCCAGACCTCTGCCGGGAGGTGCTAGAGAAGGCGGGGCTGGAGGTGCGTCTCGTCTCCGGTGATGAGGAGGCACTTCTTGGCTTCCGCGGGGCGGTTTCGGCGCTGGGACCGGGCTTCTCGTGGGAGGCGCCCGCGCTCGTCGTGGACCTTGGGGGCGGCTCCGCTCAACTCATCCTCGGTGACGGTTCGGATGGCCCCGAGAGGCAAATCTCGCTCCCGCTGGGGTCCAACAGGACCACCGAGCGCTTCACGCGCCACGACCCGCCGGAGGCCGGAGAGCTGGAGTCTTTGAGCGACGCGGTGATCGAGATGCTGCCGGAGTGGGACCTCCCGGAGGGGACGGAGGCCGTGGCGATCGGAGGTTCGGCCCGGGCGGTCCTGCGGCTCACCAAAGACCGGCTTACCGTGGAGCGGTTGAGGGCGCTCGCGGTGGAGATCTCCCAAAAGCCAGCGGCGATGCTGGCGCGGGAGGAGGGGCTCGCACCCGAGCGGGCACGCGTGCTGCCCGCGGCGATTATCACGCTCGCGGCGATACTGGAGCGGTTCGATAGGCCTCGGCTCACCGTCGCCCGCGGGGGGATAAGGGAGGGTGCCATCCTCACGATGGCTGAAGAGGCCCGGAACGGAAAGAGACCTCAAGTTAGACTTTAAAGGGGGAAACCAACATGGACGTAACCGAGCAAAGGACGAATCTCTCCGACCCGTCACTGTACCTGAATCGCGAGCTCTCCTGGCTTGGTTTCAACGAGCGCGTCCTGGCACAGGCAAAAGATGAGCGGCATCCTTTGTTGGAGAGGATGCGGTTCGTCTCCATCTCCGAGACCAACCTCGACGAGTTCTTTATGATCCGGGTTGCCGGTCTGCAGCAGCAGGTCGCCGCCGAACTCCCAAACTCTGTCCCGGACGGGATGACTCCCGATGAGCAGTTGAGCCGCATCTACGAGCATACAAGGTGCTTCTTCACGGAGCAGCGGGCGGTGCTGGAGAAGGACCTCCTCCCCGCGCTGAAGGAGGAGGGAATCAACCTCGTGTCATACCGGGATCTCTCTCAGGGGGAGAAGCGGGATCTCCGGGAGCGGTTTACGTGGGACATCCTGCCGATTCTCACCCCATTGGCCGTGGACCCTGCGCATCCTTTTCCGCACATCTCCAACCTTTCGCTGAACCTGCTCGTCGTGATCGGGGACGCGGGCAGGGAGGTATTGGCGCGTTTAAAGGTCCCAACGACGATCGAGCGTTTCATGAAGGTGCCGCCAACGGAGGAGCCTGAGGAGACACTGGCGCCGGGTGTACACGAGGAGATAAAGCTGGTCAGGGTCGAGGAGGTGATCGCGGCGAACCTGGATGAGCTGTTCCCCGGGAAGGAGATCCTGGCGAGTCACGTTTTCCAGGTTACGCGCAACGCGGACTTCGTGATCGAGGAAGACGAGGCCTCGGACCTCTTGCAGGCGATAGAGCACGAGCTGGCGGGCCGCTGGTTCGGCCAGAGCGTGAGGTTGATGGTGACGGACTCCATGCCCGCGGAGCTGCGCGAATGGCTGGCGGAGAACCTGGCTGTGAAACCGGATTCGGTCTACGCCGTGCCGGAGCCGCTGGGCCTCGGGGACTTCGATGACTTGACGCACCTCGACCGGTCGGACCTGCTCTATCCCCCCGCGTCGCCGCGCATCCCGCCGGAGCTCCGGGGTCCGGGCTCTGTCTTCTCGAAGATCCGGCAGGGCGGC
>Ga0136617_10005248_pt1 | contig 11582 bp, 10 predicted proteins | sample AntDrymUQ3222106_2_FD_129672 | JGI IMG/M metagenome (GOLD analysis project Ga0136617, IMG submission 129672) | Polar desert sand microbial communities from Dry Valleys, Antarctica - metaG UQ322 (21.06) | ecosystem: Environmental > Terrestrial > Soil > Desert | place: Antarctica: Dry Valley...
CGACGGCGGCGCCGTGCCGGAACGGACGGCGAAGTTCAACGCGCTGCGCATCCTGTGGAAGCTCGAGGCGCTGCGCCACGCCGTCGGCGATGCCGAGATCGAGATCGTGAGCGGCTTCCGCGACGACGATTGCAACGCCGGCGTCGGAGTCCCCAACAGCCGACACCGCTACGGCGACGCCGCCGACATCGTCTCCGACGACGTGTCGCTGTGCGACCTCGCGCAGGAAGCGCGCGACCGCGGCTTCGACGGCATCTACGGACCCGGGTTCCCGAACCACGACGACCACGTGCACCTCAGCGGCGCCAACGAGTCGTGGAGCGCGCCGGACTGCAACGTCGAGCGCCAGGGCTCGTCGGTGCCTGCCGAGCTCGCCGCCGAGCAGTAGCCGCCGCCGGGCCGCTCACCGCTCACTGCCGCCGTCGTAGGCTCGCCCGCATGTCGCCGGCCTCGCACCTGTCGAACGTGTGGTTCAAGGTCACCGACCTGCAGGTGGTGAGCGGCACTGGGTGTCGCGTGACCACCGTCGACGGCGAGGAGTACCTCGATTTCGCCGCCGGCATCGCCGTCAACTCGACCGGGCACAGCCATCCGCGCGTCGTCGAGGCGATCTCCGAGCAGGCGGGCAGGTTCATCCACGCCCAGGCGAACGTGTTCACCCACGACCTGTTGGAACCGCTCGCCGCCAAGCTCGCCGAGATCAGCCCCGGCGCGATCGACACGTTCTTCTTCGCCAACTCCGGCGCCGAGATCACCGAGGCGGCGATCAAGCTCGCCAAGCAGGTCACGGGACGGCCCAACACGATCGTCTTCAGCGGCTCGTTCCACGGGCGAACCCACCTGGCGATGGCGATGACGACGTCGAAGTCGGTCTACCGAGCTGGGCATGCGCCGCTCCCGTCGGGCATCCACGTGGCGCCGTTTCCCGACCCACTCGCCGACGACGAGGCCGCTGAGGTCGACGCCGCCCTACGCGGCCTCGACCACCTCCTCGCCACGATGACGTCGCCGGCGGAGACCGCGGCGATGATCCTCGAGCCGGTGCTCGGTGAGGGCGGCTACCTGCCGGCGCCGCAGGCGTTCCTCGACGGCATCGTCGAACGGTGCCGGGCCCACGGGATCCTGTTCATCGCCGACGAGGTGCAGAGCGGGTTCGGCCGCACCGGCGAGATGTTCGCCGTCGACCACTACGGCATCGAGCCTGACGTGATCTGCATGGCCAAGGGGATCGCCTCCGGCTTCCCGTTCTCCGCCCTCGGCACCCGCCGCGAGCTCGACGACCAGTGGCCGAAGGGCAGTCACGGCGGCACCTACGGCGGCAACCCGATCGGCTGCGCCGCCGCGCTGGCGACGATCGAGGTGATGACCGAGCCGGGGTTCATGGACAACGTGCGCGACCGCGGCGAGCAGCTCGTCGACGGGTTGCGCGAGCTGCAGGGCAGCCACGGCGAGCTGCGCCAGGTGCGCGGGCTCGGGCTGATGGTGGCGACGGAGCTCGACGAGACCGCCCGAGTCTCGGCGATCCAGCAGCACTGTCTGGACGATGGCCGCCTCATCCTGATGAACGCCGGAACCGACGGTCGGGTGCTGCGGTGGATGCCACCCCTCGTCGTCAGCGAGGCGGAGGTCGACGAGGCGCTCGACGTGTTCGAGACTGCCCTGACGGCCACCGGCTGATCGAGCGTGGCGCGTCTCGACGCGGCCCGCGTCGCGGCGTGGCGCGAGCTGCAGTCGGTCAGCGCCGAGCTCGAGCGAGCCATCGACGCCGAGCTGGTCGCCGAGTGGGAGATCCCGCTCGGGTGGTTCGACGTGCTCGCCGCGCTGCAGCGGCTCGGCGGCGTCGCCCGCCCGCACGAGCTCGCAGTCGAGCTGCGCCTCGTGCGCTCGAGCCTCAGTCGACGCCTCGATCGACTGGAGGAGGAGGGATGGGTGGCCCGCCACCGCACCGGCCCGGCGATCGGTGACAACGATCATCGGGCGGTCGACGTCGAGCTCACCCGTCGCGGCCGCACGCTGTGGCGGGAGATGAACGTGACGTACCGCCGGGCGGTGCAGTCGCTCGTCGCGTCGAAGCTCGCCGACGCCGACGTCGCCGCGCTCCGACGAGTCCTCGCCACCGTCGCCCCACCCTGACGCACGAGTTGGGGTGACGACGCCCCGACCGCCAGACTCGCCGTCATGACCACTGCAGTGATCGTGGACGCGGTGCGGACGCCGCTCGGCAAGCGCAACGGGATGCTCAAGGACTGGCACCCCGTCGACCTCGCCGCCGAGACGCTCAAGGCCCTCGTCGAGCGCACGGGGGTCGACCCCGGGACGGTCGACGACGTCGTGATGGGGTGCGTGATGCAAGTCGGCGAGCAGAGCGTCAACGTCGCCCGCAACGCCGTGCTCGCCGCCGGGTGGCCCGACGAGGTGCCGGGCACCACGATCGATCGCCAGTGCGGGTCGAGCCAGCAGGCCGCCCACTTCGCCGCGCAGGGCGTGATCGCCGGCGCCTACGACGTGGTGGTCGCCGCCGGCGTCGAGGTGATGACGCGCGTGCCGATGGGCGCGTCGATCGCCGACGGGAAGTTCGGCTACCCGTTCGGGCCGCAGGTCGGGGCCCGCTACGCCGACCAGGGCGGTCTCGTCCCGCAGGGCATCTCCGCCGAGCTGATCGCCGACCAGTGGGGCATCTCGCGCGACGACATGGACGCGTTCGGCGCGCGCAGTCAGCAGTACGCAGCGCGTGCTACCGACGAGGGCCGGTTCGAGCGGGAGATCATCACCGTCCTTGGCGCGGGCGGCGAGCGGGTGTCACGCGACGAGGGACTCCGGGAGACGACCGTCGAGTCGCTCGGTCAGCTCAAGCCGTCGTTCCGACCGGAGAACGAGGGTGGCCGGGTCACCGCCGGGAACTCGTCGCAGATCACCGATGGTGCGTCGGCCGTGCTGATCATGAGCGAAGAGCGCGCCGACGCGCTCGGCATCACGCCGCGAGCGCGGTTCGTCAACTTCGCCCTGGCCGGCGCCGACCCGCGCCTGATGCTGACGGCGCCGATCCCCGCGTCGCAGCGGGTCCTCGAGCGGGCGAAGCTGACGATCGACGACATCGACCTAGTCGAGATCAACGAGGCGTTCGCCTCCGTCGTGCTGGCGTGGGAGCAGGAGCTGCACCCCGACATGGACAAGGTCAACGTGAACGGCGGGGCCATCGCCATCGGGCACCCGCTCGGCTGCTCGGGCACTCGGCTGATGAGCACGCTGCTCAACGAGCTCGAGCGCACGGGCGGTCGCTACGGGCTGCAGACGATGTGCGAGGGCGGCGGCATGGCCAACGCCACCATTCTTGAACGCCTCTGACCGGGGAGTTGTCCACAGGCTGTGGGGAACCTGCGGAGAACCACAGCGATGCAATTCGAGGACGCCCCCTCACTCGGAGATCGGGGCGATGATCGCCATCTCCTCCAGGCAGTGCTTCGGCGGGGGCGGATCCTCGTCGGGGGCCATCGTCAACCGCAGCTCAACCCCGCAGACGGTGCAGCGATAGCGCAGGTTCACCCGGCGCATCTCGCCCGCCGGCGGTGGTGGCGGGAGCGGCGTGGTGAGCGACCGCAGCAGGGCGATCCCGGTTCTCCACACCACCCACCCGATGAGCACCCCGCCGAGGACCCAGATGACCGTCGAGAACGCCGGCACGGGTCTAACCTACCGACGGGTATCCACAAGCCCGTCGGCTGCGGTCATCTCCACTTCGTGGCGAGGTACAGACCGCCGAGGATGCAGACGAGGCCGACCAGCGTCGGCCAGTTGCTGCCGGTGAACACCAAGTAGCGCAGCATGATCACGACGCCGCCGGCGACGAGCAGCGCCAGCATCACGACCGGCAGCCACGGGGGGCTCTCCTTGAGCTCCTTCGGCACCGGCGGGGTGTACCGAGACGACGTGGCCACGCGCGGTGGGCCCGGTCGTGCGGCGACCGGACGCTCGCCGGGCTTGGTGCCCGTCGGCGTCACCCGCCCTCCGGTCTTGCGCTTCGGGGGAGCCACGGCCGAGGAGTGTACGCAAATCGGGTTGGACCTGCAGAGGGCCGATCGGCCATCGTGACGCCGTGACGAGGGTGCTGGTGATCGACAGCTACGACAGCTTCGTCTACAACCTCGTGCAGTACGTCGGCGAGCTCGGAGCGGAGCCGATCGTCCACCGCAACGATGCGATCACCGTCGACGAGGCCGTCGCGGTGGCGCCCGACGCAGTGCTGCTGTCACCAGGTCCCGGCCGCCCGGAGGATGCCGGCATCCTCTGTCCCGCCGTCGCCGCGTTCGCCGAGCTCGGCACGCCGGTGCTCGGCGTGTGCCTCGGCCACCAGGCGATCGGCCACGTCTACGGGGCGACGATCGTCGGCGCGCCCGACCTGATGCACGGCAAGACGTCCCCCGTCGACCACGACGGCGCCGGCGTGTTCGCCGGCCTGCCCTCGCCGCTGACGGCGACGCGCTACCACTCGTTGACGATCGACCCGCTGACCGTCCCGCAGAGCCTCGAGGTCACCGCCACCTCGCCCGACGGCGTGATCATGGGGGTGCGCCACCGCGCCCATGACGTCGAGGGCGTGCAGTTCCACCCCGAGAGCATCCTCACCGGCTGCGGCCACGACCTCCTGCGCAACTTCCTGGCCCGAGCGAGCTGACCGCTCAGGTGCCGGTGGGCGGCGAGGACTCGGGCGGCGGGGTGGTCGGCGGCTCGGTCTCGGGCGGGTCCGTCGGTGGCGGATCGGTCGGTGGCGGATCGGTCGGTGGCGGCTCCGTGGGGAGAGGCGCGGCCGTGGTGTCCGGCGGGAGGGCCCGCCCGACGACCAGATCGACCCGAGTGCCCTGTGGCGCCTGGCTGCCGCCGGCGACGGTCTGCGTGCGCACCAGGCCGTCGGACGTGTCGCCGAACGGGACGTCCTCGAACGTCACCTCAACCTGGAACCCGAGCGCGCCCAGCTCCTCACGAGCCACTGCCTCCGTGTCGCCGACGACGTTCGGCACGGTGACCGCCGGCGGGCCGTTGGACACGACGAGCTGCACGGCCGATCCCACCTCGACGAGCTCGCCCGATCCGGGCTCGGTGCGGATCACGACGCCGGCCGCGATGGAGCCGTTGTCCTCGGTGACGGTCGTGACCTCGAACTCGTAGGGCGAGTTCTCGAGCAGCGCACGAGCGGCCGGCTCGTCGAGGTTGGCGACGATCGGCACGGCGATGTCCTGGCGACCACCGGAGACGACGATGTCGACCGTGGTGCCCTGCTCGACCTGCGTGCCGGCGGGCGGGTCGGTGCGAATCGCCCGGCCCTCGGCGATCTCCTCGTTCTGCTCTGTGGTGATCGAGCCGATGTCGAAGCCGCGCGCCCCGAGCTGGCGCTGCGCTTGCTCGATCGGCCGGTTCTCGACGTTGGGGACCGGAACCAGCTCCGGTTGCGGGTTGAAGTAGAGGTCGATCACCGTGCCCTCGGCGACCACCGTGCCTTCGCCGGGGTCGGTGCGATGCACCGACCCGGCGGCGACGTCGCCGTTCGGTTCTCGGATCGGCTGGTAGGCGAGGTTGAGGAGGTCGAGGTCGGCGGTGACGTCGGCGAGCGGCATGCCCGTGTAGTCGCGCAGCGTGCGGCTCGTCGCCTCGTCGTTGCCGGATAATCCACGGAACAGCAGGAACCCGGCGATGCCGAGGGCGATGAGCGTGAAGAACGCAGCGAGCGCGTACCACCCGGTGCGTGACGGCGGCGGTTCGTAGTAGCCCGCTGCCGCCGAGGATCCGGTCGGCGTGTGTGGCGGGGCCGTTGGTGCGATCGCCGTCGCGCCGGTCGTGCGTGGCGTGACTGCCGTGGCGGCGGTGGTGCTGGCACCTGCCATCCCGGCGGCCGCCGTCGCCGCGACGAGCGCCATCACCTGCTCGCCGTTGCGGAACCGGCGCAGGTCGTCGCGCAGCGCCGAGGCGTTGGCGTAGCGCCGTCGGGGATCCTTCGCCAGCAGCTTGGCGACGATCGCCTCGTAGGCGCGTGGGACGTCACCGGCGAGCTGGTTGAGCGGCTGCGGATGGTCGTGGACCTGCTTGTAAGCAATGCTGACCGGGTTCTCGCCGGTGAACGGTGGCCGCCCGCCGACCATCTCGTACATCACGACGCCGAGCGAGTACAGGTCGCTGCGCGGATCGGGCTGGGCGCCCTGCGCCTGCTCGGGGGAGAAGTAGGTGGCGGTGCCCATGACCGCGCCGGCCTGGGTGAGGTTGAGCTCGGCGGCGGAGTTCATCGCCCTGGCGATGCCGAAGTCGGCGACCTTCACCTGGCCGTTCGACCCGATCAGGATGTTGGCCGGCTTGATGTCTCGGTGCACCAGCCCGGCCTCGTGGGCGAAGCTCAGCGCGGCGGCGACCTCGGTGGCGATTTCCGTCGCCTGCTTGGCGGTGAGCTGGCGGTGGGACCGGAGGATGTCGGCGAGCGTGCGCCCCTCGACGTACTCCATGGCGATGAAGTACGTGCCGGCGTGCTTGCCCCAGTCGTAGACGTTGACGATGTTGGGGTGGCTGAGGTTCGCCGCGGCCTGCGCCTCACGCCGGAAGCGCTCGACGAAGTTCGGATCGGTGGCGAACTCGGCGAACAGCACCTTGATCGCCACGTGGCGGTCGAGCAGCGTGTCGCGGCCGAGGAACACGTCGGCCATCCCGCCGCGACCGATCCGCCGGCCGAGCTCGTACCGTTCGCCGATCGTGTCGGGCATGGCTCAGCCCCCCGCCAGCGCAGCGTCGAGGACGGTCTTCGCGACTGGGCCGGCAAGGCGCCCACCGGTGCCGGCGGAGATCTCGTCGTCGACGCCCTCGATCATCACGGCGACGGCGTAGCGCGGTGCGTCGGCCGGTGCGAAGGCGATGATCCACGCGTGCGATCGCTCCGGCTCGCCGGAGTTGTTGAGCTGCGCGGTGCCCGTCTTCGCCGCCACCGGCACGCCGCCCTCCAGGCCGATGCAGCAGCTCGCCGTCCCGACCGTCGCGACGCCCTGCATCAGCTGGTTGAGCAGCTGGGCGTTCTCGAGCGTCAGCGGCGTCTTCCACACCTCCGGCTCGGTGTCGTCGAGCACGCGACCGGACTGGTCGAGCGTGGCGTCGACGACGTACGGCTCCATCATCCGCCCGCCGTTGGCGACGGCCGAGGCGACCATCGCCATGTGCACCGGCACCATCTGCACGTCGTTCTGACCGAAGCCGCGGATGGCGAGCAGCGGCAGGCTCTGGTCGAGGTCGGTGCTGTCGCCGAACGTGCTGGCGACCGGGCGCGGCAGGTCGATCGGCAGCGGCTCCTCGAGCCCCCACCGTTCGAGCCCGCCGACCATCAGCTCCGGTCCGAGGTCGAGCGCGGTCCTGGCGAACGGGATGTTGCAGCTGCGGGCGAACACCTCGGCGAGGTCGCCGCCGCACACGGTGGCCTCGAAGTTCTCGATCGGGTCGTCGGTCTGCGGCGGGACGAACTCGCTCTCGTCGGGGAACGTCGTCGCCGGCGACAGGCGCCCGTTCTCGAGGGCGATCCCGGTGGTCAGCACCTTGAACGTCGAGCCGGGCATGTAGCGCTGCTGGTACGCGTTGGCGAGCAACGGGTCGCGGTCGTCCTCCGTGGCCAACGTGATCACGTCCTGCGCCCGATCGAAGTCGGGCGTGGCGATCAGGTTCGGATCGAAGCTCGGGTAGCTCCACATCGCGCGGATCGCGCCGGTCGATGGCTCCATCACCACGACCGAGCCCTCTCGCTCGCCGAGGGCGTCGCGTGCGACCTGCTGCAGCCGGCTGTCCATCGTCAGGCGGACCGATCCGCTGTCGTCCTCGCCGGTGACGATGTTGGGCAGGCTGCGCAGCTGCTGCTCGGGCGTGTCGCCGACGAGCACGTCGTTCTGCGTCCGCTCGATCTGGGTCGAGCCGAACGCGAACGTGTAGTAGCCGGTGACGTTGGCGAACAGGTCGTTCGTCGGGTAGCGGCGCTGGAACTCGAACTCGCTGCCGGGCGGGTTCGGCGTGGACTCGGCGACGACCACACCGTCGGCGGTCACGATCGTCCCTCGCGGTTGGTCGAAGTCGCGCCGGATCGCCCTGGTGTTGTCGAAGCGGAGGTTGAGCTCCTCCTCGCGCCCGACCTGCCAGTAGTTGAGCGCGACGAACAGCAGGAGGTAGCACGTCATCAGGCCACCGGCGAGTTGGCGGATCTGGCGGTTCACGTGGCGTGGCCTTCGGCGCCGCCGCGACGTCTGAGTCGCCACGCCGCCCACCGCTCGGCGGGCGTCGGATCGTCGGAACGCTCGTGCAGCCGGCGGGCGGAGGAGTCGCTGAGCCGGATGAGCAGTGCCAGCAGGATGTAGTTCGACACCAGCGACGAGCCGCCGTAGCTCACGAACGGCAGCGTGATGCCGGTGAGCGGGACCACCTTGATGACGCCGCCCACGATGATGAACGCCTGCACGCCGATGATCGTCGTCAGGCCGACGGCGAGCAGCTTCTCGAACGTGTTCTCGGTGCGGATGGCGACGCGCAACCCGGCGCCGATCATCAGCAGGTAGGCGATCAGCACCGCTGCGCCGCCGAGCAGTCCGAGCTCCTCGCCGATCGCCGTGAAGATGAAGTCGTTCTGCGCTTCCGGCACCTGGTCCGGGCTGCCGAGGCCGAGGCCGGTGCCGCTGAGTCCGCCGTCGGCCAGGCCGTACAGCGCCTGCACGATCTGGTAGCCGCGGTCGAGCGGATCGGACCACGGGTCGAGCCAGATCGTCACCCTGGTCTGCACGTGGCCGAACAACCGCCACGCCACGTAGGCGGCGGAGGCGAACAGCACCAGGCCGATGAGCAGGTAGGCGGCTCGCTCGGTGGCGACCCACATCATCACGACGAACAGGGCGAAGAACAGCAGCGACGAGCCGAGGTCCTTCTGCCCGACCATCACCAACACGGCGAAGCCCCACGAGACGGCGATCGGGAGGAGGTGGCGCAGCTCGGGCAGCCGCAGCGGGCCGATCTTGCGCCCGTCGGCGATCAGTTCCCGGTTCTCGGCGAGGTAGCCGGCGAAGAAGATCGCCAGCGCCAGCTTGGCGAACTCGCCGGGCTGGAAGTTGATCGGTCCGAGGCTGACCCAGATCCGTGCGCCGCCGAAGCTGGTCCCCACGCCAGGCACCAGCGGGAGCAGCAGCAGTCCGGCACCGGCGAACAGGAAGATCCAGCGATACCGCGCCAACGTCGGTGCCCGCTCGACGAAGACCAGCGTGCCGATGAACGCGGCAATCGCGACGATGCTCCACGTCGTCTGCAGACCGGCCAGCTCGTCGTCGAGCCGGGTGATCATCACGTACCCGACGCCGTGGAGGATCGCGGCGAGGGGCAGGAGGGTGGCGTCGGCGCCGGTGGCGAAGCCGCGCACGCCGAGGTGGGCGACGATGAGGAGGCCGAGCAGCAGACCGAGGAACGGTCCGATCTGGGCGGGGATGGTGGCGTTCTCGCCCAGTGCGGCGAGCACGTACGCCCCGCCGGTGATCAGGCCGGCCATGACGACGAGCGACAGCTCGGTCGAGCGCCGAGCCTTGGCAATTGGTGAGGTCGCCGCCATCAGCGCACCGCCCTCACGGCAATCGGCGAGGTCGCCGCCATCAGCGCACCGCCGTCACGGCGTCGTCTCCGACGGGGAGGTCGTCGTCGTCCGTCGCACCGTCGTGTCGGGCGCGGCGGTGGTCGGGGGCGTCGTGGTGGTGGGCGGCGTTGTGGTCGTCGTGGTCGTCTCGAGCAGGTCGTCGACGAAGCGCTCTGCAGCGCCGCGCGACGGGAACTCCGGCTGCGCCTCCACACGTGCGATCGATTCGTCGTCGAGGTCGCCGCGCCGGAACGCCGTCGGCGCTTCGGACGTCGGGTCGAACCACAGCACCGAGTCGGTGCGACCGCGGTAGATCATCACGTCGCCCTCGTCGTCGAAGGCGACGAAGTACCCCCGGCGCGCCCACGCGGCGAAGATCACGAACGCCAGCACCAGCACGGCGATGACGGCGACCCCGGCGATGAACCCGCCGATGCGTCGCTTGCGCGGTCGAGCGGCGTCCGGTGTCACCGGGATCTCGTCGGTGATGTCGACTGCCGACGCAGATCGCGTGGCGCCATCGTCCGTCGACGTCGTCTCGGTGGTGGCGTCGGAGTCGTCGTCGGGCGAGACGAGCGCGGCGAGGTCGGCGAACTCGGTTGCCTCGTCGTCGTCGGCCAAGTCGTCGACCGAGGATGCCTCGCCCCACGCCGGTTCGAGGTCGAGCTCGGTGTCGGGGTCCGGCGGGTCGGCACCCTCCAGCACGTCGACGATGACGACGGTGACGTTGTCGCGCCCGCCCTCGCGGTTGGCCATCGTGACGAGCTCGTCGGCGGCGAGCTGCGGGTCGTCGACCGACGTCAGGAGACGGGCGATGTCCTCGTCGCGGACCTCGTCGCTGAGGCCGTCGCTGCACAGGAGGAACCGATCGCCACGGACGACCGGCAGTCGCCACGCGTCGACGCGGACGGTCGGGTCGATGCCGAGGGCTCGGGTGACGATGTTGCGCCGTGGGTGGGTGCGGGCCTCGTCGTCGGAGATGTGGCCGGTGGCGACGAGCTCCTGCACGTAGCTGTGGTCGACCGTCGCCCGTCGCAACCGCCCGTGGCGCAGCAGGTACGTCCGCGAGTCGCCGACGTTGGCCAGCACGAAATACTGGTCTCGCTCGCTCGAAACTCGCTCGCTCGACTGCGCCTCGTCGCTAGCGCTTCGTGTGGCTTGGTCTCGTTCGCTCGAAACTTGCTCACTCGACTGCGCCTCGTCGCTGGCGCTTCCCTCGCCGCGCGAGTTCTCGTCGGCTTCCTCGGCATCTCGCGGGTCGTCGATGAGGGCGAGGAGGGTGACGGTGGTGCCCATGCCCTGCTGGTCGAGGTTGTCGCTGCCGGCTCGGAAGATGTCGGTGTTGGCCTCGGCAAAGGCGGCGACGACCTCGTCGAGCCCGGCGCCGTCGACCGACAGCCGGGCGCGCAGCAGGTCGACGGCGATCGCGCTGGCCACCTCGCCGGCGCGGTGGCCGCCCATGCCGTCGGCGACGGCGAACACGCGCCGCTCGGCGAGCAGGTTGTCCTCGTTCTCCGGGCGCAGCCGTCCCGAATCGGTCGCCGCTCCCCATCGCAGCGTCGGCATCACTGCGCCTCGAGCACGGTGTATCCGACCTGGACGCGGTCGCCGGGGTGGAGGAGTCGGGCGCCGACCAGCTTGTTGCCGTTGTGGTACGAGCCGTTCGTCGAGCCGAGGTCCTCGACCGTCGCCTGGCCGTCGACGACGTACACCTTGGCGTGGCGGCCGGAGACGAACGTGTCGTCCTCGATGCGGATGGTGGCGCCGGGATCGCGCCCGATCGAGATGTCGCCGCCGAGCGCGTAGGCCGCCCCGCGGCGGGCGCGGGGCTCGACGATCACGAGGCGGTTCACCGCACCACGCCGGCCCTTCGGCGGCTTGCGTGGGCGAGACGGAGCGGTGGCGGCCACCGTGGCGGCGTGCTCGTCGGAGGCGACGGGCGCAACACGCTTCGAGGACCGGCGGA
>Ga0136617_10005249_pt1 | contig 11580 bp, 8 predicted proteins | sample AntDrymUQ3222106_2_FD_129672 | JGI IMG/M metagenome (GOLD analysis project Ga0136617, IMG submission 129672) | Polar desert sand microbial communities from Dry Valleys, Antarctica - metaG UQ322 (21.06) | ecosystem: Environmental > Terrestrial > Soil > Desert | place: Antarctica: Dry Valley...
AAACCATCGTGGGGTACCGCTTGAAGCAATCAGGCATGCGCTGGAGTTTGCGCGGAGCCAACGCCATCATCGCGCTGCGCTGCGCTCAACTGAGTGGTCGTTGGGAGGAGTTTTGGGAAATGCGTGCGGCGAGCTAGCGCTTACGACCTACAAATTTGTCGCACACCCTTACGACAGAACTTATTACGATTGCGGTAAAAAATATTTGCCATCACGAAGATTGGTGGGAGAACGGAATCAGGAAACTCTCAGGCGGTCGAAGTCGATGGGCTTCAGCAGACAGTCATTGCACCCCTGTGGCCAATGCGGCGGCGTGATAGGACGGCGTGCCCCGGCTATTCATGACGAGTAGGAATACTTAGCGTAGCGCTCGTGCTTTCGTGCTTTCGATTCCGGTGGGTTGCCTCGTGGCCATCGATCAGCGGCAAGCTGCCACCAATCAGGACTACATCGGGCTGTTCGGGGATGTGGCCATCTCAACTGCCTCAAGGCCGTCACGCGCCTCGGTTAAGCAGAGTCTCCTATCTCCCGAAGTATACTAATCATCGTGATGATCAGCAATCAGCCTTGGGCTTGATGGCCGGCCCGAGCATAATCGGAGTTCGTGCCTAAGAAAGCTAGAACGCAGTGATATCAAGTAGGTTGGGGGGCATCGGGGGAGATGCTCCTTTCGAGGTGTTCCATTGCATCGGTTTTGAAGTTGATGGAACTAGTGGGCTCGCTCGCAGGTGTCGGGAGCAATACTGGCAACAGGTAATCCAGGAGGTACTGCAGTTGGTCGTAGTCAGAGAGTCTCGTGACATACTCGTTACGACGGGCGCCCACTTCCATGATCGAGCCGGAATCTATTGCGTCCTCATGCGTAACGATCACAACAGGCAACTGCCACAACTGTGCCTGCTTCAGGATCTGTCGCGCGGCCACCAACTCGTACAGCAAAGGTACATCGAGATCAACCAGGAGAAGATCGGGGTGGATCCGGCGGGCATGCTGAGCCGCGTCTTGGCCGTTGTCAGTCCCAATCACGCCGTATCCGTTTTGTGCCAGGACCTCCTTAAGCTCGGACCGTGCGTCCTGGTGGTCTTCCACCACTAACACAAGATGGTTAGCTTGCGAACGCCTCGGATGCCGAGGTGCTAAAGCTGAGTTGAGTTTTATAGGCATGAACGACACCGCTATGTGATGAACTCGGGGCAAAAGCCCCCGAGGGGGCAGATTAATTGGGGGTAGAATGGGGGCAGATTAAAAATGAGGCGAAGGCGAAGATTGTTGCTAAGTCTACCTTCTAATTGCAAGTCTACCTTTCTATCCCCCCTTCATTATCAGAACCTCGTCGATTGCACTTCAATAACGCAGGACCCTCTCTTGTCAGGAGACTCTCTGCCTAGTTGTGTAAAGTTACACGAGGCGTCTTTTTTACGTCTGTGCGCTACCACACATATAGCGATTTTACTCTCCGTCTACCCTTCATTCAAAATCGATTCTATCGTAGTTCTTCCGGAGCCTTTGTAACCTTTCCCACCGTTTTTCGCTTGTATGTGTGTTGCCACACAGACGGTCAGCCTCCTGGGTGTTACTCCTTATACGGCAAGATCTTAGGTTAATGCAAAATGCCCCTATCAAAAAATCACAGCGTGGTCCCGGCCAACCGGATACTGGCTACGCTTCCGAAAAAAGAATACCAACGTCTGCTCCCCAGCATGGAAGAGATTCCTTTGCTCTTCGAGAAGATCCTCTACAAACCAGGGGAGCCCATCCTCGACGTTTACTTCCCCACCAGTGGCATTGTGTCTTTGCTCGCTGCTGTTGAAGATCGAGCGACGCTCGAAGTCGGACTCGTAGGGAGGGAAGGCATGGTGGGCCTGCCAGTATTCATGGAGGTGAAAACGTCGCGTAATCTCGCCGTAGTGCAAGGTGCGGGCTCCGCCCTCAGAATGAAGGCAAAGATCTTTGCCAAAGAGTGCCAAGACGGTGGTTCGTTGCCCCGCATGCTGCGTCGCTACTCCCACTCATTGTTAACGCAGATCTCTCAAACCGCAGTCTGCAACCGATTTCATCCCATCGACGCGCGTCTGGCCCGGTGGCTGCTAATGACCCGTGACCGGATGGGCTTTGACGAGTTTCAACTTACTCAGGAATTCTTGTCCAACATGCTGGGTGTGCGGCGCGAGGGCGTAAACAAGGCCGCCGGTACGCTTCAGCAAAAGCAGTTGATCAATTACAGTCGCGGCACTCTTACGATTCTAAATGGAACCGCCCTGGAAGCAATCGCCTGCAATTGCTACGGAATCATCAGAGAGGAATACGATGCCCTCCTCCCGGAAAAGGCGCGCGTTTAAGACACTTCACTGAAGGAAATCATGGGGCCCGTTTTTCGCACCGTGGGTGTAAAGCGTTTCGGCCTATCTGTGTGTTAGCGCACAGACGGCCTGTCCTGCCTGTGTTAAGAATTCAAATTCTTGACATTGGGACTGCTCTCGCCAGGCCCATGTATCGTACTCTCAGGATTCAACTAAAGCAGATTTTCCCGATGCCATCTACAATGCCTGCAGTGCCGGTGGAAAACGGACGGCTCGACGACCCTTCCCCAGGGACCCACAAGACTATCGAGCCCATTCGGGCGCAAGAAGGGCTGCGAAACTCAGAGATCCGTTACCGGCGGCTCTTCGAGGCAGCCCGAGACGGCATACTTATTCTTAATGCCTCCACTGAAAAGATCATCGACGTGAATCCATTTATGACGGAGTTATTGGGTTACTCACGTAACGAAATTCTGGGGAAGGAGCTTTGGAAAATAGGTTTCTTCAGGGATAAGCAGGCGAGTCGTAACGCACTTCAAGAGTTGCGGGCGAATGGTTATGTTCGATATGAAGATTTGCCGCTCCGGAGCATCGACGGAAAGCTTAAGGACGTGGAGTTTGTCAGCAATGTCTATGAAGAAAACGACGCTCAAGTTATTCAATGCAACATCCGCGACATCAGTCAGCGCAAGCTAGCGGAGAAGGAACGTGGACAACTTTTGGAAAGAGCTCAGTCGGCGCGCGTCGAAGCTGATAAGGCTAACGACGTCAAGGATCAGTTTCTCGCCTTACTGTCTCATGAATTGCGCACTCCTCTGACCTCGATTCTCGGCTGGTCGCAAATGCTTACTGACGTCGATCTTGACGACGAAGCATCAAGACGTGCGCTGGAGATCATCGTGCGTAACGCTCGGGCGCAAAGACAGCTAATTGACGATTTGCTCGACATCTCGCGCATCATCACGGGTAAGCTTCGGCTCGACGTGCAACCCGTAGAAATCGCGCCTATAATTGAGGCCGTCATAGACAGCTTGCGCCCGGCGGCAAACGCCAAAAGCATCTCTCTCCAAATAACGCTTGATCCACGAACAAGTTCGATCTCAGGCGACCCTGACCGCCTCCAGCAAATGGTCTGGAATCTATTAACCAATGCCATCAAGTTCACAGCCAAAGGCGGCTCCGTGGCGGTGTGGCTTGGGCGCATCGAATCCCACGTCGAGATTACCGTCCAAGATACAGGGCAAGGTATCGCCCCGGAGCTTCTGCCCCACGTCTTCGACCGTTTTCGCCAGTCCGACTCGTCAAGCACTCGACGTCACGGCGGACTTGGACTCGGGCTTTCCATCGTGCGCCAGCTGGCTGAGCTGCACGGCGGGACGGTGACCGCTCAAAGTCCGGGCGAAGGAAAGGGCACAACGTTCAAGGTCACGCTCCCACTGATCAGCGTACATCAATTGAATAGAACAGAGATCGTGGGCCCCCCGAACGAGGGTCTCAAGCTGATCGAAGCGCCGCCGTCGCTCGATAATCTTCGGGTGCTCGTCGTAGATGACGAACCGGACGCGCGCCAGCTTGTCGCTGCAGTGCTAACGGGGCGCGGCGCCGAAGTGATCTCTGTCGGATCAGGAGTCGAAGCGTTGGAAGAAATTTACCGGGGACAATTCGACGTGCTGGTTAGCGATATCGGAATGCCACAGATGGACGGCTATGCTCTGATCAGCAAAATACGCCAGCTTCCTGCGGGGCGCGGGGGCAGAATTCCAGCGGCCGCATTGACGGCCTACGCCGGAATCGAAGACGGGATGCGCCTACTCTCAGCCGGCTACCAGATGCATATTCCGAAGCCAGTCGAACCAGCTGAATTGGCCATCGTGGTGGGGAGTATTGCCCATCGGTACGCCAAGCCTTTAGCTATCTAGTCCCAAGCGAGGACACAAGGGACTTCTAAAAAGATCAACATAGCGCTCGTATTGGTTAATGGAGTTAATATCTGCCGAACTCAGGACGTGGTCGTGTCAATGACGTAACCCCGGGGCCGCGCGTCAAGCGCGGTCCCCCGGTTACTTTCTACCGCCTGGCGTTGAGAGACCTGGTGTCGAAGAGTCAGGATAGGCGACCTCTCTCCGCGATTTAGAATCCAGCATCCCCCCGCCGCAGCTGTTCCTAACACGAGGATTTACTAGCCGGAAACGACAATCTGATTGTCGACCGCTCTCACGCCTCGAACGGCCTTTACAATCTGCTCAACCTTTGCCTTTGTGGCCTCGGAATTGACAGTTCCAGTCAAGACTGCTCGTGCGTCTGTAATAGTCAGAATTACTCCAGCCATATCCGAATCTTGGGTCAGCCTTTTTGTGGCGACGTCCTGCATGTTCGCGTCTTCATTCGCGCTGGTAAATTCCCTTTGGCTTGGCTCGGCAGGTTGCGGAGCAGGTTGCTGAATAATTACCGGCGCCTGCTGGGCGGGAGCCGGCTGCTGTATGATTACAGGGACTTGCTGGGCGGGAGCCGGCTGTTGAACCGTAGTCGTTGGTGGCGCTTGGCTGGCCACATCGAGGTTTGCATTTCTGTTGGCTGATTCGTTCGCGTTTTGGTTACTAACTATATAGAAAACCACGGCGACAGCGGTGATTGCGAGAATCGCGACTATGGCTATTGTCGCGGTTGAAACCCCAGGTTCGCTCGGGCTTCTCTGTGTTCTCTCGGTTAGAACCTCGCTTCGCTGGCCAGGGCTATTTATAACGACGTGCTTTTGTACTGTTTCTTTATTGGAATCCATAAATTTCTCCTCTTGATATCCCGATCATGAACGCTGCGGTTAGATTACTCGCTTCTATTTAGCTTTCTGTGTGCAACACAAAATGCCATTAAGTGCTCGGTTCCCGCTGACGCTAACCCAGAGTTTCCGCTTCAGTCGTTTTACTGAGAAAAACAGCAGACGGCACACAAGAAGGGAGGTTGCCGGCAGAATTCTGGCGTCGCAGGTGATTGTCCTAACGAACAACTAGGGTAGGGATACCACTGCTGGCAGGGATTGTCCGTGCGCTAACACACATATCAAAAGGCAGGAAAAAGGGATGAGTCCTATCCGAGCAACCGATCGAACTCATTCTTGACCACCACGTAACATTCGCAGACGGTATCTTCCAGCTTCTGGCGATCGAGGATCTTGATGTGACCGCGGACGTAACTAATCGCACCGGCGTCTTGCAGGCGACCGGCAGCCACGGTGACACCTTCGCGGCGAACGCCCAACATGTCGGCAATCAATTCTTGAGTCATGATCAACTCATCTACCTTCACACGGTCGTGGCTTAGCAAGAGCCAGCGGCAAAGTTGCTGCTCTACTGAGTGAAGACGGTTGCAAACGGCCGTCTGTGATATCTGAGTGATCAATGCTTGGGTGTAGCGCAGCAGCAACTGTTGGAATTTTCCGCCCCGAGCGAATTCATCTTGCAGCAACTTTGCCTTCATCCGGATGGCACCGCCGGCGCTCTGTACGACGGCCCGGTTAGGCATGGTGCCGCCTCCCATGAAGAGGGCAATCCCGACCACGCCATCATTACCTGTCAAACCCATTTCAGCGCTGATGCCGTTTTCCATGGTGTAGAGCAAAGAGACGATTGAAGTCGTTGGAAAATAGACATAATTCAAGTGTCCGCCGAATTCGTAAACAACTTCACCGAGAGAAAACGAGACTGGCAGCAGTTGTGGACGCAGGCGTTCATACTCGGTACGCGGAAGTGCGGCGAGCAGCCGGTTTTCAACTGCAGCATTAGATACATTGGATACTGACATGCGAAGCTTCGAAGGTCGCTGCCGCCTTCGAAAAAACCAATCAGGATGAGAAGTAAATTATAGCGCTACCCTATGTCGGAAGGTGAAGCCCTAAAGAGCAACCACAACCCTATGACGCTCAGCAGAGGATATCATATGTGTTGAACCGCACATACGTTTTTTCGAGCAATTTCTGCCCCCACGCCGACGATGACATCATTACGGACGCGAGCGGTGCCACCGGGACTTCAGCATGGGAGGCGGGACTGGGTCCTAGCAATTAAACTCGTCCGGCCACTTCGCCTGTCTGAGTGTTCACCCGGACCAGGTCCCCCGCTTTGATGAAGAGCGGTACGCGTACGGAGACACCCGTCTCCAGCATGGCCTGCTTGGTGGCGCCACCGGCTGCGGTGTCACCCCGCAGCCCCAGATCCGTGGAAACCACCGCGAGCTCAACGTATTGTGGCAGTTGCAATGAAACAGGAGCACCGTTGTACTTCAAAACCTGGAGCGATACTCCTTCTTTAAGATAGCCACGATCGGGTTCGACGGCTTCCTCCGAAAATGTAAACTGCTCGTAACTCTTCTCGTCCATAAAATGGAAACCGTGCGCATCATTATAGAGAAATGAGGCAGGCGACAGCTCAATGTCAGGCTCCTCAAACTTTTCCCCTGAACGAAAGCTCTTTTCCATGACCGCACCCGTTAATAGTTGACGCAAACGGGTGCGTACCATCGTCGCCGCGCCTCGCGCAGTCGGCGAAGCAAAGAAAACTTCAAGCACCACGTACGGCTGAGAATCAACAGCGATCAGCATTTTTCTTTTTAGTTCGTTGGCTGCGATCAGCGTCATTCAATTGATCCTCCCTAACTGTTGTGGCTCGACGCGCACCGGCGCGGAACCATCCTAGTGCAGCGTCTCAGAATAACTGTACAACAGTCCGGCATGTTCGCTGCTTTTCATGCATGATAGTAAGGCATTTTTAGTTCGTGATCTTCGTGTGACTTAGTGGATCGCCTACCGTAGGCAAGAAACTCGATTCACCAACTCACACGAAGCCGACACGAAAAAGAGACTGTGTCAAGGTGAGCCAAGTGGTTATTGCGAACATCCTGTGCAAGAATTTCACGCAAAGACGCTAAGGGAGCAAAGACGCCAAGAGGTAACTAAATTAAACTAAATACTTTGCGCCTTTGCCTTTCCGTCCTTGCGTGAACCGTTTTGTTTGCGGCATGGCCGCGCCGTGTTTATCTGCGTAATCTGCGGATCGATTTAAATGAGCTTGAGCATGCATGCCTGAATTCCCGGACATCATGGTTTATATCGAAGCGCTGGAGCAGCGCATTATGGGTGAGACGCTCCAACGCGTACAGCTGGGGTCGCCTTTTCTTCTGCGTACTGCACGACCGCCAATCAAAAGCGTGGAAGGCCGGAAGGTGGTGAAGTTGCGTCGCTTAGGTAAGCGCATCTGTATCGGTCTCGAAAAAGATCTGTGGTTGGTGCTCCATTTGATGATTGCCGGCCGCCTTCACTGGCACGAGCGGACAGTGAAAGCTTCCAGGATACGCTTAGCAGTTTTCGATTTCCCTAGCGGAACTCTTTCACTCACTGAAGCCGGCACGCAGCGGCGGGCCTCCCTCCACCTAATTGAGGGCGAAGCCGAACTTCAGCGACTGAACCCAGGTGGTCTCGATACTCTTGAGATTGATTTGGAAAGCTTCGCGAAAGTTCTGCTGTCGGCAAACCACACGTTGAAGCGGGCACTCACTGACCCTCGATTATTTAGCGGCATCGGCAACGCCTATTCAGACGAAATTCTTTGGCTCGCTCAGCTGTCCCCGATTGCGCTGACGCAAAAGCTCACCTCAGAGGAAATCCTACGCCTGTTCAACTCAACGCGCACGACGCTCAATCACTGGGTTGAACTCCTGCGCGCAGAAGTGGTGAAAGATGATGCAAAGAAACCAGGCAAAGGTCTCGCGGGAGCCGACGGGTCTGCAAAGGCGGGCGCCCCTCCGAGAGCACGGGGAGCTCAGGGCTTTCCCGAAAAGGTGACCGCGTTTCGTCCAGAGATGGCCGTTCACGGTCGCTACGGGCTGCCATGTCCGCGCTGCAACGCGAAGGTCCAGCGTATCCGCTACGCCTCCAATGAGACTAACTACTGTCCGGTCTGCCAAACCGCGGGGAAGCTACTCGCAGACCGAGCCCTCTCCCGTCTCCTCCGCGCGGATTGGCCCAGGACCGCCGAAGAGCTGGAAGGGCTGACATCCAACTCCTGAAGCCAGGTCCGGCTGATCCCATGCCCAAGTAGTCAAGAGGAACGCCTCAAGTAGCGCCGGAGCGCGGCCGAAAGCAGCCTATAAGGGGCAGCCGCCCCTGGATCACGATCCAAACCGACCGCGCCCTCCTAAGGAACTAGACGCGTAAGTCTAATGATTTCAACAACGGCGTGATTGCGTCTTGTTCCTTTCAATTAATAACGCAGCCCGCGTCGGTTGCTGAAGGGGCGCCAAGAATCTTCGTGAACCTGTCAGGGCGGGCGGTGTTTTGGGATGTGATCCAGGGACGGCGCGCAAAGCGCCCCTGGCTACCTTCTGCCGCGCCTCCCGCGCTAGTTAAATTCACTCGAGAGTTAAGGCTCCAGCGGTCGCAGCCATTTCTCCATGACTTCGCGAGTGTCGACGCCGGTGCCCTCAGCTAAGATCGCCGGCAATTCTTTAATATGAAAAGCCCGCCGGTAACGCACGCTCCAGGTCAGGAGACTTCTCATCCCGTCGCGGAAGCTTTTCTTTCCCGCCGTGCGCTCGCGGATGTGCTCATCCATTTCGGCCGCCATTAGCGCGCCGCGTGAGAAGAGGTTGCGACCGGTGCGGAAGTCTTCCGAGTAACGTGTCGAGCCAACTCGGGACAGTTCAACCAACGTCATCCTGCGGATAAATGCGGGCGACTCTGCCACGATGCCGCGGAGGCCGTCCAGCATCCGCTGCCGGTAGGCCTACGATTCTGATTGAGGTCGACCGGCACTCGAGACTTCTATCGCGAGGTACCTGACGAAACCTTCGCTCAACCAGATCGTGTCGATGACCGGCGCCAGCTCGAAAGTGAAGGGGAAATAGCCTTCGCCATATGCGCGCTTCGGCACCCAGGCATGAGCGATGTGATGAGCAAAGTTAAAACGCTCACGATCTCTCTGCTCGGCACTCGACTTTGAGGTAATCCCTCGGTCCATGCCCAGGTAATAAGTGCTACTGTCGAGGTGTTCCATGCTGAAGCCGTAGCGATGTTCAGGTGAAACCGGGCGAAGCAACTCGATTAGGATTGTGTAATGAGGAAACGGCGCACCGCCGAAATATGCGATCACCTGTTCCATCGCCTCGAGTGCCAGTTTGCCATGCAGTTCAATATCCACTTCGCCCTCGGCGTAGAGGGCGACAAACAACGGAACAGTTCCCGTCAGGCGTTGCACCTGAAGTTTTGGCCCCATGGCGATCTGTGAATCGGCGAGCACGTAGAAGCTGGCGGCTTGAGCTGCCGTCGAACCAGTTGCGGCAGGCATCCGCGGGGCGAGCGTCGAGAAGATGGGCCAGGCAGCAGGACCATCAATATGTAAACGAATCGGCTGGTCTTCAAAGCCATCGACAAATGCGAAGATCGAATAACCGAGCAACCCGACATATGCAGGTCGTACCCTTGAAGAGTCGGAAGCTCCGAGGATCTCACGTTCCATTCGCGCGAGATTGACTTCGTACTCAATACGACGCACACGTACGCCGGCCTTGCCAATAACCCACCGCGGTCCGTCGGTCCGCCGAACCGGCAAGGGCTCTCCCAAGTTTGAGAAGGCCAGCACCGGATCCAAGTAACGATCAAACTGTTGCTCGCCATACCCCATGGGAAATCGCACGTGGCATGACGAGAGTCAGCGGCGCGGCTTGCGCATCCGGCAATGCAATGGTCACGCGGACTCGCTCGCTTCCAGGTGCCGAGTAACGCAGAGCATAGGTGAGCTGCGCCGGTTGAGAAGTAGCGAGGACCGGCGCGCAAATTAATAAGAGAAGTGCAAGCAAGACTTTCAAGGTTGATCTCTCCACTCAACCAGCGCCGGAGGCGCGGCGGAAGATAGCCCGGGGGTAAGTGTTGGCGCGCAGCCCTGGATAAAGCGTTATACACCACCGCGCACTGAAAGGGCGCAAAGAATCTCGATAAACTGATTTAGTCCCTCTCGTTCTCTACGAACTAAATCCTCACGGCGTTTGCCTCATGCCCCTTAACTCAGAACGAGCAACCTCGCCGCCAGACTTTTCAGAATGAATATCTTGAGATGCTCAAACTGAGTGCGATTGAATAGGACGAGTGCTGTGTTTGGTGACAGTTGCTGCGCCCTTTCAGGGCGGGTCCGAGTTGGGGGAACGTGATCCAGGGGCTGCGCGCCAAGCGATGGCCCTGGCTGCCTTCTGCCTCCAGCGCTAGTTGAGGTTCCTCCTCTCCCTAGGTCAGTTCGCTATACCACCCGACGGGGTTATGTTTTCAAAACCTCCTCTGTTATTTTATCGTTAAAGAAAAGGTGAGTTAGCGCCTGCCAAACCTGGGAGCAAAATGTCTACTGCCGAAGCGACGCTGGAAACAAACATCAAACAATCACGCGCAACCCTCGATACCTGGGTGCGCGAGGTCGTCCAATGGCATTTCACTTCGGAGACGGGCTGCACTTTCTGGTTGGATTACGCGCAGACACTTTCCTTTGATCCACGAAAGGCAATTGAAACCTACGAGGATCTTTCGAAGTTAGGCCCTTTTCAGGATGAATGGCTGCGCGGTGGTCCGGTGCGCCGGTGGGTACCGAAAGGTTATGCCGGACGTCCGGTCTATACGTTTGAAACGGGCGGCAGCACAGGTGTTCCTAAATCTCGGATCAATATCGAGGATTTTCGTCTCGACTATGAAGCCTTCAGCGCCACGCTGCCCGATGAGTTCTTTCCCAAGGGAACAGACTGGTTATCGCTGGGTCCGACTGGCCCACGGCGCTTGCGGCTAGCGGTCGAACATCTGGCGCAATATCGCAGCGGCATCTGTTTCATGGTCGATCTCGATCCGCGCTGGGTCATCAAGCTATTGAAGATGGGTCAGCCAAAGATGGCCGAGCAGTACAAGCAGCACGTGATTGGGCAAGGTCTCACTCTGCTGCGGGCCCATGACAACATTCGTTGCCTGTTTACCACTCCGAAACTGCTGGAAGCATTGTGCGAGAAGGTCTCGCTCAAGAAGCTCGGCATAACCGGCGTCTTTTGCGGCGGCACGGAGATGACGCAACAGTTTCATCGTTTTGCAGTCGAAGAGCTGCTTGATGGGGCATACTTTGCCGCGACCTACGGCAATACCTTGATGGGTTTGGCCGTACACAAGCCGCGGATCCCGGAAGACAACTACGCTATCATCTATTACCCGCCTCTCCCGCGCGCGATGATTGAGGTAGTGGATCCGGATAATCCAGATAGGGTTGTT
>Ga0136617_10005250_pt1 | contig 11580 bp, 12 predicted proteins | sample AntDrymUQ3222106_2_FD_129672 | JGI IMG/M metagenome (GOLD analysis project Ga0136617, IMG submission 129672) | Polar desert sand microbial communities from Dry Valleys, Antarctica - metaG UQ322 (21.06) | ecosystem: Environmental > Terrestrial > Soil > Desert | place: Antarctica: Dry Valley...
ACGAACATGTCGGCCTGGCGCGGAGACAATCCCAAACTCATACCTTCAAGCATGACTTGAGAGTCGGACGGAACCGCTGCAACGCGGCCGACCGAGCCAACACGAAAAACACCAGCCTCCTAGTGGGCCTTCGGGCAGGTCCGCACGGACCACGAGCACGCCCCAGGCGGTACGTTGGCGCGCATGGGGGTGCACGGGATGGACTTCCTCGCGATCCGCGAGCAGTCGGTGCGGCGGTTGCGGCGGTGGAAGCTCTCAGACCCCGGCTCGCTGCCGCTGCACGGCGACGAGGACTTCGAGTGGGTGCGCGATCCCGCGGCCGTGGCCGACCGCTGTCATGCGCTTGCGGCGGCGCTGGCGCTCGCGCACCGTGCGCCGGTGCAGACGGTTCGCGGCGCGATCGACGAGCACGACCTCGAGCCGTCGATGGGCGCGCGCGAGCTCGAATTGCTGCGCGTGCTCGAAGGCGACGAGGAGCCCGACGAGCAGACGCTGCAGCAGCTGCTCGTCGACATCTGCTGGCGCGAGGAGGCGCTGCACGCGCTGCTCTGGGTGCTCGGCCTCGTCGACGACCTGCCGCCCGACGAGATGTGCCCCCGCCAGCCCGTCTACGAGCAGCTCGCGCCCGGCCTCGACCCCGCCAGGGCGCGCGGGAAGCTGCGGATGCGTCCGCTCAGCGAGATCGCGGCGATGCTTGACTTCTACTACTGCCTGCATTGGCACGCGCGCAAGGCGCAGTACCTCGGCGACGTGTGGGACCACCAGATCGCTCCGGGCGTCGTGCTCGAGCGCCGCCGGGCGCTCGAATGGCTGTTTCAGGACGCCCCCTGGGAGGACGTCGACCTCGCTGTCTGACCGCGGCCGCCGGTTCGCCGGCGCGGCGCGGTCAGAGCTCGAAGCGCAGCACGACCTCCGTGCCGCCCTCGGGCACCGCTCGGATCTCGAAGCCGTCGGCGTCGTGCGCCATGAGCCCGAGCCCCAGTCCGAGCCCCGGGCTGTCGGTTCGCGGCAGCGGACCGACGCCGTTGTCGCGCACCCTGATGTCCAGGGCGCTGTCGTCGTGGGCGCGGACGACAACCCGCACCTCGCCGGCGCGTTGGCCAGCTGCATCGCGGTAGGCATGCAGCACCGCGTTCGTCGCAGCCTCGCTGACCGCGAGCGTGATCTGCACGACCGTGTGCTGCGCGGCGCCGCGCTCGCGCGCGATCTCGGCCACGGCCCGACGGATCGCCGGCACCTGCGACGGCCGTGCGGGGTATGAGACGTCGAGCGCCGCCTTCCACTCTGGCAAGGTCATGCCAGGGGACTACCCATGTGCTGGCGCCCCATCACACCCCTGCTGCGGGTACGGTTCTCGCCCATGGCGCCAATTCCGGTCAGCATTGCTCACTATGTCGGGCGCACGCCGATGCTCGAGCTCGCGCGGATCGCGCCGCCGGGCGTGCGGCTGTTCGGCAAGCTCGAGTCGTTCAACCCCGGCGGCAGCGTCAAGGACCGCATCGGCGTCGCCATGATCGAGGCCGCCGAGGCCGACGGCCTGATCGAGCCGGGTCGCTCGACGATCGTGGAGGCGACCTCCGGCAACACCGGCATCGCGCTGGCGTTCGTCTGCGCCGCCAAGGGCTATGACCTCGTGCTCACGCTGCCGCAGGGGATGAGCCGCGAGCGCGAGGGGCTGCTGCGCCTCTACGGCGCCTGCGTGGAGATCACCGAATCGCTCGGCGGGATGAACGAGGCCGTCGAAGCGGCGCGCGCGATGGCGACGAACCCCGACGTCTTCCTGCCCGACCAGTTCTCCAACCCGGCCAACCCCGAGGTGCACCGACGCACGACGGCCCCCGAGCTGTGGGACACGCTGGAGGGCCGCATCGACGTCCTCGTCTGCGGCGTCGGCACCGGCGGAACGATCACCGGCGTGGGGGAGGTGCTCAAGGACCGCAACCCCACGCTGCACGTCGTGGCCGTCGAGCCCGCGACCTCGGCCGTGCTCTCCGGGCGCCCGCCCGGGCCGCACAAGATCCAGGGCATCGGCGCGGGGTTCGTCCCGCCGGTGCTCAACCGCGAGATCATCGACGAGGTGATCGCGGTCGACGACGAGGACGCCCTGCGGACCGCGCGCGACGCCGCCCGCCTGGAGGGCGCGCTCGTCGGCATCTCCTGCGGCGCCGCGCTTGCCGCGGCGATCGAGATCGGCCGCCGGCCCGAGTCCACTGGCAAGCGGATCGCCGTGGTGCTGCCCGACTCGGGCGAGCGCTACGTGTCGACGCCGTTCTTCGCGCCCGAATAGCGAGCCTGGCCGGTCGCGCTTGCCGCAAAGTCCGCCGTCGCGCGGGAGTACGCTTGATCGCATGTTCGGCCTCGGCACGCTCGGGCGCGTCATCGGCGAGGTCCGCCGCGACGTCGCGGCGGCGCACGCGCGCGACCCCGCCGCGCGCGGCGTCGGCAGCGTCGAGATCCTCACGAGCTGGCCCGGCGTGCAGGCGGTCCTGGCGCACCGCGTCGCTCACGGCCTGCATGGGATCGGCGTGCCCGTTGCGCCGCGCACGCTGTCGATCCTCTCGCGGGCGTGGACGGGGGTGGAGATCCACCCCGCGGCCCAGATCGGCCAGGGCTTCTTCATCGACCACGCCGCCGGCGTCGTCATCGGCGAGACCGCGCAGATCGGCAACGACGTGACGCTCTATCAGGGCGTCACCCTGGGCGGCACGGGCTTTCAGACCGGCAAGCGCCATCCGACGCTGCAGGACAACGTGACCGTCGGCGCGGGCGCCAAGCTGCTCGGCGCGATCACCGTCGGCCACGGCGCGAAGATCGGCGCCAACACGGTCGTCATCCACGACGTGCCGCCGAACACGACGGTCGTCGGCAACCCGGGCCATCCGGTGCGCGTCGAGGGCCGGCGCCCCGAGGGGCCGGACACCGACTGGATCCACCTGCCCGACCCGATCGCCGACGCGATCAACCGGCTGTCGGGGCGGATCACCGAGCTCGAGCGCGAGGTCGCGCAGCTGTCGGGCACCGATCGCGCGGCGGTCGCCGAGGTGCGTCCGCTGCGGCCCGTGCAGGGGCCGAGCCCCGCCGGCGGCTGAGCCACGCCATCCGTTGGTCATCCGATCCCACGACCGGGACCGAGACATTCGATTCCGTGGCGCCGCCGGTTCGGGCGACCGCGATCGCAAGCGCTCAGTAGTAGACGGTGCGCGTCCGGTGGCGCGGCAGCGCCTTGTACGCCGGTGCCTGCCCGCGGCTCCACAGCCAGTTGTCGAGCTCCTGCTCGCTCGCGCCGAGGCGCCGAGCGATGAGCTCGCAGGCGCGCACCGCGCAGGCCCGGATCTCGCGCTCCTGGCGGCCGGCCGGCAGCAGCCGCCCCGCATCGATGTGCGCTGCGAGGGGCTCGTCGTAGTGCAGCACGCCGTCGCAGCGCAGGACGTGCGGCACGAGGTTGTCGGCGAAGATCGTCAGGCGGTGCAGGTCGGTGAACTGCGCGACGCCGGCGAGGGCGAGGTTCGCCGGGACGATCTGCGCGCGCTTGTAGAAGCCGCGGTCGGCGAACAGCGCCATCCCGCGGGCGAGCTGCGTCGCGAGCGCCTCGGCGGAGCCGCGCGCCCCGCGGACGAGGTCGAGGGCGCTGCGCTCGCCGAGGAACGTGCCCAGCGCGCGCAGCGCCTGGGCGTAGAGCGCCATGAGCTCGTGGTCGCGCGGCTGGGCGAGCGTTTCGGCGATCTCGTCGGTGCCGAGCGCGCGCAGCTGCGCCGGCGTCCACGGCCCGAGCGCGCGAAAGCGGTCGGCGATCGCCCACGCGACGGTGAAGTAGCCCGATGATCCGGGCCGCTTTCGCAGCGTCGGAAACCAGCCCGAGCCGAAGTTCACGCTGTCGACGGTGAGGAAGTAGGCCGCGACCTCCTGCGCCGGGCCGTCGAGGTGGTGGCGGACGCGATCGAGCTCAGGCGGCGGGCCGGGCTCGACGTGCTCGAGCGCGTCGAGATCGATGCGCACCGATTCGGCAGTCGCGGCGATCTGTGCGCAGGACGTGCGGACGTCGTCGCAGAGTCCCGCGCTCACGGCGTGTCGTAGGCGGCGCTCAGCGCCGGCCGAAGTCGAGCGTCAGCGTCGCGCCGGCGCCCGCGCCGCCAATCGGCGCGCCGAGGGCGAGGCCGACGCCGACGTCGCGGTAGCGGCGGTCGAGCAGGACGCGGCGGTGCGCGCTGCTGTTCATGAAGCTGCGCATGAGCCCGGCGGGCGTGGCGCGGCCCGCGGTGCCCCAGGCGATCGTCTCGCCGATCTTCGACCCGCGGCGGTTGCGCAGGTAGCCGGAGCGCAGGATGCGCTGGCGCGCGTCCAGGCCGCCGGGGCTGACGTGCGAGAAGAACTGCCGGAAGACCATGTCGCGGCTGTGCGCCGCGGCCGACCACTTGAGCTGCCGCGACGCCTGCACCGGCGCGAGGCCGCGCATGGCGCGCGTGCGGTTGACGAGGCACAGGACGGCGTCGGACGCCGGCTTGAGCGTTGTCGTGTCGGCCATCGCGGCCGCGCGCGCACATCCGCCGCCGGCCGCGACAGCGGTGCCGGAGCCCATCGAACCGCCGCCGACCAGTGCGATCGCCCCCGCGACCGCGCTTGCGCGCAACATCCCCTGCCCTCTCCTGGTGGACGCCGCGAGTATAGGACGACGGGCGGCGTCCACGCAGGCAAGCGAACTGCGCGGTGGGGGATCTGCGTCTCAGGCAGAGCATCGCGCGACAACCCGCGGGCAGACCGGCCGTCTCGTCGGCGCGCAGCCCGTGCAGGCGGCGGCGCGCCCGATCGACGAGCACCCTCCGGTCCTGAGCCTATGCTCAAGCTGCATGGCCGACACTGCCTCAAGGGACCGCATCGAGGACCTGCTCGCCGGGCTGAACCCGCCCCAGCGCGACGCCGTCACCCACGGTGAGGGGCCACTGCTGATCCTCGCCGGCGCGGGCACGGGCAAGACGCGGGTGTTGACGCATCGCATCGCCTATCTCGAGGGCACGGGCCTGGCGCGCGCGAACGAGATCCTCGCGATCACGTTCACGAACAAGGCCGCGCAGGAGATGCGCGACCGCGTCGAGCTGCTGCTCGGGCGGCGCACGCGCGCGATGTGGGTCATGACCTTCCACGCCGCCTGCGCACGGATGCTGCGCGCCGACGCGCACCGGCTCGGCTACACGCGCCAGTTCACGATCTACGACCAGGCTGACGCGCGGCGCCTGGTCAAGCGCTGCCTCGACGAGCTCGGCGTGGACACGAAGCGCATCACGCCCGGCGCCGTCCATCACCAGATCTCCGACGCGAAGAACAAGCTGCGCGACGCCGACGCCTACCGAACGATGACTGGCGAGACCACCGCGTTCGTGACGCACGCCGCCGATGCCTTCGCGATCTACCAACGTGAGCTGCTGCGCATGAACGCAATGGACTTCGATGATTTGCTCGTCAACGCGGTCAACGTGCTGCAGCGCTTTCAAGAGGTCCGCGACCGCTACTCGAGAGCGTTTCGCCACGTCCTCGTCGACGAGTACCAGGATACAAACGCTGTCCAGTACCGCTGGCTGCAGCTGCTGGCGGAGGAGCACCGCAACCTGGCGGTGGTCGGCGACGACGCGCAGTCGATCTACGGCTTTAGAGGAGCTGACATCTCGAACATCCTCGACTTCGAGGAGACATTCCCAGACGCCCACGTCGTCAAGCTCGAGCAGAACTACCGCTCGACGCAGACGATCCTCGACGCCGCCAACGCGGTCATCTCGCACAACCGTGAGCAGAAGCACAAGTCGCTGTGGACCAACCACGGCGACGGCGAGCCGATCCGCATCCGCGAGCTCGACGACGAGCACGCGGAGGCGCGCTACGTCGTCGGCGAGGTCGAGCGGCTCGTCGACGAGGGCGCGGGCCGCGCGGAGATCGCGGTCTTCTACCGCACCAACGCGCAATCGCGGGTCATCGAGGACACGCTCGTGCGGCGCGACATCTCCTACCAGGTGATCGGCGGCACGAAGTTCTACGAGCGTGCCGAGATCAAGGACGCGATCGCCTACCTGACGGTGCTTGGCAACCCGCAGGACGTCGTGTCGTTTCAGCGCATCGTCAACTCGCCGCGGCGGGGGATCGGCCAGACGTCGCTGGGGCGCGTGATCGCGTTCGCTGACTCGATGGGGATGAGCGTCTGGGACGCGGCCGCCGACGCCGCGGGCGTGCCCGGTCTGGGCACCGCCGCGGTGCGCGCGCTCGGCCGCTTCATGGACACGATGCGCGCGCTGCGCCAGCGCGTCGAGCAGCGCGTGCCGATCGGCGACCTGCTCGAGTCGCTGCTGCACGAGACCGGCTACATCGACGCGCTGAAGGCCGAGCGCACGATCGAGGCGCAGGGCCGCGAGGAGAACCTCGCCGAGCTCGTCGAGGTCGCGCGCGAGTTCGACGCGAGCGCCGAGCCGGAGCAGGACACGCTCGACGTGTTCCTGCAGGGCGTCGCGCTCGTCGCCGACGCCGACACCCGCACCGACGACGAGGGCCTCGTCACGCTCATGACGATCCACAACGCCAAGGGCCTGGAGTACCCGATCGTCTTCGTCGCCGGGATGGAGGAGGGCGTCTTCCCCCACTCGCGCGCGCTCGACGAGGGCGGCCTGGAGGAGGAGCGCCGGCTGGCCTACGTCGGCATCACGCGGGCGATGCGGTCGCTGTACATGACGAGCGCCCGGCGGCGCGCCGTCTTCGGCGCGACGCAGTACGGCATGCGCTCGCGCTTTCTCGACGAGGTCCCGCACGACCTGACCGACCAGGCGGATGAGTCGCGCATCCGACCAATCCGTCCCGGCGTCGCGGCGCAGCGGCCGGGGTCGTGGGCGTCGTCGTCGACGTCGACCGCGCGCGGTGACGAGCCGGCGCCGTCCTTCCGCCTCGGCGACGACGTCTCGCACGCGGCGTTCGGTGCGGGCGTCGTCACCGGCATCGAGGCCGGGGGCATCGTGGTCGTGCGCTTCGCCGGCGACGGCAGCGAACGAAAGCTCATGGCGGAGTACGCGCCGATCACCCGGCTCTGATAGATGAACGCGATATGGCAGCCCAGATAATCGACGGCAAGATGATCGCCGCCGCCGTCCGCGCCGAGGTCGCGCAGGACGCGGAGGCGTTCGCGGCCCAGTTCGACGGCGCCGTGCCGGGGCTGGCGACGATCCTCATCGGCGACGACCCCGCGTCGGCGGTCTACGTCAAGGGCAAGCAGAAGGCCTGCGGCGAGGTCGGCATGCAGGGCTTCAACCACCCGTTGGCGACCGACACGCCGCGCGCGCAGGTCGTCGAGCTGATCGAGCGCCTGAACGCCGACCCAACGGTCAGCGGCATCCTCTGCCAGCTGCCGGTGCCCGAGCACCTCGACGGCGTCGAGCTGACGGGGCTGATCGATCCGCGCAAGGACGTCGACGGGCTGACCGCGATCAGCGCCGGGCTGCTCGCGCTCGGGCGCGAGGGGCTGCGGCCGTGCACGCCGTCGGGTTGCATGCACCTGCTCGCGCACGCCGGCGCGCAGCTCGAGGGCGCCGAGGCGGTCGTGATCGGGCGCTCGAACCTGTTCGGAAAGCCGATGGCGCAGCTGCTGCTGGGAGCCAACGCGACCGTCACGATGTGCCACTCGCGCACGCGCGACCTCGCCGGCGTCTGCCGCCGCGCCGACGTGCTGGTGGCCGCGGTGGGGCGCGCGCAGATGGTCAAGCGCGACTGGGTCAAGCCCGGCGCCGTCGTCATCGACGTCGGCGTGAACCGCGGCGCGGACGGACTCGTCGGCGACGTCGACTTCCACGCCGTCAAGGAGGTCGCGGCCGCGATCACGCCGGTGCCCGGCGGCGTCGGCCCGATGACGATCGCGTTTCTGCTGCGCAACACACTGCAGGCGGCGCGGATGCAGCGCAGCGCCGTCGGAGCGATGGTCTGATGGACGTGCGCCGGCTGCGCAGCGGGGAGCTCGTCGTCGGCCTCGGTGCGGCGGGGCTTGCGGTCGTCATGTTCGTCAGCTGGTTCGGCGGGCGCTCGGCCTGGGAGACGCTGACCCTTGGGCGCGTGCTGCTCGTGCTGACGATCGCGCTCGCGACCACGCTCGTCGTCCTCACGCTGGCCAAGCGCGCCGTCTCGATGGCGACATCGGCTGCGACGGTGACGGTCGGGATCGCCACGCTCGCGCTGCTGTACCTGCTCTACCGCGTCGGCATCGACGAGCCGGGCCGCAACGGCCTCGTCAGCATCGACGGCGGCGCGTACATCGGCCTGGCCTGCGCGCTGCTGATCCTCGGCGGCGCGTGGCGCACGCTCGCCGACGAACGCACGACCGCCGCGGATTCGCTGCGCCAGACCGAGCGCGTGCTCGCCGTGCGCGGGGCTCCGCGCCCGCCGCCGCCCGAGCGCGGTCCCGCGCGCTCGACGCCGCCGCAGCAGCCGGGGTAGCGGCCGCGTCAGTCGCGGCCGGCCGCGATCGCGCAGGTGCGCTCGTATGCGCTCGGCGACACGCCGATCTGCGCCGTGAAGTCGCGGATGAAGTGCGACTGGTCGAAGTAGCCGAGCTCGAGCGCCAGCGAGGCGCCGTCCTGCGTCTCGCCGGATGCGATCCGCTCCGCCGCCTCGTGCATGCGGTAGCGCTTGAGGACCCACTTCGGCCCGACCCCGACGAAGTCGGCGAACGCGCGCTGCAGCGTGCGCGGCGCGACCGCGTGGCGTTCGGCGAGCTCGGCGACGGTCGTGCCCGGATCGCCGACGAGCATGTCCTCGGCGACGGCCCGCACGAGCTCATAGCGCGGGTCCGGCGCCGGCAGGCGCTCGCGCAGGAACGCCTCGACGGCCTCGATGTGCGCGTCCACGTCGTCCTCGAGGTCCGCGAGCCGGCGGGCGAGCTGCGCACCGTGCGGGCCGAACAGGTCGCCGAGCGCGACGGTGCGCCCGTTGAGCTCGCTCGCGGGGCGATCGAGGAAGCCGCCGAACCCGCCGGGGCGGAACTTCGTCCCGATCGCGATCCCGGCGCCCTCGATCGTGTGCGGGGAGCGTCCGAGCGGGATCCCGTACACCGCGACGAGGCCCGGCTCGGCGACGAGGTTGACGCATGGGTGGGGGAGGATCTCCTGCGTGAACGGCGGATTGTCGTGCAGGTCCCAGCGCACCGACCAGTGGCGCTCGACGTGCCCGGCGAGATCGTCTGCGGGCGACCGGCGGTTCAGCTCGAAGCGCGACCGCCCGGCGTCGGGGCGCAGGATTCCGCGGGTGGGCTCGGTCGCCTGCGGCATCGCAGTCGCATTCTTCCAAGACGGCTGCGCCGGCCGCCCGTATCGTCAGGCGCATGAACCAGGTAGCCCGATACGGAACATCCGTTGCCCGCCCCGGAAAGGGCGACGAGCTCGCCCAGCATCTGCTGGCGGCGGCCGCCGAGCTCGAGAGCGATCCCGGCTGTCAGCTGTACCTCGTCAACCGTCAGCGCGATGCGCCCGATACGATCTGGGTCACCGAGCTGTGGCGCAGCCAGGCCGACCTCGATGCCTCGCTGCAGAAGATCGCGGGCAGCCCCGAGGTCGCGGCGGTCAAGGACATCGTCGAGCGCTGGGAGATGGTCGAGCTCGATCTGCTCGGCGGCAAGGGAGCCCACGGCGCCGTGGAGCCAGCCGGCGCGGGCGCGCCGCCGTACACGATCCGGACGCTCACCGACACCGAGGACTCCGCCCCGAAGTTCGGCCTCGGCGAGATCTGCGAGGCGCGGTTCCCCAGCGACGAGCTTGCGGCCGAGCAGACCGGGTTGAGCCACCAGCGCCTGCGGCCCGGCAAGCGCCAGGCGTTCGGTCACCGCCACGAGCGTGCCGAGGAGGTCTACCTCGTGCTATCGGGCGCCGGCCGCGTCAAGCTCGACGACGAGATCGAGGAGATCGGCCCGCTGGACGCGATCCGCGTCGCGCCGACCGTGACCCGCGCCTTCGAGGCCGGTCCGGAGGGACTCGAGCTCGTCGCCTGCGGACCGCGCCGTCGCGGCGACGGCGAGCTGCTGCAGGACTGGTGGACCGACTGACCTGACCGCGCCTCCTAGAATCGCGCAGACATGATCGACCGCGAACAGGTGCTGCACGTCGCGCGACTCGCCCGTCTGGAGCTGACCGAGGACGAGGTCGGCCGGATGAGCCAGGAGCTGTCCGACGTGCTCGGTCACATCGAGAAGATCGGCGAGCTCGATCTCGAGGGGGTCCCGCCGACGACGCACGTCGTCGAGGTGTCCAACACGCTGCGTGCGGACACAGTCGAGCCGTCGCTGCCGCGCGAGATCGTGCTGGCCAGCGCGCCCGCGGTCGCCGACGGCGGCTTTCTCGTGCCCAGCCCGCAGGCGGACGCCGAACCGCAGGTAACGCCGTCCGATGGTCAGCGCCCGCGATGACCGCAGCCCGCAACACGTCCTCGGACGTCACGCTGCTCACCGCCGCGGGCGCGGTCGAGGCGATCGGGCGCGGTGAGCTGAGCGCCGCAGAGCTGTTTGCGGCCTATCGCGCCGCCGCCGCCGACGACGCGCTCAACGCATACCTCTGGGTCGCCGAGGACGCGCCCGCGCCGGGCGAAGGTGCCGCGCTGGCCGGTGTCCCGCTCGCCGTCAAGGACCTCTTCTGCACCGAGGGCGTCCCCAGCCAGGCCGGCTCGAAGATCCTCGAGGGCTACCGCCCGCCGTACACGGCGACCGTGGTGGCCAAGCTCGCCGCCGCCGGCGCGCCGCTGCTGGGCAAGACCAACCAGGACGAGTTCGCGATGGGCTCCTCCAACGAGAACTCCGCGTTCGGGCCGGTGCTCAACCCGTGGGATCGCACGCGCGTGCCGGGCGGCTCCAGCGGTGGCAGCGCGGCCGCCGTGGCGGCCGGCTCGGCGCCCTGGGCGCTTGGCACCGACACCGGCGGCTCGATCCGCCAGCCCGCCGCGCTGTGCGGGATCGTCGGCCTCAAGCCGACCTACGGCACCGTCAGCCGCTACGGGATGATCGCCTTCGCGTCGTCGCTGGACCAGGCCGGGCCGCTGACGCGCGACGTGACCGACGCCGCGCTGCTGCTGGCGCAGATGGTCGGCCAGGACGCGCGCGACTCGACGTCGATCGGGTTTCCGGGGGAGATCAGCCTGCCGTGCTCGGAGTCGCTCGCCGGGATCCGCCTCGGCGTCCCCGAGGAGCTGTCGGGCGGGGGGGACGTCGGGATCGAGCCCGGGGTGCTCGACGCGTTCAACGTGACCCTACGCCTCGCCGAGTCGCTCGGCGCGACCGTCGAGACCTGCCACCTGCCGCACGCCCCGCACGCGCTGAGCGCCTACTACGTGCTCGCACCGGCCGAGGCGTCGTCGAACCTCGCCCGCTACGACGGCGTGCGCTACGGCCAGCGCGTGGAGGACGGCGGCCTCGTCGGGATGTACACGAAGACCCGAAGCCAGGGCTTCGGCCGCGAGGTCAAGCGGCGCATCATGCTCGGCACGTACTCGCTGTCCAGCGGCTACTACGACGCCTACTACGGCCGCGCGCAGCGTGTGCGCACGAAGATCGCCGACGACTTCCGCGCCGCGTTCGACGCG
>Ga0136617_10005251_pt1 | contig 11579 bp, 8 predicted proteins | sample AntDrymUQ3222106_2_FD_129672 | JGI IMG/M metagenome (GOLD analysis project Ga0136617, IMG submission 129672) | Polar desert sand microbial communities from Dry Valleys, Antarctica - metaG UQ322 (21.06) | ecosystem: Environmental > Terrestrial > Soil > Desert | place: Antarctica: Dry Valley...
CCGGACCATTGACGAACGCGTAGCTCGCTTGGGTCATCACCACCAGGTCGGCGACGCCGAGCAACAAGGCCGGCCCCGACACGGCCGGGCCGTCGACCACCATGATCGTGGGCACCACCCCCGAGCAGTCGACGAGTGCCTTGGCCAAGCGGCCCCAGCCCTCCAGCGCGGCAATTCCCTCCACGATGTCGGCGCCGGTAGAGGCGAGCACCACGACGAGGGGGAGCCCTTCGTGTCGAGCCACCTTGGCCGCGTGCTCGACCATCGCCGACGTTGACGACGAGAGAGGGACCCCCCGGAAGCCCGAGGCAGTCTCCCCGCCCAGCTCCACCCACATCACGTTGCGGTCGCCGTCGGGCCCGGCGACCGGGCGGATCTCGATGGTGACCCGATCGTCGGCCTTGGCGCGCAGGGCGAGCGAGGCGAGCGACATCGTGGCCGACGTTAGCCCCGCCGGAGCCCTGGCTCGGGGTGGGGCACTACGGTGCCGGATGGCCGACCGGAGGCGGGCGGCGCAGCTGGAAGATCACCCGCCCGGCGATGACCAGCAGCAGGACGGCGAAGAGAACGATGGCGACGTCGTCGTCGAGTCTGTCCGACACGATGCCGCCCAGCACTGCGGTCAGCACTCCGGCCGCGCCGATGAACACGGCCGCCCGCAGGTTGGCGTTGCGGTTGACCCGGTTGCGCGCCGTGCCGACGAGGGCGGCCGGGATGATGGCGGCCACCGAGGCCCCCTTAGCGAGGACCGGGACCAATCCGAACCCGAGGATGAGCGCAGGCACCACGACGACCCCGCCGCCGATGCCCAGCAGTCCGGCCAGAGTCCCACTCGCCAGGCCGACGACGACGGCCACGACGATTCCGAGCATGCTGAGGCTGGTTCGGCCGTCGGCGTCGACCGGCACGAACAGCCGCACGGCCGAGACGACGAGCAGGACGGCGAACATCACCTGGAGCGTGCGGACCCTGGCGACGCGGAGGTAGGCGGTTCCCATGAGGACCCCGGCCACCGACCCGACGGCCAGCGGCGCGGCGAGCGCCCAGTCCACATTGCCTTGCGACGCGTACGTGACGACCGACGCGACGGAGATGGGCAGCACTGCGGCGAGTGAGGTCCCGTGGGCCAGGCGTTGGTCCATGCCGAGCAGCATCACCAGGGCCGGCACGACCAGAATGCCGCCGCCGATGCCGAACAGGCCGGCCAGGAAGCCGGTCAGGGCGCCCACCACCACCAACTTGGCGACGACGGCGCGATCGGGGGAACTGGCGAGCTCGGCCATCGAACGGTCAGTCAAGTCGAGTCGGCCGCGCGGTCGGTCATCGGTGAGACAGCGGGAAGGCCGCCGAGCCCAAACGGACACCGGGCTGGGTCAACGCCCTGGCCGGTAGGCAGTCGTGCAACACCTCGAACACCGCTCGGGCTGCCGCACTCGGTGGGGGACGGCGGTGATACGCCAACGCCACCACTCGCGGCGGCAGCTCGGGGACGCGGACGCTGTGGTGCTCGCGGGCGGCGGTCTGGGGCACGGCGGTGGCCGGGACGATGGCGGCTCCGTGACCGTCGACGGCCAGCGTGGCCAGCAGGCGCACGCCGTCGATCTCGGCCTGGGCCTCGAGTTGCACGCCGATCGATCGGGCTGCGCGGTCGAGTACCCGACGAAGGGCCGAACCCGGCGGGGGCAGCAGCAGCCGGTGTCCGGCCAGCTCAGCGAGGGAGATCTCGTCACGGCCGCCGAGTTCGTGGCCAGGCCCGACCAACAGCAGCAGGTCCTCGGCGAACAGGGGGTGGAGTGTCACTTCGGGGTCGTCCACCGGCAGGTGAATGATCGCCGCGTTGTACTGTCCCGACAGCAGGGCCGGGATGAGCACCGACGTGCTGCCCTCGGCGATGATGGCCCGCACGTGCGGGTGGCGCGCCGACGTCTCGGCGAGCAGGCGGGGGAGCAGCCAGCGGGCGGTGGTGCCGAGGATGCCGAGACGGACGTCGCCCACGATGTCGCCGTTCGTCTGGGCGATGTCCGCGGAGATGTCGTCGAGTTCTCGGAGCACCCGGCGGGCCCGCTCCACCACCCGCACCCCGTCGTCGGTGAGGCCGCCGTTGGCCCGATCGACCAACACGACGCCGAGTTCCTTCTCCAGCCGGGCGATGTGGCTGGACACGTTGGACTGCACGGTGAACAGCGCCCGGGCGGCGGCCGAGAACGTACCGTGGTCGGCGATCGCCACGAGGGCGGCGAGCTGCCGGATGTCCACAGGGCCCGATCCTAATGCGGAACCAGGATCTATCTGTCCGAGCGATACCGAACATCGGAATGTTCTACTTGTCAGATTGCGGGCTTGTGCGTATCATCACAACTACAAGTCGCAGCGATACACCCCCCATGTACCGCTCGATAGAGCCGATTATCGATTCCCCCAATCGAGTCGGTTCAGGTTGAGAGACCCTGCTTCCCCCAAGCAGGGTCTTTCCCGTTTTCCGCGAGCTGTCGGCCAGTAGATTGCGGCGGTGGCCGGCGCAGCGATCTTCGACCTCGACCGGACGCTGCTGGCCGGAGCATCTGGTGTCCTGTACTCCCGGGCCATGCGCGACACCGGCTTCACGCCCCGGTCAATTCCCGGCGAGCAGTTGATCTACGGCGTGTTCAACGCGATTGGTGAGACCCTCCCCTCGATGGCGTTGGCCCGCCAGGCGGCCACGTTCGCCAAGGGCCGCAGCCGCGACGCCATGCGCCAGGCCGGGGAGGCCGCCGCCGGACCCTTGGCCGCCATGGTGCAACCGTTCGCCTTCCCCCTCTTCGCCGAGCATCGCACCGCAGGGCGTCAGCTGGTGATGGCCACCACCACGCCCTACGACCTCGTCAAGCCGCTGGCCGACTGGCTGGGGTTCGACGACGTGCTGGCCACCCGCTACGGCGTCAACGCCGACGGCACGTTCGACGGCTCCATCGTGGGACCGTTCGTGTGGGCCAGGGGCAAGCTCGCTGCGGTGCGGGCCTGGGCGGCGCTCCAGCACGTCGAACTGGCCGAGAGCTACGCCTATTCCGACAGCGTGTTCGACTCGCCGCTGCTGGGGGCGGTGGGCAATCCGGTCGCCGTCAACCCCGACCCCAGCATGGTGGTGATGGCCGCCCTGCGCCGCTGGCCCGTCATCAATCTCGATGTGCCCCGCGGGGTGGTCAAGATCCCGGTGCTGGGCATGGAGCTGCAGCGGGTCCTCCAACAGTTGACCCGGCCCCAACTGGCCCCGCTGGTGATGCCTTACGTGCGCTTCGACGTCGACGGAATCGACCGCATCCCGGCGACCGGCGCCGCCATCCTGGTGTTCAATCACCGCAGCTACTTCGATGCCGGCGCGGTGGCCCTGGCGATCGGCCGCCGCGGCCGAGCCGCTCGCTTCCTCGGCAAGAAGGAGGTGTTCGACGCTCCCATCGTCGGTCAACTGGCGTCGGCCGTTGGCGGCATCCGAGTCGAGCGGGCCAGCGGATCCGCCGAACCGTTGCACGCCGCCGCCGCCGCCCTGGACGCCGGCGAGCTGGTCATCATGGCCCCCCAGGGCACCATCCCCAGGGGGCCGGCGTTCTTCGACCCGGTGTTGAAGGGACGCTGGGGTGCCGCCCGCCTGCATCAGCTGACCGGGGTCCCGATCGTGCCCATCGGTGTGTGGGGCACCGAGCACGTGTGGCCCCGTTCGAGCCGACTGCCCAAGGTGTTCAACGTCAGCGACCCCCCGACGGTGCGCATTCGCGTCGGCCCGCCGGTGGCGGGCTTGAAGGGTCGCTCACTCGCCGCCGACACCAAACGGATCATGAAGGCCATCAGCGCCCAGCTGCCCACCGCGACGCGGCGGGCCGCCACGCCGACCGATGAGCAACTGCTGGCGACGTACCCGCCCGGATACTCGGGCGATCCCCGCGCCGAGTCCCACCGTCGACCGGGCGTCGACTGATCCAGGGTCGGTAACGATGACCGGAGTGCCAGACGGCCAGACCATCAGCCGTGGCCGGAGCGAACTCGTCGCCCGCGCCGACGTAACCGGCCCACCCCTGACCGCGCTGCTGGCCGGCCAGGCCGATGGCTGGTTCGCTGATCTGGCCGCCGCGCTGCCGCCCGGGTGGGCGCTGATGGCCACCGGTGGTTACGCCCGCGGTGGTCTGTGCCCCGGGAGCGACATCGACGTGGTGCTGCTGCACCCCAAGAAGGCGGCCCCGAACGCGGTCCAGGCGGTGGCCGAAGCCCTGTGGTATCCGCTCTGGGACTCGGGCGTGAAGTTGAGCCCGTCGGTTCATACCCCGGCGTCGTTGCTCGCCCTCGCCGCCGGCGACCTGGTAACCGCGACATCGATCCTCGCCGTGCGGGTGCTGGCCGGTGATCCCGGCCTGGTCAACCAGATCAGCGAGGGCGGGCTGCGCCAGTGGCGGACCCGTCCGCAACGTTGGCTGGCCCGGCTGCGCGAGGCCACCGAGGAGCGTTGGGAACGCTGCGGCGACGTCAGCTCGTTGCTGGAACCGGACCTCAAAGACGGCCGCGGGGGCCTGCGAGACCACGACGGCATCGGCTGGGCTGTGGCCACCGGCCTGGCCGGCGTGCCGGCGTGTCTCGACGGCGGCCGGCAAGACTCGGTGGTCCCCATCGACACCCTCATCGCCGCGCGCTGCGAAGTGCACCGGATCACCAGCCGTAACGGCAACGTGCTGCTCCTCCAGGACCAGGATGCGGTGGCCGACGCGTTGGGCCTGGCCGACGCGGACGCGCTGATGTTCGGGGTCTCCTCGGCAGCCCGTTCGATCGACTGGGTCAGCGGTCGGTTCTGGCGACGGGTCGACCGTATCGTGCACGGCCAGCATCGCGCCGGGCGGGCGGGTACGGCGACGCCGCTGGCCAACCCGATTCGGGGTGTGACCGTGGTGGACGGCGAGATCGACGTCACCCCCGACGCCGACTTCACCGACCAGGCCCTGACGTTCCGGGTGGCCGATGTGGCCGCCCGAACTGGCACCCCGTTGAGCCGGACCGGTCTGCTGACCCTGGCCGCCGGGGTGGCCGACCCGGTCGGCCCCTGGACCGAGCGCACCCGCCGCGCGTTCGTCAGCGTGCTCGGTGCCGGCGACGCGGTGGTGGCCACCATCGAAGCGCTCGAACACCACGATCTGTTCACGCGCTTCCTGCCGGAATGGGGCCACGTCCGCAGCCGGCCGCAGCGCAATGCGTTCCACGTGTTCAACGTCGACCGCCATCTCCTGCGTACCGTCGCCAACGCCCAGCGCTTCCTGCGTGACGTCTCCCGCCCCGATCTGCTGCTGGTCGGCGCGCTGCTCCATGACATCGGCAAGGGGTATCCGGACGATCACACCGCGGTGGGCATCGAACTCGTCGAGCGCATCGTGCCCCGGATGGGGTTCCGACCCGAGGATGGGGACGTGATTCGGTCACTCGTCGAGCACCACCTGCTGCTGTCCGAGACCGCGACCCGGCGGGACCTGTCCGACCCCCGCACCGCCGCCAACGTGGCCGCTGCCGTTGGCGACGATTCCCGGCTGCGCCTGCTGCGGGCCCTCACCGAGGCCGACAGCATCGCCACCGGCCCGGCTGCGTGGTCGAGTTGGAAGCGGTCGCTGGTCGACGCGCTCACGGAGGCGGTGAGCGACGAGTTGCGCGGTCGACCGGCGGTGCCCGAGACGGTCGACAACGAGCTCCGTTTCGCCGACCTCCTGGCGCGCGTCCGCGCCGGCGAGAGCACGTGCACCGACCACGACCGCGAGGGTGAGTCCGACCGCGTCACGGTCGCGGCCGTCGACGCCCCTGGTCTGTTCGCCAAGGTGGCCGGCACGCTGGCCCTGCACCGCATCGACGTGTTCGGCGCCGAGGCCTGGACCAGCACCGACGGCATTGCTGTCGAGCAATTCCAGCTCCTCGTGGACGACGCTGACCCGCCGTCGTTCGCCCGGGGCGGCCTCGTCGATCGCGACCTCGCGGAGGCGATCGCTGGTCGGCTGGACATCGACGCCCGCCTGCGCTCGCGCATCGGGCGTGCCCGTCGGGCCTACCGGCGGGCGGTGTCGGCGGCGCCGCCGGTGACCGAGGTGCGCTTCAGCAACGACGCCAGTGACGCCACCACGATGATCGACGTGCGGGTGCCCGACGCCCCGGCCGTGCTCTACCAGCTGTCAGCGGTGCTGGCTGCCAATGGAGTGGACATTCGCGCCGCCAAGGTGGCCACCCTCGGCCACGAGGTGGTGGACGTGTTCTACGTGCAACGAGCTGGTGACCGCGGCGACGTGCGTCGCCTGGACCCCGCTGAACACGAGCACCTCCGAACGGCGCTGATCGCCGCCGTCGTCCGCCCGGAGGGCTCGGGCGGCGACTGATTCCGGGCTACCTGGTCGGCTGGACGTCGTGCCGAACGGCAACCGGCCCCGGCCGAACGTGCGGATCCCGGCGTTCAGCACCGCTAGCCAGCGGGCGGGACGATGGCCAACCGACGATCAGTTTGCGTGACGCGGCGGCAGCAGGGTGGGGGAGAAGGGCTCGCCGTCGAAGCGGTCGAGCGTGGCGAAGGACTGCACCGGTTCGCGGCTCAGCCGGGTGGAGAGAAACTCGGGTTTGCCGAGGAAGATGGTGGCCGCCAGGGCGTGGTGCTCGGGCAAGCCCAGGATGGGCGCGGCCGACGGCTCCACCCGGGAGAGGAACGTCGTCATCACCCCACCCAGGCCGCGGGAGTGGGCCGAGAGCAGGATGCTCCAGCAAAACGGGTAGATCGACGCGCCACCGGTGAGCGGCACCCGTTCCAGGGTGCCGTCCATCAACGCGATCTGGCTCAGGTCGGCGGCAACGGCCAACACCACCGGGATGTCCTCGATCGAGTCAAGCAACTCGCTGTCGACGTGCTCGGGATCGGTCGACTCGACGTCGTCGACGGCGTTGAACGGCGTGACGTCGGCCGGCCGAGCCATGTAGGCGTCCCACACCGGTTGCATCAGGTCGCCGAGCTGGCGGCGCAGGCTGCGGTTCACGACGATGGCCACTTTCCAGGGCTGGCGGTTACCGCCGCTGGGCGCGAAGCGAGCGTCGTCGAGCAGTTGGTGGACGACGACCGGTTCGATGCGCTCCTTCGTGAAGCGCCGGGCGGCGCCGGTGGTTCGCAGCAGCTCGATCATGACGCCCGAATCATGACAGCTCGCCGCCGCCAGGTGCTCCTCGGCGGAGGCCCCGCCGTCCCGTTCCCGGGGGTCGGTGTCCGAGGGGTGGCGAAACGGGTGCCGGGTCGGGTCGCGAGTCGCTCACTAGCCTGTCGGCGTGTCCGGCCGAAGTTTGCCCATCCCGCTGCTCGCGACTGTCGCGGTGGCGGCGTTGGCAGCTTGCGGCGACGACAGCGCAGCACCGGCATTCTCGACCGTGGCCGTCTCGTCGACGGCCTACGTCACCGTCCCCGCCCGCACCACGACGTCGACGCTCGCCCCGGTGACCCAGCCTCCGACGGCTGCCAACGGCGACAGTGGTGGTGGTGGTGACGGTGGCAACGGTGCAGACGACGACGAGGCCCAGCAGTCCACGACGACGGAGGCGGATCCGACCCGCGAGCGGGCCTACGAGATTCAGAGCGGCGACTACCTGGTGGGCATCGCCGACGACTTCGACGTTCCGGTCGACTTCATCGTCGCCTACAACGCCTGGCCGGACGGACTCCAGCACGCGCTCAATCCCGGCGACCAGATCCGCATCCCCCCGGCCGATTATGACCCGGATGCGGCGACGGCCGACACCGGCGGCCCGCCCGGCGAGACGGTCGCCGGTGGGGGCGCGAGCGCCAACGACAGCGATGCCGGGGGCACCTGCCCCGACGGTGCGGCCGCCGGTACCTACACCATTCGCTCGGGCGACTTCCCCGCCCGGGTCGCCCAGGCCAACGGCACGACGGTGGCCGAGCTCGACGCTGCCAACCAGGGGGTCGCCGGCTACGCCGGCTTCGTGGTCGGCGTCGTGATCAACCTGCCCTGCTGACCCGCTCGACCGTTCCGACGCGTCCGCGCGGCGAACAGTGGTCGATTGTGAGCAAGATCTTGCTCACAATCGACCACTGTTCGCCATCGCGCGTCAGGCGTCGCCGCCGGCGGCCACCTTGGCCCGCACGATGTTCAACGCGCTGCCGGCCACGAACCACTCGACCTGCTCCGGGCTGAACGTGTGCGTGCATTCGAAGTCGGTTGTCGTGCCGTCGGGGCTGACGATCTGGCAACGCACGTTCTCGCCGGGCACCGGGGGCAGGCCGAGCACGCTGATGCGGTCGTCCTCACCGATGGCGTCGTAGGTGGCGGGGTCGGCGAACGTCAACGGCACCAGGCCCTGCTTCTTGGCGTTCGTCTCGTGGATACGGGCAAAGCTCCGAGCGAAGATCACCACGCCGTTGCGGAAGCGGGGCTCCATGGCCGCGTGCTCGCGGGATGAGCCTTCGCCGTAGTTGCGGTCGCCGACGGCGCACCAGCGCTGGTCGGCCTCGCCGTAGTGCTTGGCGATGTCGGGGAACGAGCGGGTCTCTCCGTCAAGCTGGTCCTTGCCCTCGCCGACCGCGTCGGTGAAGGCGTTGACGACGCCGAGGAAGAGGTTGCCCGAGATGTTCTCGAGGTGGCCGCGGTACTTGAGCCAGGGGCCGGCGGCCGAGATGTGGTCGGTGGTGCACTTGCCGGCGGCCTTCATCAGCACCGGCAAGCCGACGTAGTCCTGGCCGTCCCAGGCGGGGAACGGTTCGAGCAGTTGCAGGCGGTCGCTGGTGGGCTGGACCACCACTTCCACGTCGGTGGCGTCGGCCGGGGGCGGCGTGAACGTGTCGACACCGGGGTCGTAGCCCTGCGCCGGCAGCACCTCGCCAACCGGCGCATCGAGCGTCACCGCAGTGCCGTCGGGTGCGGTCAGAGTGTCAGTGGTGGGGTCGAAGTCGAGGTGGCCGGCCAGGGCCAGGGCCATCACCGTGTCGGGTGACGTGACGAAGCTGAGTGTCTTGGCCGAGCCGTCGTTGCGCTTTGGGAAGTTGCGGTTGTAGGAGTTGACGATGGTGTTGGGCCGGCCGGTGATGCTCTCGGGCCGGGACCACTGCCCGATGCACGGGCCGCACGCATTGGCCAGCACGGTGGCCCCCACCGCTTCGAGGTCGGCGAGCAGGCCGTCGCGCTCGATGGTGGCGCGGATCTGCTCCGAGCCCGGGGTGACCAGCAGCTCGGTCTGCGCCGTGAGGCCCTTGGCGGCGGCCTGGCGGGCGATCGAGGCGGCCCGGGTGATGTCCTCGTAGGACGAGTTGGTGCACGACCCGATGAGGGCCGAGGAGATCTCCAGCGGCCAGTCGTTCTCGGTGGCTGCCTCCCCGACGGTGCCGTCCCCGTGGCCGACCCGGTGCGCCCGGTCGGGGGAGTGCGGGCCGTTGATCATCGGCTTGAGCTGGTCGAGGTCGATCTCCACCACCAGGTCGTAGTGGGCGCCGCCGTCGGGGCGCAGCTGCTCGGCGACGGCGTCGGCGGCCGACGCGATCGCTTCCCGTCCGGTGGCCTTGAGGTAGGCGCTCATGTTGTGGTCGTAGCCGAACACCGACGTGGTGGCGCCGATCTCGGCGCCCATGTTGCAGATGGTGCCCTTGCCGGTGGCCGAGATGGAGTCGGCCCCCGGCCCGTGGTACTCGATGATGGCGCCGGTGCCGCCTTCGACGGTGAGGACGCGGGCGACTTCCAAGATGACGTCCTTGGGGCTCGACCAGCCCGACAGGACACCGGTGAGGCGTACGCCGATCACCTTGGGCCAACGCACGTTGAACGGGAAGCCGGTCATCACGTCGACGGCGTCGGCCCCACCGACCCCGATGGCCACCATCCCCAGCCCGCCGGCGTTGGGCGTGTGCGAGTCGGTGCCGATCATCATCCCGCCGGGAAACGCGTAGTTCTCCAGCACGACCTGGTGGATGATGCCGCTGCCCGGCCCCCAGAAGCCGATGTCGTACTTGGCCGACACCGAGCGCAGGAAGTCGTACACCTCGGCGTTGGAGTCGATAGCCACGCCGAGGTCGATGCGGGCACCCACCTTGGCTTGGATGAGGTGATCGCAGTGCACCGTCGAGGGGGCGGCCACCGCCGGCAGGCCAGCCGTCATGAACTGCAGCAGCGCCATCTGGGCGGTGGCGTCCTGCATGGCGACGCGGTCGGGGTGAAAGTCGGCGTAACTCACGCCGCGCTCCAATTGCTGGTCGGGGTTGGACAGGTGGTTGACGAGGATCTTCTCGGTCAATGTCAACGGTCGGTCGAGGCGCTCGCGCCCCGCCGTGACCCGATCGGCGAGGCCGCCGTACACCCGCTGGACGAGTTCGATGGGGGTGGAGGCGCTCATAGTCACTGAACAACCTTTGCTGATGCGAGCGACGAGGCGCCAGCCGAGGAGCGGCAACACGCGGCCTGCGTGGCCGGGGAACGCTGTGTATCGGTGCTCATGGGACGATGACCTCGGTTCGCTGGTGGTCGGGTTTGCTGGTGATCAGGGGGAATCGCTGGTGTCGGAGGTTCGCTGGTTGCTGGGTGCTCCGACGAACAGCTGCGGGTCTCACCCGGCGGGGCGGGAAGACTTGCCTTCGGCCGACTCGTATACAACTATGATACAAGTGAACCCATCTCGCGAGCAAGCCCCGCGGTGCCCGTGCCCGAAATCCACCGGCCTGCCCGCAGCGAAGCGCACCGGTAGCCCGTGAGGCGGATTCGCTACCAGGAGATCGCCGCCGAGATGCGAAGCAGGGTGGTGGCGGCGCCGCCCGGATCGCTGCTGCCGAGCGAGTCCGAACTGTCCAACGAATTCGGCGCCAGCCGGGTGACCATCCGCCGGGCCCTCGACCTGTTGCGCGAGGACGGTCTCATCGCCGCCCGGCAGGGCTTCGGCTGGTTCGTCGCCGGGGCGCCGGTGCGCCAGCACCTGGTGGAACTGGGCACGATCGAGGCTCAGCTCGCCGACAGCGGCATGACCAACGAGCGCCGGGTGATCGAGTTCGCGTTCGTCGCCCCGCCCGACCACGTGCGCCAGATCCTCGACACCGAGTCGGTGCTGCGAGTCAAGCGCATCAACCTGGCCGACGGCGAGCCGTTCGCGGTAGTGACGGTGTGGTGCCCGGCGGCCCTGGCCGGGCGGCTGTCCAAGGAGCAGGTGGAGCAGCACCCGTTCTACGAGTTGCTGGACGTGACGCTGCGAGGCGCCACCCAGACCATCGGGGCCGACGGGGCCAGCGCCGAGGACGCCCGGCTGCTGCACGTGCCGGCCGGAGCCCCGTTACTCACGTGCCAGCGCATCACCATGTCGGGAACCGGCGAACCGGTGTTGGTGAGCGAGCACCGATTCCCGGCCCACCGCACCGAGTTCGTGGTCGACCTGCCCAGCGCCGAGCCCTCCACCATGCCGAGCGGCCTCCGCCTCGTCGAGTAATCGGGCGGGAGCGTTTCGCGGAGAGCGATCGCTGTCGTCTGGCCGGAGCGGACTGCTCACCGCGTCTGCTCGGCCGCGTGGTAAAGGCGAACGACGTCGCCGATCTCGGCGGTGTTCTTCATCAGCTCGCTGTTCAC
>Ga0136617_10005252_pt1 | contig 11578 bp, 11 predicted proteins | sample AntDrymUQ3222106_2_FD_129672 | JGI IMG/M metagenome (GOLD analysis project Ga0136617, IMG submission 129672) | Polar desert sand microbial communities from Dry Valleys, Antarctica - metaG UQ322 (21.06) | ecosystem: Environmental > Terrestrial > Soil > Desert | place: Antarctica: Dry Valley...
ACCCGGTGAGCGCGCATGCCGTGGCCCAGTGGCCACCGCGCCGGCCACCGACGATGGCGGCACCGAGATAGGTCAGCCCGATCGTCAGCGGAGTCCAGTAGAACCGGCGATCGTCGGGGGCCACGACGGCGGCGAGGAAGACGGCGCCGGCCAGCAGCGCGACCGCCTGGTTGACGCGCACGCCGGCAGCCTTCGGCACCGCGGAGCGTTCGGTCGCTGGATCGGCCACGTCAGCTCTGACCCCCCGAAGCGCGTGACGGTTCATCCAGCCCGGATGCCGGGACCATCGTGCTACAGGTTGACGATGCGCACCGAAGGGGAGGAGTGGACGCGCGAGCAGTTGCAGCGCCTGCTCGACGCACGGTTCCGGCCCATCGCGGTGGCCCGGTTCCTGCTGGCCTCACAGCGCCGCGCGTCGCGGGTGCGGCGTGCGCGCCGGGACGTGGCTCGGCGCGAGGTCTCCTGGGCGGCGGTCGGCGCGGCCGCGTGGCTGGCGCTCGCGGCGCTCGGCGTCGACCCGTTCCGCGGCCGTCTGCGCCTCGGGCTGGGCGGCTGGGCGGTCACGCTGGCGATGCTCGACTGGCATCTCGGGATGCTCGAGACTCCCGACGGCCACCCGCGCAACCTCGGCCCGGCCGATGCGGCGACGCTCGTCCGGGCCTGGCTGGTGCCGGCGGTGGCCGACCGCCCGTCGGCGATGCTGTGCGCCGTGGGGTTCGCGACGGACGCGCTGGATGGCCCGCTGGCACGCGCCTCCCAGCCGACCCGGCTGGGCCGCGACCTCGAGGGACTCGTCGACGCCGCGTTCACGGCGGCGGCGCTGCGCGGCGCCAGGCGGCGTGGATGGTTGAGCCGGGTCGCGCTCGTCGGCGAGAGCGTCCGGCTCGGCGTCGGCCTGGCGTACGCGGTCGCCGTGTACTTCGGTCGTGCCGAGGCACCGGACCCGCGCGTCCTCCGCGCGGCACGGGCGGTTGCCCCCGTGCGCGCAGCGGGCATGATCCTGGCCGGCGGCGGTCGGCGCCGGCTCGGCGAGTCGCTGCTCGTCGGCGGCTCCGTCGTCAGCGTGGCAGCGGCCGGGACGGCCGCACGGATCACCGCGCGATGACCGCAGGTCCATCGCGCCGGAGCTCGCTCGCGCAGTATCGCGAGCACGCGCGGTCCTACGACTCGAGCTTCAGCGTGGTGTCGGTTCGCCCGGTCTACCGGCGAGCGCTCAGACGTCTGGCCCCTCGGCCGGGGGAGACCATCGTCGACGTCGCGTGCGGCACCGGCCTCAACTTGGGCGCCCTGCGCAACGCCGTCGGGCCGGCGGGGCGGGTGGTCGGCGTGGAGCCGAGCCCGGACATGCTCGCCGTCGCGCGGGCCCGGCTCGCCGAGCGCGGCTGGGGCGACGTCGAGCTCCTCGAAGCCGCTGCCGAGGACGCGGAACTGCCGGAAGCGGTCGACGCCGCGTTGTTCTCCTTCACTCACGACGTGCTCCGCAGCCCCGTCGCGGTCGAGCGCGTCGTCGCGGCCCTACGACCAGGCGGGCGAGCGGTCGCCGCCGGCTCGATGGACCCGTGGCTTGCACCGCTGAGACCACTGCTCCGCAGGGCCTCCAAGCCCTACGTGACGACGCTCGAAGGGCTTGACCAGCCGTGGAGCCACCTCGCCCAGCGCCTGACGATCGAGCACGTCGAACGTCTGCCCGCATACCTGGGCTCGATGTACGTGGTCACCGCCGGCAAGACCTGATCCCGAGGTCGCCCGCGCCTCGGTGAGTTCCGCCGACACGATCGTTCGCGACGTTGAACGCTCACCAGCCGACGCCCGTCGCGGCGGTGCGGACGGCGGCGAGGATGGCCTGGACGGAGGGGCGCTGGGCGTCTGCCGTGCGGGTTGCGGCGAAGATGGTCCGGTACACGGGACCTTCGGCGATGGTGCGCACGACAACGCCCGGATGGGAACCGGGCGCGACGAGGTCGGGCAGGAGCGTGACGGCCAGGCCCTGGGCGACGAGCCCGAGGCTGACGACGCTGTCGTTGGTCCGGTGGCGGATGTTCGGGTCAAAGCCGCCAAGCTGCCGGCACGTCCGGTCGGTCATCTCCTCCCAACCCGTGCCGCGACGGCCGGTCGTCCAGACCTCGTCGGCCAGCTCGGAGAGCGGCACCTCGAGCCCGTGCCGGCGCGCGACCGGATGACCCTCGGGTAGGACGAGGCGGACCGGGTCGCGGTGCAGGTCGTGGCGGTCGACACCGGCGCGCCGCGAGTGCGGCTGGTGCTGCCACTCGTCGGCCAGGACGAGATCGACGTCGCCCAGCGCGAGCGCGGGCAGCGACTCCTCGGGCTCGGCTTCGACGAGTTCGCAGCGCAGGCCGGGCGCTTCCCGCGCGAGCGCGTGCATGGCCGGGGAGGCAAGGCGCAGCGCGACGGATTGGAACGCCGCGATCCTCCCCCGCCCTGCGACGCTGCCCGCGGCCGCTGCGAGCTCCGCCTCCGCGAGCTCGGCCCGGTCGATCAGCGCTTCGGCGTGGCGAACCAGGACGAGCGCGGCGTCGGTCAGGCGGACCCCTCGCCCCGCCCGCTCGAGGAGCGCCACGCCCGCCTCGCGCTCGAGCACCGCGAGCTGCTGCGAGACGGCCGAAGGCGTGAACTGGAGCGCGTCCGCGACGGCGGCGATCGTCCCCCGCTCGTGCAGCTCGTACAGCAAGCGCAGGCGGCGCAGATCAAGCACGACGCGGCCGACTCGGCCCGATCAGCATGAAGCGATGCTACTGAATAGCCGTCAGCAATCTGGATCGCTTCTGAAGCCTGAGGGCGGCACGATCGGGCCCATGGACTCCGTCGGCGCCTTCATCTGCCTCGCGTCCGCGGTCGCGTTCGGCGCGATGGGGATCTTCGGCAAGCTCGCCTACGACGAGGGCGCGACCGTCGGCACGCTGCTGGCCGTCCGGTTCCTGCTCGCCGCCGCGCTGTTCTGGGTGCTGGTGGTCGGCACGGGCGCCGCACCCCGGCTGCGTACGCTCTCGCGGAGCGACCTGGGCATCGCCCTCGCGCTCGGTGGCGTGGGCTACAGCGCCCAGGCCGGCGCGTACTTCGCCGCCTTGGCACGGCTCGAGGCATCCCTGCTCTCCCTGCTCCTCTACACGTTCCCCGGGATGGTGACGGTCGCCGCGATCGCGCTCGGCCGCGAGCGGGCGAACCGCCGCACGGCCGCCGCGCTCGTGCTCGCATCGGCCGGCCTGTTCCTCGTCCTGGCCGGGGCGGGCACGGGGGCGCTCGATCCCCTGGGAACGGTGCTGGGGGTCTCAGCCGCAGTCATCTACAGCACCTACGTCCTGACCTCGGCGAGCGTCGCCGACCGCGTCAGCCCGCTCGTCCTGAGCGCCCTCGTCTGTACCGGCGCGGCGACGACGCTGACGCTGGTCAGTGCCGCCGGCGGCGACCTGCACCCAGGCGACGTGAGCGCGGCCGGCTTCGGATGGCTGGCGGGCATCGCGGTCATCTCGACGGTCGGTGCCGTCAGCCTGTTCTTCGCCGGTCTGAAGCGCGTGGGCCCGACGACCGCCTCGATCCTCTCGACGGCTGAGCCGCTCACCACGGTCCTGCTGGCGTTCCTGGCGTTCGGCGAGTCGCTGGGTCCCATGCAACTCGCCGGCGGGGCGCTCGTCGTCGGCGCGGTGCTTGTTCTCAGCGCTCCACACAGACTGAATGGAGAGTCCAATGACGACGTTTGACCTCGCGCGGCGGTGAGCGCCACCGCCCCTCGACGAGGGTGCGACACCGGTGTTACACTGATGCGATGCCGACGCAGCATCGACGTCACGCCATCACCGAGACGCCCTCGGTCCAAGCCGCGCTCGATGAACTGCGGGGCGAGCTCGGCACAGCCCGGATCGAGCTCGGCGAACTGGTGATCCTCGGCGCTCACGAGAAAGTCGCACGCCTCCGCGCTCAGCGCGACGACACCGCCGAGCGACGGCGACGGCTGGCCGAGCGCGTCCGGCGCCGAGACGTCCCGGCGGATCGGACGGCCGCCGACGAGGTTCGCCGTGCCGGCTGGGTGCGTCCGTGACCACGACGCTGCTGCTCGACAACTCCGCGTGGGTCCGGCTGGCGGATCCCGCCGTCCCGGACGAGCGAGCTGCCAAGCTCGCCGGTGCCCTCGAGGCCGGACACATCGGCACGTGCCTGCCGTTCCTGCTCGAAGCCGGCTACTCCGCGCGCAATGCCCGTGACCATGACCAGCTCCTGGACGAGCTGCTCGCACTCCCGCGCTTCCACATCGACGACGACGTCGAGCAGCGCGCCCTCGATGCCCAACGCCAACTCGCCCGAGTCGGCCACCATCGGCTTCCGCCCGTCGACTTGCTTGTCGCCGCCGTCGCCGATCGACACGGCCTCGCCGTCCTTCACTACGACCACGACTACGACCTGCTCGCACAGAGGACCGACCTGGGCTTCGCGAGCGAATGGCTCGTCCCACGCGGGACGCTCTGAGCGGCTACGCCATCCGCCGCACCGTGCGTCGCACTGCAGGGCCGCCGCGAAGGCGAGCAGTACCCCCTCGGAGGCGTGACCGGCCCGTCCCTGCTCGAGCCGCACGTAGTACTCGACGCTGACGGCGACTTCTGGTCGCGCCCCGGGCTCGACCTGTGCCAGCGCGAGCTGGTCACGGTCGCGGCGCTGTGCGCGCTCGGCCGCGAGCGCCAGCTCGCCGGCCACCTGCGCTCGGCGCGCGACGCGGGCGTGACGCGCGAGCAGCTGGTCGAGGTGATCATGCAGATGGCGATCTACGCCGGCTGGCCGGCGGCCGTCAACGGCCTGCTCGTCGCGCGCGACGTGCTCGCCGCCGAGCCGACCGGCGCCCACGTGCACCACGTCGGCGGCATTCGGGTGACGGTCGTGTCCGACGGGCACGCCGACCTGCCCGCCGCGATGTTCGCCGGCGGCATCGGACCGGCCGCGGTGCAGCAGCTCCTGCAGCGCCACAGCCTCGCCTCCGATCCCGTGCGGCTGTCGCTCAACGGCCTCGTCCTGGAGCACGGCGGGCGGCTGATCGTGGTCGATCCGGGTTCGGGACCGGCCGACAGCCCGCACGCGCACGGCCTCGTGACCGCGACGATGGGACAGTTCATGACGAACTTCCGGCGCGCCGGCTTCGACCCGGACCTGGTCGACCTCGTCATCCTCACCCACGCCCACCACGACCACGCGGGCGGCGTGCTGTCCGCGGACGGCGGATTGGCCTTTCCGAACGCGCGCGTGGCCATCTCCGAGCCGGAGCTCGTGCACTGGCGCGACGTCGGCGACTACGGCGAGGCGACCGTGCCCGACGCGCTTGCGGCGGGCGGGCGCGCGCTGGGCGTCGCGCTCACGGCCGCGATCGCCGAGCGGGTCGACTGGCTCGTCGACGAGCAGGAGGTCGTGCCCGGGCTGCGCGCACTCGCCGCGCCGGGGCACAGCTGCGGCCACACGGCGCTGCTGCTCGAGGACGGCGGCGAGGCGCTGCTGCTGGGCGGCGACTTCGCCACCCACGAGATCGTGCAGCTCGCCGCGCCCGCCTCCCACATGGTCGTCGACTTCGACAGCACGCAAGCCATCGCGTCGCGCCGGCGCATGCTGCGCCGGGCGAGCGCCGCAGGGCACCCGGTGCACGCCTTCCACTTCGCGTTTCCCGGCATCGGGCACGTCAGCGCGCGGGAGGACGGCTGGGCGTTCGATCCCCTCGACGGGTGCGGCTGAGCACGACCCGCGCTCACACGAGTATCGTGCGCCCGTTGCGCGTGCAGCCGAAAAGAAGGAGTGCATCGTGGGACGCATGTCACGCAGGTCGATGATCGCGCAGACGGGGGCGGGCGTTGCCGCACTCGGCCTCCCCGGAGCCGCAGTGGCACAAGGCGGCGAAGGCCGCTCCCGTCGCCACGGAGGCCACCGCCGCAGGCAGCCGCTCGTGATCGGCCACCGCGGGGCATCCGCGTACCGGCCCGAGCACACGATCGCGTCCTACACGCTGGCGATCGAGATGGGCGCCGACTACATCGAGCCGGATCTCGTCCCCACGAAGGACGGCGAGCTCGTCGCGCGGCACGAGAACGACATCGGCGCCACGACCAACGTCAAGGACATTCCCGGCTTCGCCGCTCGCCGGACGACCAAGACCATCGACAAGGTCGTGCACGCGGACACGTGGTTCACGGAGGACTTCACGCTCGCCGAGCTCAAGACGCTGCGCGCGATCGAGCGGCTGCCGCAGATCCGTCCGCATAACACCGCGTTTGACGGGCTCTTCGAGGTTCCCACGTTCCAGGAGGTCATCGACCTCGCGCAGGAGCATGACGTCGGGATCTATCCCGAGACCAAGCACCCCACCTACTTCGACTCCATCGGTCTCTCGCTGGAGGAGCCGCTGCTCGCCACGCTGGGGCGCAACGGCCTCGATCGCCGCGGGGCCAAGGTCTTCATCCAGTCCTTCGAGACCTCGAACCTCAAGCAGCTCAGCCGCGCGACGAGGCTGCCGCTGATCCAGCTCATCGACGCCGCAGGAGCACCGGCCGATCTGGTCGCCAAGGGAGACCCCCGCACCTACGCCGACCTGGTGACGCGGCGAGGCCTGGCCGCGATCGCCCGCTACGCCGATGGCATCGGTCCGGAGAAGGGCCGGATCGTGCCCGGCAACTCGTTCAACGGCCCGCAGCTCGGGGAGCCCACGACGCTGATCCGCGACGCGCACCGCGCCGGCCTGCTCGTCCATCCGTTCACCTTCCGCCCGGAGAACAACTTCCTGGCGGCGGAGTTCCGGCAGGGAAACCCGACAAGCCCGGTGTACCTGCAGGCCCGCGGCGACCAGCCGGCGGAGCTTGCGCTGTACTTCGACCTGGGCGTCGACGGCCTGTTCGCCGACAACCCCGACACGGCGGTCGCGGTGCGCGACGGCCTCCGCACGGGATCTACGCGGGGTTGAGCATCTCGCACCCGGTGGTGGAGGTGCTGCGCGCACGGGCCGAGAGCGGCTCGGCGCCGGGCGGGCGTGACGATCCCCACCGTGTCGCGCTCGTGATCGAAGGCGGCGGCATGCGTGGCGTCGTCTCGGCCGGCATGACGGCCGCGCTCGAGCGGCTGGGCGTCACTGCGTGCTTCGACCTCGTGGTGGGCGCGTCGGCCGGCGCGATCAACGGCGCAGCGCTGCTCGCAGGGGTCGCCCGCGAGGGCGCCGCCACCTATCACGGCGCGCTCGCCTCGCGTTCGTTCGTCAATCCGGCCCGGGTGCTGCGAGGCCGGCCGGTGATCGACGTCGACTACGTCCTGCGCTACGCCTCGGCCGGACTCGACGCCGCCCGACACGACCGCGTGCTCGCCAGCCCCGTCGAGCTGCACTGCGTCGCGGTCATGGTCGAGACGGCGCAGCCCGTGGTCTTCTCCGGCATGCGGACGAAACGGGAGCTGTGGGATGCCCTCCTGGCCTCGAGCCGCATGCCATGGGCCGGGGGCGCGCCGGTCGAGATCGGCGGGCAGCGCTATCTCGACGGTGGTCTCGGCTCGCCCATCCCCGTCGCCGAGGCCCTCGCGGCGGGAGCGACCCACGTCCTCGCCCTGCAGACGCGGCCGCACGGGGTCCCGCGCAAGAGCGCCTCCCGGATCGGCGACCGGCTGATCGAGCGCCATCTCCGGCAGCTCAATCCAGCGCTGGTCACGCTCTACCGCGAGCGGATCGCCTGCTACGAGCGGGTCGTCGATGACATCGCCGGGCGCTCGCTCGCCGCCGCGACGACGCCGCCATACGTGCTGGGGGTGCGGCCGGCCGCCGGCACCAGCGTGGTCGGACAGCTCGAGCGGCGCTCGGCGATCCTCGCGTCGGCGGCCGCCGACGCGGAGCGCCTGGCCGAGCAGGCGCTGCACGCCCTCCGCGGGCCGGCCACCGCCGGCTGAGCGGCCATCACTCGCTGGTGGGGCTGCGCTCGCTGCCCTCGCTGAACCGGCGCTCGATGTCCTTCTCGGGCGAGTCCGGCCGCTGCTCGGCGCCTTCGCTGAAGCGCCCGTGGCGCTCGCTCGCGGGCGCATCCTCGTGCGCGATGCCGCGCGCGTAGTTCGGCTCGAGCTGCTCCTCCGGGGAGTCGGGCTCCTGGTCGGTGCCCTCGGCGAAGCCACCGTCGTCGCCCTGCTCCGGCCGGGCGGGATGCTTGTCCTCGACGCCCTCGGCGGCCGCATCGTCGACCGTACGCTCGTCATCGCGATCCATGGCGGACTCCTCTATTCGGTGTCGATGATCCTACCCGCCGGGCCTCCGACCGACTCAGGCGGGCGTCGGAACCAGTCCCTCGCGCGCCGCCCACTCGATCGTGCGCCGGAACGTATCGGCCACGGGCGTGTACTCCAGCCCGAGCTCACGCGTCGCGCGGGAGCCGTCGTACCGGTGGCCGTGCTGCAGCGTGTGCACCATCTCACGACAGACCGGCGGCGTCTTGCCCCGAACGCGGAACACGCCCTCGATCAGCGTCCCGGCGGCGCGGGCGACCGGCGGCGGGAGCAGGCGCACGCGGTGGCGGACACCCGACACCTCGGTGACGATGCGGAGCGCCTCCCGCGACGTGATCGTGCCGGCACTGAGCACGTACCGTTCGCCGGCGCGGCCCCGCTCGGCGCCCAGCAGGTGGCCCTCCACGCAATCCGCGATGTCGACGATGCTGACGTGCGTGTCGACGAACGCGCGCAGCCGCCCGTTGAGGTAGGCGATCATGATCCGCCCGGTGCCGCCCGCGCGGCCGGGCCCCTGGACGGAGGCGGGGTTGATCGACACCAGCTCGATGCCGGCGCGGCGGGCGGCGGCGAACGCCGCGACCTCGCCCTCGTGCTTGGAGCGCTCATAGACCGACAGGTAGCTGCCGCGGTGCTGCGAGTCCTCGCGCCCCACCGTGCCGGGCGCCTCCCCGAGGGCCGCCGCCGACGAGGTGAGCACGATCCTGGGGACGCCCGCGCGGGCGGCGGCGCGCACCGCCGCCTCGGCGCCTCGCACGTTGACATGGAAGAGCGCGGTGGGATCGGCGGGGCACATGGTGTTGATGCCCGCCACGTGGTAGACGAGCGCGCACCCTGCCATGCCGGCCGCCATGACGTCCTCGTCGAGCACGTCGCCGCGGACCACCCGAGTGCCGCGGGCGGCCAGCGCGCGCTCCGCCTCGTCGGAGCGTGCGAGCGCGCGGACCTCCTCGCCGCGCTCCACCAGACGCGAAGCGAGCGCGCCGCCGATCAGGCCGCTCCCGCCGGTGAGGAAGACGCCGGTCACGTGCGCGTGTCCTCCCGCATCAGGGAGGGCAGCGCGCGCACCAGGTAGTCGGCGCCGGACCAGAGCGTGATCACCGCGGCGGCCAGCATGGCCCATTCGTCGACGTAGAGCCCGCCCACCGGATCGCCGAGGCGGAGGATCGCCAGCGCGATGGCGATGAACTGGACGCTCGTCTTGAGCTTGCCGAGCATCGAGGGGGCCATGACCGCGCCCTCGGATGCGATCACGCCGCGCAGCCCCATCAGGACGAGCTCGCGACCGATTATCACGGCCGCGATCCAGGGCGAGGCGCGGTCGACCGCGACGAGGGCGATCAGGACACCCGACACGAGCAGCTTGTCCGCGGTCGTGTCCAGGAACGAGCCGAGCTTGCTGGTGACGCCCCAGCGGCGCGCGAGCCGGCCGTCCACCCAGTCGGTGACGGCGGCCACGCAGAACAGCACGGTGGCCACGACGGCGTCCGCGCCGATGTCCTCCCCGCCGCGGTCGCCCAGGATCAGCCACATCACCACCGGAGTCAGGGCTATTCGCGTCGCGGTTCCCGCGGCGAGGAGACGAGCGGAGCGCAGTCCGCCGCGGGTCACGATCGGGATCGCCACGAGGCGCGCGGATGCTACCGCGCGCGGTCGGCTGAGGACTGGCTCCGGCCGCGGCCCGCGGCGGGCGGGAGCGCGCGGCGGGCGGCTGCGGCGGCGGCCTCCGGATCGGCCTCGCGCAGCGCCGCCTTGACGGCGGGGATGCGGCTTGCCGCCATGCTCAGCTCGCGCACGCCCAGCCCCGCGAGCAGCACGGCGGCCTCCGGCTCACCGGCCAGCTCACCGCAGACGCCGACCCAGCGCCCGTGCGCCTCGGCGGCCGCGGTGACCTGTGCGATCAGCGCCAGCACCGGGGACAGCGAGCGCTCGAGCAGGCCGGCCAGCGCGGCGTTGCCACGCTCCGCGGCCATCGTGTACTGCGCGAGGTCGTTCGTCCCGATCGAGAAGAAGTCGACGTCCGGCGCGACCTGCGCCGCCTGCAGCGCCAGCGCCGGCACCTCGACCATGACGCCGACCTCCAGCGGGGCGCGGCTGCCCAGCTCCGTGCGCGCCGCGTCGAGCGCCGCGCGCGCCGCCAGCAGCTCCTGGCACGTCGCGACCATGGGGAACATGACCTTCAGCGGGTGCTCCTCGGCGACGCGCACGATGGCGCGCAGCTGCGTGCGCAGCAGCGCGGGCTCGGCGAGCGAGAGCCGGATGCCGCGCAGGCCGAGGAACGGGTTGTCCTCCGCCGCCTGCCGCAGGAAAGGGAGCGGCTTGTCGGCGCCCGCGTCGAGCGTGCGCACGATCACCGGACGGCCGTCGAGCGCGCGGGCGACCTCGCGCAGCACCGCGACCTGCTCGTCCTCGTCGGGTGGCGTCGCGCGATCCAGGAACAGGAACTCGGTGCGCAGGAGGCCTACGCCCTCGGCGCCCTGCTCCACGGCGGCGCGCGCCTCCGCTGGGCTGCCGACGTTGGCGAAGACCTCGACGCGACGGCCGCCGCGCAGGGCCCCGGGCTCAGCGGCCCGTGCCAGCAGGGCGCTTCGCGCCTCGGCGGCGGCCTCGCGGCGCGCCTTCTGCTCGGCGACCGCCTCCTCGCCGGGGTCGACGTCGACGATGCCCGCCTCGCCGTCGAGGATCAGCGGCGTGCCGTCGGGGATGCGCAGGAGCGCGTCGCCGACGCCGACCACGGCCGGGATGCCCAGCGCCCGGGCAAGGATCGCGGCATGCGCGGTGGCGCCGCCGCGAGCGGTGGCGATTCCCCATGCCTCGCCGGGATCGAGCCCGACCGCCTCGCCGGGCGTCAGGTCCTCGGCGCAGACGATGCCGGGACCTTGCGGCGCGGATCGGGCCTGCGTGCCGGCGAGCCGCGCGAGCACCCGCCGGGCGACGTCCTCGACGTCGACCGCGCGCTCGCGCACGTACGGATCGTCGAGCGCACGAAAGGACGCGGCCGCCGCCTGCGCGGCCGCGCGCCATGCGGGCCCGGCGCCGGCGCCCTCGTCGATCTGGCGCAGCGCGGGGCCAATGAGGGCGCCGTCGTCCAGGAGCAGCGCGTGGGCGGTGAAGATCTCGGCCTCCGCGGCGCCGCCGCGCCCCAGCACCGCGGCGCGCGCCGCTTCGAGCTCCTGACGTACCGCGGCGCGCGCCGCGTCGAGGTGCGCGCGCTCCTGCGCGGGCGAGCCTGGCGACCCGTCGTCGACGGGAGGCTCGGACGCGCGCAGCCACCGCGCCGGGCCGATGGCGATCCCCGCCGAGGCCGCGACGCCGTGCAGCCGCGTGCCGGAGGCGGGCGCGG
>Ga0136617_10005253_pt1 | contig 11577 bp, 10 predicted proteins | sample AntDrymUQ3222106_2_FD_129672 | JGI IMG/M metagenome (GOLD analysis project Ga0136617, IMG submission 129672) | Polar desert sand microbial communities from Dry Valleys, Antarctica - metaG UQ322 (21.06) | ecosystem: Environmental > Terrestrial > Soil > Desert | place: Antarctica: Dry Valley...
GGAGGAGCGAGAGCAGGTCGTGGTGGGGGAGATGCTGCCGGGGCCGGAGGAAGTGTGGTTGGAGGACGGGGAAGGGCAGCGGTATACGAGTGAGTTACGGATGGCCGCTCTCGACCTCGCCAGGTAACTCTTCCTGCGCGCTCTGGTTTAGACGCGACGAGCTTCAGAGACGCCCGGTTGATTTCTTCCCGACTGACGATTTCCTTGTCGGTATAAAGAAAAAGAGACGGAGTAAGCTACTTATGAAAATCATTTTCTTTCTTTTCCGTTATTCGCAACGCCTTGTCATTCTTGCCATCATCGCTGGCATCGTCAGCGGTGCGTGTAATACGGGCTTGCTGGCTCTCGTCAATGCGGCGCTGACGGGCGGCGGTTTTCCGGCGACGACGTTGGTGCAAAGTTTCATCGCGCTGTGCTTGATGGTCGCACTTTCGCGGATTGCCTCGGAACTATTGCTGACGCATCTGGGGCAAGGGGCGCTCATCAATCTGCGTATGCAGTTGAGCCGTAAGATTCTCTCTGTCCCATTGCGGAGGTTGGAGGAACTCGGCGCTCACCGCCTGATGGCCGCGCTGACCGACGACGTGCCGAACATCACGGGAGTCGTTACGACCATTCCCATCCTGTGCATCAACGCGGCGATTGTCGTTAGTTGTCTCGTCTATCTGGGATGGCTTTCGTGGGTGGTGCTGCTGCTGGTTTTGGGATGCCTGGTGCTGGGCATTGTCAGCTATCAAGTGCCGGTGGTGAGGGCGATGCGCTATGCGCGACTGGGGCGCGAGGCGGCGGACGCCCTCTACAACCACTTCCGCGCGCTGACTGAAGGCATCAAGGAATTGAAGCTGCACAGCGAGCGGCGCGAGGCTTTTCTTTCACAATCAATGCAAGCGAGCGCAGAGTCTTTGCGGCGCAACAACGTCGCCGGAATGACCGTCTTCACAATCGCTTCGACGTGGGGACAGATTTTAATTTTCGTTGTTATCGGAGTGCTGTTGTTTGCTCTGCCCGGCGTGGTGGCCGTTGATGCGCGGACTCTGACAGGTTACACGCTGGTCATTCTTTACATGATGACGCCGCTTCAGGTCATCATGAATTCGCTGCCGACGCTGGGGCGCGCCAACGTCGCGCTCAAGAAAGTGGAAGAGTTAGGGCTGGCGCTGGACAATTATTCGACCGAGGGTAAGACGCTTGCTCCGTCCAACTCAGAGCCAGCCTGGGAGCCGCTGGAAATAATCGGCGTGACGCACGCCTATCATCGAGAAAGCGAGGACAGCGATTTCATTCTTGGCCCCATCGACTTGACCATCCGGCGCGGAGAAGTAGTTTTCATCGTCGGCGGCAACGGTAGCGGCAAGACTACGCTCGCTAAACTTCTGGTCGGATTGTATGTTCCGGAAGCCGGTGAGATTCGCATCGGCGGGCGACTCGTCACGGACGAGATGCGCGAACAATACCGCACACTATTTTCGGTGGTTTTCTCCGACTTCTTCATCTTCGAAAGCCTGTTGGGACTCAGTAGCCAGCAACTCGACAGCCGTGCTCAGGAATATCTGAACCAGTTGCAACTCTCGCACAAGGTACAGGTCAAAGACGGCGCACTCTCGACCACCGAGTTGTCGCAGGGACAGCGCAAACGCCTCGCGCTGCTGACGGCGTATCTAGAAGACCGACCCATCTATCTCTTCGACGAGTGGGCGGCGGATCAAGACCCGTACTTCAAAGAAATCTTCTACCTGCACCTGCTGCCGGACTTAAAGGCCAGAAGCAAGACCGTCATTGTTATCAGCCATGACGACAGGTACTATTACGTCGGCGACCGGCTCGTTAAACTCGACGACGGTAAGCTCTCTTACGATAAGCAGATCGCTGCTGCTCAAGAAGTGCGCGACAACGTGCCTCTTGCTTTGTAAGCAATGATTTTGAACGCTAAATCTTGAAGGACGACAGCTTAGTAATTTACGCTGTCGCCGGTCAATTAACTAAAGGAGAATTTATGAGCAGAGACGAAAGAGAAGACAACACCATCTACAAAGTTGTCGTTAACCACGAGGAGCAGTATTCCATCTGGCCTGCCGACCGCGAGAATGCGCTGGGCTGGAATGACGCTGGCAAAAGCGGCATGAAGGCCGAATGTCTGGCTTACATAGAAGAGGTCTGGACCGATATGAGGCCCTTGAGCTTAAGGAAAAAAATGGCTGAGAGCGAAGCCGCGTCGTAGCGCCATCGCGCAACGCTCGACCGTCAAGCTAATCATTAGTGCAAATCAGATGACAAAGGGTAAGCCGGGAACGTCTTCTTGGTTGTCCTTTCCGCGTCAGAACCCGCAAGCGACTTTGCGTTTGTTCTGCTTTCCATATGCGGGCGGCAACTCGCTCATGTTTCGCACGTGGCCGGATTATCTTCCGCAGCACGTCGAAGTCTGCGCGGTTCAACTGCCCGGTCGAGGGGCGCGCCTCAACGAGCCAGCTTTCACGCAGCTCCCGGCTCTGGTGCGCGCCGCCGCGCATGCGCTCCTGCCCTTCATGGACAAGCCGTTCGCCTTCTTCGGTCATAGTATGGGCGCGATGATCGGCTTTGAACTCGCGCGCCATCTGCGAGAAGACAACAGACCGCAGCCGCAACACCTTTTTGTTTCCGGTCGGAGCGCGCCGCAGGTGATTGACTCGTCGCCACACACTTACGACCTTCCTGAGCCAGAGTTTATAGAGGAACTTCATCGTCTCAACGGAACTCCGAGAGAGGTGCTCGAACACGAAGAGTTGATGCGTCTTGTCATTCCAATCTTGCGAACAGACTTTGCCTTCTGCCAGACTTACAGTTATCTGCCCGGCCTGCCCTTGACCTGCCCAATCTCCGTTTACGGCGGGCTGCGAGATGAGGGCGTGCCGCGCGAGTCCCTGGAAGGATGGCGCGAGCAGACCCGCGCCGCTTTCATCCTGCGTATGTTTCCCGGCGATCACTTCTTTATTCACTCAGACCAACAGCTTCTGCTCCGCACGCTTTCGCAGGAACTCAGCCTGCACGCGAGGGTCTTCGGTTGAGCCTCGAACTCGTCATAACGCCCTTTGATTCATGGTCTGCTCCGCCGAACGACTTGCGGCTAACGAGCGACGAGGTGCATTGCTGGCGCACCACGCTGAATCGCACAGAGACGGAAATTAAACGACTCTGGCAAACTCTTGCGCCCGACGAACAAGAGAGAGCACGGCGCTTCCGCTTCGACAAGCATCGCCGCCATTTCATCATCGCCCGCGGTCTACTGCGCGCCATCCTCAGCCGCTATCTTGAGATAGAGCCGCGCGAAGTCGAGCTTTGCTACAGCCCTTACGGCAAGCCTGCGCTCGCTCCTGAACATGGCGACGAACCCTTACGCTTCAATCTCTCCCATTCAGGCGAGCTTGCTCTCTACGCCTTCAACTGCAGCAGAGACATCGGTATTGATGTCGAACACGTCCGCTCAGAGTTTGCTGAGATGGAGATTGCCGAGCGCTTCTTTTCCCGGCGAGAATTTGCCGCGTTCGTATCGCTCCCGGAAGCCTTGCGAACAATTGGGTTCTTTAATTGCTGGACACGCAAAGAAGCCTACATCAAAGCAAGAGGGGAAGGGCTTTCGTTTCCGCTCGATAAATTCGATGTCTCGCTCGCCCCGGATGAACCAGCTGCGCTTCTGCACACCGACGGGAACACGCGCGAGGCCGAGCGCTGGTCTTTGTCTGATTTGCAAGCTGGCACAGGCTACTCCGCAGCGCTTGCCGTAGAGGGTCGCAACTGGCGACTTAGTTGCTGGCAAGAGCCGGAAAACAGATAAAGCATTTCCCCGCAACCTCACAAAAAAAATCGCAAAACTGAAACCTTCATCCCATTTTCGATACTTACTGTTTATTGGGAACTTTCAAAGGGTTTAAGTGACACCTAAGGAGTTGACATGAAAAAGCGACTGCTGCTGATCGCCTTCGCGTGCCTTGGCCTCGTTCACCTCAACGCTCAAGCTCTGGTGATGCAACAGACACCCGCAGCCGAGGCAGCACCTACGCCGGACGCGAGAACCCCGACGGAAAAAACTTCGGCGGAGAGAACACCGACGGAGAAAACAACGCCGCCAGCAAAAAGCAATGTCTCGCTTCCGCCGGAGAAGACCAAGCCTCTCTATCTTCCTCGATTAAGCGCGGCGCCGGTGATTGACGGGAATGTTAAAGAGGATGTGTGGAAGCAGGCAGCAGTGCTGAAGGACTTCTACCAGATTCAACCCGGCGACAATATTCCGCCCTCGAAACCGACGGAAGTTTTGATGGGCTATGATAACAGCACCCTCTACATCGCCTTCATCGCATACGATGATCCGGGCAAAGTCCGCGCCACAGTCCCGAAGCGCGACGCCATCTTCGAGGATGACTTTATCGGCATTATCCTCGACACCTTCAACGACCAGCGACGCGCTTACGAACTCTTCTTCAGCCCGCTCGGCGTTCAGGGCGACGGCATATTTACAGAAGGGCGCGGTGACGATTTCAGCGTTGACATTGTGATGGAATCGAAAGGTCAACTGACGGAGAACGGCTATACCGTTGAGGTTGCAATTCCCTTCAAGTCGCTACGTTATACGGCGGGCAAAGGAAAACTCTGGGGCATTCAAGCTGTTCGCGTCATCAAGCGATTTAACAACGAGCAGGACACCTGGATGCCCATTTCACGCGACCGTTCAGGGCAACTCAATCAAGCGGGACGAATCACGACTCCCGAAAATATCTTCACCGAACGCACATTGGAAATTATCCCTAGCATCACTTTGAGCGAAACAGGAAGACGCGTCCGCAGTCTCACACCAGCAGATTTAGCAGTTAATCCCAACTTCATAGAGACGGGGCGCTTCGTCAATCCTCCGTTGAAGATCGATCCCGGCGTGACTGTTAAATTCGGCATCACTCCGACCGTCACGCTGGACTTTGCTTTGAATCCGGACTTTGCGCAAGTGGAAGCAGACCAGACGGTCGTCACTGCCAACCAGCGCTTCCCCATCTTCTTTGAAGAGAAGCGCCCTTTCTTTCTCGAAGGCATTGATATCTTCCGCACGCCCCTCACGGTCGTGCATACGCGCGCCATCATTGACCCCGACTACGCCGTGAAACTGACAGGCAAAATCGGGCGCACCACCTTCGGCCTGCTCGGTGCTTCAGATAATGCCCCCGGAGATTTCTCCGAAGACGAGCGTCAAAGCCCGCGTAACTTTCCCTTCCTTGATAAGAACGCATATATCGGGGTGCTGCGCCTGAAGCGCGACGTGGGCACGGAGTCGAGCATCGGAATAATCGCGACGACCTATAATTTCATCCGCCAGCATAACCATCTCGGCGGCATCGACGGTCGCTTTCGTCTAGACCCGCAGACCGTCTTCAATTTTCAAGTGGTCAGCACGACTTCCCGCCGCTTCTTCTTCGACGCGGATGCGGGAGCGAACCTTTACCGCACCAAGAATGCGCTCGGCTATTCGTGGAATTATGACAAGACGGGACGCCACTTCGGTTATAACTTAAACGGGTTGGGACGCACGCGTTATTACCGCGCCGATGTCGGCTTTACGCGCCGCCAGAATATCAACACGGCCAACGCCCTTGCTTACTACGCTTCGGAGCCAAACCCAGCATCGACACTGATTTCCTACCGCATCACAAACAGCCTCAGCAGCCTCTTCAACTGGCAGGGCAGTATGGAATTCTGGAACAACGAGGTGCAGGCGCGATTTAATCTGAGACGCCAGACCTTCATCTCCGGCGGCTTCAACGTCGGCTACGAGCGTTTGTTTGAAGAGCAGTTTGGTCCCAAGCGTAATCAGTTTCAGGCAGGCACGTTTGCCGGTGACGACTCGGAACGCTCGACCCGTCAGAAGACTCTCTTCATGACTTTCGGCACGACGCCAAACAAACAGTTTGCTGGAACATTTTTCGCTGCCTATACCGCCGGACAATTCGATTTCGACTTCGGCGCAGGGCCACGCTACCCGCGCGTCAGTCCCGGTGCTCTCATCGACCCGAACCGGGCGCTCGATCCCGGCCCCGGCCACGCGCTCGACATTCAAGCCTCGTTCACCTACCAGCCGACTAACGCCCTACGCATGTCGCTCTTTTATATAAAGAGCAAACTGACGCGTTACGACAATGATCGCGTGGCCTTTGACGACAACATCTATGCGCTACGTGCGACCTACCAGTTCACGCGATTCACCTTCGCCCGCGCCCGCGTCGATTACGACACGCTGGCCTCAAACATGCGCGGGCAGTTTTTGCTCGGCTGGGCGCCGAATCCCGGCACCTCCTTTTACGTCGGCTATAATAACGACCTCTCTTATAACGGCTTCAGCCCGTTTACGGGTCGTCTCGAACCGAAATTTCGCCGCAACGGTCAGACCTTTTTCATCAAGATGTCTTACCTCTTCCGGCGCAGTCTGGTGAAGGGCAAGAGCGGCGAAACTGAATCACACCCCGCCGCACTGCTGCCATAAAGTCACTTGAAATCATTGACACTGAGTGTGCGAGTCTGTCGTTGACATGGCTCGCCACTTCTCTTGTTCAGCAACGGAGGGACAGATGATTATTAAAACTAATCTACTCTTCGCTTTTATCGCTGCCGGGGCGGTCATCTCCACATTGCGGGGCATGATCTTCTCTCAGCCACAGGATGAACTGCGTGAGACTTTCGAGCACACTTATCCTCTCGCGGCAGACGGGCGCGTAAGCCTTAACAATTACACAGGCACGGTGCAGATAATGACTTGGGAACGAGCGGAGGTGAAGATGAGCGCCGTCAAACGCTCCTACGTCCCGGAGCGTCTAACGGAAGTGAAAATCAACATTGCTTCAAATGCTTCTTATCTGAACATCGAAAGCAAGTATGCTCAAAAGAATCTGCATTGGAGCGATGACGAGCGCGGGCGTCTTGAGAATTCAGCGCGAGTGGATTACGTCCTGACGGTTCCGCGCGGTGCGCGCCTCGATAAAATCGAACTGCACAACGGGACGATAAACCTTGACGGGGTGAAGGGCGATGTTGTCATCAACACGCTCAACGGCAACGTGTCGTTCGGTTCACTTACGGGCAACGTCAAAGTCTCGACGCTAAACGGGCGTATCGAGGCCACCCTCGGTGAAATGGGCGCAGACCAGCAAGTCGCGCTCTCATCCGTCAACGGCCAGATTCTCGCCAGCCTCGTTTCTGAAAACGTGCGCCTCAGCGCGAGCACGATGAACGGCAAGATGACGAACGACTTCGGACGCAACCGCACACAATTGTTCGGCAAAAGCAGAGCGCGTCTCGACATCACAAACCTCAACGGAGGCGTTACAGTCCGGCGCGCCGCACATTGACGTTACCGTTCATACTGTTCAGTTTGATACGTGCGTCACCGCGTCCGATCTTGCCCGTGGGAGAGTCGCTGGCAGTGTGGTTTACGTCAGCGTTGAATTCGTTTTTGAAGACGCCATTCATCGTGTAGGCGTTGAATTGCACGCTCGCGTCTGCTGCCGCCGTCAGGATTAACTGACCGTTGACGGCTGAGAGCGAAACGGTTGAAGCCTCATTCTGTTTTTCATAAATCGCTTCGAGTTGCCCGTTGACAGTTGAGATGTCCACGTTGCCGGCGATGCTCCGCAACGTAAATCCGGCGTTGACGGAAGTGGCCTTGATGCCGCCCTTCACGCCTTCAATCTCCGCAGTCCCATTGAGTAGGTCGATCTTATCGAGGCGGGCGTTGGTCGGAATGGTGAGCGAGTATGAGACGCTCGCCGGATTATTCAAAAGCCCGGCTTCATCGTCGTTCCAACTGAGATTCTCTTTGGCATACTTAGTTTTGATGCTGATGTGGTTCTGGCTGGCATCAATAATGATGTCAACTTCCGCCAACCGTTCCCTCCGCGATGAACGCTTGACGGCATCAATCTTAATCGCATTTCGCTCCCACGTTTTAATGCGAATGATGCCCGCGTAATTCTCCAAACTGACGACGCCGTTGGCGGCCAGCGGAAACGTTCGATGCAACTCTTCAGTCGCTTCCTGTTGCCCGTTCAGTCGCACAGAGACACCCTGCGCCACGTACGAATCGTTTGCGACGGACGCTCCTGTGAAGCTGGTAATCAACATCGCGCCAAATAAAAATTGTCTAAGCATCGCTTTTCTCCTCTTTGAAAAATCCAATCTTCGTCTCAGTCTCTCTCCTGCGCGGGCAAGCTACTGGCCCATCTCTGCCATAAACTTTTTGGCTTCGGGGTCAGTGCTTTGGCTGAGAAAGTAGAGCGCGGTTTGCCGCAGCTTCAATGATGAATCAGTGCGCGCAACCTGAATGAGCTTTCGCACAGCCTCACTCTGCTTCGCTTCGCTGAGCGAGAATAGTATCTGCGCTTTGAGAGTTTCATCTTTCTCCGCGTCGTATATTTGAATGAGGCTCTCGACAACCCGCGCGCCCCCTCGCTGGCCGAAAAAGTAGAGAGCCTGCTTGCGCATCTTCAGCGATTTCGCCGAGAGAAATAGCTGGCGAAGAATTTCAGTCGTGCGTTCTCCATCCTGTTGAGAGAGAGCAAAGACGGACGCAGCGACGATTGTTTCGTCGTCAGAGTTTTGAGCCAGGTCTTGCAGCAAGCTCAAGAACCTTTCGTTCGTGCTGTTCTTCAACCCGACAATTGCGGCGACGCGGATTCGTGTTTCGCTTCCGCTTTGCGCTACCTCTAACAGTAGTGGCGCTGCTTTTTCGCCGCCACGCTCGCCGAGCAGTGCAACCGCGCCTTCCTGCAAACCCTTGCTCGCGCCAGAATCCGCTTTGAGAATTGAAGCCGCGACCGTGAGCGCGCGCTCCGGGTCTACCTCAAAGAGACTCTGCAATGCCATCAGCTTAATCTCGTCCTTGTCTGCATTCTGCACTTCATCAAACACGAGTTTTCGATTGCCGATTCGCGGGGCAATCTCAATCCTCATGGTTCGGGCATCATCTTTCCATGAAGAGCGCGGAAACTCGGCTTGCAGACGATCAAGAATCTGGTCTGCTTCTCTTAATCGCTCCTGTTTTTTGAGAGCAAAGGCAAGCCAGTACATTGACGCATCAACACGTTCGCTTTGAGGATAACGAGTGGCGACCTCATTAAACTTCTCCGCCGCTTTCGCCCATTCCTCGTTAGCAATCAAGTTCCTGCCTTCATCGAAAACTCTCTTTGACGCATCTTGCGTATTCGTTCCCTGCGCATCGGGCTTGCCCTGCGCACGGACACTCTGTGTTGTCTGCACGCACAAAGTTGACATCAACACAGCGATAAGCAGGCAGAGCTTGAAAACCATCTGCAAGCGTTTCCGCGATGATTGATGGTTCAAAATGGTTACCATCTTTCTTCTTCCTTTCGTTGACCGTAACGCTGCCATACAAGTTAGCCGATGTAGGCTTGCAGGGTTGCGATCATCTCTTTTTCGCCTATGCGCTGGCCGATCGAGCGCAGTTCAGTTGACGACGGACTCTCTTGCAAGTTAGCAATATCGAGAAGTAGCGGTTCCAAGCGACTTAATAAGTTCTCCGTCAACACGTCGCCTCTGGCTGCTGCATTGCGCCTGAGTAGAATGTTTTTGTTAAGCAATTCCTGCGACATTCTTCGCTCGTAAGAGATGTCGGAAACTGGGGCTGCATCTGTCCGGCTCGCGTTTCGCAATGAACGCAACAGCACTTCGGACTTTTCGAGATGCCTGGAGGTTTCCCGGTCGAGTAGTGAATTGAACTTCAAACGCTGTTGTGCTACGCCGGTCATTTCAGGACTGAACGCCAACAACTCTTTGTGAATTGAGATTGGCGGCGAAAGCCGTCTGACCGGAATTTGCTGCGTCTTAATATCTTGCTGTGTCTTGTTATTCCATCTGGAATTGCTGGTCGCTATCATCGAATGTTTGCTCAACTCGTCGCGCGGCGCGTTGCCTTCAAGCGGCACTCGCTTCGCCTGCTTGTCGCTTGCTTCGACTTGAGCGTCTGCGTTGACCGCGTTGGCAGGAGCGGCTGGATTGATTGTGTTTTGCATAGTCGAAGCTAGGCCGCCCGGCTGAGAAGAAACAGCCAGCCGTTCGTGCGTGCTTCTTTGCGACGAGAGGCGACGCGCCACTTCGATGCCGAGGCCGATAACCAGCAAGGCCAGCGCGATAGCGAGGCTCAAGCGTGGCAAGCTAAAGAGTTTAGAAAACTGGGAGCAAGTCAGGCTGGCTGTGTGTGTTGCCTGAGCCACTGACTCTTTCTCGATGCCTGTTTGCACGGCGAACCAGAGCGCCGGAGACTCTTTAACTTCTCCGATGAATCCGGCATACATTTCCTGTTCGCGTTGTAGCCCGTCGTAGACTTTCGCGCAGGCAGCACAGCCGGCCACATGCGCGTTGATGAAATTGGCGATACGTTCGTCGAGTTCGCCCTCGATATACTCTTCAATGAGATTCAAGCATTCATCACACTTCATCGTTCACCTCCAGCAGGGGATGAAGCCGCCCGCGCATTTCGACTTTCGCGCGATGCACATCGGTCTTCAGTTTCGCGATTGACTGTCCTGTAATCTCCGCGATCTCTTGATAGCTTTTTTGCTGAAGGATTTTGAGCGTAAAGGCGAGACGTTTATCTTCGTCCAGCCTGCCGAGTGCGCTGAGGATAGCTTGATGTCTCTCTTTGCCGAGTAGCTGGCGGTCTGGCGAAAGCTGTTCGTTATTGGTCGGCTCGATATTCGAAATCACGTCAAGGCCAGTGTCAAAGCCGCCCCGCTCGGAGCGAAACGACTTACGCGTGACGTTGCGCGCGATGCCATAGAGCCAGGGAGATAATTTCGCGGCGTCGCGCAACGAGCCAATATTTTTGTAAGCGCCCATGAAGGTTTCTTGCGTCAGTTCTTCGGCTAGGTCGCGCTGGCCGACCATGCCGTAAATGAAACGAAATATGAAGCGAGCGTACCTTTCAAAAATCAGGCGAAAGGCTTCGTCATCGCCGCCGCGCACGCGCTCTATCAGGTCTTCAGAACTGTTCATGAGCGTTCCGCTATGTGCGCCCGCCGGTCGCCCCGTCAGACTTATGGCCTCAGTTGCCAGCCGCTTCATCATTTTATCCTACTCATCCTCAAACATGCGGTCGCGCTCTGCCAATTCTCCTTATTCCACTACAGAATAAGTACCACGCATGGGGAAAAGGTTTCATCTTAATTATACGGGCGTGGAAGGCTGTAGGCTTTGGAAAACTATGAAAGGAGGACAAGCCGCTTCAAAAATGACCTGCTCTCGCAAAAGTGAGTGGTCGGCTGCAAAAACTGACCGCTTATCTGTTTTGAGGAGCCATCAGCCACTTGAACATTCTCAGGCGTAGCGGAGGCTGTCGAATGGTCGGATATGTGATGGTCGAGGGTGGAGTGATTTTGATTTCGACGGAGGGATTGGGGTAGATGCTGCCAGCAGAAACGAGGCGCATCAGTAACCGTTCAGTTGTTTTGAGCGTGTGAACCTTCTGACGAACCATTTTCAGTATAGACAGCATTGCGGGTTGTGATTATGCTGTGCGCCAATGTTCAAGGACTTCGGCATCTCTGAGGCAGA
>Ga0136617_10005254_pt1 | contig 11577 bp, 10 predicted proteins | sample AntDrymUQ3222106_2_FD_129672 | JGI IMG/M metagenome (GOLD analysis project Ga0136617, IMG submission 129672) | Polar desert sand microbial communities from Dry Valleys, Antarctica - metaG UQ322 (21.06) | ecosystem: Environmental > Terrestrial > Soil > Desert | place: Antarctica: Dry Valley...
CACGCACGCGGTCTGCCACGTCGCCTGCCATGTGCCCCCTCCTCGATCGTTGACGCCGTTGGTTGTCGCCGCCTGCCCGGCCGCAAAACCTTTGCCCATCACGAGCCGACCGAGTTTCGGCGGCGTCAGCTCCCCGGCGCCCTGGAACTCACTGAGTTTGCGCTACCGATCATCGGTGCGCCGGAACTGGGGGGGCCGCCGCTCGCGGTGCGATGCCAGCCCCTCCGCCACGTCGGGGCCGCTGAAGCCGAGGAACTCCAGCGCGAGCGAGGTCTCGAAGATCGGCCCGGACTGCCTGTACCAGTTGTTGAGCGCGTGCTTCGTCCACTGCAGCGCTTCCTGCGGGCCGTCGCTTAGCCGCTGAGCGATGCCCCTCGCAGTCTCGAGCAGGTCGTCATCGTCCACGCACAGCGAGACGAGCCCAACGCGCTCTGCCTCCTCGCCCGAGAGCTCCTCGCCGGTGAGCAGGTAGTACTTCGCCTTCGCCATGCCGAGAAAGAGCGGCCATACAGCCGCGTGATCGCCGGGCACGACGCCCAGGCGGGTATGGCCGTCGATGATGCGGGCGGTGCGGGCTGCGACGGAGATGTCCGCCAGGAGCGCCACCGCCAGCCCGGCGCCGACCGCCGGGCCGTGGATGGCCGACACCACGAGCTTCGAGCAGTTGATGACGTTGTAGAAGATGTCCCGGGTCTCGCGAATCACGCGCGCTCGCGCGGCGTGGTCGGCGAGCAGCGACTCGGTCAGCTCGAAGCTGCCACCCGCCGAGAACGCCCGACCGGCGCCGCGAACCAGAACCACACGCACGTCGGGGTCGCGGTCGATCGTCGGCCAGACGCGCGCCAGCTCGGTGTGCGCCCGCTCGTCGACGGCGTTCAGGCCCGGCCCGTCGAAGACGAGCTCGAGGACGCCGGGCGTTTCCATCTCGCACCTCAGGTTGGGGAACTCGTCGTACGTCTCCAACACGGTGAAGACCTCCTTCAGTAGCCGACCCTAGCCAGGGAGCGAGCCACAGGATGGCGGCTTGAATGCCTCCGATCGTCAGGGGGGCCGAGGATCAAGAAGGGGCTGCGGCTCCCCCTGATCACTCGACCCCCGTTGCGAGCCTAGAGCGATCGCGTCGTCGACACGAGCAGCCAAACTCGCAGTTTGCGGAAACTTTGGAATTGATATCCCCGGATTCAACAGAGGTTGCACTTGCCTGTGCATAGGCCTGTGATGAAACTACGCAAAGGGGCGGGGTCTTTCTGCGGCGACAGGCACCGCCCCTTTTTCTTGCGCGAGTCTTGATCAGACGAGCGCTACGCTGCCAAGGGTCCGGAGAGGTGTCCGAGCGGCCGAAGGAGCGCGACTGGAAATCGCGTATGTGCTGAAAGGTGCATCGCGGGTTCAAATCCCGCCCTCTCCGCTTTCAGGAAGGAGGCCTGAGCGGCCTCCTTCCTCGTGTACCGTCGGGCGCAGTCGATCGTGAAGCAGCCGGTGGCAGAGGCACGCGAGACAACCTCGATGGATTACCGCAAGCTCGGGCAGACCGGCATCGCGGTCTCGCGGATCGCACTCGGATGCGGCAACTTCGGCGGGATCGGCAGCGCGCCGGCGTTCTTCGGCCAGGGCGAGAGTCGCGAGCAGGCGTTCGCGCTCATGGACGCCGCTCGCGCTCTCGGGATCACCACGGTCGACACCGCCGATGCGTACGGCGGCGGTCGGAGCGAGCGCTGGATCGGAGAGTGGCTTCGGGAACGCGGCGCCGACGGGGTCGTCGTCACGACCAAGGTCTTCCATTCGGTCGAGGGCGATCCGGCTGACCGTGGCCTGGCTCCCGAGCGGATCCGGCGGCAGCTCGCAGGCAGCTTGACGCGTCTCGGCCTCGACTGCGTCGACCTCTACCTGACGCACGAGCCGGATCCGGCGACACCGCTCGAGCAGACGCTCGCGGTGCTCGCAGAGCTTCGCAACGCCGGCAAGGTCGGCGCGATCGGGCTGAGCAACGTCGACGGCGAGGAGCTCGAGGCAGCACTTCGGCTCACGCGGATCGACTGTGTCCAGAACCCGTTCTCGCTGCTCGATCGCGACGCCGAGGTCGAAGTCCTGCCACTGTGCGAACGACACGGCGTGGCGTTCACGGCGTTCAGCCCGCTGGCCGGCGGCTGGCTGACCGGGAAGTACCGGCGCGGCGAGCCTCCTCCGGCCGGCTCGCGCATGGCCACGCGCCCCGAAGGCCACGCGCACCTTCAGATCGGAGCCACGTTTAACGCGCTCGACTCCTTCGCCGCCGCCGCCCGCACTCGCGGCGTCGACCCGGCGACACTCGCGTTCGCCTGGCTGCTCGGAGATCCGCGCGTGACCGCGCTGATCGTCGGCCCGCGCCGTCCCGAGCAGCTCGAGCCCGCGCGCGCCGCGCTCGCCGTCGAGCTCTCCGCTGCCGACCGCGACGAGCTCGCGTCCTACTTCGTCGCGTCGACGACGTAGGCGGCTACGGCCTCGATCTGCTCCTCGCTGAGCTGGTCCTCGAACGACGGCATCACGCCTCGTCCCTCGGTCACCCGGGTAACAACGAGTTCGCGGTCGGGCATCGACTCGTCCAGGTTCGGGCCGATCTGCCCGCTCGAATTGGCAGCGGCGAGCGTATGGCAGCCACCGCAGCCGGCCGAAGCGAACACCTCCTCACCTTCCTGCCCGGCGTCGGCCGACGTCTCGCCGGCCGCATCCGGCCCCGTCTCACCCGGTTCGGTCTCGCCGGCTCGCGTCTCGCCCGCCGCGGCTTCGCGCTCGACCCCGGCCTCCTCGGACTCGCGCGCAAAGACGACCACGGCGGCCAGCATCGCGACGAACAGGATCACGCTGAGCGCGATGAAGAACTTCAGACCGCCGCGGCCGGGGAAGTCGGGCATCCGCCGCGGCAGTAGGAACGACGAGACGAGCGCGAACCCGATGAACACCGCTGCCACGAGTGCGAGGCTGAGCTTCTGGCCGCCGGAGAGCCCGAGGAGCACGGCGCGGAAGCTATCACTCCGACCTCGAAGCACTGCTTCGTGACGTGAGGAGCGGGGCGCGATTAGGGTTCCGTCCGTGACGCCGGATCAGCGCCTCGCCGCCTATGCCGACCTGGCGATCAAGGTCGGCGCGAATGTCGGCTCCGGCCAGGATGTCCTGGTCCGGGCCTGGGTCGAGCAGGCAGGGTTCGCTCGAGCCGTGGCGCGTGGCGCGTACGAGGCCGGCGCACGCTATGTCGAGCTCGCCTACAGGGACAAGCGGCTGACCGAGGCTCGGATCGAGCTCGCTCCCGAGGAGGCCCTGGGTTGGTCGCCGCCCTGGGCGATCCAACAGATCAGAGACCTCGGCGAGCGGAACGGAGCGATCGTGTCGATCGACGGCGATCCGGAGCCAGGTCTCTTCGACAAGCTCGATCCGCAGCGCGTCGGGCTCGCCCGCGCGAAGGAGCTCGAACGCGCGTATCTCGAGGAAGTCACGAGCGGGCGCGTGAACTGGACGATCATCGCCTACCCGACGGAGGGCTGGGCCCGAACTGTCTTCGGTGAGCCCGACACCGAGCGGCTATGGGACGCGATCGCACGCACGGTGCGCCTCGACGAGGCTGATCCGGTCGAAGCGTGGCGGAGCCACATCGAACGCTTGGCCGACCGAGCCGACCAGCTGAACGAGAGGCGCTTCGACGCGGTCCGCTTCCGCGGGCCCGGCACCGATCTCACCGTCGGTCTGTTGCCGGGATCCCGCTGGCACGCCGCACAGGGCAAGACGGTCTTCGGGCGCACTCACATCCCGAACATGCCGACCGAGGAGGTGTTCACGACTCCCGATCCGGGCCGGGCGGAGGGCACGGTGCGGTCGACCAGACCGCTCGAGCTGCAGGGCACGATCGTCCGCGACCTCGAAGTGCGCTTCGAGAACGGCCTGGCGGTTGACGTGCGCGCCTCGGCCGGGGTTGAGATCGTCCGTGCCCAGCTGGAATCGGATGACGGAGCGAGCCGCCTCGGAGAGCTGGCCCTCGTCGACGGAACCTCGCGAGTCGGGCAGACCGGCATCACGTTCTACAACACACTCTTCGACGAGAACGCGGCCTGCCACATCGCCTACGGGCAGGGACTACCGGAGTGCGTCGAAGGAGCCGACGACGTCGGGCCGGACGAGCAGGAGAGGCTCGGTGTCAACCAGTCGACGGTGCACACGGATTTCATGATCGGCGGGCCGGACGTCGAGGTCGACGGGATTCCGCAGGAGGGAGACGCCGTCCCGCTGCTTCGTGCCGATCAGTGGCAGCTTGCCTGAGGATCTCATCTCCTAAAAGCCGCCTAGCTCCAGGGCAACTCGTTCCAGTGATCGGGCCGCCCGAGCTGCCACTTCGGGAACTGCGCGTACGCCTGGGAGGGTGATCTCGTCTCGGTCTCGACGCCCGCGCCGTGGCGGCGGGCCAGCTCGGAGCGCGGATAGACGATGCCCTTCTCCGGCCACGTGGCTCGCGCGCCCGCCATGAAGATGACGCACGGTCTCTCTCCCGCTGCGACGAAGATATGCTCGGTGCCCGCCGGGCAGTGCACGAAGTCCCAGGCCCGGAGCAGCCGTTCCTCACCCTCGACAAGCAGCAGGCACTCACCGGCGAGGACGAGGAAGTCCTCCTGATTCGCCTCGCGGTGGTACATCCCACTCGGCTGCCCCGGCCGGGACACGAGCAAGGTGTACCCGAGGTCAGCGAATGGTGCGTTGTCGCTCTCGAAGAAGCAGACGGCTCCGAAGGCGTCATTGGTCATCCACGCCGCGTCGCGGACGTTGACCACGAACCAGCCGTCCGTTCGGGGCGCGAGGCCGGAATCCAACTCTTCAAGGCGTGCCTCCTCGACCATGCCTGCTCCTCTCCTGGGTGCGTGGCGGAAACGTCTCATGCTTCGCTCCAACTTGGCCGCGCGCACTGGTTGCCCGGCCGGTTGACGGCGCCGTCGCAGAGGACTCTGGATGGCGGGCTCTAGGTAGGGAGCGGCGCCGAAGTCGACGGCCCGGCTACCAGGTACCGGCGCCGCTGCAGCCGCCGACCCCGGCGGGGGTGCAATGACGCTCGAGCCCGTCCGTGGTTCCGATGATCTTGCGCAGGTAGAAGAAGCCGCCGGAATGCGACCTCGCGATCACGAAGAATCCCTCCACGTTTACCGCGCAAGACCAGCTTGCATCGGCAAGGGGGTTATCCGTCGCCTGGTTCTCCTGGCACGGGTCGACCTCGACCATGCCCGGTGCCCAGCCGTAGCGTAGGTGGGTCAGCTTCAAGAACCAGTCCGGGTCGTAGGCCGGGTCGCTCTCGGGAATGTAGGGCTGACGGCTATAGGCCGTCCCGATACCCGGCCGATCGTCGCACCTGTACACCACATCGCTCGTGTCCTCGTCGACGTACTGGCCGAACTCGGTCGCGCACGTCTCGACGTAGCGCAGCATGCTGCTCGCGTCCGTCTGCGCGACGTTGTCCTGGGCGGCGATTCTGCGGCCGATGTACGACGGCACGGCGATCGCCATCAGGATCGCGAGGATGATCATGACGACCAGAAGCTCGGTCAGGGTGAAGCCCTGCTCGGGCTGAATCCGCTGGTGAAGGCTCGAAAGCATGGTCTCGTGTCGGGGAACGTGTAGGCGTCCGCGCACCTGCCGCAGTCCGCACTTCCTCTATCGGCGCTCGACCTGGGCGCTTGAGGATCGAGCGAGGGATCTCAGGACTCTGCCGTCGAGAGCCGATCCTCCTTCTGAAGGAGCGCGAAATCGTCCCTCCCGCCGACGACGGCGTGGAGGCTCGGACCTAGCGTGAGTCGAGATCCGGTCGAAAACGACCCAGACCACTGCGGAGGCCACCATGAAATACCTAGTCGTGCTCGCGCTCGCTGGAGTAATCGCCGCCTTTACGCTGGCTTCGGCGTCCTTCTCCGGCGCCGCCACCGGCCCGCGGACGTTCTACGTCAGTCCTTCGGGCGACGACCGCAATCCGGGAACGTCGAGAGCCCGTCCGTGGAAGACGATCGCCCGCGTGAACGGGGGCAGCTATCGAGCCGGCGACCGCATCCTGCTCGAGGGCGGCAAGAGCTTCACCGGAACGTTCGTCTTCTCGCCCAAGAACGCACGTGGAAGCGCGACCTCGCCCGTCACGGTGAGCTCGTACGGGAAGGGGCGCGCGACGATCGCGTCCCCGAACGGACTGCTTGCGCGTGACGTCGCCGGCCTTCGCATCACCAAGCTCCGCTTTGCCGGCCGACGGCCTGCGAGCGGCGGTTCCGGAATCGCGTTCCTGAACCTGGGCAAGGCGAAGCTCGCGGGCATCCATGTCTCGGACGTCGAGGTCAGCGGCTACACGAACTCGATCTTGATCTACGCCGTGAAACCGCCCGCGCAGTACCGGGGCGTTCGGATCGAGCGCGTCTCGGTGCATGACAACGCTCAGGGCCCCGTCCTCTTCGGCTGGCTCGGCCGGGCGTCGACCCTCGACAACAACCGCTTCGGCCTGGAAGACATCGTCGTCCGCGAGATGCAGTCGTTCAGGAACACCGGCGCCGGCCTGAAGAACGGCTACGGGGCAGGGCTCGTCGTCCTCAACGCCGACCGAGTTGCGATCGAGCGGAACGTGATCCACGACAACGGCGGCGCCAACCCCGAGCAGACACCGAACGGCCCGTCGGGGATCACCGTGTACGACGCACGCAACCTGCTCGTCCAGGAGAACGAGGTCTACCGGCAGCGGTTCGACGTCAAGAACCAGACCGACAACAGCGGCATGGACATCTGGGCCCGCGACGCGGTGATCCAATACAACTACGTGCACGACAACGAGGGCTGGGGGTTCGTGTTCGGCTCGTCCGATCCGAAGGTGACCGGCCCCGGCATCAGCTGGCTCAGCAGCGATATCACGATGCGCTACAACGTGGCCGAGAACAACGGGCGGCCGCTGCCAAAGAGCGAGGCGCAGATCAAGTACAGCTTCGCTTCGATCCTCATGTTCGGGCAGATCGAGCGCTTCGAGATCTACAACAACACGTTCTTCCGCTCCGGAGTGACCACCGTCTCGCACCCGGATCTCCTGCAGGGAATGATCTACCTGGTAGACGTTCCGGGAGTCGGCCGACCCTGGGCGAACGTCCATCTCAGGAACAACGTGTTCGTCACGGAAGGCGACCTGGTTCCGATCGAGGTCCCGCGTCCGACGGCTGGGAGGGACCTCCGCCTGGAGGGCAACGCCTACATCGCGCTTGGCGGGCAGTCGACGATCAAGTGGGGCGACCTGAGCTACCGAATCGCCGATTGGACTGCCGCGACCGGGCAGGAGACAGTCGCCGGGCGCCCGACAGCCATCATCGCCGGCCCCGACGCCCTCTGCGCGGCAGGTCAGGGTCGAACCATGTTCCCGCGAGGCTTGCGGGCACTCGGCGCCTATCGCCTGCGCGGTGACTCACCGCTCGTCGACCGCGCGCTCGACCTGCGCGCCTCGGCGGTGAAGGTCGGTCCGCGCGACTACTTCGGCAACCCAGTCCCGGCCGGCAACGGCTTCGATGTCGGCGCGCACGAGTATCGAGCCGGGGAGAGCTGCGGCTAGGCGTCGCTGTGCGGTGCCGAGATTCAGGACGGCGGAGGCGCCGCTTGCGGCGCCGGTACTCAGGACGTGTGGGCTTTGCCCACGAGTCCGTCTGCGCCGCCGACCGAAAGCGCGGCCGAGATCGCAAACGCGTGAGGCGCGTTGGCCGGGCCGGCCACAAGCCGGCCGATCTCAATGCCGAGTTCCAGCGCGCGCACGGCCGGACGCTATCGGCTAGGTCCGGCGGGACGCCCACGCTGCCGAGCTCCTGGGAGTCAGCTCGGCGCGAGTCCCGAAATGCCTTCGGCGAGTTGCCGGAAAGCCGATGGCGCTGGGCTGCTTTCCAGGCGCTGTCGGATCAGTTCAGCGCACTCCTCGGGGGTTTGAAGCGAGGTATCCACCTCGACGTCGTAAATCCCGGGGATGTGGACGCGCTCCTGCCACAGTCGCACGGGCTCCGGAACCGGATCGTCCGCTGTCCCCGTCGCATATCCGCCTCCAGATTGGTCGCGTCGCTTCATGACGACCTGGATCGGGCACCGGACTCCCACGAACAACACCGGCAAGCCTGCAAGCGTTGCAGCGCAGGCCGTCAAGACCGCCGGGTCGTGGTGGCCCACGTCTACGACCACGTTGAGTCCCGCTCGACTGTGAGCAGCGATCGACTCGTACATCGCGCCGTACAGGACGGGAACGAGTGGTACGAGCTCGTGACCGTCCTCGCCGGGACGGAGCCCGATCCCGGGTTGGTACCTCGGGGGCGTGATGACGCGCGCGAACACGTCCACGCCCAGATTCATCCAGGGTCCGCGGAACGTCCTCTGGATGACGACGACGATGCTCGACTTCCCCGCCCGCGGAGCGCCGTTGAGGATCACGATCTGCCCGGCTTCGCGCGGATACACGTTCTAGGAGCCGAGGCTGATCAAAACCGTCTTCGGCTCGGTGAATGCGTCCATCGTGTGACGACCACCGACGCGGCCGACGCCCGAGCGCGTCCCCGCCCGGCCACCGAACGGAAGATGGCTCTCCCAGTAGTTCGTCGACTCGTTCACGTTCACCCAGCCGGCCCGAACTGACTCGGCAAATCGCAGCCCGCGCGCGAGGTCGCGCGTCCAGACCGCGGCGAGCAGCCCGTACGGCGACGCATCGGCGAGCCGGAGTGCCTCCTCGTCGGAGCGGATCGTGGAGATCGGGATGACCGGGCCGAACGTCTCGTCGCGGGCGACCTCCATCTCGTCGGTGACGGCATCGAGAATGGTCGCGTTCCAGTAGAGCGTCGTCGGGAAGCCGGTCGCTCGCTCGCCGCCAAGGATGGCCTCTGCCCCACGCTCGAGCGCGTCGGCGACATGGCGATCCATCTTCTCCGCCGTCGACTCGTTGTTGAGCGGGCCCATCGTCGTCTCCTTCGCGAAGGGGTCGCCGAGTCGAACCTGATGCACGACCGCCTCGCGCAGCCGCTCGAGGAACTCCTCGTGCACCGCCTCGTGCACGAGGAAACGCTCGCCGGCGGTACAGCTCTGGCCCGCGCAGAGGAAGGCCGAACTGACGCTGGCCTCGGCCGCCGCCTCGACATCCGCGTCGTCGAGGACGACCATCGGCCCGTTTCCGCCCAGCTCGAGCACGAGCGCCTTGCCGGCTGCACGCGCCGCGACTCGCTCGCCGGTCGCGGTCGAGCCGATGAATCCGATCGCCTGGGTGCCCCGATTTGCCGCGATCTCGTCGCCGACGACGGCGCCTGGGCCGGTGACCATATTGAAGACGCCCGCCGGAAGCTCCGCGTCGACGATGCATTCGGCGAGCTTCGCCGAGCAAACCGACGTCGACCGCGCCGGCGACCAGACGACGGCGTTTCCGCAAGCGAGCGCGGGGGCCATCAGCTCCGCGGGCATCGTGTACGGCCAGTTCCAGGGCGTGATCACGCCGACGACGCCGCGCGGGACGCGGTAGGCGAGCACGCGCTTCGAGGCGTCGACCGACGGCGGCATCGAGCCCTCGAGCCGGGTCGCATCTGCCGCCGCCATCCGCCAGTACTCGACAAGCTCGTCCACTTCGCCGTAGGCCTCGGCGTGCAGCGGCTTGCCCTGGTCGAGCGTGAGATTGCGAGCAAGCTCGTCGCGCCGCTCGACGATCAGGTCGGCCACACGCTCCATCGCCGCGGCTCGCTCGAACGGCGACCGCGCCGCCCACTCGCGCCAAGCGGCGTTCGCGGCCGCGATCGCGCGCTGGGCGTCCTCGCGCGTCCCCTCGGGAACGCTGCCGATCGTCTCACCGCTGGCCGGGCTGGTCGCCTCCATGCGCGCGCCCGATTCGGACTCGGCCCACTCGCCGCCGACGACCATGCCGTAGTCACTTGTGGCAGTGCTCATCAGCTCCTGGAAAAGGCCTTTCGGTAGATCTGCTCGTAGGCGGCGACATCGACCTCGCGTGCGTTCCCGACCGTCTGCGGATCGTCGTAGGCGATCTGAGCCAGCATCGGAATCTCGTCCTCCGAGAACCCGAGCTGCGCCATCGTCGGGATGCCGACGTCGTCGGTGAGGCGGTAGAGCTCCTCCACGCCGGCCTCGGCCGCGGCCAGCGGCTGCAGTCCGCTCGTGTCGACGCCGAGCGCCTGCGCCAGACGCGCGTGGCGGTCAGGGTCGGCCGCGACGTTGAACTCCACGACCGGCCCGAGCACACGCGCCGTCAGCGCTCCGTGCGGGCAATCGTGGACGCCGCCTGCCGACTGGCTCATCGCGTGCGCGGCGCCCGCACTCTCGGTGCCGTACGCGAGGCCTCCGAGCAGGGCCGCGTGCGCCATACTGGTTCGCGCCTCCAGGTTCGAGCCTTCCTCGACGGCCGTGCGGAGCCAGTGGGCGGCGAGCTCGATCGCGTGCAGCGCGACGGCGTCGCTGAACGGCTGGTGGTAGTCGCACGTGTAGCACTCGATTCCGTGCGAGAGGGCGTCCATGCCGGTCGCGGCCGTGACCGCGGGCGGCAGCCCCAGGGCCAGCTCGGGGTCGAGGAGCGCAACGTGCGCGCCGATCAGCGGGGTTCCGCCGACGTTGAACTTGATCTTGCGCTCGTGGTCGGTGATCACCGCCCAGAGCGTCACCTCGCTGCCCGTGCCGGCGGTCGTGGGCACCGCTACGAGGGGAGGGATGCGCTCGGTGATCGGGGCGTGGTCGTACTCGTACTCGACGATCGAGCCGCCGTGCGCCACCTCCACGCCGACCGACTTCGCCGTGTCGATCGAGGAGCCGCCGCCGAGGGCGACGAGGCCGTCGCAGCCTTCGTCGCGATACTGCGCGCTTGCGCGGCCGACGAGCTCGAGATCCGGATTCGGGTACACGCCGGCGAAGAGGACGGGGTCGTGGAGCTGCTCGAGCGCCTTCCCGGCCAGCCCGATCGCCTCGATGCCCGAATCGGTAACGAGCAGCGGCCGAGTCACGCCCAGGTCGCGGACAAGCTCGCCCAGGCGGGCGATCGAGCCGGCGCCGTGGACGATTCGGGTCGGTATCTCGACCGCGCGCACGCCCTCGACCTGAACGGTCATCGTCCTCCCGTTGCTGTCACCGCAACGGGGCGAGCATAGTGCAACTCGTGGGTCGCCCGGTAACGTTGCCGCCGGTGAATGTTGCCGGGTGATCCACTTACGCCACCGCGTCGTACAGCAGCTGCTGGAAATGCTGGATCAGGTGCTCGCTGCCCGCCAGCAGCCGGCCGTGCGCAACCATTCCCGAGTCGAGACCGCTCTGCACCGATCTGACGAGACCCAGGTCTTCGTCGCCGACCTGACGCGAGAACGCCAACACGTCGCGGACGCTCTCTTCCGGGACTCCGTGCCCGAAGAAGTAATCGGTTTGGCCACGCGTGTGACGCGGCGAAGACGGAAGCCAGACCATGACGCCCAGGTTGGCACGACCGGGATAGATGTTCAGGCCAGTGCTCGGCCACAGCCAATGGAACTGCGGTTGCGCCACGTCATCGCCGGCGCCGTGCGGAGCGCGAATCGGAGCGAGCTGGCTCGAGAAGCGCTCGAA